>FLYN01004466.1_pt1 | contig 11468 bp, 9 predicted proteins | sample 1122621 | NCBI WGS metagenome assembly FLYN01 (sample SAMEA4346792, study PRJEB14843) | hot springs metagenome | biome: Terrestrial Biome; feature: Habitat; material: Sediment | place: India | collected 2012-06-12 | depth 1760 m
GACCCCAGCGGCGCCGCCGACGGCGTCGCCCACATCCGGCCCAGCCGGCGCCGCGCCGCAAAGCGCCGCGCCGCTGCCGGCAACCAGTTCGGGGGTGCCGATCTTCGGCTTCGCGCTGCTGGGGATGACCCTGATGCTCCGGACTTATCGTCTCCACCGGGCGCAGGCGCGGCTATAGGCGCGGCGATCGAACCGCCGAGGCAGCGCGCATCGATGCTCGCGCGGTCTCGGCGGTGCTCCTGCGATTGCATCAGGCAGTCTGATGGAGCACAACGGCGCCACGCCGCGGCACGCGCACCCGCTCGACGCGCCCGGCGTGCGCAAGATAGGTCTCGCCGCTCAGCACGTCGCGGAGGGTGCTCCCATCGGGGATGGGAACGTCGGCGAGAGGCAAGTCGAGGGTGCGGGTGAGGTCACGATTATTGAGCGCCAGCACAAAGCGCTCGCGCGCGTCCCAGCGGGCATAGGCATAGATGTTGACCGTCGAGCGCGCCAGCAACGACCGGTAGTGGCCCGTCCGCAGCGCCGGGTGCTCGCGGCGCAAGGCGATACAGCGGCGGGTCCACTCGAACAGGCTGTGCTCCCACAGCGACCGATCCCAGGGGAAACAGGCGCGACAGAGTGGATCGGGGCCCCCCTCCATCCCCACCTCATCGCCATAGTAGATACAGGGCGCGCCAGGGAAGGTCATCTGGAAGAGGATCGCCAGGCGCGTGCGTGCGAGATCGCCGCCGGCCTCGGTGCGAAAACGGGCCGTATCGTGGCTGCTGAGCAAATTGAGCTGCGTCTCGGTCGCTGCGCAGGGGTAGAGGTTCAGCAGATGATCGATACCGGCGCCGAACGCGTCGGCCCGCAAGTGATCGCGGGCGAAGAAATCGCGGCACAGGTCGCGGAACAGATAGTTCATCACCGCATCGAACTGCGTGCCATCCAGCCAGGGGGTCGCGTCGTGCCAGATCTCGCCGACGATATAGGCATCGGGGTTGACGCTCTTGACCACATCGCGGAATTCGCGCCAGAACGAGTGATCGGCGATCTCATTGGGCACGTCGAGCCGCCACCCATCGGCGCCCTGTTCGATCCAATAGCGGGCGACGCTCAGCAGGTAGCGACGCACCGGTGGATGGTCGGTGTTGAACTTGGGCAGCGAGCGGAAAGCCCACCAGGTCTTGTAGCCAGCCGGCCTGTCTTCGTCATACGGATGGATCGGAAAGCGCTCGATGTGGAACCATTTCGTATACGGCGAATGGACGCCGTTCTCCATCACGTCGTGAAAGGCATAGAACCCACGGCCGCAGTGATTGAAGACGCCGTCGATCACCACCCGGATGCCGCGGTCGTGCGCGGCGGCGATCAGCCGATGGAAGGTCGCCAGGTCACCGAAGTGCGGATCGATGCGGAAGTAATCGAACGTGTTATATTTATGGTTCGAGGAGGCCTGAAAGATCGGGTTGAGATAGAGCGCCGTCACACCGAGGTCAGCCAGGTAGTCGAGACGGTCGATAATGCCTTGCAGATCGCCGCCCATGAAGTTATAGAAGGTCGGCGCGGTGCCCCAGGGCTGGACGTTTTCAGGGTCGTTGGACGGATCGCCGTTAGCGAAGCGATCCGGGAAGATCTGGTAGAAGATGGCGTGCCGGACCCACTCGGGCGTGACGAAGGGGGCTGGTTGCTCGGGCATGGCGGCAATGCTTTCCTCATGGGCGTCCTTACAGCGCAAGGCAGCCCGATCCACCGGATCTCGCAATCGCACTTGCCGGGCGGTACGGGGGCGGCAGGCCCCTGGCACGATCCCTGGCATCGTTGCCCAGACGAGCAGGAAGGGAGGCGCGGGGGCAGTGCAGCCACCCCTGCTTCCGCTACGGACCTCTGCGCATCGGAGGGGGATTTGCCCGCGATCGGCCTGCTCAATAGGGCTACGCTCTGCGCGAAGAGATTATATCACAGGCGCGCTCAGGCGCCGGCATGCACGTCAACCAGGCAGGGCGGTCCGGTCACCTTGTCGGGCTCGCCATCCGCGTGTACAATCAGGCAGCGGGGCGAGGGCCCGAGGAAGCGACCGGAGACGTGAGACCAGAGAGCACCGATGTGGGTCATCGTCGGCCTGGGGAATCCAGGCGAGGAATACGCGCAGACGCGCCACAATATCGGTTTTCGCTGCGTGAACGAGCTGGCGAAGCGGCACGGCCTTGAGTTCGACCGCAAGCTCGCCCGGTCGCGCGTTGCGGAGGGGCAGATCTGTGGGCAGCGGGTGGCGCTGGCGAAGCCGTTCACCTATATGAATGTGATCGGCCAGGCGGTGGTCGGCCTGTGCCAGTGGTACAAGATCGACCCTGCACAGGAGTTGCTGGTGATCTACGACGATCTCGACCTGCCGTTCGGGGTCTTGCGGCTGCGTGGGCGCGGCAGCCCCGGGACGCACAACGGCATGAAGTCGGTCGTCGCGCAGCTCGGCTCGCAGGTGTTTCCGCGCCTGCGGATCGGGATCGGGCAGGGGCCGCCGGGGCGCGACGCAGCCAGGTATGTGCTGAGCCGCTTCACGCGCGAGGAGGAGGAGCGGCTGCCCGAGATCTGCGCGCGCGCCGCCGACGCAGTCGAGACTGTCTTGCGCGAGGGAATGATCGCGGCGATGAACCGCTACAACGCGCCGGAGCAGCGTCCCTCTGCCGGGCCTGATCACCCAGGGCTATAGCGTATGATCGTAATCATCAACGGGCCGCTCGGGATCGGGAAGACCGCGACGGCCTGGAGTCTGTTGGAGCGGTTCGAGCGCGCTGTCATGCTCGACGGCGATTACGTGGCCGCTTTTCATCCGTTCGATTATTACAACCAGGCGCATCTCGATTACGCCTACGCCACCTTTCGGCAGCTTGTGGCGCACCACTACGACCATGGCTTCCGCGATTTCGTCATCAACTGGGTCTTCGAGTCGTCCGCACAACTGGCGCGCGTGCGGCAGGCGCTGGCGGAGTTCGGCCTCCCGATCCACACCTACCGGCTCGTCTGCGCGCCCGAAGCGATCGCGCGTCGCATTCGCCGACGCAATCTACCGAACCTGGCCTTCGAATTGCAGCGCGCGCAGCAGCTTGTCGAGATCCTGGACCGCGCGGCACAAAGTGGTGACTTGGGGCATGTGATCGACACAACCAACTTGAGCGCCGATCAGGTTGCCGCGGCGATCTGGGAGCATGCCCACGGAACGGCATGCTGAAACCGCTTCGTTGGGACGCTTCACGGCCTCCCCGCGCCCAAGCCCTCGTGGCGCTTGACGGCCGGTACAACTAACAGGAACCGAGCACCACTATGGAGCCGCAGCCGACCTGGGCCCCGGCGCTTCGGTCGGCTGGCATAATCCTCTGGTGTAAGACAGGATTGCTCCAGTGTGGATAGGGGTGCGCGTGCTCACGGTGCGGCAGAGCGGATCGCCGTGTCGAGATCAGCCCAGAGATCGTCGGCGTCCTCGATTCCAACGCTGAGTCGCAGGAGCGAGGGCGGAAGGTGTTCTTGCCCGGGGATCGCAGCTCTTCGCTCGATCGTTGATTCCACCCCTCCGAGACTGGTAGCATGGCGGATGAGCCTGACGTTGCGGCAGACCCGATCAGCAAACGCAGCCTCTCCTCGCAGATCGAACGAAATGATGGTTCCGAAGCCCTTGAGCACGCGCCTGGCCGTCGCATGCGTCGGATGGGAGGGCAAGCCGGGATAGCGGACACGCGTGACCAGCGGGTGTCGCTCGAGCCGCTCCGCAAGCAGCATGGCTGTTTGCTGGGCCCGTTGTACGCGAAGCGCGAGCGTTCGCACGCCGCGGATGGCCAGAAAGGCTTCGAACGTTCCTGGTGTCGCGCCCATCAACTCGCGCGACTTCCTGAGGGCATGCCAGAGGGCATCGTCTTTCGTCGTGGCGACCCCGGCTAATAAGTCGGAGTGGCCACCGATGAACTTGGTTGCCGATTGCAGCGCCACCGTGGCGCCGAACGCAAGCGGCTGCTGATTCAAAGGCGTCGCGAACGTGTTGTCCACCGCGACGATCGCTCCGGGCTTGCGTGGTGCGGCGCAGATAGCCTCCAGATCGGCGACCGTTAGCAGTGGGTTCGAGGGCGATTCAAGCCAAATCAGGTCAGCAACGCCGCACGCACGAATCCAGCCGGCAGTATCATCCACCGCCACGCGCTGCACTGTCCACCGGCCTTTTTCCACGCCCGCAGCTGCGAGGCCTGCAACCCCTTGATAGCAATCATCTGGTAGCACCACCACGGCACCAGCCGCAGGCTGGTCAAACACGGCAGCAATGGCGGCCATGCCAGAGGCGAACGCCACGGCCTTACCAGCCTCAAGCCCGCCGACGACTTCCTCGAGCGCCTCCCAGGTCGGCGTACCATCATCGCGCGCGTACGCGCGCCCCCTGCCGATGATGAAGTTCGATGCAGGGATCGGCGGTACGTTCAGCGGAGCGCCAGGCTCGGAAGGGCGACCTGCCGAGACGAGCCACGATTCCGGTTTGATTCCAGACGGGTGCTTGTCCATACTTTCGAACACCTCCAGACGAGCAGACTTCTGCTGCGAAACTGCCGCACCGAATGCGCATTCTGCCACAGCCCGCGTTGCGCGAGCTCACGGCCTACGCGCCAGCCGCGCCGTATTAGAGAGTCGGTACGGATTTTGAGCCGAATCCAACTTTGGCTCACGTGTTGTTGCCGTGCGGGCCCTCACCCCCTGCCCATCGTTCCCGCACGCAGGAGCAGGGGCATCGTGGGGGCCGGGGTGCAGCCTGCAGTTACACATCCACATGCGTCCTTGTAGCAGCAAGGAGATAGACTGCACTGCGCACGCAAGCGCCACATGAGCCTCCAACTTTGCAAACACGATACGATCTTGGGGCCACGGAGCGGTGTCGGCGGGATGCGTGGGGTGGTAGTCTGGATCTCCGGGGCCTGTAGGGTCTGATCACGACCTGCTTCGGTAGCGAAGGTGAACCATGCCGTTGCCAAAACGGCGTTCCTCCAGCAATTCGAGCTCCAGGCGGAGATTGTTGGGAAGGGAGCGTTTACCACCTCCCACCACGACGGGCGCGACGAACAGGTGGCACTCGTCGACCAACCCTGCCCTGAACGCGCAGGCGGTGAGATCGGGGCCGCCGATCAGGATGTCATGCCTGCTCGTCGCCTTCAAGTGCCGGACCGCTTCGGGGTCGAAGTCGCGCTCGATCCGCGTCCTGGCCGTGGATACCGTCTGCAGCGTCCGGGAGTACACGATCTTGTCGGCCGCCTGCCATATCGCGGCGAACTCGCGCATAAAAGGCGAGTCAGCAGCGAGGCCAGGATCGGTCTCCCACCCCGCCATCGTCTCGTACATCCGGCGTCCGTAAAGATAAGTGCCGGCCGCCCGTTCAAGGTCGTTGATGAACCGGTGGACCTCCTCGTCCGGCACTGCCCAGTCAAACCTGCCATCCTGGTCCTCTATGTAGCTGTCGAGTGACATGATCGCCGAGTAGATCAGCTTAGCCATGCTGGACCTCCCTGCACAAAAGGTGCCTGTAACTCAAACCGCTTCGATGGGCTGCACAATGGTGGCTCCGCGCGAGCGCCTCAGAGCCGCCAACCTGGTAATTGGGAGGCGCAAACTGTTTCGGCGAACCAAACGCCGCATGTTGATGGCCACGCGCGTGCGCCTGGGTATCCTACCTCATGTTCCCGTTCCCCCACCCCCTGCTCCCTTTTAGGGTAGGTTTTTTGCCAGCCGCCCCACGCACTTGTGGCCCCACGCCCCGCCCCTACGTGTAGGGCGGGGCGAAGAGGAGGCGCTGGGCTACGGCGCGCAGCGCCCGTAGCCCAGCGTCAACTATTCTCTCCCCTCCCCGCAGGCGGGAAAGGGGAAAGGAGAGGAGGGGGATGAGGAGAACTGCCCGCCGCAGACCTGTGAGCCAGGCACACAGTTCAACGGATCGATGGATACGGTGGGCGTGGGCCCGCAGGCGACCCGGCCAGCCCGGCAACCAGGTAGCCGGGCCAACCGATCGGCTGCCGACGCCCGGCCCAGGGCGGACGCCAGCAGCCGGTGAAGGTTTACTATCTACGACTTCGGGTCGCCGTCGCCGGCCTGGATCAGCCCGAGCGCGCCGCGCCCGACGAAGTTGAAGGCGTGCGTCACGATCGGATACAGCCCGTCCTCGGCGGTGGTGAACTCGACGATCGCACCCTGTGCCGGCGCCAGATCCACCGCCTGGGCCCCGTAGTGGCCGGGATTATCGCGCGTCAGCACGACCCCTTCCTTGATCACCGTATCGAAGATCGTGCCCACGATGTGGAACGCGCTGTCTACGCTCGGCCCGGCATTGAGCACGAAGATCCGCACCCGCTCGCCCGTGCCGACCTGCAATGGATGGTCCTTGTACTGATTGGCCACCCCGTTGAAGACCACGAAGTCGGGGGCTGGCGCAGCAGCCGCTGCCTTCTCCAGGCTGGTTAGATCGCCCTGCGGCCCCAAATACCACTCGCTTTGCACCAGCGCAAACTCTTTATCCACCGGCGGCAGCCCTTCCCGCGGCTCGACGATCACCATCCCGTACATACCGTTGGCGATGTGGTGCAGAGCCGGCGCCGTGCCACAGTGGTACATCCACACCCCGGCATAATCGGCTCGCCACTCGTAGATCTTCTCCTCGCCGGGGTTGATCGAGGTCATCTCGTCGTTCCAGGCCACCTGGCTGGCGTGAAAGTCGATCGAATGCGGCGCCTGGCTGGTAGCCGGGTTCTTGAGGTGCACCCGGATCGTATCGCCAACCTTGACGCGAATGACCGGGCCGGGCACCGTGCCGTTGAAGGTCCAGACTTTTTGCACAAAGCCGTCGGCGACGGTCATCAGTTTTTCTTCGGTGACCAGTTCGATCTCGTGGACCTGCCCCGCCAGCGCGGCTGGCGCCGTGGCATCATAGAGCGTGTAGGGTGGCGCGTTGGGGTCAGCCTGGACATTGGTGACGGGCGCCGGGCCGCCGTGATCGTCTGCGCCGCCCGCAGCCGTATCCGCCGCTTGATGCCCCGCGACGGTGATGCTGCCCTTCATGCCCGCCTGCGCGTGGCCGGGGATCGAGCAGATGAAGCTGACGCCCGCAGCCGGCACTTCGACCTCGGCGGTGCTGGTTTCGCCCGCGTTGGCAGTGATCTTGGTCCCGTCGGGGAAGGTGATGTCGTGCAGAATCGCACCATCATTGACGAGCTTGATCGTGTACCGCCCAGGCTGATCGACCGTGAGGCTCGCAGGTTTGAAGCCCATCTCGAAGCTATGGATCTCCAGCGTGCTGAGCACGGCGCCGGTGCTCGATTGCTGGCCAGCCACGGCAATCGTGTTGCCCTGGGCGCCCGCCGGTGCCAGCGCGGCAGCCGTGGCGCCCGGTTGCTGCTCGGCCACTGTCAGGCACTCGCCGACTCGCACACCAGGCGCGCAGTTCAACGGGTCGATCGTTGCAGTGGGTGTCTGGCCACAGGCCGCCAGCCCGAATACTACGGTCACGAGCCCGATCAATGCAAACAGCGATGTATGAAACCGACCGGTCATATGATGTGCTCCTCATGAAGTTTTATTCGTGATCCATCCGAAGATGCATGTTGAGCCTGGACCATGGGTTTCAGGAGCGGGCCGCTCCCGCATGCCCCGGCCCTCGCCCTCCTCCCCACGGGCCCCGCACGGCGGGAAGGCAGGGAGGGGGCGAGGGGATCCTTCCGCACGCGCATCAACGGAACTGGCGCTCACGGTTGGCCGGGGCGTGGGGCCGGCGGCCCGACCTGCGGCTGCGCCCGCCAAGTCCAGGGCGTGCCGATCAGCGGGAGCAGGTAGCGGTCGAGGCCATACCAGCCGGCAACTTTCCAGGCCAGCATGAGCAGGACCGCCAGGGTGAACAGCACCGCATTAGTGCTGGCAGCGCCAGCCATGATGAAGTTCCAGTTCAGGAAGGCGCCGAAGAAGGCCGCGATGCCGACGAAGGCGCCCACAATCAACGCCACACCGATCAGAAACTCGCCATAAGCGACCAACTTGGCGAACCAGGTATACCAGCCGTTGTTGAGCATGAAGGCGATGAAATCGCGATACCAGTCGTAGGCGATCGGGGGGCGCCCTTGTTCGGGGATGGCGATGGCGCGGGCCCAGAAGCCCTTGAGCGCTTCGCCGCCCTGCATCCATGCGGGATCCTCAAGCTTGTGCAGCCCGGCCTGGATCCACTCGTAGCCCAGATAGATCCGCACGATGGCCCATAGCCAGGCGAGCTTCGTGGTGCTGAAGAGGGTATGGGCTAAGGGGGGATCCGGAATGGTGACCGTCCCACCTGTGGTGAGCCGATCGGTTAGTTTGGCGATCATAAGCGTACCTCCATGGTTGCTGCCGGCGAGCGATCCAGCGTGCTTGCCGGTCGTTGTAGCGGTTCCTGGCTCGGATCCTAGCATTTCGCAGCGCAGTGCAACGAAAAGAGACCACAACCTTCCGTTGTGGTCTCGCAACTGGCGGTCGGGCGATAAGGGCTTGACGATTCTTGCACCTGTGGGGCAGGTCGGAGGAGGGTTGACGGGGCTGCGTCGCCTCCAGCAGCCCTATGGCTGGGCGCGATGGGCAGGGGGCCGTTCCTCGGCAACGGTCACACGGTCTGAGATGCGAGCTGTGCGTGCTCCAAACGCTGTTCCAGAATATAGCTGTAGGCGCTGCGGGCCGCGCGCACTCCGTCGCCGACTGCGATCAACATCTGCTCATCGCCGCTGCTGGTGACGTCGCCCGCCGCAAACAGGCCAGGCAGCGAGGTCTGGTGTTGCTCGTCCACCACGATAAACCCTTGCGCGTCGAGCTGCACCAACTGCCGTACCATCTGAACGTTGGGCACCAGGCCCAGGTCGACGAACACCGCTTGCACGGGCAGGCGGTGCAAGGTATCGCCGCGCGCCACCACGATCGCGTGGACGGCGCCGGCGCTGGCTTCGACCGCGGTGACGTGGTAGCCGGGCAGCAGGTAGACGCGCGGATGGGCGCTCACCCGCTGGCCTAGCGGGCTCTCGAGCTGGCCGGGCTCCGGCGCGATCAGGGCGACGCTCCGCGCGTGCTGGACCAACTCCGCCACGCCGCGGAGCGCGCGCGCCGTCGTGCCCACAACAGCGACGTCGCGCCCGGTCACCAGGTGCGCGTGGGTGGTGATCGAATAGCCGAGCCCATGGCCGATGAGCTGCCGTTCGTTGGGAAGGCCGAGCATCCGCGGCAAGGCCCCGGTCGCCACGATCACCGCCCAGGCATGCCAGGTGGTGGTCTCGGTCAACACATGGAAGACCCCATCGCGCTTGAAAACCCCAACGACGACATCGTTCACGAGGCAGTCGGGGTGAGCGGCGAGCTGGCGCATCAGGACGTTGACCGTTTCTTCGCCCAGGAGCTCCTCGCGCGTGTACTGCCCGGCGAGCTGCTGGCGGTCGCCGGCTTTGCCGCCGATCCGCGTGCCGATCACGACCACGTCGAGCTGTTTGGATCGCGCATAGCTTGCCGCGGCCAGCCCGGCCGGTCCGGTACCGATGACGATGAGATCGTGCATGATTGCCTCCTGTGCGCAACTGGCGGAGTATCCCGCGCCTGTTTGCTCCGTTCTACGGTGTGGACGATGGGTCTTACGCTCCCCCTTCCTCCCTCCTTCCGTCGGCGCAGAGCACGGTGCAGGGCAGGCGTCCATCGTGCGTCGTCAGTCCTATTGGGGGCCTCTTCCGCCATCGGGTACTAGGGCTGCTGATCCAGCGGCTTCCACTGGCCCCCGAAGTAGTACACCTCCGTGCCCGCCGGCAGAACCGTCGAGGGTTCGGATGCCGGCGTCTGAAGAGTCACGCCCGGGGTAGCAAAGGTCCGCTCACCCGGCCGGTAGACGATCAGCGCGCCGCTGAGGAGCATCCCCACGATTAAGGCAGCGCCGACAACCAGCCGTTGCCAGGTGCGCAGCGGGGCGGGGTGTTGTACACCGGGTTGCAGGTGGAGCTTCGATAGCATCACAGATGCCCTTTCACGTGTGGTCGACCGCAGGGAGTGTGCCGGGTGGGGTTACAGGAGCGGGCCCGCGGCCCTCCGCTCCTCCATCCCTTCATCCCTTCATCCATCCCCAGCAGGGTGTTGGAGCACTCGATGGCAGCCGGTACTAAGTGCACTGGCCGGTGGTGTACCTTCGTACTGCGAAGTATACTGTGCCGGGCACAAGCTAGAGAAAAGATCCCTCTACATCGGGAGAAGAAACCTTCACCGCACGAATCATCAGCTCAGGAGGCCCGTGCCCAGCACCGGAGCCGCCGGTGCGCCGCGCGTGTAGCGATCGGGTTGTACAAATACAACCGCACGTTATTGTTCCTTTTCTCACAATACCCGCGGAAAGGGTTATCCTCCCAGCGAGCAGCTATGCCCGCTCGGGCAACGTTGTCGCCCAAGGAGGAGGCCTATGACGATCGACCGGCTTTATCAGCGCATCCCTCGACGCCATTTTCTGAAAGGTGCCTCGCTCGGTGTCGGCCTTCCGCTACTCAGTGGATTGTTATCTGCCTGTCGCAGCGGCGACGCTCCGGCCCAGGCCGCAATAACACCTGCACCGCATGACGTGCCAACGCCCTCGCCCGGCGGTCCCACTGCCGACGATATGGACGCCATGCATGAAGCGGGGGTGAAAGCCTTTATCGCTGGCGTCAAAACGGAAGGCATCGGCAACCAGCCGCTCGCTCCACGGATCGAGAATGGCGTCAAGGTGTTTGAGTTGACCTGTAGGCAGGTTCAGTGGGAAGTTGTGCCCGGCCAGAAGGTTGAAGCCTGGAGCTACAACAGCCAGGTGCCCGGGCCCGAGATTCGCGTCACCGAGGGAGATTCGGTGCGCGTGATCGTCACCAACGAGCTTCCTGAGAGCACCTCCGTTCATTTCCATGGTGTCATGACGCCCAACGCGATGGATGGCGTACCGTTCGTCACTCAACCGCCGATCAAACCCGGCCAGACGTTTACCTATGAGTTCGTGGCGCGCAACCCTGGCTCGCACATGTACCACTCACACCACAACTCGACCAAGCAGGTTGGGAAGGGGTTGCTGGGCGCGTTCATCATTGAGCCCAAGGACAAACGCACAGACCCGGCCTACGACATTGAGTACACGATGATTCTGAACGACCAGCTAGGCGGGTTCACCCTCAACGGCAAGGGCTTCCCGGCCACAGCGCCATTGAAAGCCAGGCTGGGCCAGAAGCTGCGCATCCGCTACATGAACGAGGGGCTGGTGATCCATCCGATGCATCTGCATGGGCTGCCGCAGCTGGTGTTTGCGAAGGACGGCTGGAATCTGGCGCAGCCGTTCATGTGCGACACGCTGAATATTGCGCCCGGCGAGCGTTGGGATGCGATCGTCGCCTGCACCGAGCCGGGGGTGTGGGCGTTCCACTGCCATATTCTCTCCCATGCCGAAAGCGATCACGGCATGTTTGGTA
>FLYN01038612.1_pt2 | contig 11442 bp, 7 predicted proteins | sample 1122621 | NCBI WGS metagenome assembly FLYN01 (sample SAMEA4346792, study PRJEB14843) | hot springs metagenome | biome: Terrestrial Biome; feature: Habitat; material: Sediment | place: India | collected 2012-06-12 | depth 1760 m
GCCTTGCTCAGCGCTTCGCTGCTGATTTGCCGGAGCGATGCTATCCGCTCGACAATCAACGGGATATTTGCAGGCTCGTTCCGTTCCTGACGCGGCAGGGGGGCCGGGGTCAGAAACGGACTGTCGGTTTCGACAACGATGCGGCTCAGGGGCACAGACGCCGCAACACGCCGTAACTCATCGGCGTTTTTGTAGGTGACAGGCCCGGTAAAGCCCAGGTAAAAGCCAATCGCCAACGCGCGCTCCGCAGTCGCCGGCGGCGCGGAAAAGGAGTGCAGCACGCCGGCGCGCTCGTGGAGGGCAGGGGGCAAAGCGCGCGCCCAGGTTTCGAGGATAGCGATCACATCCTCGCCGGCCTCGCGGTTGTGGATAATGACCGGCAGTTCCAGACGCGCCGCCAGCGCCAGCTGCGCCTCAAATGCGGCTTTCTGCTTCTCCTGGGGGCTTTTGTCCCAGTAATAATCCAGTCCGATTTCGCCGATGGCGATGACTTTTGGCTGCGCTGCCAGGGATTCAAGGGTCTCTAATAGAGAGTCGTCGAACTCAGCGGTGCTGTTGGGGTGCACGCCGACGGCGGCATACACCCCTGGATACTGCGCCGCCAGTCGCAGCGCCTCCCGGCTGGTGTCAATATCTATGCCAGGATTAATGACGCGCGTCACGCCGGCCTCAGCAGCGCGCGCGATCACCGCGTCACGGTCTTCATCGTAGCTGTGAAAGTTGAGGTGACAGTGGGTATCTATCAGGCTCACAGGCGGCGCTGTTCCTTGAGAAGCCGGATGTCCGCTTCAACCATCATCTGGATTAACTGCTCAAAACTCACGCCTGGCTCCCAGCCGAGCACGCGCCCTGCCTTGCTGGCGTCTCCGATGAGCAAATCCACCTCTGCCGGGCGCATGAAATGCTCGTCCTGCACCACGTAGTTCTTCCAATCCAGGTCCACGCAGCTAAAGGCAATCTGGCAGAGCTTTTCGACGGAATGGGTTACGCCGGTGGCAATAACGTAGTCGTCAGGTGTGTCCTGCTGGAGCATCATCCACATGGCCTTCACGTAATCGCCGGCGAAGCCCCAGTCGCGCTGCGAGTCGAGGTTGCCCAGTCGCAATTCGTTGGTCAGGCCGAGCTTGATTTTGGCGACGTGATACGAAACTTTACGCTCGACAAATTCCAGACCTCTGCGTTCGCTGCTGTGATTGAACAGTATCCCGCTCGTCGCATGGATGTTGTAGCTCTCGCGGTAGTTGACCGTAATCCAGTGCCCGTATACCTTCGCCACGCCGTAAGGACTGCGCGGGTAGAACGGCGTCTTTTCGTTTTGCGGCACTTCCTGTACCTTGCCGAACATTTCACTGCTCGACGCCTGATAGAAGCGAATGTCCTTGTTCACGGTGCAGATGGCATCCAGCAGGCGCGTCACGCCGAGCGCCGTCACATCGCCAGTGAACACTGGCTGCTGCCACGACGTTGGCACGAAACTCTGCGCCGCCAGGTTGTAGACTTCCTGCGGTTGAATCTCGCTGATGGCGCGAAGGATACTGGTCTGATCGAGCATGTCGCCGGACACGAGGGTGATTTGATCCTGAATGTGGCGGATGCGCTCGAAGTTTAACGTACTGGTGCGCCGCACCAATCCAAAGACTTCATAACCTTGTCCAAGCAAGAACTCGGCCAGATAGGAGCCGTCCTGCCCGGTAATGCCTGTGATAAGCGCGCGTTTTTTCACGATTGAATTCTCTCCAGAGTTATGGTTGCGCTGAGATACGAATGCGCTGCCGCCAATCGTTCAATACGTCCAGCAGCGTCTGCTCGAAGGGGATTTCAGGCCACCAGCCAACCGTCTGCCGCACCTTTGTGGTATCAACCTGAAAACCTGTATGGGCGTGGCTGCCTTCGTCGTCGGTCTCATATTCAACCTGAATGGGTCTGCGAGCGTAACTTACAAGGGTATCCACAAGAGAACGGACGCTGTAGGTTTTCCCGGAAGCGACATGATACACCTCGCCGGGGATGCCCTTTTCCATCACCAGCCGGTAAGCGCGCACTACATCGCGCACATCGCTAAAATCCCGCTGAACCGACGGGCTGCGGACGGTCAAAACCGGCTCGCTCTGTCCCGCTTCAATCCGGGCAATTCGATAAGCATAATCCGGGGCGACGAAGCCGAGGCTCTGTCCGGGGCCTGTGTGATTAAACGGACGCACGCGGAGAACGGGGAGATGTTCGGTCAGGTGATACTGTAGCCCAAGCAAATCCTGTGCAGCCTTGCTGACAGCATAGGGGCTGCGCGGGCGAAACGGGCTACTTTCGGTAAGCGGTTCGGCGGCAGCGCTGTTCCCATAGATGTCGCCGGAACTGATGACGAGGATGCGCGGGGCAAGGTTCAGCAATAAACAGGCTTCAAACAAGTTCAACTGGGACTTGATATTCGTTTCCAGGGTTTCCCACGCGCCGCCCGGCTCGCGCGATCTGGAAGGCGAAGACTGCGCCGCCAGATGATAGATGCATTCTGGCTGGATATCCACAAGCAGCCGGCGAACGCGCTCGCCATCTTTCAGATCAACGCTGGTATGGACGTTAACCCTGCCTATTATGGGCGTATGGTCTTCCAGAACCGTCCCATGAATCTCGGCCTGAGGGGTTACCTCCACCAGATGTCGCCACAGGTGTCCTCCGACAAAGCCCCCCACACCGGTGATGAGAATGCGCAAGCGGTTCGCCCCATTTCGTTTTATCGGTGGAGAGGATTATAGCTTATCATCAGACGAACACTAGCCTGAGCGTGTCGGATATTCCACAACGAACGCATGGACGCGCCGCGATTCGCGCTCCTCGTAAGCGACGACATCATAATGCGCGCCTGCTTCCAGCGTAATGTTCGGAATCGTCGCCGCGACATTGTTCTGGGTTGTATCCAGAATATAAATGTCGAACGCGCCAACCGGCATCAGAATGGGACTGGAAAAATTCTGCCCGGCCACATTTTCTACAAGCCGCTGAAGGCCGAACGAAATGGAGCGGCGCACGTCGCTCATCTCGGCGCTGACGCGGTCAGGGTTGCTCACCGTCGTGTTCGCCAGTGAATAGGCCAGACCCAGGCGCGTGTCATCAGTCGCCAGCGATAGATTCACCAGCCGCAGGTGGGGCGATTGCCCGTCGAAGATCAGCGGGTAATCCGGCACCAGGAGCGCCTGTACGCCGTCTGCGCTGAAACCCGACGCGAATACGCTGTAACGGCCCGCATCGAGAAAGGCGCTCGTGCTGGCAAGCACATCGGTAGTTTCCGGCACCGTCACGGCGATGGTATGGTCGCCTTCGCCCACTTCGACCAGGTCGCTGCCCTGCCGGTAGCTCAACCCGGCGGCCAGCAGCGTATTATCCACCATGAAGTCTACCGGGAAGTCCACTCCGCTGATGGCATTGACCGCTCGAAGCTCGATGGGAATTGAGGACACTTCTTCGGTTGGCTCTTCACCAACGTTAATCAGCGTAGACGGCAGTTCTTCGTCTATCCCGACGTTGCTGCTCAGGACAACCGGCGCGTTATCCAATCGCCCCGTAAACAAATACAGGTACGAGCGCCCGGCTTCAAGCTGGATGTTCTCGGCGGCTTCAATCAGATCGCCGTTGTCGTTGTTCCAGTAGAACGTGTAGCTGTCAGCCAGAACAGGCACTTCAACAGGCGTCTGCGCGTAGTTCAGCGTTGTGATTCCTTCAAGCTGGCCGCCCGCTGTGTCCAGCGTGACCACCGGAAGATCAGGCAGCGTGTTCAGGAAGGCGATACGGGTTTCTCCCGGCGGGGTGGGGGAGCCATCCTCGCGGTATTCCAACAGCCGTAAATCGTCGGGCGGGCCTAGCAGGATGAGGGTGATGATGTCGTCCGGGTTTGCCACCAGTTGACTGCGCACCAGCGGCTCGATCTCGCGCGGATCCACGCCCTGCGCGTAGATTGCCACCTCGTAGACCTGCGCAATCGTTTCCTGGCGCTCGCTTGGGCGGCCAAAATCGGCATTTGCCGCAAATACCTCCCCGTTAAGGTACACGTCTACCGGGCCAATTGGCGCGGACGCATTGACGAAACGAATGTTGGAGCGGCTGGGCGCGCGAGCGTCGAAGCTGACGACGGCCACACTGCCAGGATCGTCGGCCTTGCCGACCAGCACCAGCGTGTGATTGTGCTGCTCGCGCAGGTCAATCAGGTGCGAGAGGAGCGTTCTTCCCCCGCTCTCGAATGTCAGCGTGGTGCGGCCACTGGACAGCATAACCGGCGCAGACACCTGGCCGGCGTTGATCGGGCTTATCAGTTCGGCGTTGCTTTCAGACACCCTGACTGCCTGGCCGCCGGACAGCGCGTGAATAACTGTGAGTCGGCTCTGGCCGACAGGAAGCGGCTCGTTCGGTTCAGGCAGCGTGTTGAGAGTGAGCGAATCGGGACTGCCGGTGACCATGAGAATGAGCGACTGGCCGCCTTGAAGCGAGATGGCCTGTTCCAGCAATGGGCCGTCGGTGGGAGCGTTCCCGGCGGGCACGATGCGCAGTATGTAGTCGCCTGCCACAATCCCGCTCGGTTCAGTGTTCTGCGCGAAATTCAGGTTGGTGGCGACGGCCAGCAGTTCCATGTACACGTCAATTGCCGGGGCGTCGGGGGCAGCGTGGACGACGCGCAGGTAAACTTGTTCGGAGGGATTGTCAGCGATGCTCTGGGGGATGTAAGGCGCGGTGGGTGTTGGGCCAGAAAGTGTAGGCGATGGTACAGGAGTAGCCGTCGGCGGCTGCGGCGTCGGCGTTGGGATGAGCGTCGGCAACTGCACCGATGTCGCTGGGCTGCACGCGGCGATTACGTACACCAAAGCCATCACAACTATAAGTCTCGAACCCATGCCACACCCCCTTGTTCAAATGGCTGCGCTGGTTGTCATTGTACCCGCCTCTCCAAAAAAGGCCAGCAAGAAAAAAGTCCCGCAGGATGTTGCGGGACTCCACTGTCATCATATAAAAGAAGCTGCCCTTCTCATCCCTCAGGGCGTCGGCGTAGGCGTTGCTTCAGTTGGCGCGGCTGTCGGCGTGGTGGGGACGGGTGTGGTCAGCGCCGGGACATTCGCCAGGTCAAACGGCGCGCCGTTGAACGTCAGCCGGACATAAGCGCTGGAAACCCAACCCTGCACGCCTTCGAACTCGACTTGCAGCCAGTTGGACTCGCCTGTACGCCCGCTGACAATGAGCAGCGTGCCGCTAGGGATCAAGGCCAGCGATTCGGCGTTCGAGTCTGGCGTACGGCGCAGGTGCAGGTTCGCGCCGGGATCAATGGCGACCTCGGCCACAATCGCGTCCTCCAATGGGTCTACGGTGGGGAGCGCTACCGCGCCGACATCGCCGCGCACTTCGCCGCGCTCGTCGTCGGGCGTAATCACCAGAAGTTCGCGCGCCTCCATTTCTTCCAGCGTGATTGGCTCGTCGTGGTAGAGGAACTCTACGTAGGTGCTGTTCACCCAGCCGGTGATCGTGCCGCCGCCGGCAGGGGAGTAGCGCACGAACACCCAATCGCCGCTTTCCTTCAGACCCAGGAACTCCATGAGCGTTCCGTTCGACACGCGCTCCAGCACCTCGCCGCCCGTTTCCGGCGTCCGTCGAATGTTGAGATTGACCCCTGTATCCAGATTAAACACGCGGGCGACCACCCGATCTTCGGGGATAGGCGGCGGCGTGACATCGGTGGCGCGCGCTTCGCCGGGCTGGTTGCCGGGAATCATCGGCAGATCGGCCAGCCGCATCCGGTTGCCGTCTTCATCGCGCAAGTCCACGTACAGCCCATTCACCCAGGCGTCAATCGCGCCGCCGTCCGGGGTATTATAGGTTACATGCAGCCACGTTTCTTCAGGGATAAGATCGGTGTCCTCAGCCAGCAGCGTTGCCGGGTCCACGAAGGGCGTCACGCTTGGGTCAGGCGTTGCGCCTTCGGGCAGCGTTGGCGCTCCCTCACGCCCGTTCACCAGCAGAATCGTACCGGAAGGCGCGAGACCCAGCGATAGCGCATCCGAGCTGGGATACTGCCGCAGTTGCAGGTTTGCGCCGGGGTCAAGAACCACGCGCGCGGTTGGGCCAGCCGGCGTCGCCGGCGGCGGTGTCACGGCGGCGGGGACGACCTGCGGCTCTTCCGTTGGCGTGAGCACAACCACTTCAGCCTGCGTCGCCGTAGGCGCCTGGGCAACGACTTCAGCCGTCGCCTCAGGCGTGGCTACGTCCGGCGGCGCGGCAGCCAGCGACGTTTCCCCGGGCGCGCTGGCGACGCCCTGAGCAAGGCTGACCGGCGGCAGCAGAATCACCTGCGGCTCGCTGCCGTTCACGGCCAGCGCGTTGTAATACACCCCGCCGTATACTTCCTCAACGAGATCAAATTGGCTGACCGATTCGCCTGCGGAGACGACGGCTTGCACGCCTTCGGCGCTGGGTTCAACCACTGCTTCGCTCGCCGCGCCAGGGGCAACGCTTTCGAGGAGCGTTGTCCCATCGCCGAGTTGCAGCGATATGTCTGCCTCATCGGACATGCCGTTGATAACCCGGAACACGGCCTCAGTCTCGCTAATCGCGCTCACGCTATCTTCGAACAGCGATATGCTCACGGCATCTTCCGCGCCGAGCGCAACCGCCGTCACGCGGCTGCCGCTCTCTATCGTCACGTCTGTGCCGCCGATGCTCTCCTCCGAACCGGCTGCTGTCAGCGCCACGCTGTAATCCCCGGCTGGCAGAGCAATATAATCGGTGGCGTTTCCACCCGACTCTAGCGCAGGGGCAACCAGGGTGTCGTTCACGTACACATCAACGGCAGGAGCGTCTGCCGCCCCATGCACCAGCCGTAAGAACCCGCTGTCCGCTTCGGTGGTGACGGGCGCGGACAGCCAGAGCGTCTCTGGCGCATCGCTTGTGCCGTAGATGAGCAGCGTATAAGATGCGCCGCTGTTGAGTGCCGCCGTGATTGGCTCCGTGAGGGCGCTGTCCACGCTTTCACCCGACGGAACGATCAGGAACTCGTAGGCGAAGGCGGGTACGTCGAGCGTACCCGCCGGCTGGTTAAAGACCAGCTCGGGGAGCGCCGGCTGCCCATCCGCCAGCACCAGGTCTACCGTCGGGCCGCCGTCTATGGCGTGGATGGCCGTCAGCCGCGCCTGTCCTAGGCGCAGCGGGTCAAGATTGTCTTCATAAACCGTAAAGCTCAATGGGTCAGTCGAGGCGGCGACGAGCGTCAGCGCCGAGCCGGCGCCGGGGCTAAGCTCCTGCTCCCAGATTGGCGTGGTTGTGTCAGTCTGCGAAACGGTGATGGTGTGATCTTCTGCCGAGATATGCACATAGCTTGACGCCTCGCCAAACCCCAGACCACTGATCGTCAATTGGCCATCGGTGTAAATATCTACGGCTGACGCGCCGGGAATGGCGTGCACAAACCGGATCAGCGCTGTCTCGCCGTTCTGCGCCATGACTCTGGTGGAGACCAGCAGCAGCGTGAGGATAAGCAGTCGTTTCAAGTGGACGTACATCGTGGTGCTCCTTCGTAAGCAGTATTCATGGATGTAAGGGCGCTGCGCCCATTATGTGCCTTCTTCCCACTGGCTCAGGTAGCGCGCCTGTTCGGGCGTCAGCGTGTCAATCTTCACGCCCATCGCCTCCAGTTTCAGGCGGGCGATCTCGCGGTCAATGTCGTCAGGGATGGTGTATACGTCGGGTTTCAAACCCTTGCCATGCCTGACCATATACTCCGCGCCAAGCGCCTGGTTGGCGAAGCTCATATCCATCACGCTTGCCGGGTGTCCTTCGGCAGCCGCTAGATTGATGAGCCGGCCTTCGCCCAACAGGTAGATAGACTTGCCATCTACCTTGTACTCCTCGACAAACGGCCTGACCAGGCGCGGCTTGCCAGCGCTCATCTTTTCCAGCGCCGGGATATTGATTTCCACGTTGAAGTGGCCGGAGTTGGCGACAATCGCGCCATGCTTCATCCTGGCGAAATGTGGGCCATCAATTACATTGATGTCGCCGGTAGCGCTGATGAAAATATCGCCCTGGGACGCAGCCTCGATCATCGGCATCACGCGGTAGCCGTCCATCACGGCTTCCAGCGCGCGCAGCGGGTCCACTTCAGTGACGATCACATTCGCGCCCAATCCCGAAGCGCGGTCGGCAATCCCCCGGCTGCACCAGCCGTAGCCCGCGACGACCACCGTCCGCCCGGCGAGCAGAATGTTGGTCGCGCGGATAATGCCGTCCAGCGTGCTCTGTCCGGTGCCATAGCGGTTGTCGAACATGTGCTTGGTGTTGCTGTCGTTGACCGCCAGCACGGGAAAGGCCAGCGCGCCGTCTGCTGCCATTGCCCGCAGCCGGATGACACCCGTCGTTGTCTCCTCCGTTCCGGCGATGATCTCATCCAGCAGTTCGCGGCGGCTCTTGTGAATGGTGCTGACCAGATCAGCGCCGTCGTCCATTGTGATATGCGGCCTGTGGTCAAGCGCGGCTTTGATGTGATCGTAATAGGTGTGAGTATCCTCGCCTTTAATCGCATAGACGGGGATTTCAAAATTGGCGACGAGCGACGCCGCCACGTCGTCCTGCGTGGAAAGGGGATTGGAGGCGCACAGCACGATGTCCGCGCCGCCCATCTGAAGCGTGTGCATCAGGTTGGCTGTTTCAGTCGTGACATGCAAGCAGGCGGAAACACGGATGCCTTGCAGGGGTTTCTCGCGGGCGAAGCGCTCTCGGATTGCCCGCAAGACGGGCATTTCCTGTTCCGCCCACTCGATCCGGTAGCGCCCCCCCGGCGCGAGATCGAGATTTTTTACGTCATGTTCAACGGTCATTGCTGCTCCTGGAATTCGCTAAAACCTTATAAAACGCGCGCATTGTAGCACACAGCGGTGGACTTGTCGCCCGCCGTTTGTCCTATGTCTGGGAAGCCGAGATGGTGCGAGGTTGCAGCAGCGTGTCGAGCAGTCCCTCGTCCTGGAAGCGGGTGCGGAAACGAGCGATAAACTCCGGGATGGTATAGCGGTGGTTTTGCGTCCCAACATGTTCCAATGTATAGGTGGCGCATAACGCGCCGACCTGCCCGGCCAGCTTCAGCGGCCAGTTGTCCATGAGACCCCGAATCAGCCCGGCGCGATACGAATCGCCAGCGCCGGTAGGGTCCTTAATCTCATTCGGCGGGAAGGCCGGAACTTCAACCCTGTCGCCGTCCGTATAGATATGCGAGCCGCGCGCGCCCTGTGTCACGACCAGAATCTCAACAGAACGGCGCAAGTCGTCGAGCGTCTGCCCGGTTTTCTGGCAGATAATCTCCGCTTCGTAAGCATTCACGATCATGGCATATGCGCCCCGCATATCCCGGCGCAATTCGTCGCCGTTGAGGCGCGGCACTTGCTGGCTGGGGTCGTAGATGAACCGTATTCCACGCTCGCGGCATTCCTGGGTCAGGTTCGTCATCGCCTGGGGATCATTGGGCGAGATGACGACCATCTGAGGCTTTTCCGCCAGGGCGTCGGCAAGCGTATAGTCTCTGGCGTAGGCCATCGCGCCCGTATAAAACGAGGCAATCTGGTTGTTGTCCAGGTCGGTAGTGGCGAAGAACGAGGCCGTGAACACGTCGTCAATCTGTCGAACTGTGCTGGTATCCACGCCGGCGCTTTCCAGCCAGCGGCGGTAATCGGGGAAATCGCGTCCAACTGTGCCCATCAGCTTAGGGCGCAGGCCGAGCAGCGCCATGTTGAAGGCGATGTTGGCCGCCACGCCGCCCCAGTGCTTGGTCATATCGTCTACCAGAAAGCTCAGGCTGACCTGGTGCAGCTGCTCACGGATAAAGTGATCCATAAAGCGGCCAGGAAAGCGCATCAGGTAGTCGTAAGCGATAGACCCTGTAATAACGATATTCATGTTAAAATATCCTGTGCGAGCGGTGTCGTTAAGCAAACCGCGAGTATACCACAGTCTGTGCGAGCGGTTGTAGCATTGCTTTCAGTCTCCCAAATGATCGTGAAGGATAGGATTTATGCCAATTCTTGACCGCGCCAACCGGAATAATGAACTCCCTGACAGCAACGGCAAAAGTCGCGAGCCGGAGTTCATGTCCAGTCAGTTAGGAACGCGCTGGGTATCGCGCGCCGCTATCGTCGAGCGGATCGAGGCCGCTTTCATTGAGGAGTTCGACAACTCACCAGCGCTGCGCGAGGCCGATACGCCGACCAAGAAACTCAAGCTGCTGCTGGACACGGCCAATCATGTACTGGCGGTGGAATCGCTTGACCCCTCGCCTGAGGAAAAGGCTGAACTCATCGGCAAGGCGTACAGCAACCTGTTTGGCTATGGCCCGTTGGACAGCCTGTTTCTGGACGAGCGTGTGACCACAATATCCCTGGACGGGCACGATAAAGCCTCAGTGCGCTATGGACATGGCGATCTGGTATCGCTGGGGCCGATCTTTCAGGACGAACGACATCTGCGGCGGATCATCGCGCGTCTGCTCATGGATGCAGGGACGGAACTGCGCGACGATCAACCGTATATCGAAACCGGCTTGCTGGTGGATGAGCGCCCAGTATGCGTCAATCTGGTCGCGCCGCCGGTGGCGTTTCATCTGGGCGTTGACATTCGGGTACATCCCAAAGTCTTACCAACAGCAGACCAACTGGTTTCCAACGGATTTATGACCGAACAGGCGGCCGCACTGCTCAAGGCACTGGTGGAGTCGCCCCATGGATTTATGGTGGTCGGCGAGCCAGAGTCGGGCAAGACAACGCTGTTGAGCGTGCTGCTCCAGTGGTTGCCCCAACCGCAAAGCGCCGTTTCTGTCGAAAGGGCAGGGGAGTCACGGTTGCCCGCTGGCGTTGAACGCTTGATGCCTCGCTGGCCGGTAGCGGATACGCCAGGGGTCACCTTTGGCGAACAAATCGGCCATGCGCTCGAAAAGCGTCCTGCCTGCATCATCCTGGACGAAGTCCGCGCCGACGAGCCGCAGACGATTGCGCCGCTTCTGGGGATGGATAACCCGCCGCGCCAGATATGGTCGTTTCGCGGGGCGATCTTCGCCAAGCGGTTGCAGAGCGCGCTGGGGATGCTGGCGCGCCGCGCCGATTTCGGCCAGGGCGAGGAAATGGTGCGCGCCCTGCACGAGCGCCTGCCGTTCATCGTCACCGTGATGCGCGCGAACGGCCAGCTTCGCCTGTGGAGTGTCGCCGAGTGGCAGTTCAAAGATGGCTCAGGCTATCCCACCTATACCTTGCTAATGAACACTGAGGAAGGCGTGTTGAAGTTGACCGGGGAGCACCCGACGCGTACTCTGGAGCTGCCAGGCAATTATTGGGGATGACGTAATGCCTATCCATCTGCGCGAGAACCAGTATCGGGGCGTGAATGCCCATCTGCACAGCTTCCTGCAAAATGAGCCGGGGGCTGGAGACGTTTCAC
>FLYN01000241.1_pt1 | contig 11438 bp, 15 predicted proteins | sample 1122621 | NCBI WGS metagenome assembly FLYN01 (sample SAMEA4346792, study PRJEB14843) | hot springs metagenome | biome: Terrestrial Biome; feature: Habitat; material: Sediment | place: India | collected 2012-06-12 | depth 1760 m
AGATGCCTGATCCGCTCTCCGGGCGGGCCTCTCCGGCGCCGGGGGCCCGTCGCCCGCGCCCGTAGAACGCCGCACGGAGATCCGAGGATCCCCGCTTCCGGGCGCGGCGCCGCGCGGCCAGAGTGGGGGCGAGCGAGACGAAGGGAGGCGACGGGCCATGGCGGGGACGCGGATCGTGATCCTCGGAGGGGGGACGGGCGGAACGATGATGGCCAACCGGCTCCGCCGCCGCTACGACCCCGACGACGTGGCGATCGCCGTCGTCGACCGCGACGACCGGCACGTGTACCAGCCGGGCCTGCTGTTCGTGCCGTTCGGGCTCGCGTCCGCGGAGGAGATCGTTCGGCCCCGCCGGAGGCAGCTGCGCCCGGACATCGCCTTTCACGAGGCCCAGGTCGAGCGCGTGGACCTCGACGAGCAGGAGGCGGTCCTCGACGACGGCACGGCGCTCCCCTACGACGTCCTCATCGTCGCCACGGGAGCCGTCCTCCAGCCGGAGGAGACGGAGGGCCTCGTCGGCCCGGGCTGGAACGAGCGCGTCTTCACCTTCTACGACGTGCCGGGCGCCGAGCAGCTCGGCCGCGCGCTCGGCACCTTCGACGGTGGCCGCGTGGTCGTCAACTTCGTCGACCTGCCGATCAAGTGCCCCGTCGCGCCGCTGGAGTTCGCGTTCCTCGCGGACTGGTACTTCGCCGAGCGGGGGATCCGCAGTCGCGTCGAGCTCGCATTCGTGACCCCGCTGGACGCTGCGTTCACCAAACCGGTGGCGGCCGAGCGCCTCGCAGGGCTCCTCGAGCGCAAGGGGATCGAGCTCGTGACCGAGTTCGCGGTCGGCCGCGTGGACGGCGAGCGCGGCGCGCTCGTCTCCTGGGACGAGCGCGAGGAGCCGTTCGACCTGCTCGTGACGGTGCCGCTGCACGGCGGCGCGCCGTACGTGACGCGCTCGCCGGGTCTCGGCGACGCCCTCGGGTTCGTCCCCACCGACCCGCACACGCTGCGCGCGCTCGCGCGCCCGAACGTGTTCGCGCTCGGCGACGCGACCGACGTCCCGATCTCCAAGGCGGGCTCGGTCACGCACTTCGAGGGCGACGTTCTCACCGAGAACGTGGCCCGCTACCTGGCCGGCGACGAGCCCCTCGCGCGCTACGACGGCCACGCCAACTGCTTCGTCGAGACGGGCTTCGGCAAGGCCCTGCTGATCGACTTCAACTACGACACCGAGCCGCTGCCCGGCCGCTTCCCGACGGCGGCCGGACCGCTGCCGCTGCTCGCGGAGTCCCGGCTCAACCACCTGGGGAAGCTGATGTTCCAGTGGCTGTACTGGCACGCGCTCCTGCCCGGGCGGGGCATCCCGGGAATCTCCGGGGAGATGGCGCAGGGCGGCAAGAAGCGGCCTGCGAAGGCCGCGCGAGAGGAGGTAGAGACCCGATGACGACCGTCGCAGACCTGCCCATCGAGGTCGAGCGCGACCCCGAGGGGTTCCTCGTGCATCCTGAGCAATGGACGCGCGAGCTCGCCGAGGCGCTGGCTCGCGAGAGCGGCGTCCCCGAGCTCACGCCCCGCCACTGGCAGGTCGTGGAGTTCATGCGCTCCCGCTACCTGGAGACGGGCACGGCGCCGTCGATCCGCTCGCTGGGCAAGGAGTCCGGCGTGCCGGTCAAGGAGCTGTACGAGCTCTTTCCCAAGGGGCCCGCGAAGCTCGCCGCCAGGATCGGCGGGATCCCGAAGCCCCGCGGCTGCATCTGAGAAGGGAGGGCTCGACGATGACCCAGCTGCTGTCGGAGCGCGAGCCGGCACCCGAGACCGCGCCGGAGTCGCTCCGCAAGGTCTCCATCGTGGTCTCCAAGGCCTCGCTCGAGGGGATCTACCCGGCGCTGATCATGGCCAACGGCGCCCGTATGGAGGGCATCGAGGCCGATCTCTTCTTCACGTTCTTCGGGCTGGACGCGATCCGCAGGGACCGCCAGGCGGCGATCAAGGTCGCGACGGTCGGCAACCCCGGGTTGCACATCCCGACGATCCTCGGCGCGCTGCCCGGCATGTCCTGGCTCGCGACGAAGATGATGGCCCGCCAGCTGGAGAAGCTCGACATCCCGCCCATCGGCGAGTTCCTCGAGCTCGTCCACGACTCGGGGGCGGGCATCTACGCCTGTCAGGCCACGGTCGAGATGTTCGGCCTCGCGCCCGAGGACTTCGTCCCCGAGGTGGACGGCGTCCTCACGGTCGGCGAGTTCTACGAGCGGAGCGCGGGCGCCGAGGTGATCTTCACGTAGGCGTGCGCACGCCCGGGAGCCCGCGGTCGCGGGCTTCCGGGCGCGGCGACTGACGAGACGGCTTCAGGACGCGACGACGTCGGCCGCACAGCTCGTCAGGAGCGCGGCGCGCACGTCATCGCGCGCGACTCCGGCGAGCGAGCGGTGCGCCAGATCGACCTCGATGTCCGGCCACGCGTCCAGGCCCAGCGACCTGGCACCGACGGCGGAGCCGAAGGCGAGCAGCTCCTCGGTCGTGAACACGCCGCGCCTGCCGGTCTGGCGGCGCGCGACTCCCTCCAGCTCGCGCAGCTCCTCGAGCGGGTCGATGCGGACGTTCGAGTCGGAGCCGACGCAGAGGGGGATGCCGCGATGGCGCAGACGCTCGGCCGGCACGAAGCCGTCGCCGAGGTCGGCCTCGGTCGTCGGGCAGACGCATACGGTCGCGCCGCTCGCCGCCAGCAGGTCGAGCTCCGCACCGTCCGCCTGCGTCGCGTGCACGACCGTCGTGCGCTCGCCGAGCACGCCGGCGCGGGCGAGGAGCTCGATCGGCCGGCAGCCGTGCTCGCGCAGGCACTCCTGTACCTCCCGCGGCTGCTCGTCTGCGTGGACGTGGAGCGGCAGCGCGTGGCTCTCGGCGTAGCGGGCGACCTCCTCCAGCCAGTCGGGCGGGCAGGCGCGCACGGAGTGCGGGGCGAGGCCCACGCGCAGCTCCTCGCCGCGCAGCTGCTCGACCTCCTCGAGGTAGGCGGCGGGGGACTCCTGCCGGAAGCGCTCCAGGCCGCCGCGCGCGTACGCGACGTGCAGGAGCACGAGCTCGATCCCGGCTGCGTCCGCCGCCTCCGCGGCAGCCAGCGCCTCGGCCACGCCGAGGTAGTGGAACTCCCCGACCGCCGTGTAGCCTGCTGCGCGCATCTCGCGGTACGCGGTCTCGTAGGCCGCGCGGACGAGCTGCGGCGTCTGCCGCTCCGCCTCCGCGAGCATCGTCTCGCGCCAGGCCCAGAAGTCGCCGCCCGCGGCCCGGCCTCGCAGCGCCCGTTGGAAGGTGTGGCTGTGCGCGTTGACGAAGCCCGGCAGGACCAGGGACCCGGACACGGGGTGCGACGCTAGCAGCGTAGGGTTCGCCCCGTGACCTGGCCGGAGCTTCGCCGTCACGTCCCGAACGCGCTCACGCTCCTCCGCTACGCTGCGGTGCCCGTCTTCGCCTGGCTCTTCCTGGAGGCAGGTGACGGGCCGGCGTGGGGCGCGGGCGTCTTCTTCGCCGCCGCCGCCGCCACGGACCAGGTGGACGGCTACCTCGCCCGCCGCTGGCACGTCGAGTCGCGCTTCGGCACGGTCGCCGACCCGCTCGCCGACCGCCTCATGATCGCCGTCGCCGTCGTCCTGCTCTGGCTCGAGGGCCGGATCCCGCTCGCCGCCGCGGTGATCGTCCTCGGCCGCGACCTGGCTCTGGTCGCCGGCTACAAGGTCGTCGTGCCCCGCGGCTATGCGTTCGCGGTGAGCTTCCTGGGCAAGCTCGCCACGTGGGTCCTGTACGCAGCGCTCTGCTTCGTCCTCGTGACCGAGCGGGGGACGGACTGGCCGCTCGTCCTCCTCTGGGCAGGCGTCGCGCTCGCAGTCGTCGCGGGCGCCGAGTACGTGCTGCGCGCGCGCCGCTCGCTCTCCGGCAGGGACGCCGCGCGCGCCGGCGAACCTTGAGAAGTCTCAAGCTCAGGTTGACCCCTGAGAACGGCTGCTGCTTTACTCCGTTCACGACGAGGAAAGGCGACCGGTGGAAGCACTTCCCGATCTCTCCACGCTGAGCGACGACGACCTGCGCGCCCTGATCCGGGAGCTCGAGCGCGAGGAGGACGAGATCTCGTACCGGCGGCGGATGCTGCACGGCCGCATCGACATCCTCCGCGCGGAGCTCGTCGCGCGCCTGCGCGAGCAGGTGAGCGCGGGCGAGGCCAAGCTCGCGGACGTCGAGCGTCTGAGCGAGATCCTGAGCGGGAAGGCCGCCCCGGCGAGCGACGAGTGAGCCACGTCTACTGCCCCGAGTGCGGCTTCCAGAACCCGGAAGCCGCGAACTACTGCTCGCGCTGTGGCGCGCTGCTGGCGGTGGAGACGGGATCGGAGACCACGTTGACGTTCGATCTGGAAGAGAGCGGTGAGGACGCGGAGCTCGAGGCGGGGGCTCCGCGGGTGACGGGCCCGGCGCTCGTCGTGCGCTCCGGCGGCGGCATGGCGGGCCAGTCGTTCGCCCCCGCGGCCGGCCGCACGCTCATCGGCCGCTCGCCCGAGTGCGACGTCTTCCTCGACGACGTCACGGTCTCGCGCCGCCACGCGGAGCTCCTCCGCGAGGGCGACACGTTCACGATCCGCGACCTCGGCAGCTTGAACGGGACGTACGTGAACCGCCGCCGCATCGAGTCGGCGGTGCTCGAGGACGACGACGAGGTCCAGATCGGCAAGTACCGGCTGACCTTCCTCGAGGGATGAGCACGATCGCGGCGAGCAGACGGCGGGGGCAGGGAGGAGAGCCCAAGCTGCGCACGATCGGAGCGGTCTGCGAGGAGCTCCGCTCCGACTTCCCCGACATCTCGGTCTCCAAGATCCGCTACCTGGAAGAGCAGGGTCTGATCACGCCGCGGCGCACGCGCGGTGGCTACCGCCTCTTCTCGCCCGAGGACGTCGAGCGGCTCACGACCGTCCTGCGCCTCCAGCGCGACGAGTTCCTGCCGCTGCGCGTGATCCGCGAGGCCCTCGACGGGCCGGGCGCCGCCGATCGCGCGCGACGCCGGCCGGTCGGGCTGACCGGGGACGAGGACGAGATCGACCTCGCGGAGCTCTGCGAGCGCGCCTCCGTGAGCCCGGACTTCGTGCGCGACCTGGAGGAGTACGGCGTCGTCCTCTCGCGGATGGACGGCGGCGAGCACGTGTACCGGGAGAGCGAGGCCGACGTCGCCGCCGCGTGCGCCCGGCTCGCTCGTTTCGGCGTGGACGCACGGCACCTGCGCACGTTCGTGACCGCCGCGGGACGGCAGGCGTCGCTCCTCGAGCAGATCGTCGCGCCACCGCTCCGCTCGCGCAACCCGGAGCGCCGGAAGGCGGCTTTGGAGGATTTGGCGGGGCTCGCGCGGGTCGCGCAGGAGCTCTCGTACCTCATCTTCGTCCGCGACCTGCGCGCGGTCGTGGAGCGGACGGCGCCGTGACCTCCGCGCTCGACCTGCGGGACCGCGTTCGCGACGTCCCCGACTTCCCCACGCCCGGCGTCGTCTTCAAGGACCTCATGCCGCTGATCGCCGACGCGGCGTACTTCGGGGAGACGATCCGCCGGCTCGCGGAGTGGGCGCGCCCGCGCGAGCCTGACCTGGTCCTCGGCGCGGAGGCGCGCGGGTTCATCTTCGGGGCCGCGCTCGCCTACGAGCTGGGCGCGGGCTTCATCGCGGCCCGCAAGCCCGGCAAGCTCCCGCGGGAGACGATCGAGGCGACGTACGCGCTCGAGTACGGAACGGACAGCCTGCAGGTGCACCGTGACGCGATGTCTCCGGGCGCGCGTGTCCTCGTCCTCGACGACGTGCTCGCGACGGGCGGGACGGCGAAGGCGAAGTGCGAGCTCGTCGAGAGCCTGGGCAGCGTCGTGGCCGGGGTCCTGTTCGTGATCGAGCTCACGTTCCTGAAGGGGCGCGAGCGGCTGGCCGGGTACGAGGTTCACTCGCTGATCGAGTACTGAGGCGATGGCGGCGGCGCGCCGTCCTGCGGGCGGGGTACAAGAAGAGGTGTGTACGACCCGCTGACGAGCACGTTCTCGCTCCGCTGCCCGCACGGCGGGGCCGAGCGGGTGCGGCTGTCGTCCTTCCGGATGCTCGAGCGCGTCGCCGGCACGGCGCACCCCGCCGTGTACCGCGTGCTCTTCGCCTGTCGCTGCGGCGAGGCGCACGAGGCGCTCGTGCCGCACGACGTGCTCGACTGGGCCCCGCTCGGCCTGAGGGCGGAGGGGACGTACCGCGACCTCATGACCGCGCGGGACGGCGCGCTCGCCGACGAGCTGGCCGACGTCGCGGTCTTCCACCTCAAGGCCGGCGAGTGGCCGTGGAGCTTCTACTGCTACCTGGAGGACCGCTCCCGCCCGGCGACGCCCTCCGCGTTCGCGCTCATCACGCCGGGCGGGAAGCAGCTCGGCGTCGCCGTGCGCTGCGCGACGTGCTCGACCACTTCCGTGAACGTCGTCTCACGCGAGCACGTGGACGTCCCGTTTCGAAACGATCGCAGCGTGGGAGTCATCGGGCATGTCTTTCCCGACGGCGCCCTTCCCGGCGTGGACGACCTTCGGCAGGAGCTTGCGCACGCTCGCGTCGAGGAACGGAGGCTCCATCTCGAGCTCTGAGCGGCCGCGGGGCGGGCGCTCACTCCCGCCAGGGATCGGCCCGGCGTTGCGCGCTGCCGATGCCCGCAGCATGAGCGCCGCCGTCCTCACCAGCATGGCTCCGCGCGGCTCTTCGCGGCTTCTCGCGGCCGTCTCGGCCCTCGACGCGCTCAGCGCGGCGGAGAAGCGCCAGCCCGCCACGTCGAGGCTGGAGGCCGCCGTCGGGCGCGAGCTCGCCGACCGCCTGCTCGCCGCGCTGAACGCCGAGCCGCAGCGCTAAGCGCGCGGACGGTCTTCGCCGCGCGTCCGGACGAGCAGGAAGATCGCGCCGGCCGCGAGCAGGGAGAGGACGAGCGACTCCCCTGCGGGGAAGCCGACAGCGAGCGAGCCGAGCCACAGGTAGAGGAAGAACACGAGCGCCCAGACGAACGATTGGACGCCGTGGTCGATGCTCGGCATGCGCAGGTGCACGGCGGCGATCCTACCGTCCGGCACGGGCGGCAACGGCCGCAAACCACGCCGAGCGTGCACAACCGGGCGGGACCAGAAAATTCACCGAGCCGGTGGCGCTTTCGTCCACCCAGCCCGCTGACCGTCCGCTTCCGCGTAGAGCCTACGAGCTGAGCTTCGACCTAGTCGCGCTCCGTGCTCGGTGCAAGGGCGACGCTATTGGACACGCCAGGGCTGGTCAAGTGGAGCGCCTCGGCGAATGCCGCAAATTCCGAAGATTTTCTTCGGCGGCTCCTCGGGCGCGGCCTGCGTAGGATCCGGGCGTGCGCCGCTCCGTCGTGTACGGCGCCGCGGCAGCGGCGCTCGGCCTGTCCGTCCTCCTGGCCCTGCTCGGCGTGGGGGAGGAGCCGGACGCTCTCGCGAACTGGCAGGCGCTCGTGCTCGGCGCCGTGCAGGGTCTCACCGAGCTCCTGCCCATCTCGTCCTCCGGCCACCTCATCCTCGTGCCCTGGGGCGCGGACTGGACGTTCCTGAAGGAGCACGACCGCTTCAACCAGACGTTCGACGTCGCGCTCCACCTCGGCACGCTCGTGGCCGTGGCCGCCTACTTCTGGGGCGACGTCGTCCGGCTGGTGCGCGCCCTGCTCGGCTCGGTCGCCCGCCGCCGGCTCGAGACGCCGGACGAGCGCGTCGCGTGGTTCGTCGTCGTCGCCACGATCCCGGCCGGCCTCGTCGGGCTGCTCGGGGAGGACGCGATCGCGGACACGCTGGGCGAGCCGTGGCAGATCGGCATCCTGCTCGCGGCGGGCGCGCTCCTCCTCTTCTGGGCCGATCGCTCGCCGCAGACGCGGGCGATGCCCGAGCTCGGCCTCGGGCACGCCCTCGTCATGGGCGTCGCGCAGGCGCTCGCGCTCGCGCCAGGCGTCTCGCGCTCGGGGATCACGATCACGGCCGGCCGCTTCCTGAAGCTCGACCGCGACGGCGCGGCCCGCTTCTCGTTCCTGCTCCTGCTGCCGACGGTCCTGGGAGCGGTCGTCCTCAAGGGAGTGGGGGACGTGCTCCTGGGCGACCTGCCAGCGGGCTGGGAGGGGCCGTTCCTCGTGGGCACGCTTGCGGCGCTCGGGAGCGGGCTCCTGGCGATCGACTGGCTGTTGGGCTACGTGCGCCGGCACACCTACGACGTGTTCGTCGTCTACCGGCTCGCCCTCGCGGGGGTCGTGCTCTCCCTCATCGCGAGCGGGGCGCGGGCGGCGACCTTCTAGTGCCCTCGAGGCCGGTCCTGCTTGCGCTGGCGGGGGCGCTCGCCATCGCCTTCACCGGCGTTCTCGTGCGGCTCGCGGACGTGGAGCCGGCTACCGCGGCGTTCTGGCGCTGCGCGTACGCGCTCCCGTTCCTGGCGCCGCTCGCCTGGCTCGAGCGCAGGCGACGCGGAGCGCTCGGCGCCCGCCGGCATCTGCTCGCAGCGGTGGCGGGCGTCTTCTTCGCAGCCGACCTGGAGCTCTGGCACCACTCGATCGCGGCCGTCGGCGCGGGCCTGTCCACGGTCGTCGCGAACCTGCAGGTGGTCGTGGTCGGGTTCGTCGCCTGGCTCGTCCTGGGCGAGCGGCCGGAGGCTCGCGTCCTCGCGGCGGTGCCGGTCGCGCTCGGCGGCGTGGTGCTGATCTCCGGCCTCGGCTCCGCGGGCGCGTACGGAGACGACCCCGTGCGCGGCGTCGTCTTCGCGCTCCTGACCGCGGTCGCCTACGCCGGCTTCCTGCTCGTGATCCGCGAGGCGGGGAGGGGGCTGCGCACGCCGGCGGAGATCATGCTCGACGCGACGGCGGCGTGCGCGGTGACGCTCGCCGTCGTCGGCGCCCTGCTCGGGGAGCTCGTCCTCGCGCCCGCCTGGCCCGCCCACGGCTGGCTTCTCACCCTCGCCGTCTCCGGCCAGGTGATCGGCTACCTGGCGATCGCGGCCTCGCTTCCGCGGCTACCCGCGCTCGTCGTCTCCATCCTCCTGCTCGTGCAGCCCGTGCTCAGCGTCCTGCTCGCCGCCGCGATCGTGGACGAGCGCCCCTCCTCGCTGCAGGTGCTGGGCGTCGTGCTGGTCGTGGCCGGCATCGTCGTCGCGACCGCGGCTGGGAGGAGGGAGCGGGAGGCGGCCGTGCCTGCGGAGGCGTGAATCCGCCCCGACTTGACATAACGCCGGTTATCGTGCGTACCCGCGCCCAGCGGCAGAGCGTCGTGCGGATCTTCGTCGTCAGCTCCGGCTCGACGCGAACGGGATCCTGCCACGGAGAGCAGCCCCCGTTCGGGCTGACGCTGAGCAACCAGAGCGCGGCGGCGGGGGCGAGCACGACGAGCGCCATGGCGAGCGTTGCCCTCCGGACGCGTGGTCTCGATGATCGGCTACGCACCGGCGCCGCGCCTCTCCCGGCCGAGGGACGCGGCGACGCCGTCAGGGGGCGTCCCGGGCGAGCGAAGCGCTGAGCGGCGAGGCCCGTGAGGCACGCGACGGACGCGAGGATGCCGAGGAGGTCGACGGCGTCGCTGCGCCGAGGCCCGCAGGGCTCCGCGCGGTGAGGGCGCGATTGTCGCGAGCCGCACGAGGCACGTCGACGTGCGGCCGTCCTTCAGGCGAGGGATCTTTGCCTTCCCCCCTAGACAAGCGCCCCGCGAATGCGAGAGAGTGTCGGATGACGGACCGCCTGGGACTCGCGTTCCCCCCTCACGCGTGAGCCAGATCGACATCGAGCACGTCCTCTCGGCCGAGGACATCCGCCACTTGCTCGAGCAGGCCGAGCAGGCCGGCACGATCCGCGCGTCCGACCTCTCCGAGGTGGCCGAGGCGTTCGAGCTGTCCGAGCTCGAGCAGGACGCGCTCCTGCGTGAGCTCGACCAGCGCGGGATCGAGATCGTCGAGGACACGCGCCCCCACTCGGAGGTCGTCGCGGCCATCACCGCGCCGGTGGAGACGACAACCGACGCGCTCCAGCTCTTCCTGCGCGAGGCGGGCCGCCATCAGCTCCTCACCGCCGCGCAGGAGGTCGAGCTCGCGAAACGCATCGAACGCGGCGATCTGGAGGCCAAGGAGCGGATGATCCAGTCCAACCTGCGCCTCGTCGTGTCCATCGCCAAGAACTACCGCAACCAGGGGCTCCCGTTCCTCGACCTCATCCAGGAGGGCACGCTCGGGCTGATCCGCGCGGTGGAGAAGTTCGACTGGCGCCGAGGGTTCAAGTTCTCGACGTACGCGACGTGGTGGATCCGCCAGGCCGTCGCACGGGCGCTCGCGGACAAGGCGCGGACGATCCGCATGCCCGTGCACATCGTCGAGCGGCTGCAGAAGATCAACCGTGCCGACCGCCTGCTCTGGACGCAGCTCGGGCGCGAGCCCACGCTCGAGGAGATCGCGGACGAGGCGTCGCTCACCGTCCAACAGGTGCTCGAGGTGCGCGCGGCGGCGCGCGCCTCCACGAGCCTGGACGCTCCCGTCGGCGACGGCGAGGACGCGGTCTTCGGGGACTTCGTCGCCGGAGACGAGCCCCTCCCAGAGGAGGCAGTCGAGCTGAACCTGCGCAGCGAGGCGCTGCGGCGCGCGCTCGCGTCGCTGCCCGAGCGGGAGCGCGAGGTCGTCGCCATGCGCTACGGCCTCGGAGGCGCGGAGCCGCAGACCCTGGAGGAGATCGGCCGCCGGCTCGGCCTGACCCGCGAGCGCGTCCGGCAGATCGAGCTGGAGTCGCTTCGCCGTCTCGCGAGCCTGCGCGAGATGGACTCCGTCGAGGACGTCTAGGTCCGCAGGTAGAGCTCGAGCCCGGGCGCGACGGCCCGCAGCTCGCGCAGCGCTCGCGCCTCGAGCTGGCGCACGCGTTCCCGCGTGATGCCGAGGTTGGCGCCCACCTCCTCGAGCGTGCGCGGCGCGACGCCGTCCAGGCCGAAGCGCTCGATGATCACCCTCCGCTGGCGCGGCTGGAGCTTCGCGAGCGCGTCGAAGAGCTCGGTGGAGCGCGCCCGGTCCGCCGTCTCCGTCTCGGGCTGGTCGGCGCTCAGGTCGGGGATGAGGTCGGCGACGCTCGAGTCGCCCTCGCCGATCGGCGTCTCCAGGCTCACCGGGTCCTGCACGAGCTCGAGCAGCTCCTGCACGCGCTCGGGTGTGATCGCGAGCTCGGCCGCGATCTCGGCGATGGACGGGTCGCGGTTCAGCTTCTGACCCAGCCGCCGGCGCGCCTTCATCACCTGCCGCACCTGGTCGGCGACGTGGACGGGCAGGCGGATCGTGCGGCCCTGCTCGGCGAGGGCGCGGGAGATCGCCTGCCGGATCCACCAGGTCGCGTACGTGGAGAGCTTGTAGCCGAGGCGGTAGTCGAACTTCTCCACGGCCCGGATCAGGCCCAGGTTGCCCTCCTGGA
>FLYN01000119.1_pt1 | contig 11421 bp, 9 predicted proteins | sample 1122621 | NCBI WGS metagenome assembly FLYN01 (sample SAMEA4346792, study PRJEB14843) | hot springs metagenome | biome: Terrestrial Biome; feature: Habitat; material: Sediment | place: India | collected 2012-06-12 | depth 1760 m
CGGGCGCTACCTGCGGACACTGGCGCTGTTCCCGTTCATCGCGCCGCCCGTCGCAGTCGCCATGATCTGGCGGCTGATTTACGACCCGGTATCGGGGCTGCTGAATCACTACATGCACCAGGTCGGGCTGACGCAGACGCCGGTTGCATTCCTGGGCGAAACGCACCTGGCGCTGCTGAGCATCATCGCCATTGACGTGTGGCAGTGGACGCCGTTCATCTTCTTGCTGGCGCTGGCGGCGCTGCAAGCGCTGCCTACCGAGCCGTATGAAGCCGCCGCCGTAGACGGCGCAAACCCCCGGCAGATTTTCCGGTACATCACGCTGCCGATGGTCGCGCCGGCGCTGCTGGTGATCGCCATTATCCGGCTCATCGGTGCATTCAAAATCTTTGACTTGATCTACATTCTGACGTTTGGCGGGCCAGGGTCGAGCACGCAGGTGGCGTCGTTCTACATCTACCGGGTCGCCTTCAACCAGTTTAAGACCGGCTATGCGGCGGCGCTGACGATTCTGCTGCTCGTCCTTCTGACGGTGATTGTCACGCTGCTGACGGTGTTCCGAGATCGGATACGGGAACGGTATGAGTAGGGGCTGTTGGCTGCTGGCTTTCTGGATGCGTGTGATTCGGTAGAGGGGCTTTGCATGGCTGACATCGCGTTGAGCCAGCGGGAATCGTATATTCAAAGGCCGCGCAGAGCTATCCACTGGTCACGGCTCATCTTTTTTCTGGTCGCGGCCTTCATCCTGCTGCTGACGCTCATCCCGATTGTGTATATGGTGACGACCTCGCTCAAAGAGCCGATTGAAATCCGGGCGTCCGGCGCGCTGTTCCCTTCGTTTATTTACACCGACAACTGGGTGCGGGCGTACCGTAACGTGCCGGTACACATCTACCTGTTCAACTCGACAGCGACGGCCATTTTGAGCGCGCTGCTGGCAATTCTGATCGGGCTGCCCGTCAGCTACGCCATTGCCCGCTTCAACCTGGGCGGGCGGCTGCTGCCTTCATGGATTCTGGGCACATACATCACGCCGCCGATTGTGATTGCTATTCCCGTGTTCGCCATGATGCGCTTCGCCGGACTGATTGATTCGATTCCGGGATTGACAATTGTTCATGCCGTCGGCAGCCTGCCAGTGGCAGTATGGCTGCTGGAGAGCTTCGTGCGCAAAGTGCCGCGCGAGTTGGACGAGTCGGCCTGGCTGGACGGCGCAGGGCAGCTACGGACGCTGTGGCAGGTTATCACGCCGGTGATTCTGCCGGGCATCGTCGCCACGTTCATCATCTGCATGATTCTGTCGTGGAATGAGTTTCTGTTCGCCGTGATACTGACGTACAGCGAGAAGTCGCAGACCTTCCCGATTGGCATCTCGAACTTCATCGGCGAGCACGGGCAGCAGTTCGGTGAGATGTCGGCGGCGGCGTTGGGCGGCCTCGTGCCCGTGTACCTGCTGGCGTTCTTTTTCCAGCGATTTCTGGTGCAAGGGCTGTCGGAAGGCAGCGTGAAACATTAGGATGTTAGAGGAGAAATGGAATCATGAAAGCAGCCCGCTGGCACGCGCGACGCGACGTGCGCATTGAAGAGGTGGCCGAGCCATCGCCTAAGCCGGGTCAGGTGAAAATCAAGGTGCATTACTGCGGCATCTGCGGCACCGACTTGCACGAATACACCGAAGGCCCGATGTTCACGGCGGCGACTTCCCACCCGCTGACCGGCTACGGCGCGCCGGTCATTATCGGCCACGAGTATTCCGGGGAAATCGTCGAACTCGGCGAGGGGGTAACCGGCTGGAGCGTGGGCGACCGGGTGGCGCTCGAAGGCTACTGGGTATGCTTCGACTGTTACTACTGCGAGCGGCATGAGTACAACCGCTGCATCAACCTAGCGTTTCACGGCTTCTCCGCGCCCGGCGGACTGGCCGAATATGTCTGCGCGCCGACGTACCAGCTTTACGCCGTTGACCCGCGTGTGAGCCAGCAGGCCGCCGCGCTGGTCGAACCGATTGCCGTGTGCGTGCGCGCAGTCAACCGGACGGCGCCGAAGCTGGGCGAGACAGCCTTGATTGTCGGCGCTGGCCCCATCGGGCTGGCAACGCTGCAAGTTCTGCGCGCCGCCGGCATCGAGCGTATTGCCGTTCTCGAACCCGCTCAAAAGCGGCGGGAGATGGCGGCGGAGTTTGGCGCGACAGTGGCGATTGACCCACGTACCGAGGAGATGGCGGCGGTGGTTCATGACGTAACCGGGGGAATTGGATTTGACATGGCGTTTGAATGCGCGGCCACCGATACCGCCTTTCAGATGGCAATGCACGGGACGCGCAAAGGGGCGCGCATCTGTATCCTGAGCCAGACCAACACACCCTTTAACCTGTACGTGAACGATCTGGGCTTTTTCGAGCGGGAGTTAATCGGAACGGTAGCCTACTGCGGCGACTTCTCCACCGCGATTGACCTCATTGCCACCGGCAAAGTCCGCGCCGACGACATGATTACGGCCACTATTCCGCTGGATGATCTGGTCAGCGTTGGCTACCGGGAATTGACGGAGAACAACGCCAATCAGGTCAAAATTATCGTGAATCCACATGCTTGATACCCCGGTGACGAATACATACCGTCACGCGCGTAGGAAGCGAGGCAGGGGCAGTTTGACGGAGCGGGAACGATGAACTGGATGCGCAGAAAAGATCGGTATTGGCCGTCCGATTACATTCTGGGGGACACGGACGTTGGCTGCAATCAGTGCGATTACGGCAGGATGTGGTGCGGCGAGCGAATGGCATACATGATCGTAAAAGGGCGTTTAGGCGTCTATCACATTCCAACGCTTGAATGCGACTATTGCGGCCACTGGGAAGAGGGAAGCCCGCAGTGGGACGACGAGGAGCTTAAAGAGCGGTTGTGTTTGGGCGGTAGGCCGCTGATCGAGCGCGAGATACGCATCGCCGAGAAATGGTTAAAGCTGCGATTCAAAATCTGGCTGTGCGGCGCAGGCAACCTCTACCCGAAGGGGCGCATATGATTTTCAACGAAACGAAAAAGCCGGTGCGACCAGTGTCCGCAGCGAAAGCGTCGCCCACCATTCGTCCCCGACGACTGAGGCTCAATGCCAATTTACGCCGGATGATGCAGGAGACGACGCTATCGCCTGAGGACTTCATCTATCCGCTCTTTGTCAAGCATGGGAGCGATCTACAGCTGCCTATCCATTCGATGCCAGGACAGTTTCAGTGGTCGGTGGATAAGCTGACAGATGAAGCGCGACACATTGCCGCCTTGGGGATACCAGCCGTAATTTTATTCGGCATTCCAGAGACGAAAGATGTGTGTGGAAGCGACAACTACAACCCGGATGGGATTATCCCCAGGGCAATACGCGCCATCAAAGACGCCGCTCCTGATCTGATTGTCATCTCCGATATGTGCTTTTGCGAGTATACCGATCACGGGCACTGCGGCGTGATTAACCAATTCGGAAGCCCCCATTATGACTATCGCTTACCCGAAGGGTATCTCCTCAACGATCCGACGCTTGAATTGCTAGGGCGAGCGTCTATCGTCCATGCGGAAGCGGGCGCGGACATCATTGCGCCTTCCGGGATGATTGACGGGATGGTGGGCGCTATTCGTCGCGCGCTGGACGGGGCGGGTTTTGAACATGTCATTGTGATGAGCTATGCCGCCAAATTCGCCAGCGGCTTTTATGGCCCGTTCCGAGAGGCTGCCGAAAGCCCGCCTCAATTTGGGGATCGCAGCCAGTATCAAATGCCGCCGGCCAACCGGCGTGAAGCGCTCAAAGAGGTCGCGCTGGACGTTGCCGAAGGCGCAGACATTTTGATGGTTAAACCGGCGCTCCCTTATCTGGATGTGTTAAGCGCCGTGCGCCAGGCATACAATTTGCCCGTTGCCGCCTATCAGGTCAGTGGCGAATACGCCATGCTTCAAGCTGCGGCTGCGAATGGCTGGATAGACCTGAAACGGTGCACGCTGGAAACACTGCTTGGCATCAAGCGGGCTGGCGCTGACTTGATTGTGAGCTACTTCGCCAAGGAGGCGGTTGGCTGGCTGGATTAACTGCTGCCCTGGTGTGAACGCGCGCTGGCACGTCAAGCGGTTGGCTCTGGGGGCCAGCCCCGGCGCGGCCATACTTCATCCACGATCTGACGGGCCACATCGTAGGAGGGCGTCAATGGGTTCATCACCAGCGCCGCCAGTAGCAAGTCCGACGAGTCGTGGATAATGGCTTCCACCAGCGTATGCTCGTAGGCGGCATTCGCCTGCAACAGGCCGAACATGGCGGGAGGCGGGAGGCGGTGGAGCGGGCGAGGGCGCACCTCGCTATCTATAATGTCGGCGGTCGCCTCGATTACCGTATCATCGGCCAGATGCGGGACTAATCCATCGTTCGGGATGTTGACGGCCAGCCTGACACGCTCTTTGAACGCCAGCCCGATCAGGGCCGGGGCGACTGTCGTCTCATACCAGGTCGCCGAACGTTTGGCAATGGCCTCAGGCTTACTGCTGCTTCGATGGGAGGCATAGGCAGCCAGCAGTTCGGATTCAAGCTGTTGCAGTTCGCGGGCGCGCGGGCGCGCGTTCTGGCGCTGCCTGTCCAGCATCCGGTCAGGATGGAAAAAATAACGGAAATAAGGATGGGGTAAGACGCCCGTGATGCGCCCAATCTCCGGCGCAATGCCGAGCGCGTTGCAGGCTGCATCGTCGGCCAGAACATCGGGCAAACGTTCAATTCCGTCAACCTGCGCGCTGGTGATAAAGCCGAAGTGGTGCATCCCGACGTACTGCGTGTCCAATTGGGGGGGAGCAACGTTCAGGGAGCGGGCAATCGTCCGGTGCATGGTTTCCGGCGCATCGCACAAGCCAATCACGTTCAAGCGGGTGCAGCGATGAATGGCTCTCTGAACAACGCTGCTTGGATTGCTGAAGGTAATAAGCACACACTCCGGCGCGGCCCGCTCAATGATCTGGCACAGGTCGAGCACAACTGGTACAGTACGCATGGCATTGGCAGCGCCTCCTGGCCCGACGGTTTCCTCGCCCGGGATGTTCCAGCGATGGGGGAAGGTTTCGTCGTAGGCGCGCGCCTCCAACCCGCCCACGCGCACCTGATTGAGCACGAAATCCGCTTCTTGCAGCGCCTGAAACAGGTCGGTTGTAAACACAACTTCCAGGCCGGGAACGGCCTCCGCCATACGCTGGCAGACGCCGCCCACGAGCTGCAATTTGCCGGCGTCCCGCCCATGCAGCGCCACGATCAATTCACGCCCGTCCCGCATGTGGGGCACTAGAGCGCTGATGAGTTCGGGGGTGGCAACGGAACTCCCACCCAGGATGGTCAGCTTTGGCATCGCTCAACCTCGCCGTTCAAAGTAAGCGCGGACGGAGCCGATAACGTACTCCTGCTCCTCATCGGTTAGCTCAGGGAAGATGGGCAGCGCCAGGATTTCGTGGCGGGCAGCCTCCGCCACCGGAAAACTGCCCTCTTCCAGTTCAAGATGGCGGTACGCAGGCTGCAAATGGACGCAGTTCGGGTAGATAATCTGCGTGCCTATCCCCGCCGCCGTCAGCCAATCGCGCAGCCCATCCCGGTGCGGGCGCGGCACGCGAATGGTGTACATATAGTATACGTGCCGGTCACAGTAGGGCATTACAACAGGTGTTTGCAGAGGCAAGCCCTGTAACCCGGCATCGTAGCGTTGTGCCAGCCGAGCGCGCGCTGCGTTCCATTTGTCCAGATACCGCAGCTTGACGCTGAGAATCGCCGCCTGTATCTCGTCCAGGCGCTGCTGGAAGCCGATGACCTCATGCGTATGCTTCACCTTCTGCCCCATGTAACGCAGCATCTTGAGCCTTTCATACAATTCGGCGTTGCTCAACGTAACTGCGCCCCCATCGCCATACGCGCCCAAGTTCTTCGATGGGTAGAAGCTGAAGCAGGCGATGTCGCTCATGCTGCCCGCTTTGCGCCCCTTATACAGCGCCCCGTGCGCGTGGGCTGCATCCTCGATGACGTACAGGTTGTGCCGGCGCGCCAACTCCAGTACCGGGTCCATGTCTACCGGCTGGCCGTATAAATGCACCGGCAGGATGGCTCTGGTGCGAGGCGTGACAGCGCGCTCCAACTGCGACACGTCCATGTTATACGTCTGCGGGTCAACGTCCACGAACACCGGGCTTGCGCCCACGTAGGAAATGGCAAAGATGGTCGCGGCATAGGTGTTGGGCACCGAAATCACCTCATCGCCCGGCCCAACGCCGCAAGCCGCCAGCGCCAGATGCAGCGCCTCCGTTCCATTGGCGATACCGAGACAATACGTGCATTCGCAGTAGGCGGCGAATTCCTGCTCAAACATCGCCACGTGGGGGCCCAGCGTGTACTTGCCCATAGGCAGCACGGCCATCACTGCCTCGGTGATTTCGTCGGCGATGAGCCTGTACTGGCGGGTGAGGTCTTCGTGTGGAATCTGTCGAATAGGGGTCATCTGTTTAACTATCTCCCAGGACAACTATACTGAACATTCGCTCAAACCACTATGTCCTGTTGGCTTGAAGGTTGAGTTCGAGGTAATATTCGCCCGTATCCACGCTTACCATTCCGGAACGTTGAGGCGATCATGCCTACCCGTATCATCCTGGATACCGACATCGGCACGGATGTTGACGACATAGTGGCTCTGTCCTTGATCCTGAACTCACCTGAACTAAAGCTGGAAGGCGTTACCTGCGTCTATGGCGACGTGCTGCTGCGGGCGCGCATGGTGTTGAAGATGCTGCATCTGTGCGGCGTTCAGGACGTGCCTGTGATGGCCGGGGTCAGCCGTCCGCTGATGGGACTGCGACCCATTTACTGGCCGGGACATGAGGGCAAGGGTCTGCTGGAGCCGGAAGACCAATATCTGACGCCATCGCCTGAGTTTGCGGTGGACTATATCGTTCGCACCGTGATGGACAACCCTAGTCAGATTCATCTTATCTGTATTGGCCCGCTCACCAATGCTGCACTGGCCTTCTTGCGCGAGCCACGACTGGCTCAGAACCTCGCCCATCTGACCATCATGGGCGGCGTGCTGCGGGGGGCAGACAGTCTCGATTTACCGTATTGCGAGCACAACATCATCTGTGACGCCGAAGCCGCTCACATTGTCCTGTCATCCGGCGCGCCGATGACGCTCGTTCCGCTGGACGTGACGACACAAGTACGCATCACGCGCGAGCAGGTCAAGCCCATTCGAGGCGCGAGTACGCCTTTTCATCGGGCGCTGGCCGACCAAATTGACCTCTATCCGCCGTTCCGCGAGCGCGGGTGGACGCACATGCACGACCCGCTGGCGGTGGCTGTCGTCATTCAGCCCGATCTGGTCAGGTTGAAAACGCTCCACGTCGATGTCGAAACAGGCGGGCGATTTGCGGCAGGCGCGACCCTGATGCGAACGCCGACGGCTGATGCGCCCGCCAATGTGCAGGTCGCGCTGGAGGTGGATTCGCACCGGTTTGAGACATTCCTGGTCGAGCGGCTGGCGAAAACCAGCGTTTGAAGGATAAAAAGATGCGAAAACTCCGTGTTGGCGTGGTGGGCTGCGGCGAAATCGCGCAAATCATGCACCTGCCCTATCTGAAAGAGCTGCCGCAGTTTGAAATCGGCGCGATCTGTGACATCTCGCCAAAGGTGGTGGATACCGTCGGCGACTGGTACGGCGTCAACGAACGCTGTACCGACTACCGCGAGCTGGTTGCGCGCGACGATCTGGATGCAGTAGCCGTGCTCACGATGGACCACGCCGACGTGTGCGAAGCAGCGGCGGAAGCTGGCAAGCACGTGCTGGTCGAAAAGCCCCTGTGCTTCGACCCTGCCGACGGCGAACGCGTGGTGAACGCTGTCCGGCGCAACAGGGTCAAACTCATGGTCGGTTACATGAAGCGTTACGACCCCGGCTACGAGTATGGCCGGGCGCAGATGCAGGCGCTTGAGGATGTCCGGCTCATTCGCGTGCACGACTTCGCCGGGCGCTTCGGCGTCCACAAGCCGTTGTACACGCTGGTCAGAGGCGATGATGTGCCACAAACCACATTAGATGAAGGTCAGGCAAAAATAAACGGCAGCATGAAAGCGGCGCTGGGCGCGAGCCACGAACATCTCAGCGGCCTATACTTCACTTTGTTAATGCTGTCCAGCCACGACCTGACCATACTACGCGGGGCCTTTGGCGCTCCCAACGGCGTGCTCTACAGCGACGCCTTCTCGTCCAATGAGCTAGTATCGGTGCTAGACTACGGCTCGCAGCGGCGCTGCGTGTTTGAGATGGGAGTCTGGACCGATTATGTGAAGTGGGATGAGCAGCTTACCGCCTATGGACGTGACAAGATTGTGAGTATTGAGTTCCCCAATCCCTACGTGAAGTACGCCCCGACAGTTGTGACCATCCAGGAGAATAACGACGATGTACCTATGCGAAAAGAGATACCGGCCTCGCACCAGGAGGCGTTCCGGCTGGAATGGCTGCATTTTTACGATTGTATTGTAGAGGATAAAGAGCCGCGCACCACCGGGGAGGACGGCAAGGCCGATGTCGAGTTAGCCGTCGAGATGATTCGCGCCATTCGGGTATAGGGCGCAGCAGGTTTACCTGAGTGAAGTCAGATCGAGTTGCGCGTCCAATGGAGCGATTTGTCGTGAATGCGCTCTACGATGTCCATTACCAGCAGCTTAACCTCGGCCAGCTTCGCCGCACTCACCCACTCTATCGTATCGGTGGGTCGGTGCAGGATGCTTGCCAGGCCATTTGAGGTGAGGGCGATACTCGGCACACCCCGCGAGTAGAACGTATAGTGGTTGCTCGCCGGCCAGGGCTGCGTCCAGACGACACCCGGATACTGCCTGACAGTCGCTTCAACCAGCGAGCGAAACGCTTGTGAATGGGACATCATGGTAATGGTGTTCGAGCCAAGCCGCTGTCCGATGCCGTCCATGTTGATCGCGGCCAGGATTTGGCCGAATTTGCCCTCGTTGCGGCGGGCGTATTCGACATCGCCCGAAGCGTAGTATTCCTCGCCGCCAAAGGCGATGAACTCCATATCGGTTTTCGACTTTGCCAGACGATTTGCCAGCGCCAGCAGCGCCGCACTGCCCGCGCCGTTGTCCACCGTCCCCGGTGTATCTCGTTTGGTGTCGTAGTGTGCGCATAGTACGATACGCGGCTTCCCGCTACTCGCTGTTCGACCAATGATGTTCGCGCTAGAGCTAAGCTGGCGATGAGAGACAATTTTCAAACGGGCGATCTGGCCGATGCCCGCCAGCAGCCGCAGCCCGACTTCATGCGTTACCGTCGCCGAGGGGATTGGCAAATCTCGATCCTGAATCAGTGGCTCGTAGATGCGGCTGGTGGGTTCGAGGGTCAGCAGCGCCGCCGGTTGTTTCGCTTCCAGCAGCGCATTGATGCGTTGGTCACGCTCCGGGTTGTAGATGGTGTAACCCTTCGCTGTCAGCGGCACGCTCGCCAGGTCGCCATAAAGAACGCCGATTTTCCCGTTCAGTTCGGCAGATGCCAGTTCTGCCATCGTGCTCACGGCTGCCATTGGCGCAGATACGTCGCAGGGCGGCGAAAAGGTGTTGGCGCTCGCTGGCAAGCGCTGGCCGTCCAGTTCGAGAACGGTTTCGTCAACCGTCCAGTACGGGCAGTCCCAGCGCTGTTCCTCAACCTCTAAGCCGGCGTTTTGAAACACCTGCCGGATGTACTCGGCGCTGGCGCGGTCAGCCGACGACCCCATCATGCGGGGGCCGATTTCCACACTGAGTTTGTGCAGGTGCGCCGTCAGTTCGGATTCCAGTGAACTGTCCATCACAGTCATTGCATTTTTTGTGGCTACGATTTGAGCGAAACCATCGTGTAAAGCGGAATGTTGCGCAAATTCAAGTGATGCCAGCCATCTGCAAATGACAGCGAAACTTCAGGACGGCTGCCGGGACTGTAGCCCTCCGACCGTTCAAAATGCTGCGGCAGGCGCAGGGCAAGGGTGAGTTCGGGTAAAAGCGGGACGCAATCGCTTTCTTCGTTGAAATCGTAGCGAATGATATGCACGACTGCGCCGCCGTCCACCTGCTGAACATTCAAGGCCAGATCGGTCATGGGATCGCAATGACTTTGAACGCCCAGAGGCAGTTGGCTCAAGTTGAAGTCGCCCTTTGCCTGATGGGTGTTGGGGTGCGTCAACAACGACTGCTGTTCATTTAACGGGAGGTTATCGCCCAGCCGGCCCAATACAAGCAAGCGCCCGCCCTGTTCCAGATAAGCGGACAAAAGCCACGCCTGCTCCGGCGTCAGGAACCGACAGTCGGGCAGGATCAGCGTCCGGTACTGGCGCAGGTCGCCAGCCTGAAGTGTGTCCCGTCGCAACTGCCCATCGGGGAAAAACAGTACGTCGAACGGTTGGGCGCTGTTCGCCAGCGTATCACAGACTTCCCAGAATGGAATCACGTCACTGCCGGAGACGTTGGCGCGGTTGTCGGCGAATAAGTCGCGCCGGGCAACCAACTGAAAATTGCTTTCCACGCTGTAGACGACAGCCGTTTCGGACAGGGTGCGTGGGCTAAAGAGATGGTCATGCTCCGCCAGGAAATGCTGGATTTCGACGCAGAGGTCGTGCGGTGCGTAGAACGAGTCCTCGATGACACTGCCCATCCACGAGCCATAGGGCACGCTCATGTTTGCGCCTAACGCAGCGGCCTCGTAGACGGACATGCGGAACAGGTCGTAGCCCCGGCCAACCTTCAGCTTATCCACCAGTTCAGGAATCACGCCACCGTAAGGATTTTCGACGACGACAACGGGCTTGTCACCAGCAAAACCTGCCACGTAGCGATACCAGGCGGGCTGGCGGTAGCGCGTGTTGCGCATTTCGGTGATGAGCAGGTCAACGGAGGGCGCAAGCGAATAATACTGGTCGAACAGGTTGAAGAAATTGCCGGAAACCATGACGCTGCGCCCTTTCTCAGCCGCGTACTGACGCGCGTAGTCCGCCAGTTCGCCGAAGTAGCGAGTGATCGCGCCGCGCTGGAAGCGGATGTAATCCCAGAACAGGGGCGACTCCTCCCGGTTTTCCTGGAAATCGTACCCGCGCTCGCGCAGCCATTGGCCGTAATGGAAGGTGGTGAGATCAACACCGGCAAGTTCGGCGGGGCGCTGTTCGGGCGAAAGCGCCTGCAAGTATTCGCGGAACTCCCGCATACAATCTTTACAGAAGCAGCCCCCGTATTGGAGGCTGGTCAGCGGTAGTTCGGCTTCGTCCAGTTGGACGCCATCTACTCCGGCGTCGATTTGAATGCGAATTACTGCTTTCAGATACTCACGCCAGACGGGGTTGTTGCGATCCATCAGATAGCACCGGTGTTCCCGGTCTGGACACT
>FLYN01003843.1_pt2 | contig 11383 bp, 9 predicted proteins | sample 1122621 | NCBI WGS metagenome assembly FLYN01 (sample SAMEA4346792, study PRJEB14843) | hot springs metagenome | biome: Terrestrial Biome; feature: Habitat; material: Sediment | place: India | collected 2012-06-12 | depth 1760 m
CGATATCGTGGCTCCAGAACCCGAACCCCGAGAGGCCGAGGGACAGACCGCCGCGCAGGCTTTCCGCCATCGACTCAAACGTCGAATCGCAATCGCCGCCCCAGTGCACCGGAAACTGCTGGCTGCCGGCCGTCGCCGAGCGCGCAAAAACGACCGCCTCGCCCGGACCGCGCTGCTCCTGCAAGACCTCGAAGACCGTTTTGTTGTAGAGATAACTGTAATAGTTGTGCATCTTGAAGGGATCTGAGCCGTCGTGATAGATCACGTCGGTCGGGATGCGCTCGCCGAAATCGGTCTTGAAGCAGTCGACCCCCATCTCCAGCAGCGCGCGCAGCTTGTGGCCGAACCACTGCCGCGCGCTTGGGTTAGTGAAATCCACGATCGCCATGCCCGGTTGCCACAGGTCGGTCTGCCAGACATCGCCGTTCGGCTTCTTGAGCAGATAGCCGTGCTGCATGCCCTCGGCGAACAGCGGCGAGCGCTGGGCGATGTAGGGGTTGATCCAGACGCAGATCCGCAATCCGCGCTCCTTGAGGCGCCTGAGCATCCCGGCCGGATCGGAAAAGGTGCGTCTATCCCATTCGAAATCGCACCAGTGAAACTCCTTCATCCAGAAACAATCGAAGTGAAAGACATGCAGTGGCAGGTCGCGGTCGGCCATCCCCTGCACAAAACCGGTCACCGTGGCCTCATCGTACGGCGTGGTGAAGGAGGTCGTGAGCCACAGGCCGAACGACCAGGCTGGCGGTAGCGCGGGCCGCCCGGTCAGGGCGGTGTATTTTTCGAGCACCTGTTTCGGCGTCGGGCCATAAATCACGAAGTAGTCGAGGGTATGGCCCGCGACGCTGAACTGCACGCGCGAGACCTGCTCGGAGGCCACCTCGAACGAGACGTGTTCGGGATGGTTGACGAAGACGCCGTACCCACGGTTGGTCAGGTAAAACGGGATGTTCTTGTAGGCCTGCTCGCTGCCGGTGCCGCCGTCTTTGTTCCAGCAGTCCACCACCTGGCCGTTCTTGAGGAAGGCGGTGAAGCGCTCGCCGAGGCCATACACGTATTCTCCCACCCCTAGCGCGAGCTGCTCGTGCATGTAATGGCCTTCGCCCTGTACCTCGATGATGCCCATGCCCCGTGGGCCACTCGCCGTGATCACACGGCCGTCGGCGATGAACTCAACCCGCCAGGCACCGCTGCGCGGAACGCGCACGGACAGCCGACCGCTGGTGAGGGTCGCCGCGGTACCGTCGTTGTCGATCCTGGCGTTTGCTGGCTCGGGCGCACACAGCGCAAACTGCGGCGCTCTCGGTCGCTGGCCAGCGAAATGGGTGAGCCTGACCCGCATGACGTCCGCCATGGGTGCGGAGAACTCGACGGTCAGCAGCGGCCCGCCGATCGTATCGCCGCGCTGACGCAGCGGCCGCGTCGGCGCGTACGCTGTGAGCGTGGTATCGGTTGTCTCGATCTCGTGGAGCTGGGCCGGGTAAAAAGCCTGCACTCCTTTGCGCAGCAACCAGTTGCCATCGGTGAATTTCATCGTTGCTTTCTTTCACAGCTGAGCTATAGCCAGGCACGCACGTAAACGGCGACCCCGGCAGCCACATCACCCCCGGATGCCCGACGTCACCACGCCCGCAGCGATGTAGCGCTGGACGAAGAAGTACAGGAGGATCATCGGCACGGTCATCAGCACCGAAGCGGCCATCAGCGGGCCGAAGCGTGTGACCGACGCGCCGATCAGCGTCGTCACGCCCAGCGCCAGCGTATAGTTCTCGCGTGTGTTCAAGTAGATCACCGGGTTGAAAATATCTGTCCAGAACCCCTGAATGGCGAAAACCGTGACCACGGCGAAGACCGCCTTCGAGTTCGGCATGACGATCCGCCAAAAGATCCCCAGGCGGCCGGCGCCGTCGATCATCGCGGCCTCCTCCAGTTCACGCGGGATCGAGGAGAAGAACTGGCGAAACAGGAAGATATTCCAGGCCCCGCCGCCAAACCAGGCCGGCACCCACAGCGGCAGATGGGTGTCGATCCAGCCGAGGCGGCTGAAGATCACAAAATGTGGGATCATCGTGACCTGCGACGGCAGCATGAGGGTAGCCAGGCAGATCCCAAACAGGATGTTCAGGCCCGGCGCGCGCAGCCGCGCAAACCCGTACCCCACCAGCGCCGCGCTGAGGACCACGCCGGTCACCCCCAACAGCTCCACCTTGAGCGTATTCTGCAGATACGCCGCCATGGGCACGAGCTCGAACATCTGGACATAGTTGCGTGGCCAGAAGGGGTTGGGGATCCACTGCGGCGGCCAGGTGAAGATCTGGCTTTCGCGCTTGACCGAGCTGAGCAGCAGCCAGACGAAGGGGATCATAAAGATCGTGCTGAGCGCTGTCAGCGTTGCATAGATCGGCGCCTGGCGCAGCACGCGTAGCGTGCCCGGCCTGGCGCTATGTACGGCGCGGGCCGTTGTTGGCCCCATGGGCTACCTCCGCACATCGAACTCATAATATACGCGGCGGCCAAGCACCCTGAACTGGAGCAGTGTTACCAGCACGATCACCACGAACAATGCCCACGCCAGCGCCGAAGCATAGCCAAGCTTGAAAAAACGGAATGCATTCAGGTAGAGATACGGCACGAAGAACAACAGCGAGTTGCGCGGGCCGCCGAACGAGGTCGAGTTGCGCCCCACCAGGACATAGGCCTGCGTGAAGATCTGCAGCGTACCGATCACGCTGACGATCAGCTGGAAGAACAGCGCCGGCGAGACCATCGGGATGGTGATGTACCAGAAACGTTGCCAGGCGTTCGCGCCATCGATCGTGGCGGCCTCGTGTAGCTCGCCCGGCATATTCTTCAACGCAGCCAGCAGGATCACCGTGCCGCCGCCAGCGCCCCACAGTCCCATGATGATCAGCGATGGCTTGGTGAAGCGCGGATCGCCGAGCCAGCTGACCTTCTCCATGCCCAGCGAGACGAGCAGGCTGTTGAGCAGGCCAAAATCCTTGTTGAAGATCCACATCCACAGGATCGTCGTCGCCACCGCCGGAACGACGGCCGGCAAATAGAACAGCGTGCGCCACACCCCTTCGCCGCGCACCTGCACGTTGAGCAGCAGCGCCAGCCCAAAGCTCACCGCCAGGCCGAGCGGTACGCTCAGCACCATGTACACCGTGTTGAAGACCGCGACGTGGAGCACCTGATCGCGAAGCATGCGCGCATAGTTCTCTAGCCCGACCCATGCCGGCGGGCTGGTGATATCCCACTCGTGGAAGCTCAAATAGATCGAGAACGCCATGGGGAAGGCCGTCCAGAGCAGGAACCCGATCGTGAACGGGGCGGTGAAGAGATAGGCGGCCAGGGCCTCGCGGCGGGCGAGCGAGGATATGCGGCCGCGCGCGCCGGGACGGGTGTGGGCGACGGCGGCATCGCGATCGCTCGTGACAGCCATACTCCCCCCTTGTACCTCTCCAGGGTGCTACAAGACCGTCAGCGTACCAGGCAAGGGCGAACCTGCCTGCCCCCCTTGCCTGGTGGGCGAATCGAGCCTACGGGCCGCCGGTTGCCTTCTTGAACGCTTCGGCCAGCACGGGGTTGGCCTGTTGCACAGCCGGAGGAATCACGTCCGCGGCCTGGGCCTGGCCAGCCATGACTTCATCGACGACCGGGTTGATAATGTTGTTGGCCTCGGCCAGGCCGGGAGCGTCCAGCAATTTGAAGCTATTCTCCGGCTCGCTGAGCACCTCGAAAACTGCCTCCAGCCCCTCCGGCGCTGCCGGGCCGTGCAGGAAAGCCTGGTTCGCCTCCTCGTCGTTGATCGCCGGCTGCCCCATGCCGACCCGCGCGCGGTGGCGCGTCGCCTCCGGCTCGTAGGTCAGCCACTTGAGCGCCGTCCAGGCGGCCGCCTGGTTCGTGCTCGTCTTCGCGATGCCGATCTTCATGCCAACGTTCGGCTGCTTGAGGCCAGGCAGCGGCGCGACGGCGTAGTTGAACTGCGCGTTCTCCTTCATGCCGCTGAAGGCCCAGTTGCCGTTGAACGACATCGCCGTCTTGCCGGCGATGAACGGGTCAGCGCCGCCGAGCGAGGCGCTCTGGTCGCTGTTGGGCTGGCAGTTGTCCTTGTTGATAAAATCGGCGATCCGCTGGTAGAACGCTATCGTCTGAGGGGCGTCGATCTGATACTGCGGCACGCCATCGACCATCTCGAGGTATGGCAGGCCCTGCTGCTGGGCAAGAATTCCCGTCAGCCAGTTGAGGTTGTGCATGCCCCACAGGCCCTCGTCCGGCTTGGAGAGCTTGCAGGCCGTCTCCATGAATTCATCGAGCGTCCATCCCTCGGCCGGCGGATACGGCACGCCGGCTGCATCGAACAGGTCTTTGTTGTAATAGAGCATCCAATAGGCCGTGTCGTGGCGGAAGCCGTAGATCTTGCCGTCGTAGGCCGGCTCGAGTGCACCAGGCACGAAGCGGCTGGTGTCCAGCTTGTCCTGCTGGATCAGATCGTCGAGCGGCAGCACAAATCCTTTGGCGACGAACTCCGCCTCGTTCTGGAGTGTGACTAAGTCAGGAGGAGTACCGGCCGCGATCATGGCCTGTAGCTTGGGCGTGAAATCGTTCCATGACGTGCCGATCACCTCGAGTTTGAGATCCGGATGGGCGGCGCTGAACAACTCAAGCTCCTGCTGCCAGCTTTTATCGTTCGCGACATCTTCGTAATACATCAGCCAGCGAACGACGGTCTGGCCAGCGGCAGGCGCCGGTGCCGTCGCAGCGACCTCGGCAGCCTCCGTCGGAGCAGCTTGAGCAGCTTCTGTTGGCGCGGCAGTGGCGGCCGCGGTTGCCTGGGCGGTGGTGGCCGGTTCGGATGGAGCAGCAGTTGGGGACGATGCGGCTGGAGCGCTGGGTTGGGCGCCGCAAGCGGCTAGCAGCGCCAGCATGAACATCAGCACGATGGCCAACGGGAGCGCGGGGCGTGTGCGCCGCGACGACAGGCGGTGTCGATTCTGCTCGCGCATGATGCGTGCTCCTTCCTTAGGAGTGGTAGGCTGGAGACAACAGACGACGATGGCGCGCTACAGTGATCTTCCGGTCGGCGTGTGCACCTCCTTTCTGCCTAGGGATGAAGCAAACTGTGGGGCTGGAGGCTGAACTGTCTCTCAATGATCAGTATACAATTGTTTATTGAAAATGTCAATATGTCCAATAAACAAAAACGGATTGTTAACGTCGGGGAGCCATGGGTTGTCCCACATGTCATCCCCTGCTGGGGTTTTGGGCGATGGTCATGTGCTGCCGTCACCCCTGCCCCATACGTGGCTTCAAGAGGGGACAGATGCAATCGTTGCAGCAAGGTGTACCGCATTGTATGGCCCTCACGGCCCTGATCCTCGCCTCCGCTCCCAAACCTGGGAGCGAAGGGTATCGTTCTGGCGTGCTGATGGCACCAGCACGCCGTCTTTGCTTCCCACGGGCGGGGAGGGAGCGGCTTACTGGGGAGATTTTTCTCTCTTCGCTCATCAGGGCGACCCTCACCCCCGGCTCCCCCACATGTGGAGGAGGGAGCAGAATGGGCGGGAACTGCACCATCACCGCTGCCAGGCATGGGCCCAGCTCCTGGGGACTCCCATTAAACAAGAATGCTTAAACATCATTGATCATTTGACACCCTGCCCGATCGGCGGTACAATAAGCGCACCTGATAGCTCCGCGTTCGTTCGATGGCACCGAAACCTTCTTCCAAGGCCAAACCGAACATTCGGATGGTAGCCGAGCGCGCGCAGCTCTCGCCGGCGACAGTCTCGCTCGCGCTGCGTGGCTCGGCGCGTATCGCGGCTGAGACACGCGAGCGGGTGCTCGCGGCGGCGCGCGAGTTGAATTACGTGCCCGCACCGCGTCTCAGTCGTTCGTCACAGGTGGCCGGGCGGCACGTGCTGTATGTGACCAAGGATTTCGGGGATCGACCGGTGACGGCGAATCCGTTCTATGGGGAGGTGCTCAGCGCAGCCGAGCGCGAGTGTGCCGAGCAGGGCGCCAAATTGACCTTCACCCTGCTCCCCGATGCAGGCCACACCGACGAGCAGTTGGCGTCGGTCTTCGCGGGCCATAAGCCGGATGGAGTGCTGCTGGTTGGCGCCTATGCCGCCCCGCTGGTCAGGCGGATCGTAGCGCTGGTTCAGGCGCCGCTCGTGCTGGTCGATAACGTGGTGCCCGGCCTGCCATGCGACTCGGTGATGGCCGACGATTATGGCGGCGCGCAGCTCTCTACCCGCCATCTGATCGACCTTGGCCACCGGCAGATCGCAGCTATCGTCGGCAACCTGCATATGCCCAGCTTCGCCGCACGCTATCAGGGCTACTGCGTCGCCTGTGCCGAAGCCGGGGTGAGCGCAGCCCCACCAACTGAAGCCGTCTGGGATCGGCCGGCCTTGCGTGCCGCGCTGGAACAGATCCTGGCCCGCGATCCACGCCCGACAGCGATCTTCTGTGTGACCGACTTCTATGCCGTGTTCGTGATGGAGCTGCTGCGCGATTTCGGCCTCCAGGTCCCCGATGATGTCTCGGTGGTTGGGTTTGACGACCTGCCGATCGCGCGTATGGCGCACCCGCCACTGACGACGCTCCATAATCATCCGCAAGTGCTTGGCCGCCTCGGCATCCACCGCCTGATGGCACGGATCAACGGCGATGATATGCCCGGGCTGAATATTACGGTGACGACCCAACTGATCGTGCGTGGCTCCACACGGCCGCTTGCATAGGTCGCTCAGCCCTCGAATGGCGCCGGTGGACGATCTGCTCACGCAGCGGCACAGATCAAGGATCCGCGACCAGGAGCACCGCGAGGAGTCCGGCGGCCACCAGGCCCACCAATACCCAGAGCAGCCCTGGATACCCGCCGAGCCACGCAGCGAGCAGACCGGCGCCGAACGGGGCCAGCGTCCGCGCAACCGTCAGCACCAGGCTCAGTACCCCGCTGATGCTGCCGTAGTGCGCTGGCCCATAGCGCTCGGCCAGCAGTGCCGCCCGCATGATCGTCAGTGTACCCGATCCAGCGCCGAACAGCATCACGTAGATCAGCGCACCGATCGTGGTCGGCGCGGCAGCAAGGACGCCCAGTCCCGCGAGCTGCATCCCCATCAACCCGGCGGTCACCCGGCGGCGCGCGTAGCGATCACCCAGCGGGCCGATGATCACACGGCCCGCCAGCGACATCAGCCCAAACAACCCTGCTACGGTCGCGGCGAAGGATGGAGCGTGACCGTGCTCTACCAGGTAGGGAATGAGGTGCACGGTCAGCGCTACGCTGGCAAACGTGCTTGCGGCAAAGGCGAAGGCCAGCCGCCAGAAGCCACCCTCGCGCAGCGCGGTGTGCGCCGGTACGCTGCGCTCGTCTGTGGGCGTGGGAGGCGCCGTTTTCGTCTCCGTTGGCGCGCCGTCGGGGAGCAGCCCCAAGTCCTGAGGGCGCCGCCGCAGCACCAGCGCGTGGGGCGGGATCGTGGTGAGCGCCAGGAGCCCGGCCAGCACCACAAGCGCCGCGCGCCAGCCGAGCCGCGCGACCAGCCAGGCGCTCAGCGGGATGAAGATCACGCTGGCCCAGGCGCCAAAGAAGGTCAGGATGCTCAGCGCGCGCCCGCGCTGGCGGCGGAACCAGGTGGCCACGATCGCGAAGGCCGGCTCGTAGAGCACGGCGGCCATTGCAGTGCCGATCCCGGCCATGATCCCATAGAAGACCCAGAGATGCTCAACCCGCGACCAGGCCAGGAGCAACAGGCTGCCCAGGCAGGAGCCGGCGGTCATCAGCGCGCGCGGGCCGCGCCGGTCGAGCCAGCGGCCCACCGGCACGGCCGCCAGGCCGGCGCAGAGCAGCGCCAACGAGAAGCCGCCGGTGATGGCGACGCGCGACCAGCCCAGCCCGGATTGCATCGGGGCGATGAAGACCGTAAAGGCGTAGTACAGGATGCCCCAGGAGACCACCTCGGTGAGCGAGATGGCACCAAGCATCGCCCAGCCGTAATAGATCTGTCTTGTCATGGCGGAGCGCAGTACGCCCAACTTCGTGCAAGGCATCGGTATTTGGTAGCCGCGCGTGAGCGCGCAGGCAGGCATACCGGTTTCATAGGGTGATGTTCATCAGCACGGCGGTATGTATCCGCAGCAGCGCGCACCTACGGCAGGGCAGGTGCAGCTGCCACCAGCGCGATCGTCGATGTGCCGGTGGGCGTGCCGCAGCAGCCGGTCGCCGCCGCCGGCGCAGCCCTTGTTTCCTCGCGCGCCGCCGCACAGCAGACGCCTGCGTCCCGGTCGGTTGAGCAAACGCCCGTCGCGGGCAGCACCAGCTCGACCGCTCGCGCGCCCTCCTGATCGCCGGTCAGCGCGCAAACGACCGAGCGGACCTGTTCGTAGCCGGTGAGCAACAGAAAGGTCGGTGCGCGCCCATAGCTCTTCATCCCGACGATATAGAAGCCCGGCTCGGGATGGGCCAGCTCCGCCGCCCCGTGCGGCCGCACCGTCCCGCAGCTATGCACGTTCGGGTCGATCAGCGGCGCCAGCGCGGCCGGGCTCTCCACCACCGGGTCCAGCCCCAGCCGCAGCTCGCGCAGCATCGCCAGGTCGGGGCGGAAGCCGGTCGTGGCGATGATCTCATCTACCGGCGGCAGCGCTTCCTGCTCGCCGACCACCACAACACCCTGTGCTGACGTCCGCAGCGCGACGGTCTTGAACCCCTGTACCATGCGCACCATCCCATCACCCACGATCTGGCGCAGGCGCAGGCCGAGCGCGCCACGCGCCGGCAGCAGATCGCTGGCGCCGCCTCCATAGAGCTGCCCGACGTGTGTGCGTCGCACTGCCCAGAGGATGCTCGTTCCTGGCTCCTGCATGGCCAGCTCCGCCAGGTCGAGCAGCGCGTTGAAGGCCGAGTGGCCGCTGCCCACCACCAGCACCCGCCTGCCAGCGTAGCGTGCGCGATCGGCGCCCAGGACATCGGGGATGCCATAGAAGATGCGGTCGGCCAGGGCACGCTCGCCGATCGCCGGCAGGCCGCTCGCGCCCAGCGGGTTGGGCGAGTGGTAGGTGCCGGAAGCGTCGATCACCGCCTTCGCCAGCAGCTCGGCCTCATCCCCATCCGCTGTCATAACGCGCAGGACGAACGGTGCGTTCTCACGGCCGTCGGTTTTGAGCTTATCAAACCCCTGGCGTACAACCGACACCACCCGCGTGCCGAGGCGGAGATGCGGCTGGATCTGCGGCAGCGCAGCAAGCGGCATCAGATACTGTTCCACCAGTTCGCGCCCGGTCGGATAGGTATCGGCGGGTGGGGGCGTCCAGCCCGCGGCTTCGAGCATGCCGGCGGCGATCGCGTCCACATTATAGAGCCAGGGCGAGAACATCTGCACGTGGCCCCAACTCAGGACGCTGGCACCCACCGTGGCGCCGGCCTCCAGCACCATCGGCGTTTCGCCTCTGTTGACCAGGTGCGCGGCAGCGGCGAGCCCGATCGGGCCGGCACCGATGACGGCAACAGGTAAGGGTGAAAAGGACATGGATGCGCTCCTCGTTTCTGCTCAAAACGTCAGGCGCCAGAGGGTCGCCAGCAGCAGCCGGGCTGCCATTTCCATCGCAGCGCCGTCGACGTGCTCCACCCGGTCGTCGGGCGTGTGGCCGCCGTGGCCGCCGAGCGCGACGCCGACCGACGGAAAGCCAGCCGCGGCATAACGACGGTTATCCGAAGCCACCTGCCCCAGCGCCAACGGGATCTCCAGCCACTGGCCAGCCTGGTCGAGGGCTGCAATCAGTGCGTCCGCGCCTGCGCCGGCCTCAACCCACACCGCCTGGTTGAACCGAGCTGCACCATCCAGATTGATCACCAGCGGTGCGATCTGCCGCTCCCGCAGCCACTGCGCGTACGCCAGCGATCCTTGCGCCTGCACCTCCTCGCCGTCGAACGCCGCAAACAGGATCGGCCGGCGTGGGCAGATCGCGCTTGCTTGTACCACGCGCGCCAGCTCCAGCACCACTGCGACGCCGGCGGCGTTGTCGGCAGCCCCTGGGAGGTGCGGGCCACCCGGATCATCGCCGACACCGTCGTAGTGCGCGCCGACGATCAGGGGCGTGTGGGCCAGGGCCGGATCGGCCCCGTCTACCCGCCCCAGGATGATTCGTCCGCGTGCGGCCACCCGCCGGAGCGGCAGGCGTGCGCACACACGCTGCCCCTCCAGAGCAGGCAACCGATCGGCGCGGATGGCGATCACCGGCAGGGCGATGGGGGATTCGGCAACCACCCGCTTGCCGAGATAGCCCGCCGACGTCGGGTGCTGCGGCAGGAGCAAACCGACGGCGCCCTGGCGCGCGAGCTGCACGCCAAGCGTCTGCAGCTCCTCGTGCGGCGGTGCCGTATCCAGGATGGCCCAGGCGCCGCGCAGCACGGCGCCTGCGCGCCAGCGACTCGCCAGCCCGGTCAGTGGCTGCGGGCAGTCGGCTGAGGCGGGATGCTCGGCGAAGTCGCGGCGGTATGCCAGGTGCTGTTGTGCAGCCCCGGTCACACCCAGGATCGCCAGGGTAGGTGCGGTGGGGAGATCCAGCACCGGCAGCTCCAACGTGAAGTCGAATGTCTCTACCACGAGACCGAGGCCGGTCATCGTTGTGCGCAGCCAGGTGGCCGCGCGGTCATGCCCGTCCGTTCCGATCCGCCGTCCGGCCATGGCGGGGGCACAGAGGCGCACAAGGTCGTGCCAGGCGCGCGGACGGTCGAGCGCCGCGAGCAGCGCCTGGAGCGGTACGGGCGGCGGATGGAACGCGACGTCCGTCATACCGATTGCCTCACTCTTCCTGTGATGCTAGCCGCAGCAGCCGCTGGAGGCGGTGGCGGCCTCGGTCTTGGGCACTGCGGTCCCACAGCAGCCGCCCTGGGGCGTCAGCTGAACGTCGGCAGTCGGAGGAACAACCTGCGCTGGCGCGCCACAGCACCCCGTACTGCCGCTGCTCGTCTCGCCGCAACAGCCCTGCGCCATGACTGCGCCCTGAACGAACCCACCCTTTCGCTGCAGCGCCACGCTTGTCGTCTGCTCGCGCGCTGCGTTCAGTGATGTCTGCTTGCTGACTGGCTCCATTGGTGTCCTCCTTGGTTCATTGGCTCTCATCGTATGGAGACGGAGGTGTGCGAAAAAGGACGCAACATCACGAATAGGCGGTTTGGACGAGCGGAGCTCCCTCCAAGCCTCCTCATCAAGGGCGGATAGAACGTATAGTCGCACCACGGTTCGCCGCATCGTGCTGCGCGCCCCTCCTCCCCCACACCTGGGGAGGAGGTAGGGGTGGGGCCAGCGGCGCGTGGGGCGGGCGGCGAACCAACCGAATTCTAACAAGGGGGCAGGAGGAGAGGTAGGTTACA
>FLYN01034257.1_pt4 | contig 11374 bp, 21 predicted proteins | sample 1122621 | NCBI WGS metagenome assembly FLYN01 (sample SAMEA4346792, study PRJEB14843) | hot springs metagenome | biome: Terrestrial Biome; feature: Habitat; material: Sediment | place: India | collected 2012-06-12 | depth 1760 m
CGAACTCGCCCAACGACGCCTCCAACCCGGGCTGGCCCGACCCGTACACGCCGACGCTCGGCCTTGGCGCCAATCACGTCCGCGTCGACTTCTGGCCCGGCAAGCCGTGGGCCGACAGCGACGCCGAGTTCGCCGACGCCGCCGCCCGCGGTCTTCGCGTCCTGCCCGTGATCAACCAGTACGGGGCGCCGATCTCCACGATCGACAAGGGCGCCTTCGCGACCTACCTCGCCGACCTCGCCGGCCGCTACGGACCCGGCGGCACCTTCTGGCGCGGCCGTGACGACGGCCACCTCGCGGCGGTCTACTTCGAGCCGTTCAATGAGCCGTGGGGATGGTGGTTCGTCGCCGACACCGTCGAGCCCGCCCACTACGCCGACCTGTTCGTGCGCTGCGCGAGAGCGGTACGGGCACGCAACCCGCGCGCCAAGTGCCTGATCGCCGGCATCGACAGCTACTGGACCAGAAGAACCGGCGGTGGCTGGGCCGACTGGTTCGGCCCGATCTTCGACGCCGAGCCCGGCATCGGCGCGTGGATCGACGGCGTGACGGTCCACCTCTACGGCACTCGCCCACTCGACCTCGGGTTCGTGAACAATGCTGAGTGGCGCCAGGTCGAGGTGATCGCCGCAGACCTCGCCGCGCGCGGGCTCGCGATCGGCGGCAGAGTCAAGCTCTGGGTGACCGAGTTCGGCTTCTCGACCGTCTCGAACACGGTTGCGCCCGACTACGGCGTGAGCCTCGCCGATCAGGCCTCGCAGTCGATGCAGGCGCTGCGGATCATGCACGGCCGCTGGGCCGACCTGCTCGCCGGCTACGTCCTCTTCCGCTACCGCGACGGGGTCAGAGACGACCGCGAGGGCAGATTCGGCATCGTCCACAACGACAACACCCCCAAGCCCGCCTACCTGGCGCTCGCCGCCTGGATCGCCGCCTTCGGCGAGCTTGAGTTCGAGCAGTCGCCGCAGCTCGGCGGCGACCTCTACCGCTCCCTCGGCCCGTTCGCGAGCGAAGACCTCGACCCCGACGGGGTGCTGCTGCACATCTGCGAGGCGATCACCCGCATGGGCCGCGCCGTCGAAGACCTCGTGTTCACCGACGAGCAAGGCAACCCCGGCTGGTCGGCCTTGTTCGACATCGACCGCTGCCCTGGTCGCGACGACGAGATCGACGGCCTGCCGTTCCTCGGCCAGCTCGCCGGCGTGCGCGGCATCACCAACCTGCCCGACGCGCAACGCCGCGCCGCGATCCGCGAACGCGAGGGCTACCACCGCGGCAGACCCAGAGCCATCATCTCCTACGCCGAGTCGCTCACCGACGGCACGGCTGGCGCCGTCGAGCTCAGAGAGCGCTACAACCCCCAGCTCGGCACCGGGATCGACGCGCCCTACCGCGGCCGGCTGCGGATCCGCAGAGCCCACCTCGCCGCGGGTGTCGACGAAGCGCTCGAGATCCAACGGCTCAAGCAGCGGATCCCCGGCGGCCTCGTCTACGAGGTCGTCATCACCGACCAGCGGACGTGGGGCGACCTGCGGGCCGAATACGCGGACTGGGGCGAGATCGCCGACGAGAACAGAAACTGGGGCGACATGGAGACCTTCGACTGATGGCCGCCGACGAGGTCACCGTCCGCGACCTGCTCGAGCGCGACATGGACGAGGTGCGTCGCATGCTCGGCCAGATCGTTGAGCAGCAGCGTACCGACCGCGACGCGGCTAGCCGCGAACACGCCGAAGAGCGCGCCGAGCTGCGCGAGGTGCGCGCCAAGCTCGACGGCATGGTGCCGCGCACGGAGTACGCAGCTTTCAAGCAGCACGTCTACGAAAGACTCGACGCCCACGACAGGGACCTCGACGCCCGCCAGGGCGCCGACCGGATGCTCACCCGCCTCGCTGCCCTGACGGTCGGCTCGGCGACCGTCGGCGGCGTCGCCCTCACGATCCTGACCCGACTTGCCGGCTAGGAGGCCAGCCCAATGCCCACCCCGAACCGCAACTACACCACGGTCACCGAAGCGTCGGAGGTCCTCGACGGCATCAACACCCCGCTCGGCGAGATTGACAGAGACGTGCACGCGATCGTTGCCTCTAGCTTCAGCGTCTTTCGCGCGGCGGCGTTTTCCATCCCGAGCGGGGTCGGAACGTACACGCAAGTCGTGTTCGACAGAGAGGAGTGGGACCAGGCGGCAGCCTATGACCCGGCGACCGGCAGATTCACGCCGACGGTGGCGGGTTACTACCGCCTGACAGCACTGGTCATCCCTTCCGGAAGCGGCATTCTGTCGGCCGGCGAGCTTTGGTCCGTCGCGCTCTTCAAGAACGGGGTCATCGCCAAGTCCCTGCTGACGGCCGTCGCCGCGACCGGTGGGACGCCGTCGGCCTACCTGCCCGGATCCGTCCTGGTGCAGGCCAATGGAACCACGGACTATTTCGACGTGCGCGCGACGCACACTCACGCGTCGAGCGCCGACGGCGCGGTCGGCGCGAACGGGTGCTTCTTTCAGGGCGAGCGAGTCGGTCTCGCGTAGCCGGCTGCGGCTACGTGGCTTCGGGCTCGGTTAGGTCTGCCTCTCTTGTAGAGCCAGCACGCGATCTTCTCGTCGAGATTCCAGACGTAGAGGTCTACGCAATAGGGCGTCCCAGTCACCCGGAACGAGAAGGGCATGTGGTTCACGGGGCCTCGTGATCGGCTGGCGGTGTCTCTGAGTCCGAACATCCACATGCGGCACTTGATCTTCTGCGGGCTGAGTCGTCGGCAGCGCGGTCTCCCGTGGCGAGTAGCCCATCTTGTGCGCACTTCGTGACGGCCCCACTTCAGGACCGCGTGTCTGGCGGTTCCCATGCGAAGCTCGGATGCCGAAGCGAAGCTGCCGCCGGATGGTGCGATTGCGAGCGCGGCTACCGACAAGGCGAGCACTGCACCTGCCCAGCACCTCATGGTGCAGCCCCCTCGCGGGTTTTCGTCGCTCCTGTCCACTGCTGCCCGTCCCACCAGCGCAGTTCGCCGGTGGCCTCCGGGTTCGGGTACCAGCCTTCCGGCGGAAGCGTCGGCGGCGGTGGCCCGGTGGGGTGCCGGGCGGTAGCGGGGAGGGGCGGCAGCACCGCTACGAACAGCAGTGCGAGCAGGCTGAACAGCACGCCGGCGACCGCCCACGCGCCGACCGACCGGCCCTTCGACTTTGCGATCGACGCGCACGCAAAGCCGCAGGCGATCCAAAGCCCCACGACGAAAACCTCAAGCGGTCCCACTACGCCTCCCTCGGCCATCTCGCCCGGATGGTCGCAACCGTACTGAGCATTCCGGCGGTCGTGCGCAGGGTCGGAAGCCGGGCGTCGTGTGGTCAGTAGGCGTTCTTCGACGAGAGCCGACCGTTGTCGAAGCAGAGCTGGAAGACATCGCCGAAGGTGCCGCCCGCGCGGTTGTAGTAGATGCAGGAGGACCGTGCCGGCTCGGCATCGAGGACGCCCTCGCTCTCGAACGCCTGGCGGTCCTCGGGCCGCTTCCCGAGCTCGCGGATGACCTGGCGCTCGGGCATTCCGAGACTCAGGCGCTTGAACTGTGCGGCGGTGATCGCGTGCCGCTGCTGCTGCCGGTCCAGCTCCTTGGACGCCTCGTTGGCCGCACCGCCGATCAGTGCCGCGCAGCCGATTACCGCGACGAGCAGCGCGAGCATCGCGCCGACGAACACCTTCACGATCGTCTTCACCTAGACCGTCTCCTCCGTGTTCCGATGGGCGGCGCGCACCCTATGACCTGCGGCCGGGGCGGCGCGCCGGTTGGTGGTGCAGTGCACGAGCACCGGCCGGGCGTTGGGGGAGCCGCCCAGGCCGGGCTCGTGCGGCTCCGCGGCGGGAAGGGCCGCGAAGAATCACCGGCGCCGGCCCTCGAGCAGCGCCTTGACGTAGTCGACGTCGCGGCGCAGGTCGATCAGCTCGGGCAGGTAGACGGCGCCGGCCATGCGCATGAACGTGGCGTCGCGGATGTACTGCGCCTTCGAGACGCCCGCGCGGCGGGAGGCGGCGATGAGGCGCTGCCACGTCTCGTCGTCGAAGCGGGCGGTGGTCGTGTGCATGGCGGGCACGGGCCGGCACGCTAGACCTGATTCGTCGTCTTGTGTGCGCGGCCGGAAGTCGATGGCGGATCTCGTACGAGATCCGATAGCGGACGCCGATTAGCGCAGCCGACGAAGCTGTCGATTCAGCCGATCTTCGAGCTGCGCGAGGCGCTCGCGCAGCTCGGCGACCTCCTCGCGAACCTCTGCGATCTCGTCGAGACAGGCGAGCCGGCCGATGTCACGGTCGAGGGCGCGGCGGACGAACACCGCTTCGCTGATGCCTTCCTTGCGGGCTCGTCTGGTGATTTCGGCCAGCGTTTCGTCTGGAAAGCGCCACTGTCGGAAGCGCATCGGCACCGGCCGAATGTAGACCTCGGCCCGAACTTCCGAATCTGTTTGAGCAAACCTTCATCGCTATGTCATGTCATAGCGATGAACACCAGCCGAAGTGACGCTCTCCGGTGCGCCATACGAATACGTTCATCTGAATTCCAGTGGTGAGCAGGGGCGAACCGGTCACCGGTTCGCGCTCAGAGGGCGGAGCATGGACGCGACCGACCAGCAGCGCACAACCCGACAGCGGGCGATCGACGGACTGCGCGCCATCGCGCAGCTCGAGGAGTACGTCGCCGCCGAGATCGACGAGGCCGGGTACTTCGGGGACCTGGCCGGCTTTCTCAGGCGCTCTTGCGCCGACCGGCGCGCGCTGGCCGCGGAGCTGTCGCCGCCAAGTGGTCCACCTCCGGCCCCGCGTCTGCATCTCGTCCGCTGATGGCGTCGAGCGCGAGGGGCACGCGCACTTTCTCGAGGTTCGCGAGTGCCCGCGTAAGGCCAACGCCGAGGGGAGGGTTGCGGTCATCGAGAAGCCGTCGCGCCCGCGCCAGATCGTAGAGCTGCAACTCGCCAGGCGCGAGCGGTCGAATCTCAGCCAGTGCGTCACCCAGGAGGAGGATCGTCCGATCCTCCCGACGCGTCGCGGGGTCCCGCTGCTCGATGGTCTGCACCGTTGAGTACGAGACGCCCGGCTCGCCCACAGAGGCGGTCAGGCGCGCGAGCTTCTCCATGCTGGGCCCCCGGGCCTTCCGGGCCCTGCGGAGCTGGTGTCCGAACGGCTCCATAGTCGCCGCATCAAACCGTGCGTCACGCATCCTTGACAACGGATTGAGATACGCGTAAGCTGATACGCATGTCAGCTCGGGCACGCGCTTCAACTCCGCTCGACCAGATCCTTCGCGAGGAGGGACGTTCGGCCCGGTGGCTCGCCGACAGGGTCGGCGTCCACGAGACCCAGGTCTCTCGGTGGCGTCATGGCCTCCATGTGCCGGAGCAACCTACGCGCGAAGCGATCGCTCGTGCGCTTGGCCGGAAGGTGGAGGAGCTGTGGCCCGAGGTGCCCGCACCGGAGACGAAGGCGGCGGCATGACGGTCGCGTTCGTCGCTCTCGTCGCCGGGTTTATGTTCGTGTGCCTCTGGTCCGTGTTGGACCGGATCGCGAGCGCGCTCCACCGGATCGCGGACGCGCAGGAGACACTCGCCGGGGCGGTCTGCCTTGAGCACGCGCAGCGGAACGGTCTGCTGCTCCGCATCCCTGACGCCCCGCCGGAGGACCTGTAGATGCTCGCCAACCATGAAGGGAGCTGGCGTTGAGCCAGGACGCGAAGCTGTTCACGAAGGTTGCGGTCGGGGTGACCGCCGTGATCCTCGTGCTGATCGTGCTGTTCGCGGTCGGCTGCCCGCAGTACAAGGTCTACAGCCGCGAGAAGGCGGGCGAGGCCGCGCTCGCAGAGGCCCGCAACTCCAAGCTCGTGCAGCTGGAGGAGGCGCGCGCGAACCTGGAGAGCGAGAAGCTGAATGCGCTCGCCGAGGTGGAGCGGGCGAAGGGCGCCGCGAGAGCGATCGAGATCGAGTCGGGGCGGCTGACCCCCGAGTACATCAAGTACCTGTGGGTGCGGTCGAACAGATTCGACCAGGCCACGACCATCTACGTGCCAACGGAGGCCGGGCTCCCGGTCCTTGAGGCAGGGAAGCGGCCGTAGCTCATGCTCGACGTCGAGCGCACCGTCAGCCCGCGCCGCCATCTCCCGGGCGACTCGGCTCTTCCCCCAGCCGACAGCGGCTCCCCCCGCCGCACGGCTGGCGGTGCGCTGGACGTCGAGCCCATCGTCGTGGCACGCGCGTGCGTGTGCCCGACCGCCATCCCGGCCGCTCACCGCCAGGACGCCTGTCCACGGTGCGGCGCGCCGGTCCTTAACGAACTCGGCCCCAGCGGGTCCAGCCGCCGGGGCCGATCAGCACAGGAGGTAGTAGCTCCCATGCCAGACGAACCGTACACGCTCGCGCAAGACGCGCTCGACCTCGCAGAGCTGCGCGAGGGCGCACGCTCGGTGCCGGCCTCGTGCCGGTGCGGCAACGACCTCGGAGGCCGCATGCTGCTCGTCCGCGACCGCGACGAGATCGACCAAGAGCCCTGCGACACGGTCGTCGAGGACCGTGGCCACGGCGACGGCCCGACCGTCACGGGCCCCTGCTGGGACTGCGACGCCGACATCTCGGCGGACGTCGTCGTGCTGCGCGACCGCCACGGGCGGTGCGCGCAGGAGATCGCCGAACTCGCCCAGGTGGCGTGATGGGAATCAGCACCACGCGCATCCCGCTGCCCGGCGGCGACGCCGAGGTCAGCGTCCTGCTCTGGTGGCACGTCTGCACCGAGGAGTTCGACGCGCTCCGTGCCGGCGAAGCCGTCGGCGGGCGGCTGCCCTCCGTGCGCGAGTTCACCACGGACGGCCGCGCCTCGCGCGCGTTCGACCTGGTCCGCGATGGGCGGCGCGTCACCGTCCTGGACGCCGGTCCTGGCGCTTCGACGTCGGTCCTCGCGCACGCCACGACGGAGCGTGCCGCATGAGCGCCGTCACCTCCGACCGCGTCAAGGCCGGGGTCATCGACCCGGTCCTTGACGGCATCGCCGCGAACGACTACCAGGCGATCGCGCTGCACAACCCGGCGACGCCCGAGGCCGATTCGCTGCTGGAGCAGATCGACTCCCTGCACCTCTACAGCGTCCCGCCGGACGTAATCGACGCGATGCGCAACACGCTCTGGCTCATCGCCGAGTGGAACGGCCGCGAGCGCCAGTGCCAGCGGACCGTCGCCGGCAACGGCGAACAGATCGCCCGCGACCTCAAGGCCACCTCGCCGTCGCTCAAGCCCGCCAACGTGCGCGAGCTGCTCAGACCGATGCTCGACGTCCTCGTCAAGGGCTCGAAGGCGGACCCGATGGAGTACGCCCGCGCGCACGGCGACCTCAAGCGCGCGATCCGACGGATCCCCGACGAGACGCTGCTGTCGAGATCGCTCGAAGGCGAGATCGGCAAAGCCAAGGCCGCACTGCTGCGCGACCTGCTCGGGGGTGCGTAATGCGTCCGACCCACGAACTCGCCGTCATGCTCGTCGGCCTCGTCATCGGCGGTCTCATCACCGCCGCGATCGTCCGCTTGATCCTGCCGGCCTGGTGGCGCCGCTACGACCGCAAGGAGCAGCGGCGATGACGACCCTCGGACTGCTCGCCGAGCCGCTCATGCGCGCCGAAGTCGTCAACCGCAGGCACCCACCGACGCCGCTGCGCGTCCTCATCACCGAGCGGCTTCGGCGGATCAGCGTCGCGCTGCTGGAGACGGCCGAGGCGATACTCGCCCCCGACCACGAGAACGGCGCCGCGTCCGCTGGCACGGACCGGCGCCACGACCACGCCCCAACTAGGAGGACGTGATGACGCAGACCGTACAGCACGACGAGGTGGTCGAGGGGAGTGCGACGGAGATCGTCCAATACGAGGCTCCACCACCGCCGACGCTGTTCCGCACCGAGGACCCCGTAGAGGTCATCGAGCGCGCCACCGCAGCAGCGAACGCGCTGAAGTCCGTGATCGAGAGCCGCCAGCTGTTCAAGCGCATCTCCGGCAAGGACCACGTCCTCGTCGAGGGGTGGACCACGCTCGGGTCCATGCTCGGCGTGGTGCCAGTCGTCGTCTGGTCCCGGCCTGTCGGTCCCGAAGTCGAGTACACCGTCCACGTCACCGACTACGAGTGGGTCAACCAGGACGGCAGGCGCGTCCGGCGCGAGAAGGCGCAGCGCACCTACCAGGTCAAGGGCTGCGACTGGGAGGCCCGGGTCGAGGCACGCACGCTCGACGGACGAGTGATCGGCGCAGCTGAGGCGCTCTGCTCGCGCAAGGAGGACCCGTGGGCAAGACGCGACGACTATGCGCTGCGCTCAATGGCGCAGACCCGCGCGACGTCAAAGGCGCTTCGAGGGCCGCTCGGCTTCGTCGTGACGCTCGCGGGCTACGTAGCGACGCCGGCCGAGGAGATGCAGGGCGGAGACGAGCACCTGGCCACCGGCCGCGCCGCGCGCCCTGCGGTCACCGCCGACGCGCCGAGATCGACCGAGCCGCTCGCCAGTGCGAGACAGCGCGGCCTCATCATGGGAAAGGCGGCCGCCGCCGGCCTGGACGGGCCGCGACTGGCAAACGTCCTGCTTGCCGCAGCCGGACAGGCCGAGCGCCCCTTCACCGACCCGGACGCTGCGACAGCATTTGTGCAGCGCCAGCTCGATCGCTGGCCGGCACGGCTGGTCGACGCGGTCCTCGAGCAGATCAGAGCGCGCAACGGAGCGCCGGCCTGATGCTGCCCGAAATCGCGATCCCCGCAGTGCTGCCGGTCGAGGCGCTCTCGCTGTCGTCCATCACGCTGCTGCGCAAGTGCCCGACGAAGTGGAAGCACCGCTACGTCGATCGCGTCTACGAGCCGCCCTCGGGCGCGATGATCCTCGGCTCCGCGTTCGGCGCCGCGGAGGCGACGAACTTCCAGCTCAAGATCGAGTCCGGCGTCGACCTCGCGGTCGATGATGTCCTCGACCAGTTCTCCGACGAGTGGCGTGAGCGCGTCGACCGCGAGGAGATCGCGTGGGGCGCCGAGAAGCCCGGTGACCTCAAGGACGCGGGCGCTCGCGCGCTCACCGCCTACCACGCCGAGATCGCCCCGGCCGTCAGACCGGTCGCGGTCGAGCGCGAGTTCCGGCTGCGCTTCGACGGGGCCGCCTGGACGTTCACCGGCTACCTGGACCTCGAGGAGGCCAGCGGTGCGGTCGGCGACCTCAAGATGAGGGGGCGGCGGCTGACGCAGGTCGACGCTGACGCGGACCCGCAGCCGGCCAGCTACCTCCTCGCTCGTCGTGAGGAGGCCCGAGCCGGGCATGGCCACCCGCCTGCCGGGTTCGACTTCCACGTCGCCGTCCGCACGAGAACGCCGGTCGTGGAGATCGTCCGCACGGACCGCTCGGATCAGCAGCTCGACGCGTTCCTCGGCCGGATCCTCGCCGCCGCCGCGGAGATCGACTGGCGCACGACGTACGACGTGTGGGACGGCGCGCCGCGCGACGCGTGGTGGTGCGCTGCGAGATCGTGCGGCTACTGGGCCTCCTGCCCGCTGGGCGGCGCCGGCCGCGTCGTCCGGGAGGTCTCGTTCGCGTGACTGCCCGCGACGAAATGCTCGTTCGCCTCTGGCGCGACGACGTGCACGTCGAGGAGATCGCCGCGGCGCTCGGCACGACCGAGGCGAACGTGTACAAGCTCGCGTCCCGGCTGCGCGCACGCGGCGTGCAGCTCGCGCACCGGGCACCCGCCGGGACCCGGGCGCTGCGTCCCTGTGGCGGCACCCCGTTCGAGCAGGCGCTCGCGCGCCGGCGGGCAGCGGAGCTGATGGCGTCATGAGTGGCTACGCCGACCTCGCCCGCCTCGTCACGTTCCGGCCTCTGGAGCGTCCGGTCCAATGCGGCCACATGGTCTCGCCGTTCTCAGCCTCGTGGTCATCGACCGTGGAGCTGCTCGCGAAGGAGCTGCGCGCTCACGGCGCCCGCAACGCCGTGCTGGAGATCGACTTCCGCGAGAGCGACCTGCGCCTCGACGGCCTGCCGCGCGCGGACCGGCACGCCCGCACGGACGGCATCGTCCTCTCGTTCGAGGCGACGAAGGTCGCTGGACGCCCGAAGCTGCGCTACGAGGTCGGTGCCTACGCCGACTGGCGCGCGAACGTGCGGGCGGTCGCGCTCGGGTTGGAGGCCTTGCGTGCCGTCGACCGTCACGGGGTCACCAGACGCGGCGAGCAGTACGCCGGCTGGCGCCAGCTCGAAGCCGGTGGCCCGAGCGCCGACCGTGGCCGCGAGCTGATCCGCCAGCACGGGTCCGTGCGCGCCGCGCTGTTGGCGACCCACCCGGACCATGGCGGCGACGCAGCTGCATTCGCTGACGTGCAGGCCGCGCGCGAGGTAGGCGTTCAGTGAGCGCCTACCGCCTCTCGATCCTCGCGGCGTTCCGCGAGAACGACGGCCAGCTCACCGAAGCGCAGCTCGCGACCCCAGAGGTCGGCGGCAGGTTCTGGCGTGGAGAGATCCACCGGATGCGCAAGGCCGGCTACCGGATCGGCTACGTCATCCGCGACGGCCAGGAGGTCTACTACTTGGAGGGCGTGCCCGAGCTCGACGCCGGGCGAGACGGCGCCTATGAGCACGACCGTTCCCCGGTCGTGGCCGAAGCGGTGACGCCCGGCCGTGTCGTCTCGCCCGACGTGGGGCCCGTGCCGCTCTTCCGGCTCGATCCCGAGCCGGCGAGCCCGTACGACATCGAGGCCCATGAGGCGGCATGACGGAGCGCCGGCGCGGGCGGCCACCCGGCCCACGGATTCGATCGGTGAAGCCTGAAATGGCCCAGGACGAGAGATTCGCGAAGGTGTCGATCGCCGCGGAGCTGCTGTTCCGCAACCTGATCTCGATGGCCGACGACGAGGGGCGGTTCCCCGGCTCGGTCAACGGCATCATCGGCTTCGCGTTCCCCTACCGGGAGGAGATCACCCCGGCGAAGGTGCGCAGAATGCTGCGCGAGCTCGAGGCCCAGCGGCTGGTGCTCATGTACGAGCACGACGGAATGCAGTACGGCGTGGTGCGCAACTTCCGCAAGCACCAGCAGATCAACAAGCCCACGACGTCGCGTCTTCCTGAGCCGCCGGACCCCGAGATCGTCGCCGCGAACGCACCCAACGCAGAGGGCAATTCCTCCGGTAGTAATACGGGAGTAGTTGATGACGGAGATGTGGAGTACTCCGGACTTCCTCACGCGGGCGCGCGTGCGGACGCATGCGCGCCGATCCAAGATCCTAGATCTAGTAGTTCTTCCTCAACGACGAGGGACGATCAGCAGCGCGGCGCGCGCGAGCACGGCAAGGTCGATCAGCTCACCCCGCCACGGGAACTGGCCGCGATACCCGACGT
>FLYN01034056.1_pt1 | contig 11323 bp, 15 predicted proteins | sample 1122621 | NCBI WGS metagenome assembly FLYN01 (sample SAMEA4346792, study PRJEB14843) | hot springs metagenome | biome: Terrestrial Biome; feature: Habitat; material: Sediment | place: India | collected 2012-06-12 | depth 1760 m
ATGCGCAGCCACATTGCCTGCATGGATCAGATCGCTGTGCTCTTCATCAACGCCGGCAGCAGGGGATATAGCTGCGGCGGCGAGAGCAATTTCAACTGAAAAACTTTCGGCCGCGCGAGATGCGTCGGCTTGACTTTCGCGCGCATGGCTAACGGCAGCGGAGTGATCCCTAGGACGCTGCCGCCCGGATTCGCTTTCCGGCGGGCGTCTCGTCCGCGCGTCGTCGTTCGATCAGCTTGAGCATGGTCTCGATGGTGAACGAGCCGAGCGTTGCACGCGCGATGTCGTCGATCTCGTCCAGCACTTCGCGCAAGGCGCGTCCTTCGCGCGTCGCCTCCTCCGCTCCGGCGTTGCCGTTCGCCGAACGCAGATCTTCGAACAGCTCGATGATGTCGAGCAGCGTGGTGCGTCGGGCATTGCCGCTGAATTGGTATCCGCCGCCGGCCCCCCGTGTGGAGCGCACAAGGCCGGCGCGCACCATCACCAGCATCACCTTTGCGAGATGGTGGTTCGAAACTTTGTATTTCCGGCCGATGTCGGCCACCGAATATTGCCGCTCCGGATGCGCCGCCAATTCCAGCAGCGCAAGGATGGCAAGACGACTCGAAATTTGCAGCTTCATGATTGTCCGATTCTCAGCCGGCGGGTAACGGGTGCTGACCCAGGCCGGCCCTCAATCGAGTTCCTTCTCAAGCTGAATGTAGGGGCCCGCCATCATGCCTTCGCCGCGGAAGAACAACAGGTGCAGGCGATTGTCGCGCGCCACCATGGTCCGCATCTTGCGCACGCCGGATTTTACGAATTCGTCGGAGATCGCCGCGAGAAGCTGATGCCCGATGCCCTGCAGGCGGGCGCGCGGCTCGACCGACAGCGCGAAAACCCAGCCGCACGGCGCCGAGCCGAACTCCCAGGCCCTCACTTCGCCGATGATGAAGCCCAAGAGGGGCATGCGGGGGGTCGGCGTCTGCGGTTCGGCAATCAGAAAATGCCGTCCTTGCACCCGGCTCTTCCCGTAGCGTTCGAAAACGTCCTGCCAGTAGCCCGGCTTGGCGAGCCCGGTGATGCGTTCGTCGAGGGCGATGACGTGCGGAATGTCGGCGGCGGTGACGCGCCGCACCGTGAACCCTGCGGTCCGAGCCGCGGTCCGTTTGCCTTTGGCCATCGCGCCGATCCTTCCGCGCCGTCCCGGAACCTTGCGAATCTGTCGCCTCCGGGAAATACCGTAGGCGAAAATTGCGCATTTTCGTACTAAATTATCACAACCGCGCCGGAGGCGTGCCTCGCGGCGCCGGCGGGTGGCGAGGGCGTCTCGTGCACTGTGCAAGACCAAGCGACGATGCGCGCATCTGGCGGACGCCGGAGGCCGTGCACGTGGATCTGCGCGGGCTCGAGCCGCCCGAACCTTTGGTGACCGTGCTCCGCATGATCGATTGCGGAGAGGTTGACGACGTTCTCATCGCCCATTTCGATCGCGAGCCGATCTTCCTCTACCCGGAACTTATTGATCGCGGCTGGACCCACGAGATCGTTGCCTCCGAATGCGGCTCCTGCGCGCATGAAGTGAGGCTCTGCATCAAGCGGTACGGCACATGACGCTGGCGGCAAGCTTTCTTGGGGGCGCCGCAAGCCGGCTGCTGCCGGCATCGGTTCCGTTCCGCTACTTCGGCTTGGCGGCGGCCTTTCATGTTCTGATGTGGCCGGCATTATTCGTCGGCGCAGATCAGCTCACGGGTTTTCGCGGCGGACCAGGGCCAGTGCTGGCCGGGTTGCACCTTCTGACGCTGGGCGTGCTGACCACGACCGCGATGGGTGCCTCGGCACAGCTTCTTCCGGTGGCGACCCGGCGGGCGCTTGCGGCCGTCTGGCCGGTGAAACTGGTTTTCTGGCTCACGATGCCCGGCATGATCGCGCTGTTCGTCGGCATGTACCGGCTCGACATCGCAATCACCATCGCGGGCGGGAGCGTGACGGCATCGGGCCTCGTGCTGTTTGCCGCGCTGCTTGCCGACAATCTTCGGCGCGCCGGCAGTCTGCCCGTTGTTGCAGCTTACGGCTGGGCCGCTGTCTGCTCGCTGCTCCTGCTGGTGATGCTCGGCCTCCTGCTCGCGGTCGATTACGAACTCGGGTTTTTGGCGGATCACAGCGCCGTCGCCCTCGCGCATCTCGTTCTCGGCGGTTTCGGTTTCATGGGCCTGCTTGCGCTCGGCTTCAGCCACGTGCTGGTGCCGATGTTCGCGCTCGCATCGTCGCCGCCGAAAACTCCTTCCTGGGCCGGATTTGTGCTGGCGGTCGCAGCGGTCGTCCTCGGCAGCGCGGGCGCGCTCCTCGATAGCCGCTTTGTGCTTTCCGCCGCGGCGCTGGTCGGGATCGCCGCCGCCGCGGTTCATCTTTGGCTGATGCAGCACGCGTTGGCGACCGGCATGCGCAAGCGCCTCGGCTTGTCGTTCCTGCTCATTCGCGGCTCATGGGCGATGTTGTTGGCAACTCCCCTCGTCGGGTTGCTCGGCTTGTACGGCTATCTCGGTCCCAACGGCGCCACGTTGTTCGGCTTTCTCTTGTTCGGCGGCTGGCTGCTCACGTTCCTGCTCGGCATCTTGCAGCGCATCCTGCCGTTCCTGGCATCCATGCACGCGGGCAAATCGGCCGGCACACCGCCGCGCATGTCCGAACTGGCCGCCTCCGCGCCGCTCAAATTGCACGCGGCCTGTCACCTGCTCGCGCTCGTTCTCATTGCGGCGGGGATCGTCGCGGAGGCAGCCGTGCTGGCGCGAATCGGCTGCGCGGTTGGCCTTTTTGGCGCGCTGGCATTCGCCGCCTTCACCGCCGACATCTTGCGCCGCATATTCCTGGTGCGTTGACCGCCGAAGATATCGCCTGCTCACTTCCGGATGGCATAATTGAGACAGAGCTGCTGCGAGGTGCGGAAGCCGCAGCGATCCAGAAACGCCAGCAGGTCGTGATTGTGCCAGTCGACCTCGGTGCGAATGCGTTCGACACGCAGCGTCTGCAGGTTGACCAGTAATTGCGATAGCAAGGCCCGGCCGACGCCCTGATTGCGGAAATCCGGATCGACGCCGATCGTGTCCATGACCGCCGTCGGCTCCAGGCGACCGAATTCGCCGAAATCCACCCGCGCCATGATGAATCCCACCGGCATTCCGTTCTGCTCGGCGACAAGAGAAACGCGGATATCCGATTCGCTGAGCGCCTCGCGCATCTTTTGCCGAAAATATTCCGAGCGGTCGCGGCCGGTGATGCGGCGATCGATGCCGATCAGGGCCGCGAGGTCGCCTTCGGTCATGGCGCGCACGGGAATCCGGTCGCGCGCCAGCGGCCCGAAATCCGGCGCCGGAGGTTTGCCGTAATTGACCTCTCGCGGTTCGCCGACGCGATCCGGGATGACGATTTTCTGTTGTCCGGCCATGGCTGTCTCTGATCACACGTCTTCGAGCGGCTCGGCCAGCGGTTCGGCGACCGGCCGTTCCAGCGCCAGCCGCGGCGCCAGCGCAAAACCCGACCCGGCAAAGAACCGCAACAGCTCATGATTCGACCACTCGACCTGCGAGTGCAGCGAAAGCACGTTTTTCTCGCGCAGGATCCGCACGAGCTCAGCCACGAGCGCCTGCCCGATCCCGCGTTCCCGGCTGCCGATGTCGACTCCCAGGGCGTCGAGAGCTGCGACCGCATCCGCCCTGCCGAACTCGCCGCGCAGAATGCGCACCATGACAAAGCCCATGAGCGATCCGCCGCGCGTGACTCCGACCTGGACGAAATCGTCCGGGCTTGCTTTGGCCGCCGCAAACCGCTTCTCGAAAAAAGCGCGACGGCTGTATCCGCTGTGCGCGCGGTCGATCGCGACGATCCGCTCCAGATCGTCGTTCGTCAGCGGGCGCACGCGCTGCGTCGCTGGTGCTTCGCTAGCGGCCATGCGCGACCTCACGCCGAGGCGACATAGTCCTCGTACAGGCGCATTTCGGTGTCCGCATCCATGTTCTCCTCCAACAGCGGCAATAACGCCATTTCTTCCTTCTGCACGTGCGTGAGCATGCGCTCGCACAGCTCCAAACCAAGCCGGCAGAACTCGCTCCAACTGGATTGATCGAAGCCGCTGCTTCCCGCCTGACGCGCCAAGGTCGCAAGCCGCGCACCGAGCGGCCGCAACACCGCGTGCTCTTCGGTGAGATGCGCGCCGATGGCCGTGTCCCCGGCGGCCTCCAGATAGGGAAACAGCTGCTGTTCTTCGAAGTCGAAATGCCGCGCGACCTCCGCTTCGACGCCGGTGGAGAGATCGGACAGCAGCCGCGCGATGCCGGCCTCCGTCGCATCGGGCGGTCCGCTGCGGCGCGTGCGCGCGATCAATTGTTCAAGGCGCTCCATCAACGCAATGGTGGCGCGGTGTTCCTCGTGCAGCGCCTGGCTCACTCGGTTTGCAAACGACATGGCGGTCGCCTAGGCGTGGAGCTGCTGATATTTGGCAAGCAGCGTTTCCCTGTCTTCAACCCAGTCCGGATTGGGCACGATGCAGTTGGCCGGACACACCAGCTTGCACTGCGGCTCGTCTTCGGCGCCGACGCACTCGGTGCATTTCATCGGGTCGATGACGTAGATCGGGTTGCCGGCCGAAATGGCCTTGTTCGGGCACACCGGCTCGCAGGCATCGCAGGCGGTGCAGGCGTCGGTAATCATCAGCGCCATGGTCTGTCTCCATCGCCGCTCATGCGGCCTTCAACACGTTCCCCTGTGCGGTGAGTTTTTCGTGACGGAACGCCCCCCACAAAGCGGCCCCGATCGCTCCGGCATAGATCGAATCGGGATGACTGCGGATCGCAACGCGCATGTCCTTCATCTTTGCGATATTTTCCTCCAGCGCCGCAACCAGGCCTTGATCCAGCGCAAGCCCTCCGGTCATCGTCACCACGCCCTCGGTCATGCCGATCGATTTCAACAGTTTCGACAGCCGATCCGCCATCGACAGATGGATGCCCTTGAGGATGTTGGGCGCCGAAATCCCGCGCGACACCATGTTGATCACGTCGGTCTCCGCCAGCACCGCGCAGATGCTGCTCACGATCTCCGGATTGTCCGCCTGGCGCGACAGCGCCCCGATCTCGTCCTGCGCAATGCCGAGATAGCGGGCGATATTCTCCAGAAACTGCCCCGATCCGGAGGCGCATTGGCTGGTCATCTTGTAGCTGAGCACCTTGCCGCGCTCGTCGATACTGATGGCGCGGCCGTGCAGCGCGCCCACATCCAGCGCGGCGCGCGCGTCCGGGTGGAGATAGATCGCGCCGCGCGCGTGCGTGGTCATCGAATAGAAATGTCCGGTATGGAACGGCACCCCCTCTCCCTCGCCGGTGGTCGCCACGTAATCCACGTCCTTCTCGCTCAGTTTTGCGTCGGCAAGCACCTGCTCGTAGGCGATGCGCGCCAGTTCCATCGGATCGCGCTGCCGGATGCGCAGCGTCGTCCGCGCAAGCCATTCGGATTTTCCGTCCTCGACTTTGAACAGCGCCGCCTTCACGGCGCCCGTGCCCACGTCGATTCCAGCCGCGATTGTCATGCCTGTTTCCCCTCTGCCTGCCCGAGGTACGCTCTGCGCGCGAACTCGGCTGCACCGAGCGCGCCGGTGTAGATCGACTCCGGATTGATGTTGATGGTGACGTCGCCGTAGTTTTCTTTGATCAGCTTCTTCAGCTCGCGCACCGCGGCTTCGTTCTTTGCCACCCCGCCGGTGAACGTGAACTCGTTGGTCACGCCGCCCGAGCGCGAGATGATGGAAATCGCCCGCAGGATGATGGCGCGGTGCAGCCCGGCCAGGATGTCCTCGCGTTTTTCCCCGAGCGAGAGCCGGTCGCGCAGTTCGGCGCCGGCGAATACCGTGCAGGTTGAGTTGATGCGCGCCGGCCGGTCCGACTTCATGGCCAGCGGCCCGAGCTCGTGCAGTCCCATGTTCATTTCATCGGCGATGTAGCCGAGATAGCGGCCGCAACCCGCGGCGCAACGGTCGTTCATCTGGAAATTCTCGACGATGCCGTTGCTGTCCACCTGGATGCCCTTGGTGTCCTGCCCGCCGATGTCGAGCACGGTGCGCGTTTTCGGATACATCATGTGCGCGCCGAGGCCGTGGCAGAGGATCTCCGAGCGGATGTGTTCCTTGGAGAACGGCAGCGTGACGCGGCCGTAGCCGGTACCGACGAGATAGGCCTCCTCCAGCTCGATATCGAGCGAGCGTTCGATGATCGCCTGGATGTTTTGCGCCTCCGCCCCGAGCGTGGTCTCGGCGGCGAGCACGCGGCCGAGGGCGCGGCGGAATTTTTCGCTCAGCGCGCCGGCCGGGGGACGGTTCTCGACCTCGATGATCGACTTGTCATAGACGTTGAGCAAAAGGTCGTAGGGCAGGCCGGCCTCGCGCGCTGCATCCTCGGCCAGGTGGTGATAGCGCGAGCCGGCGATGTCGCGGAAGAAGTCGGATTTGCGCTTCGCCCCCGGCGCATACAACGACGGCGCTTCGTTCCGCAGCGCGGTGAAGACGAGCGCCAGCGCGTCTTTGGTGCGCGCCTCCTTGCCGGCGAAACGCTCGCCCGCGATCTGCGCGATGCAGGTCTGTTCCAGGTCGTCGAGCTGCTCCAGAAACTGCTCGAGTCGGAAGGCCCGCTCGAAACTGCCGAGAAACGCATCGAGCCGGTCGCCGAGCCGCCCGGCATCCGACAACGCGCGCCGGAACAGCGTGAAGCGCGCGTCGATCCGCGCCTCTTCGCTCGCCACGCGCGCGGCGGTGCTGTAGTTGGAGCGCGAGTTGGTGATGCCGCGGCCGATCACCTCGCGGTTCTCGTCGAGCAGCACCGCTTTCGTGGTCGTCGATCCGAGGTCGATGCCGACGAAGGTTTTCATCCTGCTCTCCTTAAGCGGCCGAACGCGCGCTTGCGCGTTTCTGCTCGATCATCTGCAGGTAGCTTTCCAGCCGGTTCTTGATGTTGGCGGCCGAAAAATAGCGTGGATCGACGAGGTCGGATTCGACGAACGCGCCCGGCTTCCCGGTGCGCTTCTCTACCTCGCGCATGATCAACAACTGCCCGGCCGAAAAGCTGTTGCAGCTCTTGATCGAATTGATCAGCAGGCCGTCCGCATCGTAGTCCTTGACGTAGTTCGACAGCATTTCGATGCGCATCGGCAGGCTGCGGTTGGTGTAGACGCCGAGGCAATATTCGGCGAGCGTCTCGAGCGGCTTGCTGGGGTCGTGCCGGAAGCCGAAGTCGTAGACGCCGCCGACCTTGGTGTAGCTGGAGGCGACCACGACCGCCCCTTCGTCGTAGAACATTTTCCAGAACTGGCGGAAATTGGTGTAGTTCGGCGGCCCCTCGACGACGAGCCGATACCGCTCCGGCCCCATGTCGCCGTCCGGCGTGACCGGCCCCTGGCCGTGGGCGAGCCGATCCTCCACCTCCTCGCGCAGGAAACGGTAATACTCGATCGCGTCGTCGGTGCCGCGAAACGCGCCGAAGATCGGGCCGATGTAATAGATGCCGCCGAAATAGGCGTCGATCGGCGAAGGCTTGTTCTTGGCGCTCTGCAGCACCCAGACCAGGTCTTCCTCAGCCTGCGCCGACTTCTTGAGATACTCACGCAGCCGGTCGATGTCGAATTTCACGCCGGAAATGCGCTCCAGCTTCGGGATCACCTCTTCCTTGAGCTGCTTGACCATGTATTCGATCATGTTCGGCGTGATCTTGCCGTCACCCATGTACGGCGTGTGCAGCATGATCGTCTCGCACTGGTACTGTTCGCGCAGCAGCTCGAACCATTTCATGAACGTGAAGCAGCCGGTGTAGGAGAGCAGGAGAACGTCCGGATTGGGAAATTTTTTCCCGTTCGGCGCGATGTTGCCCTTGGCCATCATGCCGATGTCGGACTTCACGTAGGTGCACACGTCCTCGGAGTGGCCGATTTTTTCGGCTTCGAGCACGTAGCCGCCGCTGGTGCGCCGCAGCCCGTTCTGGATGGCGTTGACCTCGGGCAGGTTGTTGACGAGGTCGAAGCACATGATCAGCTCGTTGAGATTGCCGGGGACGAAGGTCGAAACCACCTTTTCTCCGGTCTCCGGCGCGTTGGTCAGACGGTCGTAGTGCGCCGCCATCATCTCCTTCTGCTTGAGCATGGAGGCGTCTTTCTTGACCTCTTTCGGCTTGACCTTCGGCGTGACGATGACGGCACTCATGCGGCGCTCCACAGTTTGATTGAATCGGCGAACGTGCCGGCCTGCTCGCGGATCGGCTGCATCTGGCCCGAGTTCTCCGCGTATTTGAAAGCGATGTACGGGATGCCGGCGTCCTTGAGGACGTGTTGCAGCATCGGCCGTTCGAGCAGCGCCGGATCGCAAAAACTCGGACAGGCGAAAATGACGCCTTCGGCGCCGGTGCGTTTGACCGCGCGCACCAGATGCTGGCCTTTCTCTTTAAGATTCGGCTCGTATTTAGCCGCCGTCGATTCCGACTGATGCAGGAAGGCCGCTGCGAGATTATGCAGTGGGTCGCCTTCGATCGGCACGTCGGCGGTGAGCCAGCGGGTCACCAGCAACAAATCGTCGTCGACCACATAGCAGCCGGCCAGTTCCAGCGATTTGATCAGATTCAGCGGCGGCTGCTCGCAGAACACGCCGGTGAGCACGATGCGGCAGTTGTCGCGGCGCGGCCGCTCCTCGGCCTCGGCCGCCGCCAGATAGCTGCGGATCATCGCGGAATGTTCTTCGACCGGCAGCACGAGACCGGCACGGACGATCAGATAGACTTCCGCCGCCGGCGCCTGCCACGGCCGCTGCGCGCGGAAATCGTACAACGCCCGCACCAGCCGCCGGTTCTCGTTGTAAAGGGCGATCGAGTGGCGCAGCTCGTCGTCGGTGATCGGTTTGCCGCGCAGCGTGCCGAGATCGTGCCGCAGCTCGGCCAGCTCGTTGACGTAGTAGTTGCCGCCGATGTCGTCGCGGTAGTTTTGCGGCACGTCGAAATAGCGGGCATACACCTGCGGGAACATCATCTTCCACATCCCGGACAGGTTGCGGATCACGTCGCAGATCGACGGGAACAGCATGCCGTCCACGAAATCGAGGCGCCCCGAGACGCCGAGCTCGATCGTGGAGCGGGGAATGCGGCAGATGTAGCTCTGGTAGTAGGCGTCGCCGTGGATGACCTCGAGCTGATCGCCGCCGCCCACGATGCCGAGCGGCAGCATGTCGCCGGCATGGATGATCTCGCGCGGCACGTAGATCGGCATGTAGCCGATCACCTTGCGGCCGGGGACCGCGGCTTTCCACTCGCGCGCGGTGGTGAAATGCAGATCGTCGAACAGTTGCTGGGCCTGTGCGACGATGTCTCCGGTCTTCGCTCCGTTCAACGTTGCTGCCATTGTGCCGCTCGCTTTTCCAGGAAGGCATTGAGGCCTTCCACGGCGTCATGGGTCGCCATCAGTTCGTCGAGATAGATTCGCTCCACCCGCTCGATCTTGGCTCGAACGCGGGCGCAGAAATCGAGCCGCGCCGCCCGCACGGCATGGCGCAGCGAGGACGCGCTTTTTGGCTTCAGATGCTCCTCGAAATAGGCCAGCGCCGCCCGCTCCGGTTCGGAGGCCGCTTCGCGCGCCAGCCCCATGGTCACGGCCTCGTTGCCGGCGATGCCGCGCCCGGACAACAAGAGATCGACAGCGCGTGCCGGCCCGATAAGCTCCGGCAACAGGCAGGAGGCCGCCGGCGCGAACACGCCGAGCTTCATTTCCGGCTGCGCCAGATGGGCATCCGGCGCGACAAACAACAAATGGCCGGCCATGGCCACCTCGAGACCGCCGCCGAGGCAATGCCCGCGCACCGCCACCAGGATCGGCACCGGCGATTCGACCATGCGAAGGATCAGCCGATGCAGCGAATGCAGCATGGCCTCGCACCGATCCGGCAGATGCTCCTCCACGCTCGCGCCGAAACTGAAATGCGGCCCTTCCGCATCGAGCAGTACCGCCGCGATCTTGTCGTTGCGAAGATGCTTGACCAATGCGGTTTCGAGCGCCGCGATCATCTCGGCATCGATGAGATTGGCCTTTGGCCTGTTCAGGCGCAGGCGCAACAGGCGACCTTCGGCCTCGAACCAGTCTTTCAGCGGCGAGGTCATGGCTTGCGCGCCCGCGGTTGGATGCTCTCGGTCAATGCGTCGGACCACGGCGTGTTGGCGGCCAGCGCCCGCCGCAGCGCCACAAAATCCACTTCGCGGCCGGTCTCGCGCGTGCCTTCGTTGAAGGCGCGGAACCCGGCGCGGGCTTCGGTCATCATGTTGAGCGCAAGCCAGGCGCGGGCGTTCTCTTTGTTGCGGTTCCAGGCGTCGAGTTTCGGCTTGCGCAGCTCCTCGATCGTCTTGGTGGTGCAATCGGGGAAGGTGTAGAGCAGCTTCGTGCACAGCGCCTCCACCTTTTCGTCGAGAAGGCTGAGATCGACGGTGCCGCGCTGCATCAGCGCCTGCCCGGACTTCAGCGCCTCGCCGGTCTTCGGTTTGCCGAAGACGATGCGGCCGTAGTCGTCGGTCAGGCGCGCGGTTTCGACCAGCGGATTGGGGACGAATTTTCCGTCGACCTTGAGCGCCGGCGCGATGTCGGTGAGCATGCCCATGAAATAGGCCTCATGCGCCGAGAACGGCTCGCACAGCACGCACGCCGCCATGGCGCGTTCGGCGCCGACCATCACCGGCAGGAAATCGGTAGCGCCGCCGATTGGGGCCGAGCCGTGCTTGGGTCCGGCCTGGCCGAAGCGGGCGAGGTCCTGCGCCACCGAGAAATCGCAGGCCATGCCGATTTCCTGCCCGCCGCCGATGCGCATGCCGTTCACCCGGCAGATCACCGGCTTGTCGCAGGTGAGGATGGCCGACACCATGTCGTTGAACAGGCGCATGTAGCCGCGGTATTCCTGCGGATTGCCGGCGTAATATTCGGCGTATTCCTTGGTGTTTCCGCCGGTGCAAAACGCCTTGTCGCCGGCTCCGGTGAACACGACGGCCACCACGTCGCGCGCCGCGCTGGCCGCGCGAAACGCCAAGATCACGGCTTTCACCATGTCGGTGGTGTAGGAATTGAATTGCGCCGGGTTGTCGAGCGTGATCCACGCAGTGTACAGGCCGCTCACCGGCTTCCCCGCGTGGTCTTTGACCGGACGTTTTTCGTAGCGCACACCCTTGCTGAGGCCGAGCCGTACCTCCTCAGCCACAAGCTCATGGTCTTTGATTTCGTGTCGGGTTGTTGCGACGCTGCGAACTGCCTCGGCATTCATGATGTTGCTCCTCACAAATCGGGAACG
>FLYN01071934.1_pt5 | contig 11322 bp, 9 predicted proteins | sample 1122621 | NCBI WGS metagenome assembly FLYN01 (sample SAMEA4346792, study PRJEB14843) | hot springs metagenome | biome: Terrestrial Biome; feature: Habitat; material: Sediment | place: India | collected 2012-06-12 | depth 1760 m
CCGTCCTTGCGGTCTATCGCCCCCTTCATACCGAGCAAGGGGTTATCGTCCGGCACAACCGGCGCATCCGAACTCAGCGCAACGGTCAGCCCGGCGTCCAGCATCGCCCGCACCGGATAGCACCTGGGCAGGAAACGGTCAGGCAGGTAGCGCCGGAAGTTCGTCCCCAGCGCCGGCAGGAACACGGCCTGTGGCACGGCGATGACGTTCAACGCCCTGCACCGTGTCAGATGCTCCGCGCTCGGCAGCCCCAGGTGTTCGATTCGGTGGCGCAATTCGGGACGCGGTTGGCGTTGATACAGGGCTTCATACACGCCGATGACCTGCTCCAGCGTCGCATCACCGATGGCATGTATACCAATCCGGTAGCCCGCTTCGTGCGCTTCCCAGGCCAGTTCGGTCAGTTCTTCGGTCTCGAAGCGCAGCACGCCCTGTTCGCCCGTCACTTTGTACGGCTCGCTGATACGGGCTGTCGCCCCGCTCAAGCCGCCATCGCCGAAGAACTTCACACTGTCAATGCGCAGCATATCGCTTACGAACCGCTCCGGCAGCGGATAGATTTCCGTCCCCCCATCCGGCCTGCGAATCGGCATTCCGTTGGCGCGTACCAGTAGATCGCCATTCGCATCCATCTGTCGGTAGATACGCAGGTGGAACGGGGTCAACAGCGGATCCGTCGCGCTGGTAATGCCCAGACTCAACTGGTGGCGCTGCGCCGCGCGAACGGCGTTGGTCATCTCCTCGTCACTTGGCTCAGGCATGAGGCGCGTTATCAGCCCCATCGCCGTTTCCTGGAGCAATCCCGTCGGGCTGCCGTGTTCGTCGCGCACGATGACTCCGCCCGGCGGGTCAGGCGTCTCGGCTGTGATACGCGCCAGCTCCAGCGCCCGGCTGTTGGCGACGAGCATATGGCCGCAGGTGCGAATCAGGGCAATCGGGTGCTCCCGGCTGGCCGCGTCCAAGTCGTGACGGGTCAGGTGGCGGCGTTCGGGCAGCGCCGCTTCATTGTAGCCTCGACCACTGATCCATGTTCCCGCAGGCAGCGACTCGGCGCGCCGTTTGAACAGCCCGATAATCGCGGGGATGTCCGGCGCAATATCCCGACGCGCGTCAATCTGGGTGGTGAGCAGCAAGCCCATCTTCCAGACATGCACGTGCGCGTCGTTGAAGCCGGGAATCAGCGTGCGTCCGGCGAGGTCAATGCGCTTCGCGCCCGCCTTCGCGGCTGCTTCAACGTCAGCCAGCGTACCGACGGCGCGGATACGGCCATCGTCGCCCACAAGCACGGCTTCTGGCGAAGGGAAATTTGCATCTATTGTGTGGATGGTGCCGTTGTGAAAGAGGAGCATAATCCCCCGTTGGATGTAGGGGCGCACGGCCGTGCGCCCCTACCGCACAAATCGAACGTCAATCTCGATAGACCGCTTCTTGCAGCCCCTTCAGATAGCCGATGGCAAACAAGCGCCCGATGGACGAATAACCGGCATCCTCGTTGCTGTCCCCTTCCATCGTCGGCACGTGGTCGGGGCGGTACACGCCGTCGAAGCCGATCTCGCGGTAGGCGCGCATACAGGCCAGCATGTCGGTTGGGCCGTTGTCGTGGAACGTCTCGACGAATTTCTCCGGCGTTCCGCGCACGTCGCGCAGGTGGACGAAGAAGATTTTCCCCTGCTTTCCGAAGTGGCGAATTACCGCAGGCAGGTCGCCGGTCATCAGCGCGAAGTTACCCTGGCACAGCGTAATGCCGTTTACCGGGCTGGGCACGAGGTCAATGAGCCGCTGGAAGTTTTCGACGCTGCGCATGATGCGCCCCAGGCCGCGAATGGGCGACAGCGGCGGGTCGTCGGGGTGCATCGCCAGTTTGACATTGGCGCGTTCGGCGACGGGCACGATGCATTCCAGAAAATAGCGCAGATTTTCCCACAGTCGTTCTTCGGTGACGACGCCATATTCGGTCAACGGCGCGTTGCGCATCAAATCGTGGTCATAGCCGGTCACCAGCGCCCCGCCCCGGGCGGGTATGGTGGTGGAAGTGCGCATCCAGTTGAACACGGGCATCCACTCGTAGCACCAGACGGGGATGCCGAGCGCGCCCATGTTCTCGATCAATTCACAGGCCGCTGCAATCTCTTCGTCGCGCCCCGGCAGGCCCAACTTGGCCTTGTTCAACGGCGGGCGGCTCTCCAACACGGCCAGCTTGAAGCCGGCATCCTCATAGGCAGACTTCAGGCGCACCAGCGACATATAGCTCCAGGGCAGGTCTTCTTTGCTCTGTCCCCGGCTGAAATCCATCGTCCCGACCACGTGCTCAATGCCGCACTGCCTGACCAGTTTCCATAATGGCGTCGGGCGCGGCGGCAGTATTTCAGCGATTTTCATGTGTGTTTCCTCCATGTACCGAGTATTCCGGCTCAAATCTGATTAAGGCTCTGGCCTTCTCGATGCTGACCAATGCTGACGAGCCGCTCAAGGGGCGTTTCCACTCACGGACGTTAGGGAAGAAGAGGCGCACGAGCGTCTGCGAGTCGTAGCCGAGCCAGTTATGATGGTCGTTGATGAACAGCGCATGGCTGCCCTCGAAGTCGGCGGTCAGCGCCTTTTCGAGCGCCTGCGCCGCGTCGAGCACGTTGACGAACGTCCAGAAGTTGAAGCGGTCAAAGGTGTAGGCATACCAGAGCGGATCGTCGTCAAAGGGTGGCCGCGCTTCAGCCGGGTACTCCAGCGCCCGCCGCCCGCGATATTCCAATGCCCGCTGCCTGGCGCCGTCGAGTCGCGCCTCCCGTTCGGCTTCCGGCAGGGCTGCCAGCTCGTCCATCAGTTTGCAGCCGACTTCCATTCTCCGGCGGTAGGCATCGCTCTGCGGGTAGTCCTGCTCATACACCCAGGGGAAGCGCATCGCCACGCTGGAGATGCCGTCCCGCCGCCAGTAGTACGCGCCGATGCTCTCGATGACCTCTTTCGAGTATGAGTACGGGTCGTTGGTGAATTGGGGATGGTTTTCGTCAATCGGGAAATACTGCGGCGAGATGTCGCTGATGCTCCACGCGCAGCCAATAGCGTTGATGGAGCTGGCCTGCACCACCCGGCGGATTCCCTCGGCGGAAGCGGCTTCGAACACGTTGAACGTCCCGGCTACGTTGACGCGAAACACCTCATGTCCCAGCGCAAGGCTCGGCGCGCGAATAGCAGCCAGGTGAACGACAGCCTGACAGCCGCGTATCTGCTCGCGCAGCGCGTCGTAGTCCATGATGTCGCACGTGACAAATTCCGCGCCTGGAAGCTCGATTCCCGACTCAATGCCGATGGCTCGGACTTCCCAGCCATGCCGGACAAGGCGCTCGGTAGTTACCTTGCCGATATGGCCTGCGCCGCCTGTGACCAGAACTTTCATAAATGGCTTCCTTGTAGTTTATCCCTTGCTCGCCGTTGCAACCATCTTCATCTCGCTTAGATCTCATTTTCCTTAAAAACTGGAGTATTCACTGGGCATTAACGTCATCAAGTGCTATGATTAAAGCAACTCGTACACTCAATACTTGATTTTTGTCAGACGCCAATTGAAGAAACGGTTTGGTCGCACGCCAGGCATGTAAATTGGCGTGTATGGTGTTGTCGCCCAACGTTGGTCTATACATTTTTCAGGAAAAATTGGCAAATTCTTAAGCAACGGCATAAGCATACCTGCGATAATGTAAGAGTGGCAATACCACATCTAGCAGCATAGGGGGAAGGAAACAGTGGCACGTTTTGATCCGACACCGATTGAAATTTCCGCAATTGAGCAGATCGAAACCGTCTTCAACGACTCGACAATGGAAGAAGATCGCCGTATCAGGCTCATGCAAAAGCTATGGGCGCAGCTCGAGCGGGTGCATGGCAGCCGGGTCTTGATGTTGCAGTCGCCAGAGGGCCAGGTCATTCAAAGCCCGTTTGTGCGCGGCTGAGTTCCCTTTTTTCTACCTTATTACACAGGGGCGCTTCCCCATTCGCTCCTACTATCAGAGGCGTCAACAAAAAGCAGCAGAGTCGCCGTTGCTCTGCTGCCGGTTTGTCCCTCCCAACTTCCCTGACTTCAGGGAAAGCTGCTACTCACCGTACATGTAAGTCAGTGTATCATTTTCCACGCGGGTAGGCAAAAACATCAGCCGAGCCTCAGCGCGGGCAGGGCCTTTGATGCGACGCCCATCCTGGCAGGAGAACTCCGCGCCATGCCAGGCACAGACGAGGCTGTTACCCTCGCGCTTCAAGGGGCCGCCGAGGTGCATACAGGTGTTTACGATTGCCCTGGGTTTGCCTTCGACCTTAAGAACCAGCACTTCCCGTCCGAAGAAATCCACTGTTTTCGCGCCCTCGTCGGGAATCTCTTCCAGCTTGCACAACGGTACTTTCATGCTCCCCATCCTTTCTATGGTTAACACCTACACTTAAGCGGACTATAGTCCGTTTTGCTGCAAATACTATACACGATATTCGTCAGGGCAGGGATTAGAAGACAATGAGTAAGTGGACTATAGTCCGGTTGGGGGAAGTGCGAGATAGACGCCGTTTGCGCCACACCAGCAATTTACGCGAGCAAACGATCAATCGCAGCGAGCATTCCGTCAATGATGCGTTCCATCGAGTTGCGGCGCGTGTGATAGAGATAACGTATGGTACGCACGTCCACCATCACGTAGAGTAGATCGGTGAGATAGTCCAGGTCGCCCGACAGCTTCGCCTGACCGAGGAGGCCGCGTATCGTCTGCCGCACCCACCAGTTCGCGGGGTGCTCCAGAGACGGGATGCCGCTGGTGTCGCCCGCGCCCAGCAGTTCTTCATTTTCTTTCACGTAATGCGCAATTTCCGTGAGAAACCAGCGCAGGTTGCCCACCGGATTGCACACCTCGCGCAGCCGTTGCAGCGTGCGCTCCTGCAATTCGCGGTCTTTGTGGTCGAGCAGCGCATGGCACAGTTCGGTCTTGTTCTGGAAGTGGCGGTAAAGCGTGCCCTTGCCCACTCCGGCAGCTTCCGCAATCGCGGACATCGTAACCGCCTCGACTCCCTGTTCGGCAAAGAGCCGGGCGGCAGTCTCCAACAGGAGGGCGCGATTTTTCAGCGCGTCGGCGCGGGTAGGCTGGGGGTCAGGCACGATGAGGTTGTCGTGGGTCATGCGCATCGCCTGTTTCTCATGTTCGTCTGGTCAGGGCAAACCGTTGGTTCTCCCCTCCATTGCGCATCCATTATAGTGGCTGAGCGAATACTGGAAAAAGGGTTAGTAGCGCTCGCGCGCGTTTTCTCTCACAATGTACGGGGTGGCGGACGGCGATGGATTGGCTGCGTCCGCCTCTCTCTCGCCTAACGAGGAATAATCTGTGGACATCGTCATACGCATCCTGTTCTTTGTGGCAGGGCTTCTGATCGTCTACGCCACGGTGACCGCCGCTATCAAGACCTTCGTGCTGCCGCGCAGCGCCAATGTGTTCCTGACCCGGCTGGTGTTTAGAAATATGCGGCGTTTGTTTGGTTTACGGCTGCGCAAGGCCACCACTTATGAGGAGCGCGACCGGGTGATGGCGCTCTTCGCCCCCATTTCGCTGCTAACGCTGCCCATTGTCTGGCTGTTCAACGTGCTGGTCGGCTACATGGGTATGTTCTGGGCAACCGGTGTGGAACCTCTGTACGAAGCGTTCAAGTTAAGCGGGTCGTCGCTGTTGACGCTTGGCTTCGCCAGCGTGAACACCCTGCCGCAAATGCTGCTGGCCTTTACCGAAGCCACGCTGGGCTTGATCCTGATCGCAGTGTTGATTGCCTACCTGCCGACCATGTACTCGGCGTTTTCGCAGCGCGAGGCGGCGGTCAGCATGTTGGAGGTGCGGGCAGGCAGCCCGCCGTCAGCCCTCACCATGATCGAGCGCTTTTACCGGCTGCATAATCTGAGCAAACTGCACGAGGTATGGCTGGACTGGGAGCGGTGGTTCACGTTCGTGGGCGAGACCCATACGTCGCTGGCGGCGATTAACTTCTTCCGCTCGCCCCAGCCAGATCGCTCGTGGATTACGGCGGCAGGCGCAGTATTGGACGCGGCGTCGCTGGCGGCCTCGACGCTGGACATACCGCGTGACATCCAGGCTGATCTGTGCATTCGGGCGGGCTATCTGGCGCTGCGCGACATTTGCGACTTCTTCCGCATCCCCTACAACGCCGATCCCAAACCGGACGACCCGATCAGCATCAGCCGCCAGGAGTTCGACGAAGTGTATGACCGCTTGAAAGAACAGGATATTCCGGTGAAAGCAGACTGCGAACAGGCATGGCGCGACTTCGCCGGCTGGCGCGTCAACTACGACGAGCCCTTGCTGGCGCTGGCCGAACTGCTGATGGCGCCTTACGCGCCCTGGTCGTCGGATCGCGGCCTGCCTCGCATCGCTGGGTTATAATGTTGTCGTGTGCAAATTTCCAATTCTTACGATCTTCTGAGATTTGTTGCTTTATAATCCTTTATCTGCTTTACAGTGTCCCGGAGGGGGAGGCATCGTGGATACGCCAGTCGTTCGCGTCCTGGTAGTGGACGATCACAAAATATTGCGCGACGCATTAGCGACCTTTTTTGAAACCTGCGAGGATCTGGTGCTGGTCGGGGAGGCAGGTAATGGAGAAGAAGCCGTTGTCGCCTGCGCCCAACTTCAACCGGACGTGGTGCTTATGGATTTGCTCATGCCGGTCATGGACGGCATTAGCGCGACCCGCATTATCCATCAGCAGTATCCCCAGATCAAAATACTGGTGCTGACCAGTCTCGGCGACGGTACACAGATACAGGATGCGCTTGACGCAGGGGCAAGCGGGTTTTTGCTCAAAAACGCCAGCATCACGCATCTGGCGGATAAGCTGCGCGAGATTGCCGGACATCCCCCATACGCAGAAGCCTTCAGTTAACGGACGCGAATACGAGCGCGGCGTAGGGGCAGGGCCGCCTGGGGCGACTGTTCCCTGTTGACAAACCTCTGAGTATCCCCTATCATCCACTTAGTTAACGCTCGTTAAGTAGGAGCGGGTTTCAAACCCGCCCCTCCAAATGTCACCCATCATGACCGACCGAACCAACCGCCGTGAGTTAATTGTAGACGCCGCCAGCCAGCTGTTTATCGAGCGCGGCTATCAGGCGACCTCTGTCCGGCAAATTGCTGAGGCAGTCGGCTGCACCGAGGCGGCGCTGTACTATCATTTCAAAGACGGCAAACGGTCGCTGTTGCAGGCCGTCGTCGAGGCCAATCTGCCCGACCTGATGGGCGTGCTGGAGCAGTGCGCTCAGGCGCCTTCGCTCTACGAACTCATCCGAACCTTCATCCTGCAATTGGCAAAGCTTGGCCCGACGCGATTGCAACGGATGCGCTGGCTGCTGGCCGAATTTCCGAACTTCAGCGAGCAGGAGCGGGCGCTGTTCCATGCCAAGCACTTGCGCTTTCACGACGCGCTGGCCGCGCTGATCGAGCCATTCGTTCGTACCCCGGAGGAGGCGCACGAAATTGCATGGCTGGTGGGCTGCGCCGGCTACGGCTATGGGCAGCTTTTTCTCAATCTGGGCTTGCAGTCTGTCGCCAACGTCAGCATCGAAGCGCTGACCGAGCGGCTGGCGCGTGCGCTGTCCGCCGGAACGCAGGATGCCGCTGCGGAGGGGCGTGATGAGTAAGCCGGATGTCCAAGACGCCAGCACCATCACACAGCCGCTTGTCCTATCCCTGCACCAGTTAGACCGCCATGACCTGGCAATAGCCGGCGGTAAAGGGGCTAACCTGGGCGAGTTGACCCGCGCCGGTTTCCCGGTTCCGCCCGGCTTTGTTGTCACCACAGCTGCCTACGACTCCTTCGTGATGCACAACCGGCTAGAGGAGGTCATCGCTGCCGCGCTGCATGATGGGCAGGGCGCTGGCGCCGCCATTCGGGACGCCTTTGAGCAAGGCAGCATCCCGCCAGAGGTCGAGCGCGATGTGCTGGCGGCGTACCAGGAATTGGGTCAATGCCCCATTGCCGTGCGTTCCAGCGCGACGGCAGAGGACCTGCCGGAGGCGGCTTTTGCCGGCCAGCAGGACACCTTCTTGAACATCGTCGGCGCACAGGCTTTGCTCGATGCGGTGCGGCGCTGCTGGGCGTCGCTGTGGACAGACCGCGCGATTGCCTACCGCGAGCGCCAGGGCGTTGACCAACTAGCCGTCAAACTGGCTGTCGTGGTGCAGCGCATGGTGGCGGCACAGGCCGCCGGAGTGATGTTCACCGCCAACCCCGTCACGGGCGAACGAAGCGAGATTGTCATTGACGCCAACCCCGGACTGGGCGAGGCGGTTGTCTCCGGGATGGTCACACCAGATCACTACGTCTTGCGAAAGCGACGGTGGACATGGCGCATCGCTGAAAGGCGACCCGGGCGACATGAGGTTGTGGTACAGCCGCGCGCCGAGGGTGGCATCGAACACGTCAAAGGATCAGACCGGGCAGCGCTGCCAGACCAGGCGCTTGGCCGGCTGGCGCGAGTCGGGGCGGCCATCCAACGCTATTTCGGCGGCCCACAGGATGTCGAGTGGGCATGGGCGCAAGGCAAGCTCTACATCGTGCAGTCACGCCCCATTACCGCCCTGCCGGAGCCGCCGCCTCATCCAAGCAAACCGGTACAGATGTTGGCCGGCGTGTTTGCGGAGATGTTCCCGATCCGGCCATACCCGCTCGACCAGACCGCCTGGCTGCCTGCCCTTTCTCATGGCGCACTCGAACCAATATTTACGCTGTTAGGAATTTCAGTCCCATCGGTTGAGCAGATGATGACCGAGGAGCAGGGGGTAGTGGTCCGCTTTAGCGGGAAGATTGTCGTCCGTCCGACCCCTGGCATTTTGCTGGCTCCATTCCGGTTGGCGTGGTATGCCATCCGTTACAACCCGATTCACTGGAAGGCCGATCCGCTGCTGGCCGAGGCGAAGCTGCGCGTCCGCGACCTGGAGGCGCGCGACCTGAAAGCGCTGTCGTGGCAAGACCTGCTCGCCACTGTCCGCGAGGCATTGGCGCTCCCGCTTCCGCTCGCTGGAATCCCCCGCCGCCGCTACTTTCCCCGTTCCGCTCTAGCTGCGCTGCTGCTCCGAGTGGCGCTGCTTGGAAAGAGACGCTATTTCGGCACGCTTCTCTCCGGCGTCGAGAGCGCGACGATAGCAGCCAACCGGTCGCTCGAAGCGCTGGCCGCGCAAATCAGGGCCAATCCGACGCTTGCCGCCCTCTTCGCCACGCATGAGACTGGCGAACTGCTTCCAGCACTGGAGGCCGAGCCTGAGGCCCGGTCATTCCTGGCGGATTTTCAGGCATTCCTTGACCAGTACGGCCACCGCGAGGTGGTGCTCAGCACCGCCTTGCAGCCAACGTGGAAAGACGCGCCGGAAATCGTGCTCGGCATCTTGAAGGGGTTCGCCGCTGTGCCGCCACGTTCCCCCATTGGGAGACCTGTGTGGGAGGTAGCGCGGGACGAAGCGCTGGCGCACCCACTGCTGCGACTCGTGCCCTTGCGTTCCGCGATGCTGGGACTGCTCGGGACGGCGCGCTGCCTGCTGCTGATCCGAGAGGATACGCACTTCAATGCCACGTTGCCCCTGCCTGTTCTGCGACGGACGCTGCTAGAAATGGGCGAGCGGCTTGTCCGCGTTGGGGTGCTCGATTCGCGTGAGGATGTGTTTCACCTCCGCTTCGACGAGCTTGAACGGATTGGAGAGATGTGGCCGCCCTCAACCAGCCTCGCCGTCCAACTCCGCCCGCTCGCCATACAGCGCAAGGAACGGCGCGCCGCACTGGAGGCAACGCCGATGGTTGACCCACGCCTGTTCCGCCGTACCGATATGGAGGGCGACGCGCTGGTGCGTGGAACGCCAGGCAGCCCCGGCGTGGCGGAAGGAATCGTTCGTGTGATTCACAACGTCTCAGAATTCGGCAAGCTGGGTACAGGCGAGGTGCTGGTCGCCCCATACACCAATCCGGCCTGGACTCCGCTCTTTCAACGAGCGGTTGCCGTCGTCGTAGACAGCGGCGGCGCAGGGTCGCACGCCGCCATCCTCGCGCGTGAGTACGGCATCCCGGCGGTGATGGGGACTACCGACGCCACCCGGCGGCTGAGCGACGGCCAGCGGGTGCGGGTGGATGGCTCGCAAGGGTTAGTCCTCAGCGCAACCGGAGAGCAAGCATCATGAAGAACATGCAGCCCATCGTGGTTCGTGCGCACTCAAGGGTTCTTTAGCCTTTGAACCGAATTTAAGCGGATGCGCCTAAGATAGAACGGCTCGCTGCTGGACGGCAGTACTTAGCGAAAGCAATAAGGTATCCCTGTCCATAAGTACAGTTCATATTCCACACCTTGTACATGCATAATTTATCTGCTGTATCGGTAAGTACCTACATGGTCATTTACTTTCGGGCGCAAATCGGCGAGCATTAGCCCTAGCCCTTACATCCATAGAGGCCGATATTTCATGAAGAAGCTACATTACGGCTGGGTGATCGTCGTCGTCACGTTCCTGGCGCTGCTGGTCTCATCGGGCGTCCGCACCGCGCCCAGCGTCCTCATCAAGCCGCTGGAGGCCGAGTTTGGCTGGAATCGGGCGGATATATCGCTGGCCGTAGCCGTGAGCCTGTTCGCCTTTGGCCTGGGCGCGCCGTTGGGCGGCAGTCTGGTAGACCGCTTCGGGCCGCGCCGCGTGATGGTGGCCGGGCTGGCGTTGATCGGGCTGGGTCTCGCGCCGCTGGTCTGGCTGACGGAGTTGTGGCAGCTTCACCTGCTGTGGGGGCTGGTGGTCGGCGTCGGCACCGGCGCGGTCACCAATGTGCTGGGCGCGACAGTGGCGCTGCGCTGGTTTAACCGCTATCGCGGCCTGGTGGTTGGCGTCTTCGGCGCGGCGGCGGCGGCCGGTCAGCTTATCTTTGTGCCAAGCCTCATTGCGCTGGCGAGTTCGTCCGGCTGGCGCATGATGATTGCTGCGTTGGCCGTCATCGTAGCGGTGGTGGTCGTGCCGGTGCTGCTGTTGATGCGCAACCGCCCGCAAGAGATGAACCTGGAACCTGTCGGCGAGGCGACGGTTGCATCGGCCAACGTGGACACGCGCGCCACGCCGCTGCGCGAAGCCGCCCGCTCGCGTGACTTCTGGCTGCTGGCGGCCAGCTTCTTCATCTGCGGCTACACGACCAACGGGCTGATCGGCACGCATCTCCTGCCGCACACGCTCGAACACGGCTTCGTCGAGGCAGACATCTCGTGGGCGCTGGCGCTTATGGGCGTGATGAACATCGTCGGCACGACGGCTTCGGGCTGGCTGAGCGACC
>FLYN01006544.1_pt1 | contig 11244 bp, 11 predicted proteins | sample 1122621 | NCBI WGS metagenome assembly FLYN01 (sample SAMEA4346792, study PRJEB14843) | hot springs metagenome | biome: Terrestrial Biome; feature: Habitat; material: Sediment | place: India | collected 2012-06-12 | depth 1760 m
CGCTCGTCGGCGCCGTAGCAGGCGCGCCGCCACACGCGGCCAGCAGTGTCGCAAGCACAGCAACAAGGGGCAGCAACGATAGCGTTCGTTTGGGCATCGGTTTGCTCCTTTTGGGCGTCACGCACACAGCTTCACAAAGGGTATCCCCTGGTCAAGGGGCAAACGTGCGGGTCTTGCGCGGCATACCTCCTTTCGCGAGCACAGAACTTGCTGGCCGGGCCGACGCAGGCACCCCGACGCAGCTTTCCCAGCGGAATATGCGGAATGTATAGTTGAACGGGATCCCGGCGATCAACTGTTCGCGAGCGCCTCGCTCGTACACGCCAGGATGTGATATGCGCCGCCGGCGGGACACGCAAGCCGTATCCCGCCCAGCGATTCCTCGACCGTCACCACCCCGGCGCTGTTCTTCCGGAATGCGTTATCGGCCCAGACCGTCTCGCCATTGACATAAACCGCAGCGGCGCGGAGCGGCAGAGCAATCTCAAGCGCGATCGCCTGCGGCGCAGTGAGGTCCACACGAACGGTTTCGCCCTCCCACTCCCAGACCACCACAACCTCACCGTGAGGGGTCGGGTAGGTCGCATGTGCTCGTGTTGGCTCGTGCGGTGCGCAGCCGGGGATGGCAATACGTATGCATGCACGCCCGTCGGTACAGGTCATCGGAATAATCCGCTCGGCGATCAAGAATGGTTCAGCGAACGCCGTGAACGACCCAGGCTGCGGGTGCTATGGGAGTCCGAACCCATGGCGAGCGGGCGAGGTCGACGGTAGGGTGGGTAGAAAACTCGTGGGCACCCACGGCGTAGGCGAGGTCGCCCACGCGATCGCCTGTAACGCTCTGCTTGCTGCTGAAGGCTGGTTTGGTTGCGCAGTCTCAGTCTAGCGCGAGAGAGGGGAAAGATCACTACGCCTTGATTCGGGTTTGCATTTCAGGATGTTTCAGGTTGTGCGATTCGGGTGTTGGAAACCTATCTGCAAGGGGGGTTCATGGAGCGTCCCGCATGTTCCTATGCGCCGTGATCGCTTGCTGCGGCCCCAGGCCAGCGAAAGGAATGCGGTCATCGGCCAGTTCCATCAGAAGTTGAAGAACACCGTTTCGCCCTCGCCCTGCAACACGATGTCGAAGCGGTACACCTGCCCCCCGGTGGTGCTCGTCGGTTGTGCCAGTAGCGTCGCGCGGCGTGCGACGGGCACGAGTTGGAGCACCGGGTCGGCGGCAGTCGCCGGGTCGTCGGCGAAGTAGAGCCGCGTGTACAGGTGGTTGAGCAGGCCACGGCCAAACACCGCGACACAGATGTGGGGCGCCTGGAGCTGTTCGTTGGTGAAGGGGACACGGCCAGGCTTGATCGTCGCGAACCAGTAGGCGCCGTTCGCGTCGGTGCCGCTGCGCCCAAACCCGATAAAGGACCGGTCGAGCGGCAGATCACGCTGATCGGCGGGGTGGTTGTAGCGCCCGTAGGCGTTGGCCTGCCAGATCTCGACCATCGCATCCGGAACCGGCTGCCTATCGCCATCGTAGACGTGCCCCTCGATCCGGATGCGCTCGCCTGCGGTCTCAGGGGTGACCAGGACATTGCGCTGGGCATCGAAGCGCAGCAGGCAATCGTGGAAGAACGGCCCAACCGTCTGCGAGGTTGTGCGCGATACGTTCATACGGCTCCCTCCCGTGGTGGCTCAAAGGGGGTGGCGTTCGCGCCGCCGAGCACGATGTCCCAGCGCCAGCCGAGCGCCCATTCCGGCTGCGTAATATCGTGCGCATAGCTGGCGATCAACCGGCTGCGCGCCGGCTCAGGGACGGAGTTGAAGATCGGGTCCTGAAAGAAGAGCGGATCGTCCGCAAAGTACATTTGCGTGACCAGGCGCGAGGCCCAGGTGGGGCCGAGCAGTGAAAAGTGAATATGCGCTGGCCGCCAGGCGTTCGGGTGGTTTTTCCAGGGATACGCGCCCGGACGAATGGTCAGAAAGCGGTACACGCCATCCGCATCGCTCAGGCACCGGCCGATGCCGAGGAAGTTGGGATCGAGCGGGCCGGGCCAATCATCCCGTTTGTGGATGTAGCGCCCGGCCGCGTTGGCCTGCCAGATCTCGATCAGCGTGTTCGGAACGGGCGTGCCCCACTCGTCCAGCACTCGCCCAGTCACGATGATGCGCTGACCGATCGCCTCGCCGCCGGTCCCGGCGTTGCGGGTCAGATCGGCATCTTCGGGCGTGACGGCGCTAATCGCCGGCCCAGGGCCGGTCAGTTCTGAGAGCGTCAGCGGCACGTCGATCAGCGGCATCCGTGGCGCGCGCCGGATGGTCGATTGGTAGGCTTCGTAGAGATAGGGCGGGAAGATTTCACGGTCACCCCGCACAATCTCACCAATGGTCGTGATCATCGTTCTTCCTCCTTGGTCAAGCTGGCCGGGTTCCGTCGGATTCGGTCGATCGTTCCGCGAGCACTCGTTTGGCCAGGGCGATCGCGCTGTTCGCTGCGGGTATGCCTGCGTAGACCGCGACGTGCATCAGGGCTTCGCGGATGGCCTCGGGCGTCGCCCCGGTGTTCACACTTGCCCGCAGGTGCAATGCCAACTCCTCGTGGCGGCCCAGCGCCGCGAGAAGTGCAATCGTGATCAGGCTGCGGGTGCGCCGGTCAAGATCATCGCCAGCCCAGAGCGTGCCCCAGGCCGCCTCGGTGATAAAGTGCTGGAACGGCGCGTCAAACGCGGTTTTGTTCGCCTCCGCCTGCGCAACGTGCGCGTCGCCCAGTACTTCGCGCCGAATGCGCATCCCAATATTGTAGCGTGACTCATCCATCGTGTCTGCTCCTCTTCCTCAAGAGCACCGGACGGGAGATAGGAGCCAGGAGCCGCGCGCCGCCAGCCAGGAGCCAGGAGCCGCGCGCCGCCAGCCAGGAGCGCGTTTGTCTCTGCTCTCTCGTCTCTCGTCTCTCGTCTCTCATCTCTCATCTCTCGTCTCTCATCTGTCGTCTCTCGTCTCTCGTCTCTCGTCTCTCGTCTCTCATCTCTCATCTCTCGTCCCTCGTCTGTCGTCTCTCGTCCCTCGTCTCTCGTCTCTCGTCTCTCGTCTCTCGTCTCTCGTCTCTCATCTCTCATCTCTCGTCCCTCATCTCTCGTCTCTCATCGGCCCTGCTCATACCTGTTCGAGACCGACATAGTTTTCCGCGAGCGACGTGGCGGCGGCGTGCGAGCGCACGGTGTAGCGTAACTGGGCGAGTTGCAGGTTGTGCTGGAAGCTGTCGGCGTCGGGAAAGCGGTGCAGCATGCTGGTCATCCACCAAGAGAAATGTTCGGCGCGCCAGACCCGCCGCAGACAGGTGACCGAGTAGGTTTGGAGCAGGTCATCGCGCCCTTCGGCGTAGTGCGCGCGCAGCGCCTCGGCCAGCACTCGGACATCAGCGATGGCGAGATTCATCCCTTTTGCCCCGGTCGGCGGCACGGTATGGGCCGCATCGCCGGCCAGGAACAGCCGCCCATACTGCATCGGCTCGGCCACAAAGCTGCGAAATTGCAGAATGGCTTTCTCGGTGATCGGCCCCTCGTTGAGCGTCCAGCCATCATGCATCTCGAGCCGCGCGCGCAGCTCGCTCCAGATTCGGTCGTCCGACCACTGCTCGATACGGTCGTCGGTCGGGCATTGGAGGTAGAGCCGGCAGACGGTCGGCGAGCGCATGGAGTGGAGCGCAAAGCCACGCTCGTGATAGGCGTAGATCAGCTCGTCGAGCGAGACGGGCGCCTGCGCCAGGATGCCCAGCCAGGCGAAGGGATAGGAGCGCTGATGGATCTGGATGGCTCCTGCCGGAATGGAGGCGCGGCTGACGCCGTGGAAGCCATCGCAGCCGGCGACGAAGTCGCATTCCAGCTCGTGCTGCTCGCCCTGATGATGAAAGCGCACCCGCGGTCGCGTGCTCTCGAGATCGTGCAGGCTGACATTGGTCGCCTCGAACAGGATCAGCGCGCCCTGGGCCAGCCGGGCAGCGATCAGATCCTTGACCACCTCCTGTTGACCGTAGATCGTGATCGCCCGCCCGCCGGTCAGTTCATACATATTGATGCGGTGGCGTTCGCCAGCGAATTGCAGGTAGATGCCATGATGCACCAGCCCCTCGCGCTGCATACGCTCGCCCACGCCGATCGCGTTCAGGAGATCGACGGTGCCCTGCTCGAGCACACCGGCACGCACGCGCTTCTCGACATATGCCCGATCCCGGTGCTCCAGGACGATCGACTCGATGCCAGAACGATGCAGCAGATGGGCGAGGGTCAGTCCAGCCGGTCCAGCGCCGATGATCGCAATCTGTGTACGCATGGTATGTCCCCTTCACCAAATCCAACATCGGCAACCGAACAGCAAGCGGTCGGCAGCAGAGGTCGTCGTCGTTGCGATCTGCGTTCCGATAGGGCATCGCTGGCCGCCTGATACCTGCCCTCATCGTCGAACCGCAGAAACTCACAGTGCTCCGGTGACCGCCACAAACTCGATACGATCAAGTCACGAGTTGACGCTGAAAATGCGCGGCGGGTTCGGGATTGTGCGCCCGAATCGCAGGCAGTGATTGAAGTAATCACCCATATGATAGCCCACAAATGGCAGCATTGCGAACGGGTCGCGGCGCATCTGCCCGATTGCGCCCGCCGCCGCAGTCGTCTCCGAGCCCATCGTCGCGGCGAGGTAGACGGTCGTGATGATGACGAACTCACGGATTCCATGCAGGCTCGGTTCCCACCCGTAGCCGGAGTTCTTCACCCCGCCGAACAGCAGTCGGCGGTCCAGGTGCTGGCCGCCAGACCGAAGCTCGTGGCATTGGCAAACTCGACGCTTCAGTGGTGATTCCGACGCCAAAGACTGATGCCACGGGGCCAAAGGTCTCCTCGTGAAATCTGGGCGCGTCCGGCGGACTATCGACGCGGACTGTGAGCGCGTAGTACTTGCCCGTGTTGGCGATCCGTCGCCCGCCCGTGAGCCAGCGCGCCCCAGCCGAGAGCGTGGCCTGCACCTGCGCGTCAATGTCCGCGACCGTTTGCCCGGTTGCCAGCGGCCCGACAGCGGTTGATAGCGCACGAAACTGCGCGTTGCTTCGCTCTGAATCACTTCAGCAAGCGCGGAGGTGTAGGTTTTGCCCATTTCGGTGATCATGAGGCGGGCGAAGTCTGCCCTCTCCCCCATCCCCAGCCCTTCCCCATCGAGGGGAAGGGAGCCAGCGTCTCCCCGCTCGCTCGGTTGGGAGCGGGGTAGGGGGTGCGGGCGACAGCGCCTCACATCGTCCGCCCGCCCAGATTCTCGGCTACCCAATCGGCGATGTAGTCCATCGCATTGGCGCTGTTGTCCACGCTGCTGTGCTGGCTGCCTCCTTCCCGCGTGGTGAAGATCTTCAGTTCGCGCTTGGGGCTGTTGATCAGCCCCTCGTAGGTCCGGTAGGCGTAATCGAGCGGGATCTGGCGGTCGTTCGCACCGTGCGTCACCAGGAACGGCACGCGAATGCGATCGAGCACCCCATCGAGCGTGACCTTCTCGGCGATCTGCATGAACTCGTCCAGGTTCTTCGCACCCCAGACCCACTGCACGTGTTCCCAGTAGTGCGGCACGGGCCGTTCGCCTTCGCGGGCGAGGCGACGCTTCTGCACTTCGCCCCAGTTATGATTCGCGCCCCAGACCACGCCGAGCGCGAAGCGCGGCTCGAAGGCGACGGCGCGCGGGCAGTAGTAGCCGCCCAGCGATACGCCATGCAGCCCGATGCGTTTGGGATCGATATCGTCGCGCGTTTCGAGATAATCGACAACCGTGCTGGCCCAGGCTTCGGCGTTGTACACCGCGTGCATATTGTGCAGGCGCAGCGCCTCACCGGTGCCGGGCTGGTCGATCACCAACGAAGCGATTCCGCGTTTCGCCAGCGCGTGGGGCCCGCCAACACGATAAATCATCTCCTTGGTGCTGTCGAGGCCGTTGATCTGCACCAGGATCGGCGCGCGGCCAGTCACACCCTCGGCGCGCACGTACAGCCCCGCGATGTGCGCATGTGCATACGGGATCTCGACACGCTCGCAGTTTTCGCGGGCGAGTTTGACGCCTTTTTGAAAGGTGTCGAGGAACTTTGCATAGAGCGCCTTGCGCGGTGCGTAGTCGCGGGCCTGCATCCGCTCGGCGATAATGTAGTAGGTGGCGGCGCGCCCCAGTTTGTTGCCCGCACTCAGCAGGCGACCCTTGGCCTCGTCTTCGGCCGCCAGTTCAACTAGTTTGTCGCCTATCGCGACCCAGGACTGCATGAACGCCTGGGTGCCGGCGTCATCGCCCTGTTTGGAAATCTCGAGCAGTGGGCGGCACATCTCGTCGATCTCGCCGATCTTGGCGCCCATCTCCAGCGCGAGATTCATCGACAGGTTCCATACGTAATTGCCAGGGAAATATTCAAACATCGATCCACCCCCTTGGCATCCTCCCACCAAAGCTACCTGCCTCCGTGATCAGCACGCGCATCACCGTTCTCCTCATCTGCCTGCCGGACCGGTGGCGCGCACCACGCGCTGGTCGATCGCGCCGAAGATGCTCTGGCCGTCAGCATCGAAAACTTCCATTCGCACCCGGTCGCCAAATCGCATGAAGCCGGTCGTCGCCACGCCGTTGTCGATCACCTCGATCATGCGGCGCTCGCTGATACAGGCCGAGCCAACGCCGCGATCCGCATTCGACACTGTGCCGGAGCCGATGATCGTGCCAGCACGGAGGCGGCGCGTCCTGGCCGCATGCGCAATGAGATCGAAGAAGCTGAAATGCATCTCGCCGCCGTTGGGGCTGCCGAACCACACGCCGTTCCAGTAGACATGCAGCGGCAGATGAATGCGCCCATCGCGCCACGCAGCGCCCAATTCGTCGGGCGTGACCGCCATCGGAGCGAAGCTCGAGGCAGGCTTGGCCTGCACAAAGCCGAAGCCGGTTTTCATCTCGCGCGGCCCGAAGGCACGCAAGCTCCAATCGTTGGCCAACAGCAGCAGCTTGACGTGGTCGGCAGCCTGCTCGGGCGAGCAGCCCATCGGCACATCATCGACCACGACCGCGAATTCGCCCTCGAAATCGATCGCGTGGTCCTCGGACGGCAGCGGCACATCGTCCTGCGGGCCGAGGAAATCGTCCGAGCCACCCTGGTACATCAGCGGGATCGTCTCAGCATCGGGGGCCGGTTCGATCTTGAAGGCCTGTTCCATCAGCCGGCCGTGGCTGAGAAAGGCCGAGCCGTCGAGCCACTGGTAGGCCCGCGGCAAGGGCGCCATGGCGCTGTGCGGATCAAAGGGGAAAGCGTCGGGCAGCGTTCCTGCGGTGAGTTGCTCGTACAGCCTCGTCAATGCGGGCGCGACCTCGGCCCAGCGCTCGAGCGCTTGCTGGAGGGCCGGCGCGACAGCGCTGGCCTTCACTGCGCGTGATAGATCGCGCGCGACGACGACTAGCTGGCCATCGCGGCTGCCGTTCTTCAGGGTCGCGAGTTTCATCTGTGGCTGCGCTCCATCGAAATCCTTTGCTGACCCCCAGCCACCAACTCACAAATCGTGCCGCCGTAGCGCAGGGTCCCACGCACACCGGCGGGCAGGCTGATGCTGCCGCGTAAGCTGCCATCAGCGACCTGCAGCCGCACCTCGATCTGGCCGCGCGGATGCACCAGCGAGCCGGAGATCGATGTGAGCGGCCCCAGCAGTGGGGCGATCTCCACCCGCCGAAAGCCGAAGTCCGCCGGACGAATGCCCAGGATCGTCGCGAAGCTGTGAAACAAGGGATGCGCCCCCCAGCCATGGCAATCCGAGCGGGTCGGCTCGGGCTGCTCCGGTGTGGTCTTGAACCCCTGCACCGGCAGATCGAACCAGAGTTGGAGGCGCTCGAACACAGCATCGCCAAAGCCGAGCAGCCGATACGCTTCGAACAGGTAGTGCGTGAAGGGGATCGTCGTGCGCGTCAGCGCCGGGTCGCCAAGCAGCCCCTGGCTGATCCGCTCCCACTGCTCGTCGCTTAGCGCTCCACTGAGCAGCGCCAGGCACTGCGTATGCTCGGAGAAGTGCTCGTGCGCAAGATCATCGGCGAAGAGTCCGTGCGCCTCATCCCAGAACCGTGCCGCGATCCGCGGGACGAGCTGCTGGCGGTGGCGCTCGAAGCGGTGTGCCAGTTCCGGCTCGCCCGCCCAGGCCTCTAGCTGTGCCGCGAGGCTCAGCGTGTAGACGAGGTGCCAGTTGAGCAGCCCGCTGATGCCCTGGCTGCCATCCGGTGGGACGCCCAGCGGCCAGCCCGCCGCCCAGTCGACAAAGTTCCAGCCGGCTGGCGCCTGGAGCAGGCCATCCGGGTTCACCAGGCTCAGGAACCCATCAAGGACCGCCCGGACGCCGGGCAACAGCCCCGCCACAAACGCCCGGTCGTCGCGCCACAGCGCATAATCATGCACCATGGCGACCCACCACAACGCGAACGGGGGGAAGATCGCGTCGTCGCGGCTGGGCGTGTGCGCCAGCGTCAGGCCATTGGCCTGGCGCGACCGATCGAACAGCGTTAGCGCTTTACGTGCAAGGCGATCGTCGCGGGTGATTGCATAGGTCGTCAGCACTTCCAGCCGGGTGTCGCCTGCGAACATCAGTTGCTCATAGTACGGGCAGTCGATATAAGTTTCATGGGCGCACATCTGCAGGGTGCGCAGCGCCAGCGGCACGATGCTGTCGAGCCGGCCATCCCCGGTGGCGATGCGGCTTTCCATCTCAAGCGGATAGCGTGTCTCCACCAGGTTGATGGAATCGATCGTGAGCGGCTCGGCGGCGGTCTCGACCAGCAGTTGCATAAAGCGCCCCGCGCGCCACCACAGGCTTTCGAAGCGCCGGCCCGCGCCACCGTCGGGATGAAAGACATCGCGGCTGGGCGCGACAAAGAAGCGCCCCTCGACCCCATCGCGCTGGCCTTTCCTCCGGCCCTCAGCATCCAGGAAAAGCGCCTCAGCCCAGCACCACGTGATCGTTGCTCCCCGGCCACCCGATAGCGTCAACTGCGGGTAGGCGCATACGTAGTGCTCGAGATCGAGCACGATCTGAACGCTTCGGTGCGCTGGCACGCTGAGCGGCGCACCCCCATCGACGACCTCCTGCCATGCGCGCACCATCACAGCATCGCTCGCGCCGGGCTGCACGAACAGCGACTGAGGATCGATCCAGGGGTCCACGTGTTCGGCGGCGTAGCGCACCGTGCCCGCGCGACGGTTGACCGCGAGTTGCGCGGGCAGGGTGGCGGGCTGCAGCACATGCGCAGCGATATGACCAAGAAACGCCCGCGCGTCTTCACGCCGCACCGTCACAGCTTCCCATCCTTCCCCCACACCGGTCTCGATACCCCATGGAAATACCCTCGCGTCGGTGATCTGATTCGCGCCCGTGAACCAGGGTGCCGGCCCGGTGATTCTGGGCATCTCGAACGAGAACCCGCCGATGGGCTTGACTTCCCAGGGAGCGCTGCCGGTCGAAAGCAGGGGCGCGTAGGGCGGCTCGGCCACCAGCAGGAAACCGGGTGCGATACTCACCTGCGCCTGCGGTGCCAACGCGCCCAGATGCCAGACCTGTGCCACCAGCACGTGGTCGCCGGCCGCAAGTGCGAGATCGTAGCTGTCGTAGAACCATGCCTGGCGAACCCCCCGCTCCGGGCCGCGCCCGATGCGTTCGCCGTCCAGCCATAGCACGTAGCGCTCGTCGGCACTGACGTGGACCCGTACCGTCGCATCCTCGCCGAGCGCGAAGCGCAGCCGGTACGCCACGACCTCAGGCGCCGGATGGTGGGGCTGCGGCGCGATCCAGATCGGACGGCCCGCGGCCGGGGCTTCGATCGCGGCGGAGACATCATAGATCGGAGCCAGCGGGTTGTCATGCAGGACCACGCGCGCCATCATACCTCCAGCGCCCGCCCGTTGGTACGGGCAACGTTGCCCAGCCAGCGCGCGCTCGGCTTCACCGTCCGCTCCTGGGTCGCGCGGTCCACGGCGATCAGGCCGAAGGTGGGCCGGTAGCCGAAGATCCACTCGAAGTTATCCAGGGCTGTCCAGTAGATATAGCCGCGCACATCGATGCCGTCACGGAGGCAGTTCGCCACGCCGCGCAGGGCGCGCTGGACATAGACGATGCGGCGGGTATCGTCTTGAGTCGCAACTCCATTTTCCGTGACGATCACCGGGAGGCCGGCCACCGCCGCAGCCTGACGGATCGTTGCTTCCAATGCCTCGGGGTAGAGCTCCTCCCCCATCATGTTCAGCTCGGCGCCTTCCTCGGGGCCCAGCAGACCATCTGGCCCAAAACGTGTCCGCCCATAGGTTTGCACACCTACGAAATCGTCGCCATGCACCACTTCCAGATATACCTCGTTGACCGTGCGGCGTACCTGTGCGGCCCGCTCCTCACCGCCTGGCCCGGCCTGAAGGTCGGCCAATGCCAGGGTCCAGCCCACCGGCAGGTCGCCACGCACCGCCTTGATCGCTTCCCGACCGGCACGATGGGCCGCCAGCATCGTCTCGAATCCGGCATCGGTGGCCGTGTATTGGAAGGGCGCGACGCGCTCCGGTGGGATGCCCAGCGCACGACCCGCCGCGACCCACATCGGTGCGTGGCGCTGCTGTTCGGCCGGTGGTACGACGCCCAGCACCGCGAGAAGACGCGGCAGGTTGGGCTCGTTCAGCGTACAGACCGCGCCGATCAGGTCGCCCAGATGCCGCGTGACGCGCTCGCAGTAGCGGGCGAACCGGCTGGGTGTCTGTGCATCTTCCCAGCCGCCACCCGCGAGCAGCCAGCGTGGCGAGGTGAAGTGGTGGAAGGTAACGACTGGCGTGATGCCGTGGTCACGGCAGGTCGTCAGCATCCGCCGGTAATGCTCCAGGATGGCCCACGAGCACTCGCCTTCCTCCGGCTCGATCCGCGCCCACTCGACCGAGAAACGATAGGCGTTGAACCCCAGCTCGGCCAGCAGAGCGATGTCTTGCGGGTAGCGGTGGTAGTGATCGCAGGCGTCGCCGGACGGCTCGGCATAGATTGTGCCGGGCAGGTGTTCGAGCAGCCAACCGTCGTTGTTGACGTTGTTGCCCTCGACCTGGTGCGCTGCGGTGGCCGCACCCCATAAAAATCCCTCGGGAAACGCGAAATCTGTCATGCCGGTGGCTCCTAATGACCCGGGCGTGGCGCAGGCGTCCATCGGCGCGGCGTGGGCTGCCCGATCCGGTTGCGCAGCACCCCGATACCTGATACT
>FLYN01010169.1_pt1 | contig 11202 bp, 10 predicted proteins | sample 1122621 | NCBI WGS metagenome assembly FLYN01 (sample SAMEA4346792, study PRJEB14843) | hot springs metagenome | biome: Terrestrial Biome; feature: Habitat; material: Sediment | place: India | collected 2012-06-12 | depth 1760 m
CGTGACCTGTAGAATCTCGTCCAGGTCTGCCGCCCTCTGAATGCGCCGCTCAATGTTGCCCAGCGCCCGCTCGTGCCGGCTGGTGCGTTCTGCCGCCTCGTACAGGCGCGCGTTGCTCAACGCCGTCGCAATCTGCCCGGCCATCAGTTCCAGCACTTGCGTGATGTCGTCGCTGAAATAATCCGGCTGGTCGCTCTGCACGTCCAGCACCCCCAGCAGTTGGCCGCGCGCCACCAGCGGCAGCGCCAGCTCGGATCGCGTATCCGGCAGCAGTGGATGTGGCAGGAACGTCGCCGATTGCCTCACGTCCTGCACCTTCACCGGCTTCCGCGTGGAAGCGGCGCGCGCCACGATGCTTTGCGGGTTGTCTATCGCAATGCGCCGCCCTTCCGACACCATCTGCCGCCCCACGTGCCCCGCGCCCGAGGTCAGTGCCAGCGTCTCGCCGTCCAGCAGGTAAACGTGCGAATGGTACAGTCTGAATCGCTCTTTCGTCAGGTCTACCACGTCTTGCAGCAGCCGGTCTACGTTCAGAATCGTCGAGATTTGCCTGTTTACATCGGCTACCGTCTGGAGATCGCGGTTGCGGCTCTCGATGGAGCGCAGCGATTGGTGCACCCGCTCCACCATCACGCCAAAGCTGTGAATCAGATTGCCGAACTCATCCGTTCTTCTCGGCGGCAGCGGCGCGTCAAAGTCGCCCTGGGCAATCTGATCGGTTGTCTGGATGAGCGAGCGCAGCGGGTCAAGGATGCTGCGACCCAGCAGCACGGCAATGATGGCGCTTATACCCAGCAGAGCAACCACTGTCGCCAGGGTAATCGTCAGCACGCTGTTAATCTGTGACAGAATGGCGCTTTTCGCATTATCCAGTTCCTCGCTCTGGAGATCGAAGAATTGGTTTACACCGTCGCTGTACCGCTCCTTCAGGTCGCCATATGCCCCCTGGAACAGCGCGCGCGCAGCTTCCAGGTCAGTCTCCGCCAGCAGCGCTTCTTCAATCGCCACCAGCTCAAGGTTAACCTCGTTGATGCCGGCAAAGATTCGACTCGCCTCTGCGCTGGTTGCCAGCGCTTGAGCTTCAAGGAGCGCCTGGTCGAGCAGCGGCGCGGTGGCGTAGTATCGGTCATGGGCCGTCTGATCGTCGGGATCAATCAAATAGGCGCGCACGGCGTCGGTTAGCACGACATCGTAATACCGGATGTCGTCGGCCAGGGCGGACAACCGCAGCTGCACGTCGCTGAGCTGTTGGAACGACACCCGCACGCCGGCCAGGTTTTGCAGCGTCAGACCTGACACAACCGCCACCAGGATAAAGATCGCGCCGAAGGCCAGATAGAGCTTGGTTTGGATTTTCATCCTGCCCCTCAAACTGAAATTAAGGAAGCACAAACGCATGACGAAACGTCAATGATACCTGCTCCCATTCTAGGGGTAGGAGAAAAGCCCTAAACCTTAAGATTGGTTCGAAAAAAGAAACTTTTCCCATCAGAACACATGTCTTGACTCTCAAGTAGCTTGAGGGTTTATCCTTAGTATCGGCGCTGCGGAAGGGCGTCAGCACGTAGCAAAGCAGATACGTATGTTCAAAATCGGTGAATTCTCAAAGCTGGTGCAGGTTCCGGTTACCACCCTGCGCTATTACGATCAGGTTGGCCTGCTGAAGCCTGTCGAGGTAGATCGCTTTACTGGCTACCGCTACTACACGGCCAGCCAGATACCGCCGGTGCATCGCATTCTGGCCCTGAAGGGTTTGGGCTTCTCCCTGGAGCAGATCGGCGCGGCGCTCGCTGAAGGGGTGACGTCGGAGCAGATGCGTGGAATGCTTCGCCTGCGCCACGCGCAGATCGAGCGAGAGGAGCAGCCCGCCTATGACGTCGTCTTGAAGCAGGTCGAGCCGCTTCTGGTCGCCCTGATTCGGGACATCCTGCCAACACATGGCGCGGTTGGCGCGTTGTTCGCCGAAGTCTACGCAGCGCTTGGCCCACATCCTGGCGAACCCGGACAAACGCTGGTGCTCTGGTATGACACCGAGTTCAAAGAACGCGATGTGGACGGCGCGGCGGCGTTCATCCTGCGCTGCCGCGTTCCCGACAGCGGGCGGATGAAGGTTCAGGAGCTACCCGCCGCGACGATGGCCGCTACCATCCATGTGTCTCTATGGTTCAATTCATAAGGAAACCACCTCATGACTTCTGACATCCAGGCTGTCCATCTCATCTTCAAAACCCACCTCGACATCGGCTTCGTGGACTTCGCCCGCGTCATCGTCGAAAACTACTTCACCCGCTTCATCCCTGACGCTATCCGGCTGGCGCAAACGCTACGCGAGCGCGGCGGCGATGAGCGCCACATCTGGACAACCGGCTCCTGGCTCATCTACGAGTATCTTGAGCAGGCGTCCCCTCCTGAACGCAACGCGTTGGAAGACGCCATCGAAGCCGGCGACATCGTCTGGCATGGCCTCCCCTTCACTACCCACAGCGAATTGATGGACGTATCGCTCTTCCGCTTCGGCCTTAGCCTGTCCCGGCAGCTAGACCGCCGCTTCGGCAGGAAGACCATCGCGGCCAAGATGACCGATGTGCCCGGCCACACGCGCGGCATTGTCCCCCTGCTGGCTGAAGCCGGAATCGAATTTCTTCACATCGGCGTCAATCTGGCCTCCACGCCTCCCGCTGTCCCGCCCGTGTTTGTCTGGCAAGATGCGAGCGGCGCGAGCGTCATCGTCATGTACCAGCATGGTTACGGCGACCTGATGATTCCGCCGGGTATGAACGAGGCCATCGCCTTTGCCCACACCGGCGACAACGTTGGCCCGCAAACTCCCGCTGAGGTACTTGCGCTTTTCGATAAGATGCGCCGGCGTTTTCCAGGCGCGCGGGTCTTTGCCTCGACCATGGACGCTTACGCCCGTAAACTGCTGTCCATCAAATCGCAGCTGCCCGTCGTCACGGCGGAGATCGGCGACACCTGGATTCACGGCGTCGGCACAGACCCCGGCAAAGTTGCCCGGTACCGCGAACTCGCTCGCCTGCGCCGCGAGTGGCTGGAAAGCGGTAGGGTTGCCCCCGACGATCCGCGTATCATCGCCTTTTCCCGTTCGCTGATTCTGATTCCCGAACACACCTGGGGGCTGGACGAAAAAACCCATCTGGCCGATTACACTAATTACGCTGCCGAAGCCTTCAGAAACGCAAAAAAACAGCCCAAATTCAAGAATTTCGAGGCATCATGGGCAGAACAGCGCGCCTACCTGGAAAACGCGCTAAATGCCCTTCAAAACACGCCGCTTGGCATCGAAGCCGTACAGCGCCTATCCGCTCTCAAACCCTCACGCCCCGATTTATCTGGGTACACGCACACCCTCTCTACTCGTGAAGACGCGGTTTTCTCCCCCTCTCCACGTGTGGGGAGGGGGCCAGAGGTAGAAACCACCCACTTCCTCCTCGCCTTCAGTGCACACGGCGCGATCAATCACCTCACCGACCGGCGCACGGGCCGCCAATGGGCATCCCCTGAAAACACGCTTGGCCTGTTCCACTACCAGACCTTCTCCGCCGCTGACTACGAACGCTTCTACCACGCCTATATCCGCAACAAGAAAAGCGTCGCCGTCTGGGCGGTGGACGACTACACCAAGCCCGGAATAGAAACCGCTTCGCCGGAAAGCAGAGCGTGGCTGCCCATCCAATCGTCGCTCTACCGGCGTATAGAGAACGACGGCCAGCATTTTTTGTTGGAGCTAACCATGCCTGAAGAAGCCTCCAGCCGCTATGGTTGCCCGCGCCGTGTCACCATCACCATTGCTCTGCCTGACAACGCGCCTCGCTTGGAGTTTGACGTGCAGTGGTTCGACAAGCCCCCCTGCCGCCTGCCGGAAGCGCTGTGGCTCTCCTTCGCGCCTATTACGCCCTACCCGCGCAACTGGCGCATGGAAAAGCTCGGCCAGTGGATTTCGCCGCTGGAAGTCATTCGCAATGGCAACCGCAAGCTGCACGCTATCGGCACAGGCGTGTCTTACCACGACGCGCGCGGCCAGTTGTCAATCGAAACGCTGGACGCCCCCCTGGTCGCGCCCGGCGAGCCGTCGCTGCTCAACTTCAACAACCGCCAGCCGCCGCTGAATAAAGGGTTGCACTTCAACCTGTACAACAATCTGTGGGGGACGAACTTCCCCATGTGGTATGAGGGGGACGCGCGCTTTCGCTTCCTGCTCAAGTTCTAGCGGGATGTGTCAATCTCTCGTAGGGGCAAACCCGTGTGTTCGCCCCGGCAAGGGGATGAAAGTAGATAGGGGGTTAGCAAGTTCTTACACGAGGGGAAGACTTAGGGGCGCAGCGTGCCGCGCCCGACGCTACCACTTATGCTCGGCGCGTTCCTCAGCCTCGATGAGCTGCTGGCGCGCGGCCATCCGCTCATAGAACATTTGTTTCATTCGTTCCTGTGTGGCCGAAGTCGCGCTGAGTCCCATATCCAATACCAGCAGCGCATCGCTTGATTCGGCGCTGACGGACGCGTATTCTCCCGTACTGAACGAACGCTTCTCCCCGCGTGTCATCAGGTACTCACGCTCAGGCGCGGACAGCCGCGCGTTCCCGGACAGCACCCGCACCTCGCGCGTCCCCGGCGGAAGTTGGTAGCGTTCGTCCTTCATGATCGTGATACGGAAGTGTGTCAGTGGCTCGCCCTGGTTAGGTGCCTTCTGCGCTTCCGCTGTTATGAGCTTGTTCATGGTGTACTCCTGGAACAACCGCCTGTTTCGGCGATTGTAGATTAGGCAATTTCTTCGATCACCAGAGGCCGGTTGCCTAATGGCGTCAGCACGGCGTCGCGCTCGCCTGGGATAAGCATCGCAACTTCGCCCTGGCCGAGCACAATATCCCTGCCAGTAACAGTCACCCAGGCATTGCCGGACAGCACATGGATTTCAGAAACAGCTTTCGGCAGCCGGTATACGTCGCCTTGATGAAACTCGGCGGTGCGAATCACCTTCATGGTCGCTGCTCCCTTTCTCTGGTTTACAAATTCCATATTACGGGATTTCAGAACTCATTACAACCAAGAACAGCCCCAGATAGGGTTCAGAAGGCATCATAATGAACGATCTGAATAACCAACAGAATCTGGAAAAAATTGGGGTGCGCGGATAAGCGCACCCCACATGATCTTCCTGCAACTGCCCTTAGACTGCTCTACTCCTCCAGCGTGCTCAAATCACCCTCTGGCAGCCCCTGCGCCCGCGCCTTCAGCACGCGCCGCATGATCTTACCGGAGCGCGTCTTGGGCAGTGACGCCACGAACTCAATCTTCGACGGCACAGCTATCGGCCCGACGACCTTGCGAATATGATCTTTCAACTCGTTTTCCAGCTGCTCGCTGCCCTGAAACCCTTGCCGGAGTATGCAGTACGCATAGATCACGCTGCCCCGCACTTCATCCGGTACGCCGATCACCGCTGCCTCTGCCACCGCCGGATGGCTCACCAGCCCCGACTCGATCTCTGCCGTCCCCAGCCGGTAGCCGCTCACCTTAATCACGTCGTCAATACGCCCGATGACCCAGATGTAGCCGTCTTCGTCCTTGCGCGCCGAGTCGCCCGCCAGATACCAGCCCTGCTTTTTATACGTTGACCAGTACTGGTTCACGTATCGTTCCGGGTCGCCGAACACTGTCCGCAGCATCCCCGGCCAGGGCTGCTTGATGACCAGCATCCCATCCACCCCTGGCGGACACGGGTTGCCTTGCTCATCCACCACATCCACCTCAATGCCTGGGAATGGCCGCGTTGCGCTGCCTGGCTTCAAACCTACCGACGGCACCGGCGTAATCATGAAACCGCCTGTCTCCGTCTGCCACCACGTATCCATAATCGGGCAGCGCTCGTTGCCGACGTTCTTGTAATACCACTTCCACGCTTCCGGATTGATCGGCTCGCCGACGCTGCCCAGCAGCCGTAAGCTGCTCAGGTCGTGGCGTTTCGGCCATTCCTCGCCAAACCGCATCAGGCCGCGAATCGCCGTCGGCGCGGTGTACAGAATCGTGATGCCGTACTCCTCAATCATGCGCCACCAGCGATCCGGGGCTGGATGAGTCGGCGCGCCCTCGTACATGAAGCCTGTCGCGCCCAGAATCAGCGGCCCGTACACGATGTAGCTGTGGCCTGTAATCCAGCCGGGGTCCGCCGCGCACCACCAGCGGTCTTCGTCCTTGATGTCGAATACCCACTTCAGTGTCGTGGACGTATACACCTGATACCCGCCGTGCGTGTGCAGCACCCCCTTCGGCTTGCCGGTTGTGCCGCTTGTGTACAGAATGAACAGCGGGTCTTCCGCGTCCATTACCTCAGTATCGCAGTACGGGCTGGCGTCCGCCATCAGGTCGTGATACCAGTAATCGCGTCCCGCCTTCATCTGCGCGTCCTGGCCGGTGCGCTTGACCACGACGATTCTCTCCACCACCGGTGTGCGCTGCACTGCCTGATCCACCACGTCCTTCAGCCGCACGATGTTGCCGCGCAGCCACGCGCCGTCTGCCGTAACCAGCACCCGGCTCTGCGCATCCTCGATGCGGTCAATCAACGCCTGCTCGGAGAACCCGCCGTAGATGACGCTGTGGATTGCGCCGATCTTCGCGCACGCTACCATCGCAATCATCAATTCGGGGATGCGCCCCATGTAGATGGTGACGCGATCTCCCTTCTTCACGCCCAGGCTCTTCAGCACGTTGGCGAACTTGTTCGTCTCCCGCCACAGCCGCCAGTAGGAGAACGTCTGCCTGTCCCCCGGCTCGCCCTCCCAGATCAGCGCCAGCTTGTTCTTGCGCCACGTCTTGACGTGCCGATCCAGCGCATTATGGGCGATGTTGGTCTTCGCGCCGACAAACCACTTGAAGAAAGGGGCATTGCTGCGATCCAGCACCTTCTCCCAGGGTTGGAACCACTCCACATTCTGCGCCTGCTTCGCCCAGAACGCTTCGATGTCGCTCATGGCCTCGTGATAGAGTGCCTCGTAATCCGGCACGTGCGCGTTTTGCTTAATCTCGTCAGAGGGGTAATACCATTCGGTGGTATCAATCTTAAATTCGTCCATCGTCGTCATCGCAAAGGTGCTCCTTAAGAAAACAGGTTTTTAGCGTTTGGCTTTTGGCGATTAGCTGCTGATAAGAGATTAAAAGATTCGACGCGAAGATGCAAAGTCTGGATGCCGGTTGGGATATGGCCTTATCCCAGGTCGGCAGCTATCCCCCTCCCCCACCATTGGAATGCACAACCTCCGCAGTCAATTTTCCCGCTCATAAATATGAGATGCTGGGCGGTAGGGGAGGGCGGTTGGGATAGACTTGGGTTATTCACTTCTTCTCATAAAATGTATTTCTTTCAATCTTGTCTATTATCTTTTTCAGAAGCAGTGCTACTTCAAGCTGCTCCGCTCTGGTCATTTCTTCAACTCGATGGCTAATCTTTTCACGCTCAAGTCCTTGATACAGCTGGAACTGCATCGGGGATTGCTCGTGCTTGCTCCATAAGTCCATTACCAGAAGCGCATATTGGCGTGGTTGATCAATCGCGTTAAGTGGCGCTTTGTACTGACTGGGGTTTGCAACTCGCATTCTAACGGCCCTTTCGGGACTTTAGGATTCGAGTTTCTTCAGAGTCAAGCCAAGCACGCAATTCACCGATTCGCCGTAGACCTTTTTCATCGGCATCATCCTTGCCATGTCCAGCGTCTTTGATAATCTGTGCCGACTGTACTAGATGACGTTTCGTGCCAGGACGGTACTCCACATCCATTATTTGAGAACGGCGCTTTCCGCTCTGTGAATTGTTTTGGCCCAAAACAATTTTTCGTACTTCAGCGATTGCCTGCTCTGGTTCCATCTTTGCCAGACGATACAGAAATTCCTCAGGTAAATCGTAATCATCCCCAATCTGCCAAACTTCATCCGGCAAAGTCAGAAAACGCTTGTAGAATGACAAAGAACCACGTGAACTGACCCCCATTGCGCTCATAATCAAATGATTTTTTCCACTTGGAGCGCGATTAACCTGTTTGCTGACGATCTGAGCATAGAACTCCCGCTCATTCTCAAACGCATCAAACGGTTCAAACTGCACGGGCGACTGTGGATCATTGCTCCACAAATCCATCATCAGCAGCGCATATTGCCTTGCCTTAGCAATCGCGTTCAGATTGTCCCGCGCGTTATTCTCCGACGCCTGTCGCCATATGCTCGCGGTGTCTATAACGCGAGCAGGTATCTTATCCCAGTTCTCACCTGGAAACTCGGCGTTGAGCAAGTGATACGCCAACCAGCGCCGCTCACCCGTCTCTAGTTGATATTGAGCGCGGTCTCCTTCGGCTCTCCCTGAGGCGTTCCGAGCGCGAATCTGCGTCACCGTTATTGGATTTGTCAGCCCTTCTCGGCGAACGCTGCCAGCAATATCAATCACTTTTAGAAAGCTCTTTTCAAGCGGGCCTATTTTCCTATGAGCATCCTCGGCATCTCCCTCTGCCTGTAGATGCTCATGCAGATCAAACCATTCCCCGCGTTCCTCACAAACTGCCTGATGCCACGCAACAAGCACCCGCTCCACCCCCGCCGGACTCCCATCCCACCCCTGCCGCACGCTCGACGGAATCGCCCGCCTCGGCTGCATCGGGTCAGGGTAAATGTCGAATATCGAAATCGGCTTGGCGACAATCCGCCCGGTGTCCAGCTTCGGCGTCAGCCCGTGCACCGCCTCGTCCAGGCTGATGCCCGTATTGATGTTGTTGTCGTTCTCAAACGCGCTCGTGAAGTCGCGCTTCTTCATGCCAGATACCTCTCAACTGCCTCCACGAAACGGTCTGCTTCCATCGCCGCCTTCGAGCTTTTATCCAGCGCAAACACCGGCTGCCGCATCTGGCTCGCCTGCTTCCACACCGTCCCCTTGCGGATGGGCGGCCACACCAGATCGTCGCCATACTTGCCCTTCAGCCAGCCCAAATTCTGGTACTGCACCGACTCGCGCCCCTCGAACATATTGGGCACAATCGCCAGCACCGACGCGGTGGGGATGTTGCGCTCCTTGCCCACCTGTTCCGCCTTCGCCCGGTGCTCTAGGCTGCGCTGCAACCCGGCGATGCTCAGGTACTCGCACTGGGTCGGGTAGATGATGTAGTGCGACGCGAAGTACAGCCCCGTGTGCAGCGCCGTAATCGAAGGCGACGTGTCCACAATAATCACGTCTACCAGATCGTCTAACTCAAAGAAGCGGTCACGGATAATGAGCGGCGACTTCATCTGGACAGGGATGTTGCGCGTGGACTCGTCCGACGGAAGCAGGAAAAGCTGCCCCTCGCCGTGATTGCCGTAGTTCTCACCGGGGACAAATACCAGGGACTCTTCCCAACTCGCGCCATTGATGAGCAGGTTATACAGCGCCGGGGCAGGGCGGCTGCGCAGCGAGATAGTCGCGTGCGCTTGGTTATCAGCGTCTACTAATACGACGCGGTGACCACGTATAGCAAGACCGCAAGCTAAGTTCACTGCTAACGTGGTTTTCCCCGTACCCCCTTTCTCGTTTAACACCCCGAAAACTCGCATGTCAGTTTCCCTTCTTGTAACTCACAAAATCGGCATTTATTTGGCTAAATTTTACCAGGGGAACACCGTTGTCAGGAGTAGTTGCCTATCCTCTCGACTTTTAGAATAACCAGGAGAAGCTTACCTGCTTTTTTCATCCCATTCGACGCTTATAGGCGGCTTCAAAGGACTCTTAATGTGCTCTATCTCTTGTTGCATCTGTTCAACTTCAGCAACTTTGTTCTTGATGTTGGGGTGTGCATAGATAGCAAGGGTTTTGAGAACGTTCGTCATTGTTGTCCCATAGGTTTCTGCAAGGAAAACCAACCAGGAGTGGACTTGACTATCTAACTTGATTGTCCGGGACTCTGACTTGGGGATATTGAGATGGGATTGTGTTTCGATATATGTGGTAAGCTCTGTACTTGGTAAAAACCACTCAGTTGATCGCAATCGGTAACGACTAAAGCGTTGGTGTAGCGCTTGCTCCTCATTACGACCACCATCCATGATCCCAAGTAGCTCTAGGTTGCCATACAACGACTGCAACTGACTTAGGCGCGTTTGGTAGTTGGTTGTCGTGCCTATCTTAATTGCGCCATTAGCTCGTCGCAGGAAATAGATCATTCGTGCTCGCTCTTGCCATTGTTTTCTTGTTCGATCAGCATGTCAGCCAGCTCCACCGCTTCAGGGTCAGCGATTTTGACCATGAGTGATATAGCTTCATCATTAGTCAGTCGCTTTCCAGTTTTTCTGAAATGGTTGAACTGGAAGGCCTCTAACTTCTTCTTGGTAGGGGGATTCACCTTGAGCGTGACTTTTTCGCTGTCTGGCATACTTGACTCCGTTCCCTATTTTAGTATACTATGTGTAGTACCGTTAGTCAAAAACTGGTCGTAGCTTGATAGGAAAGTTTAGCACGATTATAACAAATATTATCTGCTGTGTGTTTAACAATCTACTAGCTAGTTTTTAGTCCACTTTAGTGGACTTGGCTCTTTGGTAGCCAGACGTTTGAACGTCTGGCGGCACTGACCGCTAAAATTGTTACCAAATGTTCGACCATTTGTTCACCACAACGCCGAACTTCTGTGCTATACTCGTTGGGAACGGATGGTAACGCGGGGTTACACGGTGTACGGATGCCTTGCTTGGCCGCCGCCAATTCTGAGGGAAGAATTAGCGACGGCAGACAACGGTGCCGTCGCCGCCAATGAGCCAACAACCTGTTACTGTGTTGAGATCAGGGTAGGGGACATAGCACAAATCGGTTTGACCACCGCAGCAGCAACAACAGCTGCTTTGACAAAAAAATCGGTTTGTGTTAAGTTTGTGTGTAGAAAGTTGGAATTTATTTAACAGCGATTTGCCAGCAGTGGCGGACTAATACAGGGGACAAAAAAGGAAAAAGCCTGCGCCGTCAACGCAGGCCCGGTCTCCGTCCAGCTACAATTGCCAGCAGATTTTGCTGTTACACAACCGAACTGATGACTCGCGTTGTCAGATCTGTTCAGTGCGCAATCGTGCTGAACTCGCTTTTCTAGCCATAGTGTAACAGCAAAATTTGTTTTTGGCAACTGGCAATCAACCAAAAGGTTGATTTTCTAATGCCAGTGTTAGAATCGGGTTACTCGG
>FLYN01002232.1_pt1 | contig 11167 bp, 8 predicted proteins | sample 1122621 | NCBI WGS metagenome assembly FLYN01 (sample SAMEA4346792, study PRJEB14843) | hot springs metagenome | biome: Terrestrial Biome; feature: Habitat; material: Sediment | place: India | collected 2012-06-12 | depth 1760 m
AGATGCCGTTCTGCTGGCGGATCGCGGCCCCGGCTGGCAGCCGCCAGCCGGCCTCATCGAGCAGAGTGCGCGCGCGCTCGAGATCGACGGTCGCCGTGGTGGGCGGCGTGAGATCGGCCCAGGAGCCGGGCGCGGCGCTGCTGGCGATCAGGATGCCCTGCCCATCCGTCACCTCGCGCACCAGGCGCGGCAGGTCGATCGCCGTGGCCAGTGCCTGGCGCACGCGCAGATCGGCGAAGGGCCGGCCCTGGCGCATGTTGAAGCCCAGGAAGTAGTAGCCGTTCTCGGGGTAGGAGCCAGCCTGGATGCCGGGGATCGTTCGGGTGATCGTCGCCCCCACGCTCCAGGGCAACTCGGCCAGCAGCAGCCGTCCGTCCTTCAGTGCGTCCACCAGCACCTGCGGGCTGGACGCGACCAGGAACGCCACACGGTCGAGCAGCGGCTGGCCACGATGGAAGCGCGGATTGGCGGCGAGCGTGATCGTCGCGCCGGCTTTGCGTTCGGCAAGCCGGAACGGCCCACTCCCCACCGGGACGTCCCAGAAGTTGAGTGTGGCGATATCCTTGCCAATCAACAAATGTTTTGGCAGAATCGGCACCGCCAGCTCGCTGAAGATCGGCGCATAGCGCTCGGTCAGCGAGAGCACCACGGTATTCGTAGCGGGCGTGGTGACCGCTGCGATGCGCTGCATGTCGGCGAGCAGCGCGGTGGTCGGCGATAGCTCGCGCAGTGCGCTCAGCGTGTAGGCCACATCGTCGGCGGTCAGCGGCTTGCCGTCGTGCCAGAACAGATCGGAGCGCAGGGTGAAGGTGATCAGCCGCCCATCGGCGGAAGCCTCCCAGCCGCTCGCCAGGTCGGGCTGGGGTTGCAGCCGGGCGTCGAGCCGGGTCAGGCCGTTGTAGAGCAGCCCGATGATCTGCTCTTCGCCGCGCGAGCGCGGCTGCCACGGGCGCAGCTCGGGTACATCGGCCAGCAGGCCGATCGTCAGGTTGCCACCGCGCGGTAGCGGCGTGGGGGTGGGCGGTGGCGGCGTGGGCGTCGGCTCAGCGACCGGGTTGAGCGCGCAGCCTACCAGCACCACGAGCATCAGCAGCCCAAGCGCGACGCTGAGCAGGAACAGCCGGCAGATTGGCAGATAGCGCCCTTCAGGCGCTGCAAGAGGCTCGCTCATAAGGCGCGATTATACCATGCGGGGCGGAGTCAAAAGCGCGAGCCTCGAAACCATCGCCCCTTGCTTAGAAGACGAAACGGTTGTGCAACCGAGCGGGATCTGGTGAAAGGCACAGCGCAGGATGTCGATCATGTCCAACAAGCCTGTCCGTTCCCCAGTTCTGATTGGCCGCCAGGGAGAGGTGGCGAGCCTGCGCGTGCTCGTCGATCAAGCCAGGCAGGGCCAGGGGCAGGTGGTATTGCTCAGCGGCGAGGCCGGGATCGGGAAATCACGTCTGGCTGCTGAGGTAAAAACCTCCGCACAGGCCCAAGGTTTTCTCGTGCTCCAGGGCAACTGTTTTCCCACCGACCACGCCGCGCCCTATGCGCCGCTCCTCGACTTGTTGGGATCTTCACCGGCTGCGGACCTGGAACCACTCGCCCGCGAACTGGCGTGGCTCCATCCTGGCCTCGCGCCGCTGTCCTCTGGCGAAACGCCCTCACGACCGCTCGAGCCAGAACAGGAGAAACGACGCCTTTTCGTAGCGCTCACCCAATTCTTCACGGCCTTAGCTACGAAACAGCCTGTTCTGCTTTTGGTAGAAGATATCCATTGGAGCGATGAGACGAGCCTGGAGTTCCTCCGCCATCTGGCGCGCCGCTGTGCTCAGCACCCGCTTCTGCTCGTGCTGACCTACCGGAATGACGAGATGTATCCAGGTTTGCGCACCTGGCTCGCACACCTGGACCGCGAACGCCTGGCGCACGAATGCGTCTTACCCCCGCTCTCGCGCAGCGAGGTCGATGCGATGCTGCGGGCGATCTTTGAGCTGCCGCACCCGACGCCTGCCCACACCCTCGATGCCATGTATGCGCTGACCGAGGGCAATCCCTTTTTCATTGAAGAGATCCTGAAATCGCTTATCACCGCAGGTGCGCATTTCTCAGCGCATGCGATCTGGGAAGGCCAGCCATTGAGCGAACTGCCCATCCCGCGCAGCATCCAGGGCGCGGTGCAGCAGCGACTTACTCACGTGAGCGATGCTGCGCGGCAGGTGGTGAGCCTGGCAGCAGTGGCTGGCAGGCGGTTCGATTTTGCCTTGCTCCAGCAGATAACGCAATCCGATGAACTGGAACTCCTGCGGCAGATGAAAGAGTTGATCGCGGCGCAACTGGTGGTGGAAGAATCGGCGGATCAGTTCGCCTTCCGGCATGCGCTGACGCGTGAGGCCATCTACAGACAACTCCTGCTCCGCGAGCGCAAGGCGTTGCATCGCACGATTGCCGAAACGCTGGAACTGCGCTACGCCCCTGCGCTGGATGCCCGCCTTGCCGAGTTAGCCTATCACTTCTACGAGGCGGGGGCCTGGGAGCAAGCGCTCGCCTATGCGCTGCGCGCGGGGGAGAGCGCTCAAGCGCTCTATGCGCCGCGAGCCGCGATCGAACAGTTCACGCGGGCCCTGAAAGCCTCCCATCACGTGGCAGCCGCGCCGCTGGCCCGGCTGTACCGCCTGCGTGGGCAGGCGTACGAAACGCTCGGGGAGTTCGACCATGCGCGCAGCGATTACGAGCGTGCATGGCATGCCGCCCGGGAGTCTGGTGTAGGGGAGCTGGAATGGCAGGCGGTCATGGACCTGGGCGTTCTCTGGGCCGGGCGCGAGTATGCACGCACCGGCGCGTTCTTTCGCGAGGCGGTCCGGCTCGCGCAGCACCTCCAACAGCCCATATTGTATGCGCACAGCCTCAATCGCCTGGGCAACTGGTTGGTCAATATCGGTCAGGCCCGTGAGGGATTGCAGACCCACCAACAGGCCCTCGAGGTGTTCCAAAGCGAGGGCGATCGCGCAGGGATGGCGGAAACCTACGACCTGCTCGGGATGGCGCTGGCATGGACGGGCAATTTGGTGGAGGGGAGGCAGCAGCATGAACGAGCGATCACGCTCTTTCGGCTGCTTGGTGACAAGAAGAGCCTGGTCTCGACGCTCCCAAACGCCAGTATCGGTATTTCTCCTGCCGTGGCCGAAACGGTGTTCGTGGTCGTGCGTTCGCCTGAGGCATGTGAACGTGATCTCGCAGAAGCGGTGCGGCTTGCCCGCGAGATTGATTGGCCGGCCGGGGAAGCCTATGCCGAACTCACCGCCGGACTGGTGCTCGCCAGCTTCGGGCAATTTGGGCCGGGACTTGCGCATGCCCGCAGGGGGCTCCAGATCGCGATGGAGATCGACCATCAGCAGTGGATCGTCGCAGCCCACGCCAACCTAGGGCAAATCTATGTGCTCATGCTCGCGAGTGCCCTGGCCCTGCGCCATGGAGCTACCGGTTTGACGTTGGCCGCGCAGCTTGGCTCCGCATGGTGGCTGGACAGCCTCAGCGCCTACCAGGCCCTCGCTTATCTGCTTGAGGGTCAGCACCAGCAGGCTGAGGCGGCGCTCCAAGCCGTGATGCCGCGCGTGCAGGAGCCCCAGACCTTGTCGGCGCGGCGCCCGGCCTGGGTTTGGGGCGAGCTGGCGCTCGCACGCGGGGAGCCAGAGGTCGCCCTGCAGATCGCGGAACGGTTGATGGCCTCGGCGCCGGGAGCGCCGCGCACTCAGCCGATCCCCCGGCTCTTGAAACTCAAGGGCGAGGCACTTGCGGCCTTGCAGCGCTTGCATGAGGCCGTCGAGGCCCTGGAGGAGGCAAAACGCGGTGCGTTGGAGCGCCAGGAGGCTCCGCTGCTCTGGCAGATTCATGGCACACTTGGGCGGGTGTACCGCTTGCTCAAGCGCGGGCAGGAGGCGCGCAACGCAGTGCTTGCTGCGCGGGAAGGGATCGAGTCGCTGGCGCAAACGATCGACGAGGCCGAGCTGCGCGAGCAGTTCGTGCAACGGGCGCTCGCCTCGTTGCCAAAAGTAAAGCCGATCTCGCCCAGACGCGCCGCCGCCGCACAGTACGGCGGCTTAACGGAGCGCGAACGCGACGTCGCGACCCTGATCGCCCAGGGCAAGTCCAACCGCGAGATCGCCGACAGCCTGGTGGTCAGCGAACGAACGGTCGAAACCCATGTGGGGAATATCTTGTCCAAGCTCGGTTTCACCTCGCGGACCCAGGTCGCCGCCTGGGTTGTTGAAGTAGGCTTGGATAAGCGGTAGGGAACCCTGGCAGGGCACGGCGGCCACCACGCTACGCTGAGACGTTTGCTCAGGCGAGGTCGGCCTCCGTCGCCTCCGGGCGACCGCCAAACATCTGCCGCGCCATGGCGAAGCTCGGAGCCTGCGGGTTGAAGATGTCGTAGCCGGCATAGTTCACCAACGCCCGCACCGATTCGGGGCTGCGGATGCCGACGATCGTCGCGGTCATCGCCCCGTCGCTGAACCCGCAGATCATGGGTCGATCAGGTCGAGCGCGTCGATAAGTGCCACGACGTCATCGGCGAGCTGGGTGAAGGGGATCGGACCGCCGCCCGGGTTTGTTGTCCGCCCGCGCCCGCGGGTGTCTGGAGCGATGACCCGGAAGTGTGCGGCGACCGTGTCCATGTGCGAACCCCAGGCGACAGGATGACCGGCCCAGATCGGGCTGGTCGACACCAGGCCGCCGTGGAGGAGCAGAGGTACGGGCAGCCGTAGCGCTCGACGAAGCGGTCCGCCGCCCGTATCCACTGCGCCATGCGCTGGTACCGGGCGCAGCGGTTGTAGGAGGTCATCATCTCGCAGGCGGTGAAGACCACGGTTCCCAACTGCCCCTCACCGGCGAGCGCGAGCCATCGCCTCGTCATGGAAGGCCATGCCTTCTGTGATCCTCCCCTGATCGATCAGGGTGACGCCGATTTGCATGAGCACGCTAAGCTCCAAGCGCGGCCTTCGGAAGGCCCGGGCAACTTCGTACGCCGCTCGAGCCAAGGCCTCGTGCCGGGCAGGATCGGCGCACATGACCGCCTCGGTGATCAGCACCCAGCCCCGCAACGGCGCGAGCTCGTGCTCGTCGACCAGCCGGGCCGCACGGGCCAGCCATCCGGAAGCGGCGGCATGATTGCCGACGTTGGCGTTGTAGAGGAGGCTGAGTTGGATGGCGGTGAAGGCGGCCTGAGCAGGGTCGGTCCGCTGGCGAAAGCCCAAGTAGGCCCGCTCCAGGCAGTCGAGCGACTCGCGGATCGCTCCCAGCCACCATAGCGCCTCTGGCAGGCCGAACAGGATCTCGGCGCTCGCCTCGGGATCGGGGCCAGCGCGGGAGGAAGGTTCGCTACAGCCTTGTTGCCAGGCTCCCCGAACCAAAGCTTCCCGTCCGACCACAACAAGCTGAGCTTGAGAAGGGTTGCTCGTGTCCATCGTGCAAGTCGTGCCATCGGCGACAGGACATCATCGTGTCGTTAGCAGTATCGCCAATGGTTGCACGCTTCCATAGCCCATTTCACGGGTCGGACGGAGGAACGCGCCTCCGCCACTATGGCTTGTATCGTAGCATAGGTACCCGTTCTTCACAACGCCGGTAGGATCGCGAGAGCACAAGGAGTCCTGACGCAGCGTATTCCATCCGCGATCGGCATGCCGGCAGGATGGCCTCTTGCTCCGTACTCCCGCTGTACTCCTCTCCTCAAAATCTCCGTACTGGCTCCTGCCAAGCTGCGTGTTTTCCACGATGCAACGGGAAGACGTTTTGATTACGCTACTCCTGACAATTGGGTGGCGTGACGACATACCAAACAGAAAGGAGGAGAGAACCATGGGCACAGCACACGTCCAGGGGAGCCTGTGGGGCGCACGGGCGCGGGACTATGCCAACATCGTAGAGGGATTCATGCGCCCCCTCTACGAGCGGGTTCTCGCCGAGGCGGGGGTCGGAGCGGGGACTAAGTTCCTCGACGTGGGCTGCGGGCCGGGACTGGCGGCGCAACTCGCCGCCAAGCGTGGGGCGCAGGTGGCCGGCCTGGACGCAGCGGAGGCATCGTTGGACATCGCCCGGGAACGTACGCCGGATGGCGACTTCCGCGCCGGTGAGATGGAGGACCTGCCGTGGGCGGACAACAGCTTCGATGTGGTGACCGGCTTCAACGCCTTCCAGTACGCGGCTGATGTGGTGAACGCGCTCCGGGAGGCCAGACGCGTGGCCAGGCCGGGAGGTCGCGTGGCGATGGCGGTCTGGGGGCGCGCGGAGGATAACACCGACATGGCGGCGCTGATCGCCACCCTGGGCAAGTTTCTGCCGCCCCCACCGCCCGGGGCGCCGGGCCCCTTCGCGCTCTCTGCGCCGGGGCGCATCGAGGGGCTGCTGCAACAGGCCGGCCTGACGCCGTTGGAGAGCGGCGAGGTGGAGTGCCCCTTCGAGTTCCCCGACCTGGAGACGGCAGTGCGCGGGCACATGTCGGCAGGCCCGGCGGCGGCGGCCATCCGGCAGGCAGGGGATGCGGCGGTGCGACGGGCGATCGCCGAGGTGATGACGCCATTTCAGACGAATGGGGCCGGCTATCGCCAGCGCACCCGGTTCCGCTATGTGATCGCCGAGGCGTGACCAGCGCGTTGCTCCCAGGCGAACGATGGTGAAAGGAGTCAACCATGTACGACGCAATTGTCGTGGGCGCCCGCTGTGCCGGCTCGCCGACGGCTATGTTGCTCGCCCGCAAGGGGTACCGTGTCCTGCTTGTCGATCGCGACAGCTTCCCCAGCGACCACCTGTCCACCCACTGGATCCACCAGCCCGGTGTCGCGCGACTCGCGCGTTGGGGGCTGCGGGAGCGTCTGGCGGCCACCGGCTGCCCGCCGATTACCTCGATCAGTATGGACCTCGGCCCCTTCACCCTGCGCGGGACACCGCCGCCCTCCGGCGATGTCGCCGAGGGCTACTGTCCCCGGCGTACCGTGCTCGACAAGCTGCTGGTCGATGCCGCCGTCGAGGCCGGCGCGGAGCTGCGCGAACGCTTCGCGGTCCAGGATCTCATTTGGGACGGCGAGCGCGTCTGCGGTATCACCGGCCGGTCGGCCAGCGGCACGACGGTGACGGAGCGGGCCCGGATCGTGATCGGGGCCGATGGTATCCACTCGCTCGTTGCGCGGCAGGTTGCGGCGCCGGCCTACAACACCAGGCCGACGTACTCGTGCGCCTACTACACGTACTGGAGCGGTGTGCCGCTGGAGGGAGTGGAGTTCTACCCCCGCGAGCATCGCGGCTTCGGCGCCCTGCCCACCCACGATGGGCTCGCCTGCATCATCGTCGGCTGGCCGCGTGAGGAGTTCCACGCGTATCGGGCCGACATCGAAGGCAACTACCTGAAGACGCTGGAACTGGCACCCGCACTCGCGGAGCGGGTGCGCCAGGGGAAGCAGGAAGAGCGCTTCAGCGGCACAGCCGACATGCTGAACTTCTACCGCAAGCCCTATGGGCCGGGCTGGGCGCTGGTGGGCGATGCCGGCTATCATAAGGACCCGATCACCGCACAGGGAATCAGTGACGCCTTCCGCGACGCCGAGCTGTTGGCCGAGGCGATCGATGCGGGGTTTTCGGGCCGCCGCCCGTTGGAGGACGCCCTTGCGGAGTATGAGCGATGGCGCAACGAGGCATCGCTGCCGATCTATGAGTTCACGTGCCAACTCGCGATGCTCGAGCCCCCACCACCGGAGATGCAGCAGCTTTTCGCTGCTCTGCGCCACGATCGGGAGCAAACCAACCGCTTCTTTGGCGTCATGGCCGGAACCGTGCCGGTCCAGGAATTCTTCGCGCCAGAGAACCTCGGGCGGATCATGGGCGCTGCAGCACAAGGCGCCACCGTGTAGTGCTGCAGGTGTGTGGGGGCCAGAACCCGACGGCGACTATCGTCCAGCGGTTTAACCCTCTGCGCGCAATCGCAGGGGAGCCGAAGGGGGCAGCCGGAGGTTCCCCTGCGATTGCGCACAGGGCTCTGGGGTGCTCGACCGCTGAGCGGCTTCGCTCCGCTTATAGCCATGCTCGTGCTGCTCGTCACCGGTGGGCTCGGGGGGTGCGTGGCGATCCAACACCGCGTGCTGCCACCGCCAAGGCTGTATGTGCGTCTTGGTGCAGCCAGCATCGGGGCATCCGCTACGGGCATCGCAGATTGCCCACCGAATCTGCCTGATCGGGCCTGCACTGCAGAAGACATCCCCCCTACGCCACGGTTCTATATCGTCTGGGTAACGGCGAAACCAGCACGGCCAGACGAGTGAGGCGCAACACGTCACCCCATGCTCATCCTGCCACTGCGGTGATCAGCACGTGGGCCTCCCGGGAGTCGAGGATTGTGCCCCCGGTCCTCTGAGAGCCACTTCGTCCTATACTGCGCATGTGCGGCCGCTCGAGCAGCTAGCGATAGCTGCGGCGAGCACGCTCCGAAGGCCAGCCCCGCGCCGGGCGTGTCAGCGAGCGGATCCAACTGACGGTCCTCTGGCGTGCGACCGAGGGCGGACGAGCGCAGCTTGTCCTCGTCACTGGTGAGGCCAGCGGGGTGAAGACGCGGCTGGTCTCTGTGACTCATTCCCCAATTTGTGATAGACTTATAGCCGCGGAACGACCAGCATCACGATCGATGAGGAGCGCATGGCTGCCCTCCACGAACTGACCATCACCGAAGCGCGCGCGTTGCTCGATCGCGGCGCGATCACAGCAGTCGAGCTGACCCAGGCCTGCCTCGACCGGATCGTCGCGGTAGACAACCAGGTGCGCGCTTTTTTAGCGATCGACGACCAGGCGGCGCTCGAACAGGCCCGCGCTGCCGACGAACAGTTGCAGACCGTGCGGAAGGGCGCCGCTGCCCCACCGTTGCTCGGCATCCCGCTGGCGATCAAAGATGTGATCTCGACCGAAGGGCTGACGACCACCTGCGGCTCGCGGATGCTCGAGGACTACGTGCCACCCTACGATGCCACCGCCGTGGCGCGCCTCAAGCAGGCTGGCGCGGTGCTGCTCGGCAAGACCAACTGCGACGAGTTCGCGATGGGCTCGTCGAACGAGAACAGCGCGTTCTTCCCCGTGCGCAACCCCTGGGATCTGGAGCGGGTGCCGGGTGGGTCGAGCGGTGGCTCCGCAGCGGCCGTGGCGGCGGGCGAGGCGCCAGGCGCGCTCGGCACCGACACCGGCGGCTCGGTGCGCCAGCCGGCGGCGTTCTGTGGCGTGACCGGCCTGAAGCCGACCTATGGCCGCGTTTCGCGCTACGGCCTGGTCGCGTTTGCTTCGTCGCTCGACCAGATCGGCCCCCTCGCGCGGACGGCGCGCGACTGCGCGATCCTGCTCGGTGCGATCGCCGGGCCCGACCCGCTCGACTCGACCGCGGCACCCGTGCCGGTGCCCGATTACCTCGCTGCGCTCACCGGCGACCTGCGCGGGCTGCGCGTCGGCGTGCCGCGCGAGTATTTCGTCGCCGGCCTCGATCCGGCGGTCGAGGCGCCGATCCGCGCAGCGATCGAGGTGCTCCGTGAGGGTGGCGCCGAGGTCGTCGAAGTCTCGCTGCCGTACACCAAATACGCCCTGCCGGTCTATTATATCATCGCCCCGGCCGAGGCCAGCGCCAACCTGGCGCGCTACGATGGCGTGCGCTATGGCCTCCGCGTCCCCGACGAGACGTACTGGGACGAGCTCGAGAAGACGCGTGGCGCGGGCTTCGGGGCCGAGGTGCGCCGCCGGATCATGCTCGGCACCTATGCGCTTTCGGCTGGCTACTACGATGCCTACTATCGCCGCGCCCAACAGGTGCGCACGCTGATCCGCCGCGACTTCCAGCAGGTCTTCGAGCAGGTCGATATCCTCGCCGCGCCGACCTCGCCAACGGTCGCGTTCCGCCTCGGCGAGAAGACCGACGATCCGCTGGCGATGTACCTGGCCGATATTTTCACCCTGCCGATCAGCCTGGCCGGTGTGCCCGGGCTGGTGGTGCCCTGCGGCTTCAGCGATGGGTTGCCGGTCGGCCTGCAGCTGATCGGCCGTCCCTTCGACGAAGCGACGCTGTTGCGCGTCGGCGATGCCTACCAGCGCCTGACCGACTGGCACACCCGCCGCCCGTCGCTGGATGCGGAAAGGGCGCAGTAGTAGTACAACGCGCCTTTGGCAACCACGGGCTTTGGAACGCGAGCACGGCGGCTGTCATCCTGAGTGCGGCGAAGGAGAAGGGGCTCTGCCACAGCAGGAAGAGCTGTTTCGCGGAGTTTATCCTGAGCGGAGCGAAGGGCTCAGCATGACATGGCTCGTTGGAATAGTAGGCCGTAGATCGCCAACAATGCGTGCCCACCGTCAGCATGAGGAACGATATGGAACTCGAAGACGTGATCGCAGCGATCATCAGGCTGGAGAAAGAACGCGAGGCGATTTATCAGGACGACCAGGTGACCCCTGAAGAGCATCCACGCCTGGCCGAGATCAACCGCGAACTCGACCGGCTCTGGGACCTGCGTCGCAGGCTCGAGGCCGCCCGCAACGCCGGCCTCGACAAACCTCCGATCCCGCCACCTTCCGACGTGAGCAAGCTGATCGGCTGATCCAGGCGTTGCCGCATGATCGAGATCGAGCACGTCTCCTATACCTACCCGAACGCACAACGGCCAGCGATCCGCGATCTGACCCTGACGATCGAAGAGGGCGAATTTTGGCTGGTCTGTGGCCCCAGCGGCGCCGGCAAATCCACCGTCCTGCGCCTGCTCAACGGCCTGGTGCCCCATTTCCACGGCGGGCGCATCGCCGGCCAGGTGCACGTCTGGGGCCGCTCGACCCGCACGCACCAGCCGCGCGACATGGCCGACCTGGTCGGGTTCGTCTTTCAAGACCCCGAGGCGCAGTTCGTCGTCGAGGTCGTCGAGGACGAGCTTGTCTTCGCGATGGAGAATCTCGGCCTGCCACCGCACATCATGCGCCGGCGGGTCGAGGAGGTGCTCGACCAGCTCGGCATCGCTCACCTGCGCCGCCGTTCTGTGGCGACCCTCTCGGGCGGCGAGCGGCAGCGGGTCGCGATCGCGGCAGTGCTGGCGGCCCAGCCGCGTGCCCTGGTGCTCGACGAGCCCACCAGCCAGCTCGATCCGCACGCCGCCGAGGAGGTATTGACGGCGCTCCA
>FLYN01059306.1_pt2 | contig 11111 bp, 9 predicted proteins | sample 1122621 | NCBI WGS metagenome assembly FLYN01 (sample SAMEA4346792, study PRJEB14843) | hot springs metagenome | biome: Terrestrial Biome; feature: Habitat; material: Sediment | place: India | collected 2012-06-12 | depth 1760 m
GGTCAGGCCGCCAGGGGAGAGAGACGCGGAGCCGCTATGCTGTAGGCTCTGCTCAGTATACTACAGGCAGGGGCGCTGGTTTACAGGACCCCCACGGTCGGGGTGGTGTACTCCTTGCCCTGCCGGCTCATGCCGGGGAGCAGGGATCGGGGCAGCACCGAAAAGGAACAATGAGCGCAGTGATACACTGCACACCCCCGCGCTGGCACACGACGTGCTAACCAGATAAGAATGCCTCTGTGCTGGTGTCGTTGGCGTGTGCACGAAGCGGCTTGGAGATTCAGGTCTATGGTGGGGTTTATGCAGGCGCTGCTTGGTGCATATCAGTATTTTCTTGCCAACCAGTCGCGCTTTTGGGCTGCCGCTGGTGAACATCTGGGGTTGAGCCTCACCGCGCTCGCGATCAGCATGCTGGTGTGTGTGCCGCTCGGCATCTGGATCGCGCGCCAGGCGACGGTCGCCCAGTACGTCATCAACCTCTTCGGCACGCTGCGCCTGATTCCGAGCCTGGCGATTCTGTTCCTGGTGCTTCCCTACCTGGGCCTGGGCTTCCGTCCGGCGCTGGTCGGGCTGACCGTGCTGGCGTGCCCGCCGGTGCTGATCAACACCTATGCCGGAGTGCGCAATGTCGATCGTGCCGTCGTTGAGGCTGCCTACGGCATGGGCATGGCGCCAGCGCAGGTGCTGCGCCGCATCGAAGTGCCGCTCGCGCTGCCAGCGATCATCGCTGGCCTGCGCATCGCCGCGGTCGAGGTGATCGCCAGCGCTACATTGGCGGCGTTCATCGGCGGTGGCGGCCTGGGCGATTTCATCACGCGCGGTTTCGCATTATACGATCTGCGGATTATGCTCGTCGGTGCTGTTCCAGTCGCGCTGCTGGCACTCGTCTCCGAGGTCACACTCGGCGGCCTGCAGCGCCTGGTCAGTACGCCAGCGGTGTAGGTCTATAGTAGGGAAGGAGCAAACGCATGACCAGACCGGCTCGCTTGTATCAGGTGCTCGTGATCGGATCGCTGCTGGCGCTGCTGCTGGCCGCCTGTGGGGGTGCCGGTGGTGTCGGCAGCGCGGCGACGCCCGCGCCGGCTACTGGCAGTCAGGCGCCTACGGCGATGGCCGAGCAGCCGACGACGGCCGCAACTGGAGCGACCGGCACGCTCCGGGTCGGCTCCAAAGACTTCACTGAGGAGTTCATCGTCGCCGAGATGTATGCCCAGTTGCTTGAGGATGCCGGCTTCACCGTCGAGAAGAAACTGAACCTCGGCGGCACGCCGATCGCCCATACGGCGATCGTCAACAACGAGATCGACCTGTACCCCGAGTATACCAGCACTGGCCTGCTCGAGGTGCTAAAGCGGGAACCGATCAAAGATGCGACCGAGATCGTCACAACGGTTCGCCGGAGCTATGAGCAACAGTTTCAGTTGACCTGGCTCGATCCAGCGCCGTTCAACAACTCGAATACGTTCGCCGTTACGCAAGCGACCGCCCGTCAGTACGGGCTCAAAACCTTCTCCGACCTGTTTGCGAACGCTTCGCAGCTCCGCTTGGGCGGCCCGGCGGAGTTTCCTGAGCGCGGCGATACCAAGAACCTGGAGCAGGTCTACGGTGCCCAGGTCGGTAGCTTTAAGGAGTTCAAGCAGCTTGGAACCGGCAGCCTGCGCTACGATGCGCTCAAGAATGGCGAGGTCGACGTGATCGTCGCCTTCGGCACCGACGGGCGGATCGCCGGCGATAACCTGGTCGTGCTCGAGGACGATAAGGGCGCCTACCCGATCTACCAGATCGCGCCGGTGGTCCGCATGGACGTGCTCGATCAGAACCCCCAGATCGCTGATGTGCTGAACAGGCTGGCGCCAGTGTTGACCGACGATGCGATGCGTCGGTTGAATGCCCAGGTGGACGTGGAAGGCAAGGAGCCGGCTGATGTCGCCCGGACCTTCCTGCAGGAGCAGGGACTGCTGAAATAGTAATGAGATAGAGCAATCCGCCGGGCGTGGTCAATGCCGCCGGCTGCCCATGGCCGTGGGCATGCGGTCCCAGACCGCGCCGTGCCGCCGCCGGGCGGTGGGATGGTCGGGGGCCATTGCCCTGCAGGCGGCGTCCGCATCCCGCCGGACGGTGGCACGCCGGTCGGCTTTCCACAGCAGCGAGGACGGCTATATAACTTATGAGGTGTGAGGTATGAGTTTTTGGTTGGGAGACGGTGCAACTTCAAACTCATACCTTACAACGCACAACTCAAGCGGATGAGCATCATCGTTGTTGAAGATCTCTCGAAACAGTTCCCGCGCGAGCCGCGGCCCGCCGTCGACCACGTCAGCTTTCGGGTCGAAGCAGGTGAGTTCGTCGTCTTGCTCGGGCCGTCGGGCTGCGGTAAGACGACGCTGCTGAAGATGATCAATCGGCTCTACGAGCCGACCAGCGGGCGCATCCTGGTTGGCGGAGTCGCGGTCCACGAACTACCGGTCACCGACTTACGGCGGCGGATCGGTTACGTGATCCAGCAGATCGGGCTGTTCCCGCACATGCGTATCGAGCAGAACATCGCAGTTGTGCCACAATTGCTGGGCTGGGACCGGCGACGGATCGACGCGCGGATCGATGAGCTGCTCGACTTGATCGGCCTGCCGCGCACCTATCGCACGCGCTACCCCCGCCAGCTCTCTGGCGGCGAGCAGCAGCGCGTCGGGCTGGCGCGCGCGCTGGCGGCCGACCCGGCGATCATGCTGATGGATGAGCCGTTCGGTGCGATCGATGCGATCACCCGCACCCGCCTGCAGGAAGAGCTGCTCGGCATCCAGCGCAAGCTGCACAAGACCATCCTGTTCGTCACCCACGATGTCGAGGAAGCGTTGCGCCTGGCGGATAAGATCATCGTGATGCGCGCGGGGACGATCGTGCAGTACGACACGCCGCTGCGGATCGTTACCCGCCCACGCGATGCGTTTGTGCAGCAACTGATCGGCGCCGAGGATATGTTGCGCCGCCTGAGCGTCCTTACTGTTCGCTCCGTGCTGGCCGCGCGCGCAGGTGGTGACGGCGTCGCGCCGATCGAAACTGCCGGCCCACCACCGGGCCCGGCCACCATCAGCCCTGACGAGGACCTGCGCAGCGCCCTCGCGCGCCTGCTGCGCAGCGGCGCGGAGTCGCTCAGCGTCGTCGACGAGGAAGGCCGGACCCTGGGGCAGATCTCGTTCGCCGACCTGCGCACCGCTGTCGGGGACGAGATCGTGCGCAATGCGTAAACCGTAAGGCATACTTGTCTCTCATCGCCCTCTCTCGTCTCTTGTCTCTCAGCTCTCATGCGCTACCTGATCAACAACCTGCCGCTCGTCGCCGGGCTGTTCGCCGAGCACCTGCGCCTGACTGCGCTCTCCCTGGCCATCGCGCTGCTGATCGCCGTCCCGCTGGGGGTGCTGATCGCACGCGTGCGCTGGCTCCAGGGCCCGATCCTTGGCCTGCTTGGGATGATCTATACCATCCCCAGCCTTTCACTGTTTGTGCTGCTGATCCCGCTGCTGGGCCTGGGCCTCAAGCCGGCAGTTGTCGCCCTCGTCGCCTACGCGCAACTCGTGCTGGTGCGCAACATCGTCGTCGGCCTGACTGGGATCGACCCGGCGATCGTCGAGGCAGCCAGGGGCATGGGCATGAGTAGCTGGCAGCGCTTTATCCGGGTGGAGTTTCCGCTGGCATTGCCGCTCACGCTGGCCGGCATGCGCCTGGCGACGCTGTCGATCATCGGGATCGGCACGATCGCCGCCTTTATCAACGCCGGTGGGCTGGGCACGCTGCTGTTTCAAGGCGTCCTGACCGGCAACACGCAGAAGATCGTCGCCGGCAGCATCGCCGCCTCGGCCCTGGCGATCGGCGCCAATGCGGTTCTGCGCTTCCTGGAGCGCCGCGCGGCGCTGGCGATCCGTGGCGAGGATCGCTGAGCGGTCCGCAGACCGACGGCGGACGACCGCGCCAGCACCCTCACTGGCTCCCCGCTCCCTGCTGACCCATCCGAGAGCCCTGCTGGTGATGCCGGGCTCGTGATCTGCCCAGCGTTAATCTGTTGCTCATCGCGCCGTGCTATGATGGATGCAGCGGAACGGACCACGGAGGAGCGGCCATGCGCATCCTGGTTGTCGAGGACGAAGAAGCGATCGCTGCCTTCCTGCGCCAGGGGCTCGCCGAGGCCGGCTATGCCGTCGATCTGGCGAGCGACGGCGCTGAAGCGTTGCACTGGATTGCGATCGCGGAGTACGATGTGATCGTTCTGGATGTGATGCTGCCGGAGCTCGATGGTCTGGCAGTCTGTCAGGAGGTGCGCCGCGCCGGCGTACGGACGCCCGTGCTTATGCTGACCGCGCGCGATGCGATCGAGGATCGCGTCACCGGTCTCGATAGCGGCGCCGACGATTATCTGGTCAAACCGTTCGCGTTCGCCGAGCTGCTGGCGCGGATTCGAGCACTGTTGCGGCGCGAGCCCGCGCTCAAGGGCACGGTGCTGCAGGTGGCCGATCTGACGCTCGATACGCTCAGCCGCGAGGTGCGCCGGGGCGATCGGGTGATCGCCCTTACCACCAAGGAGTATAGTCTGCTCGAGTTCCTGATGCGCCATCCCAACCAGACCCTCACCCGCGCCATGATCGCCGAGCACGTCTGGAATTACGACTTCGACAACCTGACCAACGTCATCGACGTGCATATCTTCGCCTTGCGCCGTAAGCTGGACGATGGGCATGAGCCCAAGCTGCTTCACACCGTTCGCGGCGTCGGGTACCGGCTTGGAGTATGAAGCGGCGCGCAGCACGAATCGCTCAAGGGGGGGCTATGTTTCGCTCACTACGTTGGCGACTAACTGGCTGGTACATCCTGCTGCTTGCCGGTGTGCTGCTGCTGTTCAGCAGCGGAATCTACCTTGCGGTTCGCGAGTTGTTGCTCGATACCTTCGATGACGTGCTGCGCCACCAGGCCGAGCTGATCGCCCAGACAGTCGATTTCACCGCCGGTGGGCCGGTGCTCGACCCCGCGGCACAACTGGCCGGTCGGCCCGACCGCGAGCACTTCACGCGCCTGTACCGCGCCGACGGGACGCTGAGCTTCGACGATAGCAGCGCAGCGCAGGCGCCTGCGCTGCCGGACGAAGTCACTGACGCGCTCAAAGGGCGCAATCAGCTCACCCAGGTTCGGGGGCACAAGGGCACGCTGCGCGTCGCGACCTATCCGATCTTTCACCATGGGCAGGTCGCCGGTGTGCTCCAGCTCGGCGTATCGCTGGAGGACCTCGACGACACCATGCGCGGCCTGCTGAAGATCTTGCTGGTGCTCGCTCCGCTGACGCTGCTGCTGGCAAGCGGTGGCGGGCTGTTCCTGGCCGACCGGGCGCTAGCGCCGATCGACCGCATCACCCGCACCGCCCAACGCATCAGCGCTGAGAATTTGAGCGGGCGGATCGGCCTGCACGGGCAGAACGACGAGGTCGGCCGGCTGGCGCAAACCTTCGATGCGATGCTGGCCCGGCTGGAGGCCGCCTTCGCCCATCAGCGCCAATTCGCCGCTGATGCTTCGCACGAGCTGCGTACGCCGCTGACGGCGATCATCGGCCAGATCGATGTGGCGATCGAACGCCCACGTAGTGCCGAGAGCTACCGTGCAACCCTCGTCGCCGTCCGCGAACAAACTCAGCGCCTGGCGCGGCTGGCCAGCGATTTGCTGTTCCTCGCCCGCGCCGATGCGTCGCCTGCCACGGTGACGTTTGAAGTGCTGGAGCTGGGCGACCTGCTGCCGGCGATCATCGCCCAGGTCGAGCCACTTGCCCTCGCCCGTGGCCAGAGCATCACCCGCGACCTGCAGCCTTCGATCCGGGTGCGCGGCAACGAGGATCAGCTTATCCGCCTGATCCTGAATCTGCTCGACAATGCCATCCGCTACACGCCAGCGGGTGGCTGTATTACCGTGCATAGTGCCCAGCACGGTTCGGAGGCCGCGATCAGCATCAGTGACACCGGGCCGGGGATCGCGCCCGAGCACCTGCCTCAGCTCTTCGACCGGTTCTTTCGCATCGACCGGGCACGTGGCCGTGCCCGAGGCGGGAGCGGCCTGGGGCTGGCGATCGCGCAGAGCATCGCGCAGGCCCATGGCGGGCGGATTCACGTCACCAGCACCGTCGGGCGCGGGAGCACATTCACGCTGTTCTTGCCGGCCCTCGACTACGCTGATGCGCTCACCGGCGCGTCGTCAGCCTTTCACCGCACGTCAGCGCCGCGCTGCATCGCTGATGTGCACGCCCCGCCCTCTGAGCTGATCTGAAGCGCCGCAGCGCTGGCCCATCGTGGCCAGGCCAGCGCCAGCGGGCTGCGGAGTCGCCGCCTGGCTCCATGGTCTTTCAGAATTCGGTAGGGGGCAGCCCTTCCACGAGCCCTCCTCTCCAGGCAATGAAGCCCGCCGACACGGGATCAGCAGGCCACCCCGGTGGCCTTGGTGACGATAGCCGGCGCCTGCAGCGCCCGGCTGACCGCGCAACGCCGGTAAATGACAAAATTGTCATGCTGGAGGGTCTTGCTTCCCGCGATCGCTCGTGTAGAATCACATGCATCCCAGGCAATGGTCTGAGTGCAAGGATGTTGGGAGGAAGAGGCGGATCTGCTGCACTCTACTCGTTTGTATCGCCACCGCATCTGCGTAAGCGATCAAACGTCGAGTGATGCAAGCTACGCCGCAACAACCCACAGCCACATCGGAGCGGCGGCCAGGTGTGCCGTTGCTCGGGATCGACTCCTCGATATCTATCCAGGGCCTCGCTGTCGTCGTCTGTACCGCTGATCGCCCCGCGTGCCTGCACCGGTTTCTGGAATCGCTGGCAGCGCAGGATCGCACCCCCGAACACCTGATTATCGTCGATGCCAGCCCGGGTGATGACACCGAGCAGCTGGTGATCGGCTATCGCCCTGGCGAGCGTCTGGCGCGCCGGGTGGAGTATTTCCGCGTCGCCGGGCCGCTGATGGGGCTGACGCGCCAGCGCAACTTCGCGCTGCGCTGGGTCATCACCGATCTGGTCGCCTTCTTCGACGATGATGTCGTGCTGCTGCCGTGCTGCCTGAGTGAGATGGAACGGGTCCACCGTTCGGCTGACGATCAGATCATCGGCGTGGGCGCGTTGATCTGCAACCAATCCCGCCTGCTGGCGTCTGCGCCTACCTGGCGCGTCCGGCGCCTGTTCGGCATGATGCGCGATCTCCAGCCCGGGCGTTATCATCGCTCCGGCCTGTCAACCCCCTGGCTCGTCCCGGCGCCCACCACCGAGGTGATCGAAGGCGACTGGCTGCCCGGCTGCGCCATGATGTGGAAGACCGAGGTCGCGCGCACCGTCGGCTTCTGCGAGGAGTTCTCCGGTTACGCTCTGGGCGAAGACCTGGATTTCTCGCTGCGTGCCCGCCGCCGCGGCCGGCTCGTCGTGGCAGGTACTGCGCGGGTGCTGCATCTCCAGGAACCGACCGGTCGCCCGAGCCACTTTCAATGGGGCTACATGGCGATCTACAACAAATACCAGATCCATCGCCGCGCCCTGGCGGATCGAACATGGCGTGATGTGGCCTGGTTTGTCTATACCTGGACGCTCGACACGCTGCTGCTGACGCGTTATCTCTTTTTGCCCGGCCGCCGTCTGGCCATGCTGCCCCAGCTCGCCGGCCGGCTGAAGGCCACCTACGATATTCTCCGCGGTCGGTGAGGTGCTGATGATCATCGATCAGATCCCCCCGTCCACCCAGCTCGCCGTGCAACGGCGCCGTGCCGCCGGTTCCGATGTGGCGATCAGCGTATGCGGCGTCGGCAAAATGTACCGGATCTACGACCGCCCGCAGGACCGGCTCAAGCAGATGCTCTGGGGCCGCTGGCGCGCGTATGGGCGCGAGTTCTGGGCGCTGCGCGATATCTCGTTCGAGGTCGATCCGGGCGAGACGATCGGCATCGTCGGGCAGAACGGCAGCGGCAAGAGCACGCTGCTGCAGATCATCGCCGGGACGCTGGCGCCCACCACCGGCACGGCACGGGTCAGTGGGCGGGTGACGGCGCTGCTGGAGCTGGGCAGCGGGTTCCATCCCGAGTTCACCGGCCGCGAGAACGTGTTGATGAACGGTGCCATTCTGGGCATTCCGCGCGCCGAGATGCAGCGCCGCTTCGACGAGATCGTCGCTTTCGCCGAGATCGACGAGTTCATCGATCAGCCGACCAAGTTCTATTCGAGCGGGATGGTGGTGCGCCTGGCGTTCGCAGTGCAGGCCTGCCTGCTGCCCGATATCCTGATCGTCGATGAGGCGCTGAGCGTCGGCGATATGTACTTTCAGACGAGGTGTATGGCCAAGTTGGCTGAGTTGCGCAAGCAAGGCACCGCGATCCTGTTCGTGTCGCACTCGGTCGATACGGTCAAAGCGCTGTGCTCGCGCGCGGTCCTGCTCGACCATGGTCGCATGGTCATGCAGGGGCACCCCGATGCTGTGACCGACCGCTATCTGGCGATCCTGTTCGATCGGGCTGGGCAGGCAGCCTCGGCCGCCGCCTGTCCACCGGCGCCGCTGCGCGCCGTGCGCTCGCACGTGCAACCACCGTTCGAGCAGCGCATCAGCGAGCGCTACGGCAACGGCAGGGCGCATTACGTCGAGTGCCGGATCTTCCAGAACGGCCGCGAGACCGCTGTGCTGCTCCATGGCTCTCCATGCGAAGTCCACGCCTGGCTCAGCTACCATGCCTCGGTCTCCGAACCGGGTGAGGTCGGGATCGTCGTGCGGACGCTGGACGGGATCGATCTGTTCGCCGCGAATTCGTTTCTATTGCGCCAGCTCTACCCGCCCCAGCCGGCAGGGGCGCTGGTCCGGATCGTCTTCCGCTTCCAGGTCATCCTGTCGCCGGGAGTGTACTCCATCGCGCTCGGGTACCGCGCGCCGATCCAGGGCGATTACGTCGACAAGGTTGTCAACGCTGCGGTCTTTCGCGTCGAAACGGCCGACGGTCGGATCATGCCGTTTCGGTTTGCGATCCCCTGCGAGTTCGCTTATGAACAGGAGCCATCGGACGGGTCAGGTGCGTGATGCCGACTGGGCACCCACAAAGGTGCAGAGGTGCAGGGCGAGGGGGGTTCTGCGCGCTGATCCCGGATCGAGGTTGACCATGATCGACAGATTGCCGCCGTTCGAGGTCCTGGAGGGGTTCGACGAAGCGTTGATTTATTCCGACGGCGAGGTGGAAGATCGGCTGCTCGCGCTCTTCAGCCAGGCCGACGCGGGCGCGATCGCGCCCGAGATCCAGCGCATCCTGCGCGACCATCCGTCGTGGCCCGAACAGGTGCATCTCGCACCCCAGCGCTGGCACCTGCTCGATTGGTACCCGTTTCGCAGCACCGCAACGCTGCTCGAGCTGGGGGCTGGCTGCGGCGCCCTGACGGGCCTGTTCTGCGAGCGGGTGGCGCGCGTGGATGCCCTCGAGTTGAGCGCGCGGCGCGCCCGGATCGTGCAGCTGCGTCATCGTATCCGCTCCAACCTGCGGGTCCTGGTCGGCGATCTGGCCCACCTGGTCGCGCGCGGGGTGCGCTACGACTACGTCGTCGCCGTCGGTGTGCTGGAGTATGCCGGCCGCTATGTGCGCCCGCCCGTGCCCCCAAGCTCGCCCCAGGCGCCCTACCGCCAATTGCTCCACGATGTCCGGTCGGTGCTGGCGCCGGGCGGCACGTTGCTGCTGGCGATCGAGAACCAGCTCGGCGTCAGGTATCTCAGCGGCTGCGCCGAGGACCACTATGGCCGGCCGCTGGTGGGAATCGAAGACTATATCGAGGATACGGGCGTGCGGACGTTCGGCAAGGTCGAGCTGCAGCGCCTGATCGAGCAGGCCGGCATGGCGGTCGAACGGTTCTACTACCCGGTACCCGATTATAAGCTGCCGACCGCGATCTATAGCGACGACCTGCCGCCCGGCAGCATCGAGCATATCGCATTGCTGTACCCGGCGGCGTATGGCAGCTATCCTCAAGGCCCGTACTTCGACGAAGGGCGGTTCATGCATGTCGCTGCGCGGAACGAGCTGGCGACGTTGTTCGCGAATGCGTTTCTGGTGGAGTGTCGCCGGTGAGCACGATCCTGTTCGCCCACCACAATTACGAGCGTGCGGAGCCCTACCGCGTGCTTACCACGATCGAACGTGACGCCATGGGACTGCGGGTCTATAAGCGCGCGTCTTCGCCGCTGGCCATGCCCTACGTCGCGGAGTTGATCACCAAGCAGCAGCTGGTGGCCGACGCCGTGGCGACGCGCGCAGTGACGGTCATGGGCACGCTCGAGGCCGATGGCCGCGTCAGCTATCCCTTCATCGCCCGGCCGACCCTTCAGACGCTGATCTGCGAGCAGGTGCTGCAGGGCGATTATGCGACGGCCTACGGCTACCTGCGGGATTGGATCGCCTGGATCGAAGCGCTGCCATCGGTGCAGGCCGCCCCCGCCGATAGCCGGTCGCTGGTCGCGATCTACGGCGATACCCTGCCTGGTGGCGTCAGAACCTGCCTGAGCGCCGGCCTGCTCGACCTGACCGCCGATAACGTGCTCTGGGACCGTGGGACAAACGTTTACTACCTCGTCGACCACGAACTCGTCTTCCCCGACCCCGTGCCGGTCGAGCTGGTGGTGTTCCGGCTGATCTTCAACCTGTGCCTGACGTTGCGCCCTCTGTTCGAAAGCGCTGCTGCGTGCCACCCGCTGCGCCAGCTCGGCTATCCCCGCTTCCTGGCGCCGACGGCGTGGGATCTCGAGCGCTGGATCGCTCCCGGTTCGTTGCCCATGCTCTTTCGGAGCGAGGAGCGGCTGCAAAGCTACTATGCGGCACCGGTGAGCATCGCCTATGAAGGCGAGCGAACGATCGCCGACCGCCCGACGCCTAACGTTGCCGGGCAGCTTGAGCGGCAGCAGGCGTTGATGATCGCCGGGTTCGCCGAGCGCGACCGGCGCATCGCGCAGCTCCAACAGCAGCACGATACGCTCGATCGGGCGCTGTACCTGGCCCGCCGGGCAGGCGCCATCTGGCGCGAGCAGGGGGCCAGGATGCTGGCGCGCAAGCTCGCGCGCCGCCTGGGGCGCACGGTC
>FLYN01002958.1_pt1 | contig 11077 bp, 9 predicted proteins | sample 1122621 | NCBI WGS metagenome assembly FLYN01 (sample SAMEA4346792, study PRJEB14843) | hot springs metagenome | biome: Terrestrial Biome; feature: Habitat; material: Sediment | place: India | collected 2012-06-12 | depth 1760 m
CCGCGGGCGTGCGCCCGCGGGCTCGGCGTGGCGTGCCCTTTCCCCCCACGTGGGGGAGGGGTGGGGTGATGGGAACACATGGCGGGCGCCGGAAAAACCTCCCCCTGAAAAGGAGGTTTGGCGGGCTTGCAGCCCGCCAAGCATTGGTCTGCATTGAGGAGGCCGGGGGACTGCCTGCGCCGATCGCTCTTGATCCCCCGCTCCCTTGCCTTTACGCACGGTATGGCTCAGGACTACTACGAGATCCTGCAGGTTCATCCTCGAGCGGATCAGGAAGCTATCGAAGCGGCCTACGCGCGGCTGCGCCAGCTCTACGACCCGGCGCGGCTCGAGGGTGCCGCCGATGAACTCGTCGAGCTGGCGCGCCGCAAACGTGATGCGATCGAGCGCGCCTATGCCGTGCTGGCCGACCCGCAGCGGCGCGCGGCATATGATGCCGAGCATGCCGCGCTCGGGCGTGCACCGGGCCCGGATCAGGCCGGGCAACGATCTGCCGATGGTGCTGGCGTTGATGTTCGCCCTGATCCGGGCCGCCATCCACCTGCCGTCGAGCTCCTCGATTACCGACCGCTGCCGCCGGCGCGGCGCACCGAACGGCCGCGCGGCTTCGATGCCCAGCCGGTGATCGCCGCGCGTGGGCGGCAGCTTGCTGGAACCGAGGCGCGCTTGCGTACGCTGCTGGTCGGGCTGGCCGGCCTGTTCGTGCTCGTGATCGCTATCAGCCTGGCGGTGACGGGCGGGGGCGGCCCGCCTCCGGCGGCGCCGGTGCCGACGCCCGGCCCCTTCGACCAGTTCGAGCCGTTGATCCCGCAGGCGCGCCAGCTCGCCGAGCAAACTGCCAGCGACCCGCAGGCCTGGATCAATTATGGCAACCTCCTGTACAACAGCGCCGAGATTGTCCGCGAAAACGCGCCCGATAGCCTGCTCTATCAGCAGCGGCTGCCGCGCTGGCTTGAAGCCACCGTGGCCTATAGCCGCGCGCTGACCCTGGAGCCGAACAATCCTGCCACCCGCGCCGATCTGGGTGCAAGCGCCTGCTTCTATGGCGCCGGCACCGGCGATACCCGTTTCGTCCGGATGGGGATCGCTGAGGCGCGGCGGGCGGCCCAGGAGGCCCCCGACAACCCACGTGTGCTGCTCAGCCTCGGGCATTGCCTGGTGAGCGCCCAACCACGCCAGGTTCAAGAGGCGATCGCGAATTGGCAGCGCGTCGTTCAACTCGCTCCGCCCGACTCGCCGCTGGCGGCCCAGGCACGGCAATTGATTGCCCAGTACAGCCAGTAGCCACGCCAGCGGGAGGGAAAGTAGGGGCGCTACCCGATGGTTGACTGGATTTGGTAAAAACGCCTCTACCCATCCTGGCCTGAGTATGTTAAAATAACCTGCACCGACGTTTCATCCTATGGACACATACTACACATTGTTAGATATTCCTGCTCAGGCGACGGCCGACGAGATCGAAACAGCCTATCGCCGCCAGCGCGAGCGCTACAACCCCGAGCGCGTCGCTGCGCTCGGCCCCGAGTTCCGGCGCATCGCCGAAATGCGTACCGCCGAGCTGGAGCGTGCTTACACTGTGTTGGCCGATCCCGAGCGCCGCCGTGCCTACGATGCCAGCATCGGCGCGCGCAGCGCCGCGCCCCGCATGGTCGGTCGGGCCCGGCCAGGCGCGCGCGAGCTGATACTGGCGATCGCTGGCGCGCTGGCCGGCCTGGCAGTGATCGCATTGGTGTGGGTGCTCGCCGGGCGCGCGGACCAACCCTCGCTCCCGCCCGTCGGTGAGGTCAACCGCCCGGCCCCCGAATTCGCCCTGCCTGGGCTGAACGGCGAGACGGTGCGGCTGAGCGATTATCGCGGCAAGGTTGTGCTGATCAATTTCTGGGGCACATGGTGCGAGCCGTGCAAAGAAGAGACGCCGGCGCTCCAGGCGGCGTACGCGAAACTGCGCGACCAGGGGCTGGTGATTATCGGCGTGGATTTGCGCAACCAGGAGCGCGCCGGCGCCGACGGCGACGCCGATGTGCGCGGCTTCGTCGCCCGCTATGGCGTCACCTACCCGATCGCGCTGGATGTCACGGGCGAGGTTGGCCGCGCTTTCCAACTCTTCCCGATTCCGACGAGCTATTTCATCGATCCCACCGGTACGATCCGGTATGTGCGCGTCAGTACGCTAACGACCCAAGAGGTAGAGGCCCTGTTTCATACACTTCAGCAGGAAGCGGCAGCTCTTCGCTGAAGAGGAGCAAGAAGCGCGATGGAACACACGGATCAGCGCACGATCCTGATCGTGGACGACGAACCGGGCCTGCGCGAGTTGGTCCGCATCAATCTGGAACACGAAGGGTTCAGGGTGCTTCAGGCCGAGAATGGCATCCAGGGCCTGGAGCTCGTCCGCGCGCAGCAGCCCGATTTGGTGATCCTCGATGTGATGATGCCCGAGATGGACGGGTGGGAGGCGTGCCGGAAGCTGCGCGAGTTCTCACAGGTGCCGGTCCTGATGCTCACGGCCAAGGTGCAGAGCCAGGATATCGTCACCGGCCTGGATAGCGGTGCCGACGATTACTTGCTCAAGCCGTTCAACATGGACGAGTTGATGGCCCGCGTCCGGGCGCTGCTGCGGCGCGTGCCCTCGCCCAACCGCCCGGTGCTGGCCGGCAACGGTGAGATCGCCATCGATAAGCAGAAGCGCGAGGTGCTGGTCCGCGGCGAGCCGGTCGATCTGACGCCAACCGAGTACGATCTGTTGCTCATGCTCGCCGAGAACGCCGGCACGGTGCTCGAACACGAAACGTTGCTGCGCAGTGTCTGGGGCCAGGAGTATACCAAGGACAACGATTACCTCAAGGTCTATATCTGGCACCTGCGCCGGAAGCTCGAGCAGGACCCGCGCGCTCCCAAGCTGCTGCTCACCGAGTGGGGCGTCGGGTATCGGCTCGTCCCCTAAGTACAATGATTACACATCCATTCCGGGTTGGGGCACTCTTGCGCAGGCCTCGTCCTGAGAGCTCGGGAACAAGCGCTGAGCGGAGGCGCTAGCCTCTGCGAAGGGTCGCGGGCTTCGGTACGTGCCAAGATTCTTCGCTTCGCTCAGAATGACATGTGGGCTTTGCCAATTTTGGCGGGTCGCTTTGTAATGCGGTAGAGCCGCAGCGCGTAGCGAGCAATCGGTACGTGCTGAGATTCTTCGCTTCGCTCAGAATGACCTGTGGGTTTTGCCAATTTTGGCGGGTCGCTTTGTAATGCGGTAGAGCCGCAGTGCGTAGCGGGCAATCGGTACGTGCTGAGATTCTTCGCTTCGCTCAGAATGACCTGTGGGTTTTGCCAATTTTGGCGGATCGCTTTGTAATGCGGTAGAGCAGCAGCGCGTAGCGGGCAAGTGGCTGGCACTCCTGACCTGTTAGATCGCACCAGAAAGCCATATGCTGCATCTCACCGCCTACGAGCGCCCATTTGCAAACACGATTCTCACGAGAATATGCAAAAGTCCAGTGACATCTGTCTCCTGTCTCGTGTCTCCTGTCTCGTGTCTCCTGTCTCCTGTCTCGTGTCTCTTGTCTCCTGCCTCCTGTCTCCTGTCTCCTGTCTCCTGTCTCCTGTCTCACAATGAACGGGCTTATGGCAATGCAGGGAACTCGTCGGCTGGTCGTCAAGCTCGGTACCAATGTCCTCACCGCCGGGACCGACCACCTGCACCGTCCACGGCTGGTCGAACTGGTGCGCCAGATCGCGCAAGCCCGCGCCAGCGGCATCGAGGTGGTGCTGGTCAGCTCTGGTGCGGTCGCTGCCGGGCGCGAGCGGCTCCAGTTTCCTCCGCGCCGCCGCGACATGCCCTTCAAACAGCTCCTGGCAGCCGTCGGTCAGAGCCGCCTCATGCACCTCTACGAACAGATCTTCGACCTCTATAGCATCCCGGTGGCCCAAACGCTGCTCACGCGCGACGACCTGCGCGACCGCCGGCGCTATCTCAACGCCCGCAACACGCTGCTGGCCTGCTTGTTGCACGGCGTGCTGCCGATCATCAACGAGAACGATGCTGTAGCTGTAGACGCGATCCGCTTCGGCGATAACGATACCCTCTCGGCATTGGTGGCCAATCTGGTGGATGCCGACTTGCTGCTGATCCTGACCGATATCGATGGCCTCTACTCGGCCGACCCGCGGCGCGACCCGTCGGCGCAGTTGATCCGGGAGGTACCTGCGATCACCGATGCGATCTACGCGCTGGCCGGCGCCGCGCACGATCGTGGCACGGGTGGGATGCGCACCAAGATCCAGGCGGCCGACCTGGCCACCCGCAGCGGGACGGCGGTGGTGATCGCGTCGGGTGCCGAGCGCGAGGTGATCAGCCGGGTGCTGGCCGGCGAGGTCCTCGGCACGCGTTTCCCGGCGATCGTCAGCCATCTGGAGGGCCGCAAGCGCTGGATCCTGGCCGAGACGGTGCGCCATAGCCGTGTGGTCGCCGACGATGGCGCCGCGCGCGCGCTGATCGAAGGCGGTAAAAGCCTGTTGCCGGCCGGCGTCGTTGGCATCGAGGGCGATTTCGAGCGTGGCCAGACGGTGCGCATTTATCGCGTTACCGGGCAAGAGATCGCCCGCGGCCTGACACAGTACAGCGCGCGCGACCTGCAGTTGATCAAGGGGCTGCGCTCCGCCCAGATCGCCGAGGTCCTCGGATACGATTATGGGCCGGAGGTCGTACACCGCGATGATATGGTGGTCTTAGAGGCCGCCTGAACAGCATCTCGGTGAGGGGGATGGGGCTACAGGCCCTCTCCACCACCGCTGAGGTCGTGGAGGACCCCGCTCTCTGCACCGCCCGAGGTTGATGGAGCGCTGAGTCCTGAGCGATGGTTTGAAAAGGGGGTGTGGGGCCTGCGGTCCCCGAATCCTTGCTTCCATGCCCGCACCGCGGCACTAGCACGGCATAGGATGGGCGTGGGGGCGGAGCCCTCACACCTCTCAAACATAGGAGTTCCGCGGTCGGCGTGGTACGCCCCTCCCTCCGCCCGCTCTCCGTACCGCGGGGCAGGTCGGGGCGGTGTGGTGGGACCGCGCCTGCCATTTCTGGCACGCCGTGCGACGGCGGCGCTGCGCTCGACACTCCTGTGACGAGGCCCAAAAACGTAGCTTGAAAACTGAACTGCGGGGTGCTACGATGGAGCGCAGAAGCCTGAACCCGGCAGTGATATGGCAATCCTACGTGAATTGTCATGCCGCCTTCAGGCGTCCGCATACCGCCTGAAGGTGGCGCGCCGTTCGTCTTTCCAAATCAGATAGGACTCCTATAGTGGAAAAGAGCTTGCGATGAGCCAGACAGTTGCATTCCATAAACCCAAGGAGCTCTACGAGGCGCTCCGTACGCAGGCGGCGAAAAAAGGGCGCACCCCCGACGCGCTGGTGGTCGAGTGGTTGGCTGAGGCAATTCGAGCGACTAACAGGATCGAAGCCGATCCAAGGGATGACCTGGAGGAGGCCGCAGCCCCTTCCAAACCGCTCCTAACCGCCAGGCTGAGCCCTTTTGAACACACTTCCAATGGCATCAGTGCTCGCTGGAGACTATAGCCTATGACTGATCTCCATCAGATGGGCCAGCGCGCCCGCCGCGCCGCCCGTGCCCTGGCGCTCACACCTGCTGAGCGCAAGAATGCTGCCCTGCAGGCGATCGCCCGCGCGCTGCGCGAGCAGGCCGACACGGTGCTGGAGGCCAACGCTCTCGATATGGAGCACGGGCGCACGTCTGGCCTCTCCGCCGCGCTGCTCGACCGGCTGTTGCTGACGCGCCAGCGGCTCGAAGGCATCGCCGCCGATGTCGAGCACGTCGCTAGCCTGCCCGACCCGGTCGGCGAAGTGTTCGAACGTGGGACGCTGCCCAACGGTCTGCGCTACCACAAACGTCGTGTGCCCTTCGGGGTCGTCGGCGTGATCTACGAGGCGCGCCCCAATGTCACCGTCGATGTGGCTGCGCTCTGCCTGAAATCCGGCAACGCCGCGATCCTGCGCGGTGGCAAGGAGATGCAGCACAGCGTTGCGGCCCTGGTCGGGCTCATCCAGGGCGCGCTGGCCACTGCTGGCCTGCCGGCCGATGCCGTCCAGGCGATCGATAGCCCCGATCGTGCCCTGGTCGCGCAGTTGCTGCGGCTTGACCAGTATATCGATGTGATCATCCCCCGCGGTGGGGCCGGGCTGCACCAATTCTGCCGCGAGAACGCGACCATCCCGGTGATCACCGGCGGCATCGGCGTCTGCCATATCTATGTCGACCAGGCCGCCGATCTGGACCAGGCCGTGCCGGTGATCCGCAACGCCAAGGTCCAACGCCCCAGCGTCTGCAACGCGCTCGATACCTTGCTGGTCCATCGTGCCATTGCCCCCCGGCTGCTGCCAGCTGTCGCCACCGACCTGCTCGAGCACGGGGTTGAGCTGCGCGTCGATGAGGAGAGCATGGCGTTGCTGCGTGCAGCCGGCGTCGCCAGCGAGCGCGTTGTAGCGGCACAAGCCAGCGACTTCGGCACTGAGTTCCTGGCGCTGATCCTGGCGGTGCGCATCGTTGACGATCTCGACGCAGCGGTGGATCACATCGCACGCTATGGTTCCGGCCATTCCGAGGCGATCCTCACCCAGGATACCACCACCGCCGAAGCGTTCGTGGCCGCCGTCGATGCGGCGGTGGTCTTTGTGAACGCTTCGACGCGCTTCAACGATGGGGCGCAGCTCGGCCTCGGCGCCGAGATCGCGATCAGCACCCAGAAGCTCCACGCGCGCGGCCCGATGGCCCTGCGCGAGTTGACGACCTACAAATGGGTGGTCGAGGGCAATGGGCACGTCCGACCGTGAGCGGGTCGGCCCGATCGGCCTGTTCGACAGCGGCATCGGCGGGGGTACGGTCCTGATCCATCTCCAGCGCCTGCTCCCCGCCGAGGATCTGCTCTATCTGGCCGATCAGGCCCGCTGCCCCTATGGCCCGCGCCCGGTCGCCGAGTTGCGCGCGATCGCCGCGGCCAACACCCGCTGGCTCCTGGATCGCGGCGCCAAGCTGATCGTCGTCGCCTGTAATACCGCCAGCGCAGCCGCGCTGCACTGGCTCCGCCAGTCGTTTCCCGCTATTCCGTTCGTTGGCATGGTTCCGGCGGTGAAACCGGCCGTTCAGCGGACGCGCAGCGGTGTCGTGGGCGTGCTCGCCACGCCCGCCACTATCCAGGGCGAGTTACTGCACGCGGTCGTGGCCGAGTGGGCAGGCGATGTCCGGATCGTTGGTCAGGCGTGCCCCGGCCTGGTCGAGCGAATCGAGGCCGGAGCCCTCGATTCCCCAGCGACCCACGCGCTGCTCGAAACCTATCTGCGCCCGCTGATCGACGCCGGCGCTGATACGATCGTGCTTGGCTGCACCCATTACCCCTATCTCGCGCCCCAGATCCAACACATCGTCGGCCCCGATGTCACGTTGCTCGACGCCGGACCGGCCGTCGCCCGGCAGGCGGCCCGTGTATTGAACGACTGCGGCCTGTCCCATCCCCATCGCGACCGGGTCGGCACGATCACCTACGCGACCACGGCCGAGCCGGCTGATTTCGCCCACCTGCTCAGCCGTTTCAACCTGCCGCCAGGGACGGTGATCGCTGCCCACCTGCCGCTCTGAGCGTCTGCCCGAACAACCCGCGTATGGCCCGCACCACCTGGAGGGCAAGGCCACCTGGCAACGCACCATGATGGCCCCTCGAATCGGTACACACAATGACCTGGGCTTCTCGGGCCGGTGTTGCGCGTTGCCTGAAAAGGGGCGCGAGCAGGTGCCCCTACCGGAAAACCGCTGTTTCTATGGAATGCATTGCAGGCCTGTTGCATATCCGCTACTGTTCGGTCACTATGCCGATCTGTCCTTGTTCGATCGCTTTACCTATAATGGTGAAGCATTTGTCTGCGATTATGAGAGGAGGTATGCGTGCCACCACAGCTTACCGGGCTGCGCGGCGGTCATGCGGGCACAAGTTTCTCGCTCGGCGATGCGCCGATCAGCCTGGGCCGTAGCCCCGAAAATACGATTGTGCTCGCCAGCGCACGCGCCTCGCGCCACCACGCAGAGATCCGGCGCGACGGCGCTGATTATGTCTTAACCGACCTGGGGAGCGCCAACGGCACGCTGATCAACGGCCGGCGCCTCACAGCGCCCTATCGCTTGCGGCCCGGCGATATCTTCGAGGTCGGCGAGGAGGCTTTTCGCTTCGACGCCTCGCCGGCCATGGTCGACGCGACGATCGTGGCGGCCCCGGCTGTCGCTGCGCCGCCGACGGCGCCGGCCGACCCGCACATGCCACTGCCCGCCTACCAACCGCCCGCTCAGTCGCCGGCCCCCGCTGCTCCGGCGCAGGGCAACGCCCCCGGCGTGTTCCCCACTCCGCCAGCTCACGCGGCAAGCGTGCCCCCCAAGAAATCCGGCGTCTCGCGGACCCTGCTGATCGTCCTGGGCCTGGTCAGCTTCGTCTTTGTGGCTGCCTGCCTGGGCGGGCTGGCGCTGGTGGTGATGCGCGGCAGGCCGGTCAACGACGTGATCCAACCGACCAGTGTGCTCAGGCCTACGCCCGAGGATGGCAGCAATATCGTCGCGCCGCCGAATGAGAACGATCCGGTGCCGACCCGCGCGCCGGTGGCCGGCGCAGCCGAGTGGACGGTCCTGGTCTATCTCGATGGCGACAACAACCTGGAAGGCGATGCGCTCGCCGACTTCAACGAGATGGAACGGATCGGGTCGAGCGACCAGATCAAGATCGTCGTCCAGTTGGATCGCATCCACCAGCAGGGCGCGGAGGACGATACCTCGAACGGCGACTGGGATACCACCAAACGCTTCCTGATCGAGCAGGACGATGACGAGACCCAGATCCGTTCGCGCGAGCTGGCCGACCTGGGCGAGCTGAACATGGGCGATCCGCAAACCCTGGTCGACTTCATCACCTGGGGGGTCGAGCAATATCCGGCCAGACGCTACGCCGTGATCCTGTGGGACCATGGCTCGTCCTGGGCCGGCGTCGCCTTTGACGATACCGATGGCGAGAAGGGCATCCGGCTGCCCGAGCTCGACGCGGCGTTCCGCACGGCACAGCGCCAGACGGGCATCGAGCGCTTCGACCTCATCGGCTTCGACGCCTGCTTGATGGCTCAGATCGACGTTCTGGACACGATCGCGCCCTACGGCAGCGTGGCAGTGGCATCGGCCGAGCTAGAGCCCAACCAGGGCTGGGCCTGGGACGCCGCGCTGCTGGCGCTGGCCGCAGATCCAGCGCAGGATGCTGCCACCTTTGCCAAGGCGATCGTGCAGACATATGGTGCGTTTTACGAGAACGGCGACGATGACACACCCACTTTGTCTGCGTTCGACCTCTCGCGGGTCGGCGCGTTGCGCGAGAGCCTCAACGCGCTCTCCGACGCCATGATCCAGCATATGAACGGCGCCTACCCGTCGATCGCCGAAGCGCGCTCCTATGCTACCGCCTACAGCCAGCCGCGGCCCGAGGAGTTCAGTGCGGTCGACCTGGGTGATTTCGCGCAGTTGATCGGCAAGCGTGGTGGACCGGCCGAGATCGCCGCGCCGGCTCAGGCGTTGTTCGACGTGATCGAGCAGGCCCGCATCGCCGAGTGGAACGCCGGCTTCCACAGCCGATCCACTGGTATGTCGGTCTTCTTCCCACAGGTTGCAGAACTCTATCCCGATTTCTACGAGCAGGCCTCGCCACTGCCGCAGAAGACCTCCTGGGCCGTCTTCCTCAAGCAGTTCTATCAGGCCGGCACGACCCAGGTCAGTGCGCCCGCGATCACCGACCTCCGGCTTTCGGACACCACCGCCGGCATCAACAATCCGGTGACACTCGAAGGCGCCGTCTCGGGGAGCGACATCGCCTACGTCTTCTTCTTCGTCGGCGTGCCCAACGGCGACGGCAGCAGCGTCCAGTTGACCGATATCGATTTCATCTACCCGCCCGGCAGCTCGCCCAACGCCGAGGTGCCACCGTGGGATGACGGTTCGTACACGCTCAATGCGACCTGGAACGCTACCCAATGGGCGCTCTCCAACGGCATCGACACCATCCCGGTGCTGCTCGGCCCGGCGAAGTACGGCACCGATCTCTACGGCGTCGAGGGAATCTATACCTTCCGCGATACCGGCGAGCAGATCGCGGCCGGGCTGCTGTTCCAGGTTCGGCAGGGGCGCGCAACGCTCCAGACGATCTGGGGCTTTCCTAAAGGCAAGCAGGAGACCCAGCCGTTCGAGATCTCGCCGGTGGCCGGCGATACGTTCACGGCGCTCTTGCGCTCGTACACCGTGCAGGGTGATCGGTTGGTTCCCGACCTTGTTCAGGGCGAGACGATCACCTTCGGCGACCAGCCGCTGAGCGCCTTCCAGGTGCCGGCCACGAGCGGCGATTATGTGATCGGCTTCCTGGTGCGCGATATCTCCGGCCACTTCAACTATCAATACGAGCAGATCACCGTCGACAACTCCGGCGCCGGCCCGGTCAATCCGGCCGAGCCGACGCAGCCGCCGGCCGGCCCCGGCTCACAGGCCGGCACGCTGGCGTTCAGCAGCCAGGAGCTCGGCTTCGCGCTCGAATACCCCGATACATGGCAAACCCTCGACACCGGCAACGATCAAGTCTATTTCTACGATCCCGACCAGAATAGTGCCTCCTTCGTCAGCGTCGATGTCTACTCGACCGATCAACAGCCTGCCCAGGCCAACCAGTTGCTCCTCAGCCGATACGCCGGGGCGCTCAGCCAGGAGCAGGATTTCAAGCAGGGCGAGGTGAAGCCGTTCCGGCTGGCGGGCGAGGAAGGTCTCTCGTTCCAATACACCTACACCGACAAGAACGGCAACCCCATGTTCGGGATGGCGATCGTCGTCACCAGCCCGAACACCGGCCTCAGCTATTTGGTGACGGTCCAGGCGCTGGAGTCGGACTACGATAGTGAAGTGAACACGTTCAACGCAATTCTGGAGTCGATGCGGATCCAGTAGCTGAGGTGGGGTTTCAACAGGCCGCATCAGCAAGTGGCTCGCCTGCGCCCTCCGTTCTTCCTCGCCCCG
>FLYN01000101.1_pt1 | contig 11074 bp, 8 predicted proteins | sample 1122621 | NCBI WGS metagenome assembly FLYN01 (sample SAMEA4346792, study PRJEB14843) | hot springs metagenome | biome: Terrestrial Biome; feature: Habitat; material: Sediment | place: India | collected 2012-06-12 | depth 1760 m
CGCGCGCGGCCGTCGCGGCGGCCGTTGCGCTGCGCGTCCAGCGCGCGGCGCAAGTACTGGCCGGTGTAGCTCTCGGGCACCTGCGCCACCTCATCGGGCGTCCCCTCCGCGACGATCTGGCCGCCGCGCGCGCCCCCCAGCGGCCCCAGGTCGATCAGGTGGTCACAGTTCTTGATCACATCCATGTGATGCTCGATGATCACCACCGTGTTGCCCGCGTCGACGAGGCGCTGGAGCACGCGCAACAGCGCCGAGGTGTCCTCGAACGAGAGGCCGGTGGTCGGCTCGTCCAGGATGTATAGCGTGCGACCGATGGACCGGCGCGAGAGCTCCGTCGAGAGCTTCACGCGCTGCGCTTCGCCGCCGGAGAGGGTCGTCGCCGGCTGGCCGAGACGGATGTAGCCGAGACCCACGTCTTTCAGCGTCTGGAGCTTGCTGCGCACGCGCGGGAAGGCGCTGAAGAACTCCAGCGCTTCGTCCACGGTCATGTCCAGCACCTCGGCGATGTTCTTGCCTCGGAACAGTATCTCCAGCGCCTCGCGGTTGTAGCGCTGGCCTTTGCACACCTCGCACGGCACCGTCACGTCCGGCAGGAAGTGCATCTCGATCTCGATGTAGCCGTCCCCGGCGCAGGCCTCGCAGCGGCCACCCTTCACGTTGAATGAGAAGCGGCCCGGCCCGTAGCCACGCAGCCGCGCTTCCGGCACGGAAGCGAACAGCTCGCGCACCGGCGTGAACAGCCCCGTGTAGGTCGCCGGGTTGGAGCGTGGCGTCCGCCCAATGGGCGACTGATCGATGTTCACCACCTTATCGATGTGCTCCAGCCCGTCGATGCCGTCGCACGCGCCCGGGCGGTCGCGCGCGCCGTAGAGGAGCTGCGCGGCCTTCTTGTGCAGGATGTCCGAAACGAGCGTGCTCTTGCCCGAACCGGACACGCCCGTCACGCCGACGAACTTGCCAAGTGGAATGCGCACATCGATGTGCTTCAGGTTGTTCTCGCGCGCCCGGCGGATGAGCAAGAACTTGCCGTTCCCGGGGCGACGCGTCTCGGGGACCGGGATGCGCCGGCGCCCGCTCAGGTACTGGCCGGTGAGCGATTCCTTGCTCCGCAGGAGCTCCCGCAGCGGGCCGGCGAAGACCACCTTCCCCCCGTGCTCACCCGCGCCCGGCCCCATATCGATCAGCCAGTCCGCCGCCCGCATCATCGCCTCGTCGTGCTCGACGATAAGCACCGTGTTGCCCAGGTCACGCAGGCGCTGGAGCGTACGGATCAGCCGCTCGTCGTCGGCCGGATGGAGGCCGATGGTCGGCTCGTCGCAGACGTAGAGCACACCCATCAGCCCGGAGCCGATCTGCGTCGCGAGTCGAATGCGCTGCGCCTCGCCGCCAGAGAGGGTACCCGTCGCCCGATCGAGCGTGAGGTAGTCGAGGCCGACCTCCACCATGAAGTCGAGCCGGGCCGCGATCTCCTTCAGGATCTGCCGCGCGATGGCGCGTTCCCGTTCGTTCAGCGGCGTGTCCTTGCCGGAAAGGCGCCGCACCCACTGCTGCGCCTCCACCACGCTCAGCCGCGTGACATCGATGATGTGCCGCCCGTCCACGGTGACGGCGAGCGACTCCGGTTTCAGCCGGGCGCCGCCGCAGGCGGGGCAGGGGTTCGCCGCCATGTAGCGCTCGATCTCGCTGCGCACGTAGTCGGAGTCGGTCTCGCTGTGGCGACGCTGCAGGTTCGGGATCACCCCCTCGAAGTTCGTGTCCCACTTGTTCTTGTGGCCGCCGGCGCTGGTGTAGGTGAGCGTGATCGGCGTGGGGTCGCCGTAGAGAATCAGGTCCAGGTGTTTCTTCGCCAGCTTGGAGACCGGCACATCCAGGGAGAAGCCGTGCTTCTTGGCCAGCGCCTCTAGCATCCGGTAGTACCAGGTGCTGGTGGCGCTGGCGCGCTGCCACGGCTGGACCGCCCCTTCCGAGAGGCTCAGGTCCTTGTTCGGGATCACCAGCTCCGGGTCGATCTCCATCTTCACGCCCAGGCCGGTGCACTCCGGACAGGCGCCGTGCGGGCTGTTAAAGCTGAAGTTACGCGGCGCGATCTCCCCCAAGCTGATGCCGCAGTCCACGCAGGCGAAGTGCTCCGAATACAGCCGCTCTTGCTCTCCCTCGACCGTGACCAGCACCACACCCGCCCCAAGCTTGAGCGCCGTCTCGACCGAGTCGGCCAGCCGGCGCCGCAGCTCCTCCGTCTCCTCCCCCTCCTCCTTCGTGACGAGCCGGTCGACGACGATCTCGATCGTGTGGCGCTTGTTCTTATTCAGGTCGAAGTCCTCAGACAGGTCGCGCACCTCGCCGTCGACGCGCACGCGCACAAAGCCCGCCTTGCGCGCATCCTCGAAAACGTGCGCGTGCTCACCCTTGCGGTCCCGGATGATGGGCGAGAGGATCATCAGTCGCTTGCCCGCCGGCAGCTCGAGGATCGCGTCCACGATCTGCTGCACCGTCTGCCGCTCGATCACCCGGCCGCAGTTCGGGCAGTGAGGCGTCCCCGCCCGCGCGAAGAGCAACCGCAGGTAGTCGTAGATCTCGGTCTGGGTACCCACGGTGGAGCGCGGGTTGCGGCTCGCCCCCTTCTGGTCGATCGAGATCGCGGGTGAAAGGCCCTCGATGTAGTCGACGTCCGGCTTCTCCATCTGGCCGAGGAACTGGCGCGCATAGGCGGAGAGCGACTCCACGTAGCGGCGCTGGCCTTCGGCGTAGATCGTGTCGAACGCGAGCGAACTCTTGCCAGAGCCGGAAAGGCCCGTGATCACGACCAGCCGGTCGCGCGGGATCGCAACATCGATGTCCTTCAGGTTGTGTTCACGGGCGCCTTTGACGACGATGGCGTCCAGGGGCACGGATGGCACCTCCAGGGAAGCTAGCGAGGGGGTTCTCCTCAGCGAAAGCTAAGTCTACCAGGAATCACGCTTTCGAACAAGGGTGCTAAGGGGCGGAGCGACAGAACCACAGGACCTGGGAACCCCTGGAACCACTGAACATGCCATCCCTGGTTCTATGGTTCTGAGGTTCGATGGTGCAAGGCGTCAGCAAACACCAACCGGCGCACTCTTCTCCAGAGGCGACCTTCTTGCCCCACCCGGCCCCTCCCCGCCACAATGCGCCCGTGAAGCGCTACGCCCTCGTCGGCTGTGGGGTGCGCGGCATCAGCATGTACGCGCTGCCGCTCGCCAGGTACTACGGCGATGTCGGCCAACTAGTCACCATCTGCGATAGCAACCCCGTGCGCCTCGTTGCCTGTAATGGATACCTGGACACCCCCGTCCCAGCCTATACGGACTTCGACGCCATGCTCCGGGAGCAGCGCCCCGACGTCGTCATCGTCGCGACCATCGACCGCACCCACCACGACTTCATTATCCGCGCGCTGGAAGCCGGCGCCGACGCCATCACCGAAAAGCCGATGACGATCGACGATGAGAAGTGTCGCGCCATCCTCGAGGCCGAGCGGCGCACGGGGAAGCGCGTGATCGTCGCCTTCAACTACCGCTACTCGCCCCAGCACCAGCAGATCAAGCGTCTGATCACGGAGGGCGCCATCGGCCGCGTGCTCTCGGTCGACTTCACCTGGCCGCTGGACTACATCCACGGCGCGGACTTCTTCCGGCGCTGGCACCGGCGCATGGAGAACTCCGGCGGGCTGCTCGTCCATAAGGCCACCCACCACTTCGACCTGATCAACTGGTGGCTGGATGCCGAACCGCAAGAGGTCTTCGCGCACGGGCGCCGCGCCTTCTACGGCCCAACGCGCGAGCAGCGCGGCGAGCGCTGTCTCACCTGCGCGCACACCCAGACCTGCGAGTTCTTCATGGACCTGCGCGCGCAGGACTACATGCGCGCCCTCTACCTCGACGCCGAGCGTGAGGACGGCTACCACCGCGACGGCTGCGTCTTCGCCGATGAGATCGATATCTACGACACGATGTCCGCCACCGTGCGTTACGCGAACGGCGCGCTGCTCACCTACGCGCTGACCGCCTACGCCCCCTGGGAGGGCTACGACCTCGCCTTCAACGGCACGGAGGGCCGGCTCGAGGTGCTCTTCGTCGAGCGCGCGCCCGGCCGCGAGCCGGGCATCGAGATGACGATCGCGCCGCTGCGCAAGCCGGCCCAGCGCATCGAGCCGGAGACCGGCACCGGCGGCCACTACGGCGGCGACCGCCTGCTGCGCGACCACCTCTTCCGCGGCGCCGAAAGCGACCCCCTCGGCCTCCAGGCGGACTCCCGCGCCGGCGCCATGTCGATCCTCACCGGCGTCGCCGCCAACCGCTCGATCGCCGAAGGCCACCCGGTGCGCATCGACGAGCTGCTGGCGGGCTAGTGCCGTCTTCAGGAAGCGGGGGCTAAGCGCGCGATGGAGCGGCTCGGTCGCGCGCCGGCCGCTCGGCTTCGAGGAACGCCCGGCCCGCAGGGGTGACCTCAACGATCAGGCCGAAGTTCGCCTCGCGCTTGCACACGACCAGCCCCAGATCGACGGCATCCTCCCAGATCGAAAGGCGCGGACACGTCGTCCGCCAGGCTTCCATCACCTCGCGGTACGGCCTCGGCCTCGTCGCGACCGATTCGAGCAGGTCGAGCACAAGTGGTTTGTTGGCTGGATTCACTCCCAGCGCCCCTCGAGCGGTGCTACCCCAGCTTCGCACGCCCGCCGAGCCGCTACCCACTCGCCGTTCCGGGGAAGTCGAGCTGGTACGTGCGGTAGAGCCACGGGATGCGCAGGATGCCCATCAGGTTCAGCCCCATGGCGATCAGCACCACGCCCGCCACCTTCTCGATCGTCTCCAGATGGTCCTGCACCACGAACCCCAGTGCCCCCGCCGACGCCCCCAACGCCACGAAGACGATCGAGAAGCCCGCCACAAACGCCAGCGCGTGCCGGAAGGTTACCCCGCGTTGCTCCGCCGCCTCCACATCGGACGAGACGCCGGCCAGATGCATCAGGTACGCCGGTACCATCGGCAGCGTGCAGGGCGAAAGGAACGCGATTACGCCCGCCGTGAACGCCGCGATAAACCCAAAGTAGCCGGTGACGCTGATCGCCGTGACGCTCTCCTCGGCCGTGGTAACGGTGCTCACGCCGCCCGTGAAGTACTGGTTAAACATGGTAAAACGGTCGAGGAAGATCAGCGCGCCGATCACGATCACCAGCAGCCCGCCCGCGATCTCCAGCGCCGGCAGCAGCGGCCGGATCTTGCGCATGCCCGTCATCGCTTGGCCCAACATCAGCCCCGCGATCAAGAACGGCACCCCCAGCCCGATCGACCACGCCGCAAGCAGGAACGTCCCCTGCGCCACCGTCGCCGACGAGGCGGCGAGCGTCAGCACCGCGCCCAGGATTGGCCCGATGCACGGCGTCCACCCCACCGCGAACGCCGAGCCGATGCCGAACGACTTCCCGTAACGCACCGCGCCAGCGATGCCGCCCTGTGGCGCAGCGCCCGGCGCGTCCGTTGGCAGCGATTCGCTCGTGGTGGCCATGATCGTTCCTACGCTGTTGCCGCTGGCACCGCCGCGAGATGCTTCGCTTCGCTCGGCATGGTGCTAGGAAAACGGGTCGTTCGCCGCGCCGTCCAAGCCGAGCAGCGCGAGCCGGGCCGCGTCGTAGCGCTCCTTCGCGCGCGCCTCGCGGTTGAGCAGGCCCTTCAGTTTCGGCGGCTCCAACCGCTCGCCCTCCAGGAACACCCGGTGCAGCGCCTCAAGCTGCTCCCGCCAGGCCTCGTACGCCTGCCGGTACTCCTCCTGCGTCTTCGCGTCGGCCATCGCTAGAGAAAGTATAGCGACTTATTGTGACTGGTTCGGAGTTGGGAGTGGGACGTGGCACACCCGCTATACTCCTATCGAACGAACGCCGTGCCCAACTCCCCACCCCGTTGCATCGCCATCGATGGGCCCGTCGCCGCCGGCAAGAGCGCCGTCGGCGCGGCCGTCGCCCGCAAGCTGCGCTACCGCCTCGTCGATACCGGCATGATGTACCGCGCCCTCACCCGCCTCGCCCTCGAGCGCGGCATCGACCCGCACGATGAAGCTGCCCTGGGCGCCCTCGCCCGCCAGGCGCGCATGACGCTCGAGCCCGGCCCGCCCGACGCCCCCGAGGCCACCCGCATCCGCGTCGACGGCCTGGACGTGACCGACGAGCTGCGCCTGCCCGACGTAGGCATGGCCGTCTCGCTCGTCTCGCGCGTGCCCGCCGTGCGCCAGGCCATGGTCGCCCACCAGCGCCGGCTGGCGGCCGAGGGCGGCGTGGTGATGATGGGCCGCGACATCGGCACCGTGGTCCTGCCGGACGCCCCACTCAAGATCTACCTGGACGCCTCGCCCGAGGAGCGCGCGCGACGGCGCTACCGCGAGCTGCGAGCCGCCGGCCGCGAGACCACCCTGGAACGCGAGCGTGAGGAGATCGCCCACCGCGACGCCATCGACAGCGAACGCGCCGTCTCCCCCCTCCGCCCCGCCGAAGACGCCGTCGTCATCAACACCGATGGCCTCGCCCTCGACGCGGTGGTCGAGCGCGTGCTAGCGTTAGTGTCGTGCTCCTGAACGCCTACCGCCGCTTCATCATCCTGCTGGACCGCTTCCTCACGCTGATCTACGTCCGCAAGTTCGAAGTCGTCGGCCGGGAGAACGTGCCCAAGGAAGGTCCCGTGATCATCGCCAGCAACCACCTGAACAACGCCGACCCGCCGATGATCGCCCTCGCCCTCCCCCGCTACCCGACGTACATGGCCAAAAGGGAGATGATCCGCTGGCCCATCCTGGGTCCCGCGTTCCGGCTCTTCGGCGCCTTCCCCGTCCGCCGGGGCGAGGCCGACCTCTCCGCGCTGCGCATGGCCTCGGAACTCGTGCGGCAGGGCAAGGCGCTGGTGATGTTCCCGGAAGGCACCCGCAGCCGCACCGGCGGCCTCACGCGCGGCCACCCGGGCACCGCGATCATCGCCCTGCGCACCGGCGCGCCCATCGTCCCCGTTGCCATCACCGGCAGCGAGCACCTGGCCTGGCCCTGGATCTTCCTCAAGCCCTTCTCCGTGAAACACATCAAGGTCGTCGTGGGCAAGCCCTTCCGCCTGCCACCCGTCCAGCGCATCACCAGCGAGACGGCGAAGGAAGCGACCGACATCATCATGCGCCAAATCGCCGCGCTCTTACCGCCCGAGTACCGTGGCGTTTACGCGAACGACGCCTCGAAGCCGGACACAGACGCCCCAGCGCCCCCCGCCCAAGCCGCTCGCTATACTGGATAGAGCCATGGAGATCCTGCTCGCCCGCGATATGGGGTTCTGCTTCGGCGTGCGCCGCGCCGTCGAGATGATGGAGGAGGCGGTGGGCCAACGCGGCCCCATGGTCAGCCTCGGCACCGTCGTCCACAACCCGCAGGTCGTCGGCGAACTCAGGGAGAAGGGCCTGGACGTCATCGCCACGCTCGATGACCTGAGCGACCGCCCCGTCGCTATCACCGCCCACGGCGTGAGCGAGGCGGTGGTAAAACAGCTCGAGGCCGCCGGCGCCGACGTCGTCGACACCACCTGCCCCATCGTTACGCGCGCGCAGCAGTGGGCCAAGCGCCTGGCCCAGGAGGGCTGCGCCGTGATCATCTTCGGTGACCCGAACCACAAGGAGGTGCGCGGCGTCCTGGGCTGGGCCCCCGGTCACGCCTACGCCGTCCCCTCAATCGACGCGATCGACGAGCTGCCCGAGGACCTCCCCAGCCGCATCGGCGTCCTCTCGCAAACCACCGAGACCGAGGCCCACTTCGCCGACTTCGTCCGCGCCCTGCTGGAACGGCGCATGGACCGGATCAGCGACCTGCGCGTGATCAACACCCTCTGCAACGCCACCACCAGCCAGCAGGCCGCGGCCCAAGAGCTGGCCCACCAGGTCGACCTGATGATCGTGATCGGGGGGCGCGAGAGCGCCAACACCCGCCACCTGGCGGAGGTCGCGCGCGAAGAGGGCGTCGAGACCTACCACGTGGAGTCGGCGGCGGAGATCGACCCCGCCTGGCTCGCCGGCCGCCAGCGCGTCGGCGTCACCGCCGGCGCCTCCACGCCGGACAGCGCGGTCGATGCGGTGGTGGCGCGGCTGCGAGAGCTGGCGCCCGGCCGTTGACCGCTTCTCCCACCCCCCGCTCCGCGCTACACTACCCCCGAACGGAGGTGATGCCTCAGGAGCGAGGCCGCGACGGCACCACCGCATCCCAAGCGCCTGGCCCGGAGGCGGCGGGTGACGAGGCGGAGGCCGATCGAACCACTCGGCGGATGGCCTCCCGGCTGCACAGTCGTCATGGACGGGACAAACCGGAGGCGTGAGCCCCCGACAAACCCCGCCCAACGTGCCGGAGACGTTCGTCTCCGTCCTGCCCCGCGGCGAAACCACAGCCCCCTGACCCGAACCATCCGTTAGCAGCGCCCAAGCGCGCGTAGTGCCTGCGCGCCCCTCGCCGCTCAGCCGGCGAGGCGCGCACGCGACGAAAGGACCTCGTCAACCAATGTGTGGCATCTTCGGCTACGCCGGCACGCGGGAAGCCGGCCCGCTGCTGCTCGACGGCCTCCAGCGGCTCGAGTACCGCGGCTATGATAGCGCCGGGCTCGCCGTCCTCGACGGCGACGGCCGGCTCCACTTCACCAAACAGACCGGCAAGATCGCCGGGCTCGTCGCCCGCCTGGAGGGCGTCTACCCGCCGGGCACGCTGGGCATCGCCCATACCCGTTGGGCGACGCACGGCAAGCCCGCCGACGCAAACGCCCACCCTCACCTCGACTGCACCGGCGACGTCGCCGTCGTCCACAACGGCATCGTCGAGAACTACCACGCCTTGCGCGACGAGCTGTCCGCCCAGGGCCACACCTTCGTCTCCGAGACCGATACGGAGGTGATCGCGCACCTGCTCGAGCTCTACCTCCGCGAAGGCGACGCATTGCCGGACGCGCTCCGGCGCGCGCTCGCGCGCCTCGAAGGCTCGCACGCGATCGTCGCCCTCAGCCGCCACCAGCCCCACCGCTTGGTCGCCGCCCGCGCGGGCAACGCCGGCGGCGTCGTCATCGGTTACGGCGAACATGAGCGCTTCATCTCGAGCGACCTGCCCGCGCTGCTGCCGGAGACCCGCACCGTCGCCTTCCTCGCCGACGGCGAGACGGCCGAGGTGACACGTGAGGCCGTGCGCTACTGGGACGCCTCCGGCGTCGAGATCGAAAAGGAGCCGCAGACCGTCCCGCTCGATCCGGTCGCCGCCGCCAAGGGCGTCTACAAGCACTTCATGCTCAAGGAGATCATGGAGCAGCCGGAGTGCGTGCTGGACACCTTCCGCAGCCACATCCTCCTCGACCCACCCAGCGTCGAGCTGACCAACCTCGGCGTTCCGGACGACACGCTGCGCGCCGTCCAGCGCGTCGTCCTGGTGGCGATGGGCACCAGCCTGCACGCGGCAATGGTCGGTCGCCACTACCTCGAGGCGATCGCCGGCCTGCCGGCCGAGGTCGACAACGCCTCGGAGTTCCGCTACCGCAGCCTGCGCCTGGGGCCGGAAACGCTCGTCGTTTCCGTCGCTCAGTCCGGCGAGACGGTCGACACGCTAGAGGCCATGCATCAGGCGAAGCGCCTCGGCGCGCCGCAGATCACCGTCTGCAACACACCCGGCGCCCAGTCCACCCGCGTCGCCGACGGCGTTTTTTACACGCGCTGCGGGCCGGAGATCGGCGTCGCCAGCAGCAAGACACTCACCGCCTCCATGGTCGCGCTCTATCTCCTCGCGTGCCACATCGGCCGCGTGCGCGGCGCGCTCGACGCCGCCACGCACGCGGAGCTGGTCGAACCGCTCTCGCACCTGCCCGACCTGATCGGCCGCCTGCTCGAGGCCTCGCCCGTCTTCGATGACCTGGCCGGGCGCTTCTTCCGCTACCAGCACTTTCTCTTCCTGGGCCGCGGGTTGCAGTACCCGGTGGCCATGGAAGGCGCGCTTAAGCTCAAGGAGCTGAGCTACATCCACGCCGAAGGCTACCCCGCCGGCGAGATGAAGCACGGCCCGATCGCGCTGATCGACGAGACGATGCCCACCGTGGCCATCGCCGTGCGCGACGGCATGCGAGAGAAGATGCTCTCCAACATCGAGCAGGTGCGCGCTCGCGACGGCATCGTGATCGCCGTAATCACCGCCGGCGATGCGGAGGTCGCCGCAAAGGCGGACGAGGTAATCGAAGTGCCCGCCACGGCGCCGTTACTCCTGCCCGTGCTGACCGTGGTGCCGCTCCAGTTGCTCGCCTACCACATCGCCGTGCGCCGCGGCTGCGACGTGGACCAGCCCCGCAACCTGGCCAAGACCGTGACCGTGGAGTAGGGCAGGGCGGTCTCATACCGATGTGTGGTAGGGGCGGTTCGCGAACCGCCCCTACACCCGGTCCGCCTCCTCTGCCCGCGCCTCCAACATCCGCAGCAGTTTCTCTCGCTCCGGCGCGATCTTCTCCGTGAGGCGCACTGCCAGCACCGGCGCCTCCCACCGCGCGACCAGCGCCGTATCGACCGCGCGCTGTCCCTTGTACGCCCGTTCGTACGCCGCGAGCATCAGCCGACGCGCGAACCGCGCCCCGAAGCGGACCACCACGGGCGAGCCGGGCGGCGGCTCACCGAGCCGGAGCATCAGCACCGTGCGCGCGTAGTCTGCCGTCGGATCGCCCCGCGTCGCGTTCGTCCAATCGATGATCGCGGGCGCGCGGCCCGTCATGATGATGTTGCCCGGATGGAAGTCCCCGTGACAGACGCGGTTGCCGTCCGGCAGCGTCTCCAGCGCATCGAGCGCGAAGCGCGCAAGATGCGCCGGCACCAGGTCCGACCTTTCGATCTGCGCGCGCATGCGCTCGCGCAGCGCTGGTAGGTTCATCGGCGCGTCCGCCTGATGCAGCTCCGCGTGCAGCCTCCCGGTCAGCGCGCCGAGCGACCACACCAGCCACGGGCGTTTCCCGACGATCGTGAGCAGGTCCTGCCCATCGACGCGCTCCAGCACCAACCCCGGCCGCCCAGCCACCTCGATCACCTCGCG
>FLYN01000633.1_pt1 | contig 11053 bp, 11 predicted proteins | sample 1122621 | NCBI WGS metagenome assembly FLYN01 (sample SAMEA4346792, study PRJEB14843) | hot springs metagenome | biome: Terrestrial Biome; feature: Habitat; material: Sediment | place: India | collected 2012-06-12 | depth 1760 m
CAGGAGGCTCAGCGTGTGTAACCGTCCCTCCGCGCTCACGCGATAAATGCGCACCAAGCCATCGGCGACAATATGAAAGCCGGCGCATGGCTCGCCTTCGGCAAAGATGGTCGCACCGGCCTGATAAGCGCGCCGGTGTGTCTGCTGCTCGATTCGATTCAGACCATACTTATCAATTCCCGCGAAGAACGGGATCGAATGCCAGTCAATTTGCATTTCGGTTTCTGATCCACCTCGGTGATGTTCGTCGCAGGGCAAATCGCGCCTGCGCTAATTCGATCCTGCAACAATGCGCTACAAAATTTGCGCGATGACGATCAATGCAATCACCAGCCCAGCCGCCAGCAAACCCATACTCTTGAGGTCAGACAGAACGTAACCGTATTCCTGGCGCAGCTCTGCTTCGGTGACGATCTTGGTCGGATTCGCCAGCAGCTGGCGCACCACCTCCGGGTCGTTGGGGTCCAGCTTCCGCTCACCCAGACGCGCGGGCTGCACCCCCTTACGGTGGCGGGGACGCGCCCGGTATGGCTGGGCGATGGTCGCAGCGCCGGAAGCACTCGGTTCGGCAGATTCGCCCGTTTCAGCGCTGGCGGCCTCTTGCTGAGCGATTTGCTGGCGCGCGCGCTCCAAAATTTCCTGCGGGATATTCGGCGTGCCTTTGCGATGGCGGCGTTTCGACATGATTCTAATCCTTGTTCTGGCTGTTAGCACTTTCAAAAAGCCAATCGCCAACAGCCCTAAACATCCACCCGATCTGCAAACACGACAATACGCTTGTCGTCTACTTTATAGGGATAGCACGAGATGAGCGTGGCCGTTGGACCGCCCCGGTTCTCCATCACGTGCACGTCGTTTGGCTCGACAATTTCCCAGCCGGTCACGACATAGGTGTAAATCTGCGTCTCGGTGTAAATCTGGAACTCGTCACCCGCCTCAAGCTGGTCGAGGTGGCGGAAAATCTCGCTGTAAATATCGTTATGCGCCGACAGCACCACGTTGCCCGTATCGTCGGCAGGCGTGACGCCATTGTTGAGCTGGCCGATGCCCAGCCGCAGCGCCTCCCAGTCTACGCCCTGCACAATCGAATGGTCAACACTGATTTCTGGAATCACCAGTCGGAGAGCGGTTTCAGCCGTCGGCGGCGGGCGATTGATGACCGGCGCGAGAATCTGGCTTTGCACCAGCGGCAGCAGATTGCTGGGAATCTCGGCATAGTTGAACTGGTGCGGCTGGCCTTCTACCGGGGGCACATGGCCGCCGGGAAGTACGACCTCTTCCAGCCGCAACTGCGGCGTGGGCGCAATCGTGGGGATGGCGGCGCGGCGCTGTTCCTCGGCAAGCTGCTGCGCTGTCGCCGTTTCCTGCTCCAGCCGCCCGATGGCTGTCAGCATGTTATAGCCGAGGAAGACCAATCCGACGACGGCCAGCACTTCCACCAGCAGCAGGGCTTTGTTGACGAAATCGCGCCAGAAGTGATCGCGCTCCAGGCGCTCGACGTACTCATCGTCGTCCAGCACATCGTCCTCGAAACGCGGCTGCGAATCGAGGACGGGGATGATCTTCTCGACGGGCGGCGCAGATAACGGTGCAGCGTTTTGCGCCAGGGGTACAGGCTCAATTGCAGGCGGCAAAGGGGAATCGGTTTTGCGATTGTTCACCAGCCTGCCTGCCCGCTCCATGCGTTGGAGTTTGCGCTGGCGTTCCTCGCGCTTCTTGATGGCGAGGATGCGCTCCAGCTCTTCGATTGTGAGTTCGTCAACAGGTCGTTTGTCGCGCATTACAGCTTTCAGCTTTCAGCGGTCAGCTATCAGTTTGTTATTTTACAGTACAGCACAATTCGATGAACAATACATGAATGTTCAGATGGCTTTGGAGGCGACGGCGAAGACCTCGCGCTCAAAGAACCAGCAGAAGGGCGGCACGTTAAACATCAGCATTCTCAGCCCTGCCAGAATAAAATGCTCGTCGCGGTCCTGCGGCGGGCTGTCCAGCCACACTTTGCCCTTAAAGCCTGCCCGCCTGAGCGCCTGCCTCATGCTCCACAGCGATTGCTCGTTCACATGCACATGCTCATTCACCGAGACGATAAACTGGCGCGGATTCTTCGGATATTTGTGCCCTTCGCCCATGAGCGTGCGCGCCAGCCGCACCAACGGATAGGCGTAGCGGTCATACCACACATTCGGCGCGGTATGGATGATAAAACGGCCATCCGGCTTGAGCACGCGATGAACCTCCAGCATCGCCGTATGCAGTTCCCAGGGATGCAAGTGCTCCACCACGTCGAACATCAACACGCGGTCAAACGCCTCATCCGGGAACGGCAGGCGCTTGGCGTCGGCCTGCACGACGGCGGTGTGGGCGCGCATCTCAGGGTCAAAGGAGCGAAGCACTCGCTGCGACAGGCGGACAGCCACTTCGGCGTAGTCAATGCCGTAGGCGTTTGCGCCCAGCCGCGCGCAGTGCCGTAGAATCTCCCCCCGTCCGCACCCCACATCCAGGATCGCCATGCCGGGTGTGATTTCGGCGAGCGCGAAGGCTGACGACAGCCGGCGCGACAGATGCTCGCCCTCGGTAGCATTGAACTCGTCGTAGCCTTCGCAGGCGGTGCGGAAGTATTCTTCCGTATACAGGGTTGAAGGCAGCGGCGGCTGCTCGCGCTGTCGCTCGTTCACACTCAATTTACGTATCAGCAAAAGTTCGTTTTCGTAAAGCGATTATACTTGACGTGCTCGACAGCGCAACAAGCGGTTCTAAAGCCTTTCCATAGCAGGCTTCAGGCTATGATACAATTAATCCTGGAGCACACCCTTGCCCCATATCTTTTTCTACGCTCGAACGGTATACCGGATGAGTCACGCGCATCCTCAGCGCGCCAACACACAATGGAGACGGGATGGTGGAGCGCGTTGACGAGCAGCGTTTGTTGCGGCGGGCGCAGCGCGGCGACGCCGAGGCATTCGCCGCCCTGTACCGCGCCAACGTGCAGGCCATCTTCCGCTATATCGCGCACCGTGTCAACAACGTGCACCTGGCGGAAGACCTGACGGGCGACGTGTTTATTCGCGCGCTGGAAGGGCTGCCGAGCTACACCGACCAGGGCAAGCCGTTCATCGCCTGGCTGTACCGCATCGCCCACGCGCGCGTGGTAGACCATTACCGGCGTACCGAACGCAGGCCGGTGGAGAGCGACGTGGAGGCCGAGCCACTGCCGTTCACGCCCGATCTGGACAAGGGACTGCTGCGCAGGCAGGCGGCCCGGGCACTGCGGGCGGCGATTGCCGAGCTGACAGACGAGCAACAGCAGGTGGTGATCCTGCGGTTTATCGAAGGACATCGAATCGAAACGGTGGCGCAGATGATGGGCAAAAACGCGAACGCGGTCAAGGCGTTACAGCACCGGGCGCTGCGCTCCCTTGCCAGCCGTCTGGAGCGCTCCGGCTTCGATATTGAGACCGTTCTTGCAGGGTTATCTTGAACGAGCTGCGCGACATCCCCGAACTAGACGACATCCTGGCAGCGTGCCTGGATGACATACTGCGTGGTCATCAAACGATTGACGACTGCCTGCAACGTTACCCGCAATTCGCCGACGAATTAAGACCCACGCTGCACATTGCCCTGCTAACCTCGCGGCTGAAGTCGCCGGAGCTGGCGTCTGACCGGGTGGATGCGCTGGAAGCCCGCCTGCGTTCACGTATGTCAAAACCGCGCAACGTCATTCAACTCCCCGTGATTCCACTTGCCATCAGCCGCATGGCGGCGATGGTTGCGCTCGTCCTGCTGCTGGCATTGGGCAGCGGCGCGGGATTAGTCGCCGCGTCGGCTGACAGTCTCCCCGGCGACACGCTGTATGGAATCAAGCGGCTGTGGGAGGCGATTGTGCTGGCGATTATGAGTCTGACCGACCAGTTTGACGACTTTACGCTGTACATCGCCGAAGTCCGCCTGGACGAAGTGAAACAGTTGGATGAGCGGGCGCGGCTGAATCAGTCGGCGCTAGTAGACCTGTACAGCGCGACGGTGAAGGCCATCAGCAGCGCCGACAGCGCGAGCGAGCAGGCCGCCGTCACCAAATACTTGGAAGAAGCCCAAGCGGTACTGGAAGACATCGCAGCGCCCGCCGATGCCGCGCCTGTCTACCGGGATGTAGTTGGTCTAATGACACCGGTTTTCCATACTGACGGCAGCTTGCAACCGCCAACCAGCGACCTGCCACCCAGCTTATTTATCAGCGTTACGCCTACCGCCACAGCGACTCTCACGTCAACGGCCAGCGCCACCAGCACGCCGACGGCCACGCCAACAGCTACCCCTACCAACACGGCGACGGCTACCGATACGCCGACGGCGACGAATACGGCGACGCCGCGCATTCCGCCGACGCCCACACGCACGCCATCGCCCAGCCCGACGATTACGCCGAGTCCAACGCTGACGGTTACGCCTACTTCGTCCTGGACACCGCTGCCTATTCCTACTGTACCGGGCTATGTCGCGCCGACGCGCGTCTCTCCGCAGCCGGGCGGAGGCGATATGCGCACGCCGATCTCAGACGACATGAGCAGCGCTACGGCGCAGGTGCGCGAAACGCAGCAGTCCGTCTACCTCACGCAGACGGCGGGGCCGCCGGCCTCGACGAGCACGAGCACGCCGTAACGAAACAGACAAGGTAATCTAAGTTGGCGGATGAAGACTGGAGCGGTAAAGAGAAAATGTATACCGCCTGCCAATCATCAAATCCTTCTTTGATCCCCTCGCTTTAGCTCAACTCATTACTGATGCTTACGCCCTCTCCAATGTCTCTTGCCAACTCATCAAGGCCACTATGCGGCATGTTTATTACGTGACGAGCAACCAGGGAGATTTCGTCAGTCTCGTTTACCGCGCAGGTTATCGTCGAGAGAGCATTCTTGAAGAGATCGCGTTGATGGATTATCTGGCGCGAGAAGGGTTATCGGTTGTAGCGCCTATTCGTCTCACCCATGGTGAGCACTTGCTTAAATTAGATGCACCTGAAGGGATACGTCATGCGCTCTTATTACCGTATGTAAAAGGGAAAATTAGCCGTAAGCCCGATCCTCAACTTATTCAGCGTTACGGCGAATCTGTCGCCGAATTCCACAAACGGACGGATAGCTTACCTGAACCGAAAGCACGTCCAATCTATGATGCCCAAACACTCATTGTTCAATCAATGCACTCACTGGAATCGTTAATAGGCCACCTGCGAACTGTGTATGAGGAACTATGTCTGATTACTGATAAGCTTTATCCAAAGCCTGAAGCGCTACCAAAAATAAAGCCGCTCTTTGGTATCGTCCATGGCGACATCATTCCGTCAAATGCGTTGGTTACTTCTGACCACACCTTGACTTTGATTGATTTTGACCTTTTCGGCGTAGGCTGGCGGACTTACGATCTTGCCTCCTATTTTAACGAAATTAGATTTTGGCAAATGGGCGAAACGGCAACAACCGATTTTCTTAAAGGCTGCAACAGCTTTCGACCACTGAGTAACGATGAGACTCAAACCCTTCGGCTCATGCGCATGGCGAGACACATCTTCACACTGCCGCTGCTAACGTGAACACCTGGGGCAGCTCAATTTACTTGTCGGACAGGGTGATCGAAGCAGCTATGAGCAGCATAAGGGAACTTGATACAAGCCTTTTCTCGTAGGCTCTGATTCCTCGACACATGAATTCACTGCTTTGTGCAACGGTTGTAATCAGGTGAAGGAACCTCTTTTCCCCGTCCGGTGTATACTCCCCTAGATAACCTTTCCAGGAAGGTTGGCTCGTCTTTGATTGAAGCGGACTTGATAGGGCAGGCGCGCGCAGGGAGCGACGCCGCCTGGGACACGCTCATCCAGCAGCACCAGGAGGCGGTGTTCCGCCTGGCTTACCTGCTGACGGGCGACGCCAGCGACGCGGAAGACGTGGCGCAGGAGGCGTTTATCCGCGCCTTCCGCTCGCTGCACCGGTTCGATTCGGCGCGTCCCTGGCGTCCCTGGGTGTTGAGCATCGCCGCCAACCTGGCGCGCAACCGCCGCCGGTCTGTCGGGCGCTACATGGCCAACCTGCAACGCTTCGCCCGAATGAACCCAGAACCCGTGCTGACACCTGAAACACAGTACGCGGAACAGCACCGGGCGCGGGCGCTGTGGCAGGCCGTCCGGCGGCTGGAATTGTCCGACCAGGAGGTTATCTATCTGCGCTATTTTCTGGAACTACCGGTGGAGGAAACGGCGAGCGTGTTACAAGTCACGCCGGGCACGGTCAAGTCGCGCCTGCACCGCGCCCTTAACCGCCTGCGGGCGGTGGTCGAAGCGGAGTTTCCGCAGCTGCGGGAGGAAGCGGTATCCGATGAGTGAGCCGGAACGCAACGAACGCTGGGAAGCCCAGGTGCGAGAGACGGCGCGCCGCCTGCCCTATCCACCAACGCCGGACATTGCCGGCGGCGTTCGCCAGCGCCTCCAGGAGCGTCTACCATCGCCCTACCGGCGGCTGGCGTGGGCAGCCGTTGTGACGCTGCTGGTGCTGGGCGGCCTGCTCAGCGTACCCGAAGTGCGGGCGGCGGTGCTGGAAGCGCTGCGCATTGGCGGCATCACCATTTTTATGAACGAGCCGACGGCGACGCTGACTGCCACGCCTGCGCCTACCACAGCAGATATTGTCCGAACACCGCGTCCAACGCGGACGCCCTTTATCGAGCCAACGCCTGTCGCCTCCGTCCTCGACCTGCCGGGAGAGACGACGCTGGAAGCGGCACGCAGCGAGGTAAATTTCGACATCCTGCTGCCGACTTATCCTGCCGACCTGGGCGCGCCGGATCGCGTCTTCCTGCAAGACTTCGGCGGCGACGTGGTTACGCTCGTCTGGTTAGATGATGCGGGCAATGTCCGGCTCAGCCTGCAAATCCTCAACGAGCGAGTTGTGGGCAGCAAATACGAGCCGCACGATTATGCGGAGACAACCGTCAACGGGCGACAGGCATTCTGGCTGACGGGCGAGCACATCCTGGCGTTTTATGACGGGCGGAGCGGCGGCGACTTTATACGTCTGATCGAGAGCAACGTTCTGATCTGGGAAGAAGAAGGTATCACCTACCGGCTGGAAACCGAAGCCACGCTGGAAGAAGCGGTTCGGATTGCCGAGTCGCTGGAATAACCGGGAACGCCGGTCAGCGGGGCAGGTTGTCGGGCCGCACCTATGTGTGCGCCCCTACAGCCTCCGCACAATTGATTGCCATCTTCGATTGGAAATTAGCATTAGTAGATGCCGCCGCAGGCTCAAAGCCGTGCGGCTAGACGAAAAAAGCCTGCTGAAGCAGGCTCATTGGCAGGCGCGTGCTCAGCGCCGCCTTCAGGCGACTTCTAAGGGGGTTAACCGGATGCTTACCAGCGTCCGGCGGCGCAGGGGCGAACAGGCGGGATGACTCATGTCCGAGGTTTTTGGACAGCTACTTAGCCAGGGCACATCAGGCTTATAGGAGATGACAGGCGCTTCAGGCGGCACGTAGCCTGACAAGTCGCTCAATGCGGGAACCCTCGTTCCCCAGGCGGTGTATAAGCTACAGAATTAGCCAAAAGCGAATTGCTAAAGGAGTACGATCATGCGCAAATACTGGCTTATCACACTGTTTTTCGTTGGGATGCTGACCAGCATCACCGCCGCGAAATATATCCCCTATGTCGAGCCGTTGGACGGCGATTGGGGCGATGTCGCAAACCCCTGGCAAATGCCGGGCAGTTATATAGCCGGCCTGTACGGGCGGTTGAGCACGTATGGCGATGTGGATGTCATCGCCTTCGAATTCAACCGTCCGACAAGCGAGTGGTGGCTCGACGTGGTCATCCCGGTCTGCGGCGAGCATTTCGCGCCTTTTTCACCCTCCGTCGCTCTGATTGGCCCAGGGCTAACCGCTCCTGAAGAACTGCCTTTTGCGCTGCCGGATGGTATGGGGGCGATGATCTTCGACGACGGCGAAGAAATACCCATATCGGAATCGGACAACTATCTGTTCAGCGGCGACGTGCAGCAGGCAGTTCATTTTGAGCCAGATGAAATTCTTGATTCTGGAACGTATCTGATTGCCGTGTGGGAGCCAAACGGGCACACCGGCGCGTATGCGTTGTCTACGGGCGGCACTCATCCAGAAGACCTCAACGCCGAGGAGACCGCGCGGATGGAAGAAGTATTCCAGTTCATTAACAGCGGCGAATGGATGGGGCAGGACTGCACCGCGCCGCTGGCCGCCGAGGACTGCGTGGCAACCGAGGGGCATTTCACCCAGGCGGACTACCGGCAGGAGTTCCCTGAACAGTCCATCGTGGGCGAAGGCTACGCGCTGTCAGGGGTGGTGCGGGATGCGGCCACGTGCCTGCCTATTCCTGAAGCCCGCATCTGGTTCTGGATGGCGAATTCAGATGGCGAATATGACGGCAAGCATGAAGGGATGCTCTTCACCAACCAGCAGGGCGCGTATCGCATCCAGAGCGAGCCGCCGGGAGATTATGGGCCGGATGCGCAAGTGCATCTGCACATCAGCGCGCCGGGCTACCGGGCAATCGAGACGGAATGGTTTTTGAGCGACGGGGAGGGCGGCGGCAACGACACGTTCGACATCGTGCTGCTGCCGGAGTAGCCGCCGGATACTCAAGCATCCGGCTAGAGAAAAATGCCGGCTGAAGCAGGCATGGGGCGCAGCGCGCTGCGCCCCAACACCCATTCGTTGCGAACTGGTCTGTCACAAAGATGGCATTTCGCAGTTGCGAACCTAACATCTCTTCACCAGCATTTGCCGGAGGCGGAACAGGTCGGTACGGGAGGTCATGTCCAGGCTCATCGGCGTTACCGCGACCACTTTCTCGTGCAGCACCGCGTACACATCGGAGTCCGGCTCGGCCTGTGAAGGGTCGGCCTCAAACTTGTAGCCGAGGCGTCCAATGTCGGAGAGCGCGACGCGCTCGGGGCGGGTCGGCCAGTAGACGCGGCGGCGGGAGAGGCGCGTGACGCGCCAGGGCGTCTCCGTCGTCGCGCCCCAGGGCACGTCCAGCTTGAGCACGTCCACGTCGTCGGGCCGGCGGCTGCACATCAGCCATTCGCCAAACAGCCGCGCGAAATAGGCCGCCGCGCTGAAATCCACGTCGCTGGAATAGGTCAGATGCAGATCGTGCGGCGTTTGCAGCGACACCGCCAGCGCCGAGATTCCCAGGCTGGCCGCTTCGAGGGCAGCGCCGATGGTGCCGGAAATGGTCACGCCGTTGCCGGTGTTCTCGCCATAGTTGATGCCCGATACGACCAGCGCGGGCTGGCGCTCGGCCAGTTCCAGCACGCCATGCTGCACGGCTTGAGCCGGGGTCCCGTCTACCGCGTAGACGGTATGCTCATGGCCGTTGATGGGCATTTTCTGGAGGTGGATGCGCCCTTCACTGGCGACGGGCATACTGCGCCCCATGCCGGACTGCTGCTCGCGGGGGGCGACCACCAGGATTTCGCCCAGGCCGGTGAAGGCTTCGGCGGCAGCCCAGAGTCCGGGCGAAGCAATGCCGTCGTCGTTGGTGAACAAAATGATCGGGCGTACGTTAGTCATGTTGTGCCTGAGTTGAGCGTCCCTCCAGGAAAGGAGATTTTATTTGACTCAGTGTAATCCCATGATAGTTAAAAGTTCGTTAAGAATCAACGTGATGGAGCGCTAACCATAAATTAAATCACGTGGGAGAGAACAGGCTATTAGCGAACGCGCCGATCATACAGGCAGGGCACATTCAACACCTGGGCGATATACATCCCGGCGGCCTGCAAGTCGGTGCGCACGTCCGCTTGTGTGAGCGTGGTGACCGAATCCTGAGCCGCGTCGCCCTCCGGCAGCAGCGTGGCATCGTCGGCGACCAGCTCCGGCTGCCCTTGCTCAAGCAGGAACAGGAAGCGCCCGCCGCTGAGGAACAGGTTCAACTCGCCATGCTGGATTTTGCGCTGCTTGCCCTTTTTGCCCAGCACTTGCGTGACATAGACGGAGAGCACCTGCTCGCGGTTGATCTGCCAGCGCGGCCTGCGCCCCCGAAACGCAATCACATTGCCTGAACCGGCGTCTACGACAATGCGGTTGGGGGCGGCGAGCAGCTGGTAGAGCAGGTGACCGATCATGCCGACCAGCACCAGCGCAGCGGCCAGGCCAAGATAGGGCAGAAAGGCCGGGCTGGGCATGGCGATGCCGCGCACCAGCGTGGTCACCGCCAGCAGAATGTACATTACCACCCAAAAGCTGTACCACAGCACACGAACGGCCCGTGAGCGCGCCCAGGCTGCCGCGCGCGTGAACTGGAGGCGGTTGGAGTCGGCGCGCGCCAGCGTCCACAGATCGAATTTGAGAGGGAGATCGGGCAGGGGCGGAGCGGGCGGCGCTTGCGGCTCGACGCGCGGCGGGATGAGGTTGAAGGGACGGGTAATCGTCCGCGCAAGGCTCTGTCCCGCCTGGCTGGCTACGTCGGCAAACACGGTGGTTTCGGGGTCGGGCCAGTGGGCGATTTCGCACCAACGGCTGCCGCGCGCCTGCGCCAGGCTGGGTTCCAACACCAGCCCAAGATGCCAGGATTCATCCTCGTTCGACCAGCCCAACACCACGCGCTGAATGTAGGCAACCGGCAGCGCGCCCGAGTCCGGCAGGCGGCGCTTGCTGCCGAAGCGCGGCAGGTAGCGCAGCGGTTGACCGGCGTTGGCCTCCAGCAGCACCGTTTCCTCGGTGTTGCCGTTGACCAGCAAACGCCAGCGGTTCGGTTGCAGCTCGATGGTTAAATTCCCCGCAGCAGAAATCCGATTCATTATCACGTCTTCATCCAAAAAAGCGAACTGATGGTAGTCTACCGCGTCGCGGCACAACTGACTAGAGTCGGTTTAATATACGAGGATTCTACACCAGAAGCGATTTGTACATAGAGAGTAACAGGCCGTATCTGGATGTTGGGCAGGGACACGAAGCGCCGGTCATGATTTTATTCACCTCACCCCCCGACCCCCTCTCCACACGTGGCTGAGGGGGCGACAAG
>FLYN01011092.1_pt2 | contig 11051 bp, 4 predicted proteins | sample 1122621 | NCBI WGS metagenome assembly FLYN01 (sample SAMEA4346792, study PRJEB14843) | hot springs metagenome | biome: Terrestrial Biome; feature: Habitat; material: Sediment | place: India | collected 2012-06-12 | depth 1760 m
CGCCACGTCCTGGCCGGCCTCGACGCGCTTGGCCAGGTCGCGTGCCCAGGTCTTGAAGCGATCGACCCATGCCAGCAGAGTGTAGCGGTACTGGCCCAGCGCGGTGACCGTGAACGCGCCGCGCCAGCGATCGTTGACGAGCGGCAGCATGGGGATGGCGGCCCAGTCGGTGTCCGGCTCCTTGCGGTACAGCAGGACACACGAGAGCAGATCGTGCCCATCGGTGAACGCATCGGCCTCGACCACGACCTGCTCGCCGATCGTGCGCTTGATCGGGTAGCGCCCGCAGTCGAGCTCGGGCATCACGTTCTGGATCACCACACGGCTGCGACCTTCCTCGATCCGCACAGTGCCCTCCTTCTGAAGTACAGATGAGGGATCAGAGAATAAAATCCATCCCTACAATCTCAAATCTCTCATCCCTGTTCCCTATTTCACGAGCGATCGGTACAGATCCAGCGTCCGCTGTGCGATCGCGGTCCAGCTAAAATGCTGCTCCACCCGTCGTCGCCCGTTGCGCCCAAAGCGCGTGCGGAGCTCCGGGTCGAGCGCCACCTGGTTGATCGCTGCGGCCAGATCGCGCGAGAACTGCTCGGGGTCGAGTGGGTCGAACGTGCCCGGCTTGAGCTGCAGCTCGACCAGCAGCCCGGTCTCGCCGGGAACCACGACCTCTGGGATGCCGCCGACCGCGGAGGCGACCACGGCGGTCTCGCAGGCCATCGCCTCCAGGTTGATGATCCCGAACGGCTCGTACACCGAGGGGCAACAGAACACCGCGGCGCGAGAATAGAACTGGATCACGTCCTCGCGCGGGAGCATCTCCTGGATCCAGATCACGCCTTCGCGGGCAGCGCTGACCTGCGCCACGCGCTCGGCCATCTCCTGGCCGATCTCCCGGGTATCGGGCGCGCCGGCGCACAACACGACCTGCAGCGACGGGTCGATAAAGGGAACCGCGTTGACCAGATGGATGATCCCCTTCTGCCGCGTGATACGGCCAACAAACAGCACGAATGGGCGGTTTGGGTCCACCCCGCGCTGCACCAGCGCGTCCACCGCCGGGGTCTTGCGGTACTGCTCGAGGTCGATCCCGTTGTGGATCACGTGGACCCTGGCCTCGGGCACCGCGAAAAAGCGCAGCACGTCGTTGCGCGTCTCCTGCGAGACGGCGATCACGGCGTCGGCGTTCTCGATCCCGGTGCGTTCGATCCAGCTACTGAGGTGGTAGCCGGCACCGAGCTGCTCGACCTTCCAGGGGCGCAGGGGTTCGAGCGAGTGGATGGTGACGACCAGCGGGATATTCCAGAGCGTCTTGGCCCAGAAGCCGGCGATATCGGTATACCAGGTATGGCAATGGACCACGCTGGCATCGAGCGTGTCCCTGGCCATGGTCAGGCTGCGGTAGAGGGCATCGAGCGCGCCGCCGAAGCGCGGATCGGTGTTGCGCCGGGCGTCGGCCCAGGGCGGGTAGCCTTTCACCCGCAGGTTGCCGGCCTGAATGTCCTGATCGCCGAAGCAGCGCACCTCCACAGGAATCAGGCGGGCGAGCTCGCGGCTGAGGTACTCGACGTGGACGCCGGCGCCGCCATAGACATTGGGCGGGTATTCGTTGGTGAACAGGGCCACTTTGCGCAGTTCGGGCATAGGAGGCCTCCTTCGAGCACACACCGGCGATCGCCCAACCGTCGCTTTCCAACCTTCCTGGTAACCTGTTGGCATATCATAACATACTTGCAGGAGCAGCATACAGCCTGCTGAAGCCAGCCCCGGGGCCCGGTCAACGTTGGCCGAACCCCTCCCTCCGCTTGCTTCAAGAGCAGACAGAACCCATGTTCGTCATACGATTCTCTGTATCGTGCTGCGCCTGCCGCCCTCTCACGTCCCGCTCCCAGCGGGAGGGGGTGCGGGGTGTGTTCTTGCAGCACCCGCACCCCAGCACCCACAAATTCGGGTCGCCCGCGGCGGCGGGCGTGGGAGCGCGAGCCCGCGGCTTCCGCCGCCGAGCGGGCGGGATGTCCACGACCCGATTTCATCATGAATTAGTCATCCTCTCCCCGCCCGTGGGGAGGGGGAGAAGGGCGCCGGAGAGCCGTTGGCGGAGCAAACGCCCCTCCCCCCTGCCCCCCTCTCCCGCTTGCGGGAGGTGGAAGGGGTGAGGTCCACAGCCAGGTATGCACAACAAAGACTATAATAGAGGACGGAAAACGCAAAATGGCGCTGACGGAGGGGGGGATTCTATACCCGCCCGGTCATCGCCTCTCAGTTCCTGGTGCCGCCTATGCTGAACCCAACCCTGCAGCACGTGATTGGGCAGATCCACGCTTCGCCGCACAAGCTGGTGCTGGAATTCGCCGGCGCCGGCAGCATGGCGCTGTTCTGGCTGCACAGCGTCCCCGGCTCGTCGCGCACGATCCTCGAGGCGACCGACCGCTACGCGCCCCAATCGCTCGCCGACCTGATCGGCCACCTACCCGAGCAGTTCGTCGCCCAGGAAACTGCCGTTGCCATGGCCGAGCGGGCCTACCGGCGCGCCATGCGCCTGGCCGACAGCACCGCGCTATGCATTGGCGTCGCCTGTACGGCCGCGATCATCACCGATCGGGCCCGGCGCGGCGAACATCGCTGCTGGGTCGCCGTGCGCGACCAGGGCAGCATCGCCAGCTATGGGTTGGTGCTGACCAAGGGGCTGCGCGACCGGCTGGGCGAGGAAACCGTCGTTAGCCAGCTGGTGCTGCGCGCGATCGCTGAAGCGTGCGGCACCGAGGCGCAGGTGCAGGTAGACACCACCGGCGACGAACAGATTGTCACTGCGCACGAGGCCCGCGCCGACCCAATCGCGCAATTGCTCGCAGGGAAGCTGCGCAGCGTGCTGGTAGCGCCCGACGGCACGCTGCTGGCCGAGCAACAGGTCGTGGGTGGGCTCCTCTCCGGCTCGTTCAACCCGCTGCATACCGGCCACGAGCGGCTGGCGCAGGCGGCGGCCGTCGTACTCGGCATGCCCGTGGCCTTCGAACTGCCGGTCGTGAACGCCGACAAGCCGCCGTTGAGCTATGCCGAGGTCGAGCGTCGGCTGGAACAGTTCCGCGGGCGCTACACGGTTGTCCTCACACGCGCCCCATTGTTTCGAGATAAAGCGACCCTGTTCCCCGGATGTGTCTTCGTCGTCGGCTACGACACCGCGGCCCGGCTGGTCGATCCACGCTACTATGGCGGCGAAGCCGGGCGCGACGCAGCCCTGGCCGACATCCGCGCCGCCGGCTGTCGCTTTTTGGTCGCCGGGCGGCTCGTCGACGGAGTCTTTCGCACGCTCAGCGACATCGCCATCCCCGAGCGCTTTCGCGACCTGTTCAGCGAGCTGCCAGAGAGCGTCTTCCGGCTCGATCTCTCCTCGACCGCGATCCGGCGCCTGCTGCGCTAGCGCCTACGCACCGGGCGTGCCGGCAGCGGCGCCGCGCTCTGTTCACGGCCCGGTGACGACGAACGTCGCCCCGGCGCTGCGCCCGAACACCTCCGGCGCGTACATCTGATACGCCAGCGCCGGGAGAGTCTGGAAGGTGCCGGTGGTCGTCGCACGCGCCAGATACGTGTAGTGGTAGGTGCCCTTCGGCAGATCGGTCGCAAACAGCACCACCCGGTTGTCGTGGATCTCGGTCTGCGTGAAAAACCACCAATCCGGCCGCTCGGCGCGCGCGTCCTGCAACGCCGGGGCACTGGCCGCCGCGCTGACGGTCTTCAGGCTCGTGTCGAGCGGCTCGAGCCCGGCCGGCAACATGTCCTCGACCGCCAGATAATGGACGTGCTCGGGCACCTGCAGCGTGAGCCGTACCTGCACCACCCCACCTAGCTGCGCCTCAGAAACCAGCTCGCCGGTCGGGGTCAGCGTGTCCGAGTCGACCGCGATGTACTCGCGCTGGATAGCGATCCCCTGGTCGAGCGGCTGGACCGTGGCGGCGTCCTGGTAGGAGCGCATCCGCAGCGTGTAGTACAGTTGCCCCGTGCCGCTCTTCTGGATGACAAGCGACGATGAGCGATTAGCGATCGCCGTCGTGGTGCCATCGCCCGTCGTCTGCTGCCCGCCGTCCGCCGCGAGGTCGGCCAGCGCGATCACAATGTCGATCGGATCGGCCAGGGTATCGCGGTTCACCATACCCTCGCGCAGCGTTTTCTCGTCGAGCACGACGCGGTAGCGGTAGTCGGCCTGTAGTTCGCCGCTCTGGGCGAGGTACTCGACCAGCGCCATGAGTGTGACGGCGGTCTCCTGGGTGCTGCTCGCATAGAGGCGGGTCCCGGCATGGGCTGCGCGCAGGCCCATAAGGTAGCGCACCGCGTTGGGTACCAGGAAGTTGGTCGGATCGGCGCGGACCAGCGCCTGGAGCGCCAGCGCGGTCGTGCGCAGGTCGCTGCTCATCGTGCCATCGTCGGCGACGGGCTCCTCCCAGTGCGCGTCGGTCGCGTGCAGGATCGCAGTACTCATCAACTCGCCGATGAGCGTGCGGGCGCGCTCGTCCTCACCGCCGAGCGCTTTGAGCGTCATCAACAGGTACGCCCGGCCGTAGATCGCGAGCTGCGCACGCTCCTCGAAGAGCGCGATCGTCCGGCCGCGATCGGGCTGCCCGGCCTCGGCCAACACGAACAGGATATAGCTGCGCACGTTCGGGGCTGTGGCGCGCGCATTGGGCCCGGCCTGAGGTTCCGGGCTGCTCACGCGCCCGTTCAAAACCGATTCAAGATAGCCGATGCCAGCATCGAGCACCTGCTGATCCACCACGTAGCCCGCCTTGCGCGCCTCGATCAGCCCCTGCACGACATAGGCCGTCAGGTAGGGATGGCTCTCATCGGCGCCCCACCAGCCCCAGCCGCCGTCGAGGTGTTGTAGGCTGTAGATCCGCTGCAGACCGCTGACGAGCGTCCGCTCCAGCCCGGCCTTCAGCTCCTGGTCGTCAACGCCCAGTTGCTGGTAGAGCCGGTAGGTCACGGCGTTAGGCAGGAATCGGCTGACGGTCTGCTCGGTACAGGCGTACGGGTATTGCTCCAGATAGTCGAGTCCGCGGGCGATGCCGGCCGCCAGCGAGGGCAACAGCTCCAGCGCCACCTCGCCTTGGGTCGCCGTGAGCGCACCGGTCGCCTGGATTGTCTCAACGATCGTGTCCTGCACCTGCCCGGCGCTGGCGACGACCTCGGGGGTCGTGAAGCGCTGGACCGGTACGGCCTGCTCGACGCTGTCGCTCAGGGTGCCCCCGCTCACGGTGAAGCGCAACGTCACCTGGCCGGCGGTGCGAGCTGCCGCCGGCCAGCGCACCACCGCCTGACCGTTGGCCGGCACCTGGACGGCTTGCTGCGCCGGCCCGTCCAGGTGCACAGGCTGCGATTCGCCGGGCGCCACGATCGCGAGCTCAACCACAGCATCGATCGCGCTGGCGGTGTTGTTGTGGACGACGGCCTGGAGCGTCAGTTGGTCGCCGACAGTCAGGAAGCGCGGGAGCGACGGGCGCACCAGCAGCGGGCGCGTCGCGACCAGGTCGTGGGTGGCTTGACCGACGCGCGTGTCGGCGGTCAGGGCGCGCGCGGTCATGCGCCAGGTCGTCAGGCTGTCGGGCAACCTGAGCGTGACCTGGGCCACGCCGTCGTCGCCGGTGACCAGCGCGGGGTTCCAGTAGGCGGTGTCGGGGAATTCGCGCCGTACCAACACCTCCTCCGGACCGCCGCCACCACCGCCCTTGTCGCCGGCCTGCAGCTTCAGCGTCACGCGGTCCACCAGCGCGGTGAGCGAGTTGGCGGTGAAGACGCCCAGCGGTCGTTTTTCGTAGAACGCCTGCCGCAGCGAAGGGTTCGGGTCGTCGGCCAGCGTAAGCACCGCTTTATCCACCAACGCCAGCGACACCTCGGCGCGCACACCTTTGCCGGTGTAGTCGGTAGCCTTGATCGTGTAGGTCACCTGGTCGCGCGGCCCGGCCTCCGCTTTATCGGGCGTGATCGTGATCTGCAGCTCCTGCTGCGCCGTCGACACCGGCAGGTTCACCAGGCCCACGCGCAAGTCGGGCACAGCGGGAGCGTCCTCGGCCGGCGCGCCGCTCACCGGCTTGACCAGCACGATCGAGACGTAGACGTTGGGCGCGTAGTCGGCACGGATCGGGATCTCGAGCAACTCGGTCGTCGTCGTCAGCGTCAGCAGCTTGTGCTCGATCACCGTGCCACGCTCGATCGTCATCAGGGCGCGCATGCCCTTGTAGGGCGCCGGCACCAGGATGCGCGCCGTTTCGCCCGGGCTGTAGCGGTCCTTATCGGCGATCAGGTCGACCCGGTTGGTGTCGTTGACGCCCCAGAAGACCTCACCGCCGATGGCCCAGGTGAACGCGCTGGCCTTGACGATATGGCCGCCATCGTCGCGTCCTTCTGCGCCGATCCGATAGGAGCCGCCTACCTGCGGCGTGAAGGTGATGCTGGCGCGGCCCTGGGCGTCGGTGGTCGCGGCCTGGGTTTCAACCAGCGTGTCGGTGAAGTGCGACGTCCAATACAGCCGCCCATCGGCGCCCTGCTCGCGCACACTGTACCACTCGCGTTTGTAGATGCCGATCTGAAGCTGGCGCCCGCTCACCGGCCGGCCGTTGACATCCAGGGTGATCAGCGCGACCTGCTGCGGCTGGCCGGCCTGCGCGACATAGCCGGCGGGCCGCAGGCCGATGTAGAACGCGCCGGCGTGAACGTTCACCGTGCCCTGGGCGGCGATCACCTGCCCGTCCAGGTCGGTGACCTCGACGTCGAGCACGAGCGTGCGGCTATGGCCGTCCTTCCCCAGCTCGGCCGGCAGACGCAGCGTGAAACGGCCCTGCGCGTCGGTCTTCGCCGAGCCGTCGCTCACCAGATCGCCGCCGAAGCCGGGCTGGTTCTCACCCCAGCGATACCAGGCGTAGGCGTCCTCCAGGTCCTCGAAACGGAAGCCGGGCGCGGAATCGGGCGCGAAATACCATGGCCTGGCCAGCAGCCGCCAGCGCACCGGCGCGTTCGCCACCGCCCCGCCCGAGAAATAGCGTGCCGCCACATCCATCACCAGCGTCTCGCCCTGGATCAGGTCCGGTTGGGCGGGGACGACCGTGACCTCGAAGGCCGGCTTGCGGTACTCGGCCACCCAGAACGAGCCGTAGAACGCCTGGGCGTCGCTCTCGCCCTCCAGCTGGCCGACCATGCTGTAACTGCCGATCGCAGCGCTCGCATCGAGCGCCAGGCTGGTATTGAAGGTGCCGAACTCGCTGAGCGACAGCGTCGTCGAGAGCACCACGCTGCCCTGGGGGTCGGTGATCGCCAGGTGCGCGCGCCGGCCGGCTGCGGGCAGGCTGTAGCGCCCGTCGTCGTCCATGCGAATCGCGCCGCGGATATAGACCGTCTGCCCGGGGCGGTAGATCGGGCGGTCGGTGAACATGCCGCCGATGAACGGACGGCGGCTGTAGTCGGCCAGCAGCCCGAAGTCCCATGGGTTGATGCCCTCACCCCAGCTGGTGGTGGCGAAGACGAACCGCTCACCCGCGGGCGACCATAGGAACAGCGGCGTGTAGGGATCACCGGCGCTGTAGCTCGCTGTGAGGATGCCCTCGGCATCGGTACGGCCGAGCGCGCGCGGCTCCAAGAGGCTGGGGGCGCCCGGTGGTTTGCCGCTCGACGCAAAAGTCGCGGCCTCGAGCGGCAGGTCGGCCACCGGCTGGCCGCTGGCCAGGTCGACCGCCCAGATGAAGACCTGGTCGGCGCTGCGCTTGATCGTCAGCGCGTATGGGCTGACCGCCATGATCTGCTGGTCGTACGGGCGCCCCGCCGGGTCGGCCGTGTCGGGACCGATGAGCTGCAAAATATACAGCCCGGCTTCAAGCGGGCCCACGTCGAGCAGATCGACCCGCTCCTGGTTGCGATCGCCCGGCAGGCTGCGATCGCCCTGCCGGACCAGCGCCGCGGGATCGGGCTGGAAGGTGCGCCAGGCATCGTAGTCGTAGCTCAGGCGCGCAGCCTGGGTCGGCTCCAGCCGGTAGATCGCGTAGCTGACCTGGGGGACGTTGACGTGCCGCACCGGCACACGGGCGCCGGTGTGGGCGTTGTAAGCGCCGAACTGATACGGGCCGACGATCGCGAGCGCGGGGGGCAGTGCGCCCGTGCGAAAGCGGATCGTCGCATCCTGGCCTAGCGCCGCGCCGTAGGGATCCTGAGCCGCTGCGCCGATCGTCACACGATAGTCGGTCTCCGGGGCGAGCGGGAAGTAGAGCGAGAACTGGGTTTCGTAGCTCGAGGTATAGACCTCGGACGGCTGTGGGTCGATCGTCAGGTTCTTTTCGACCGTGGCCCAGTCCATCGGCGTGCTGAAGCCGAGGGTGATGCCCTGGTCCAGGCGCGCCGCGCGCTCTCCATCGGCTGGCGTCGCGCTGATCAGTTGTGGCAGCGGCGCGACGCGGAACGAGGCCCTATACTCGATCGCCAGCGCGCCATCGCCCTGGGCTGCGCGCAGGCCGCGCGCCACCAAGAGGGTGTAGTCTGTGCCGCGCTCCAACGGCGCAGCCGGTGTGAACGCCACCGCGCTCCCCGAGACCGTTGACGCGCGCCCCGCGTCAGCGCTATCGCTCACGCCCTCCTCCGGCAGCGGCACACTCATGGTTGCTGCGGGTGCGATCGAGCCGGGCACGTCGGCGCCGGTGGCGTTGTTGCGCAGGCGGATGGCCCCATGCAGGCCGGCCGGGTCCATCGGCTGGTTAAACACGACAACGATCGGGCCAGTCGGACTGGCATATTGGGCCCCGTCGGGCGGCACGCTTGCGATGACCTGGGGCGTGATCGTATGAAAGCTCCAGGCGTACTCCTGCCTGAGCACACCCCCGGTTTGGTCCTGCAAGCCGGCGGCCACCCGTACCCGGTAGCCGGTCGAGGGGGCCAGCGCTGCCGTGGGCGAGTACACGTAGGTGCTGGTATCGATCCAGCGCCCGACGCCGGGCAGCGGTGGTGTGATCGTGAGCGGCTGGGGCAGGCTGCTCTGGCGGTCGATGGTCGTGACCGCGACGACCGGATGATTGAAGTGCACGCTGATCCGGCGCGTTGTGGTCAGCACCCCGGTCGCGTCGGCGGGCGGCTCGACCTGGGCGACCTCCAGGTCGTCGATCACGGTGAAGCTCCAGGTCAGCGGGCGGGCGTTGAGCACCGCGCCGGTCGTCGACCGGATGCCGGGCGCCAGGTGCGCTTCATAGCGAGCGCCGCGCTGCAGCGGCGCGGCCGGCTTGAACAGGAAGCCGCTGCCGCTGGGCTGGACGGTGCCTTTGACCTCGGCGCCGCTCGCAGCCTCGCGGAGGCTGAAGTGCGCCCCGGCCGAGGCGATATCCACCTCCTTCGCCAATCGCACCTCGACCGTGCCGCCCGCTGGCACCTCGGTCGCGCCGTCGTAGGGGCGGGCTCCGGCGAGCAGCGGTGCGGCGGTGGAGAAACGCCAGGCCAACGGCTGCTCCAGGCGCGCTTTGCCGTCGGGCGTCAGGTCGGCGCGGATCGTCGCGGTATAGGTTGTGGCGGCGTGCAGCCCGGCAGTGGGGTAAAACCCGAACAGCGTCGGCGCCAGCCAGCGGCCGACGCCCGCGGTCGGCGGCGTCAGCTCGATCGGCTGGGGCATGCCGTCGGCGAGGCGCGGGTCCCGGGCGGCGGCGGCGATCGCCTCGGCGGGCATCACCGGCGCGCCGAACTCGACGATGATCGGCGCGTTGAGCGGAACGTCGGTGGCGTCCCGCTCCGGTCCCAGGCGTGCCACGGTGACATACGGCACCGTCGCGAACGCGATCGTCAGCGGGCGATCGAGCGTCCGCCCGAGCAGGTTCTTCACGCCGCTGCCGATCGTCAGGCGGTAGCGCGCTCCATAGCGCAACCCATCCTGCGGCTGGATGAGCACCGTTGTGGCGCCCGGGCGTGGGAATGGGGGGCCGATAACCGCGACCTCGACGGGAGGATCGAGCTTCAGCGCTGCAGCCACCGAATCGGGCCAGACCCACTGGTCGAACGTGATCCGGATGGGAGCCTGCGGGTTGGCATCGCCGCTGCCGTCGGTGGGGGTCACGCTCAGCACGCGCGGGCCGGCCAGCGCCAGCGGTGCGAGGAGCGCGCCGAGCGCGATGACAAGCGCCGCCGCGATGATGGCGACCAGGTGTCGTGGGGTCAGATAGGGACGCAGACGGTTCATAGCGCTATGCCTCCCGAAGTTGGTGCCGGGTCATCGTGGGGCTGGTGCTCTCAAACGTCATGGCCAGGCAGGGCCGTCTTTCATGTCTTCTAAACGAACAGAGAACAAAGAACCGCTGATGTTCTCGTTTCGTGGATCAGGGTGCGGTGCGCGCCGCTGGGACATCGAACACCGCAAATTCTGTCACCGCGCTCCGCCACGTTTTGCCCTGCCGGTCCTCGACCTCCACGAATGCTCGGTGCTGCCCCGGGGCGAGCTGCCAGAACGCGCGATACGGCGGCCCGGCGAAGGTGGCGAGCGGCGCGCCGTCGAGATAAATCGTCAGCTTCACCACGTCGCTGCCGCCGCGCGCCTCGAGCATGATCCGCTGCCGGTCGAGCGGGACGCCAGGGCTGAGCGCGAAGACCGTGCCAGGGGCCGGTGTGAGCAGCGCACCGGCGCTGCTCGACAGACAGGCCAGGTGGGGGCGCGCCGCACAAGGCGCCGTAGTCGGGCTGGCGCCCTCACCCTGCTGATCCAGGGGGCGCCTGGGTTCGGTCGGGCCCGACGGCAACGCGCAAACCTCCTGCGGCGGGCGTGGCAGGCCGGCAGCGACCGCCCATGCCTCGGCTTCGGGCGGGAGGATGCGGAAGGTGCGCATGGCGATGCGGGCGGCCGGGTAGCTCTCTGGCGCGCGGCAGCCGAGCACGGGGTCCACCGCCACGCGAACATGGGTATCGTCCGGGCGGGTGGGCTGCGTGCCCCGAACGAAGCGCTCCAGCCGCGTCGCCGGGCAGGCCGCCGAAGGGAGCATCCCGCCCTCGGCGCAGATCGGCACCTCGATAATAGCTGCCGGGCGCACGAAGGAATGCGGCGGCAGCCC
>FLYN01017868.1_pt1 | contig 11006 bp, 9 predicted proteins | sample 1122621 | NCBI WGS metagenome assembly FLYN01 (sample SAMEA4346792, study PRJEB14843) | hot springs metagenome | biome: Terrestrial Biome; feature: Habitat; material: Sediment | place: India | collected 2012-06-12 | depth 1760 m
AGCGCACGACCCTGCTATTCGTAGCGGATAGCGTGAGGGTGATCACGTGCCCCCCTTCCGCATCCGGCGCGCCATCTATGACAGAATAGCTTCATAATGTCTCGAACCCTTTGCTCTGGTTCCTGCGGAAGCGAAGGGTTTCAACACGACCTCAAACTTGGCCAGCTCATAGGCCCCGACGGTCCAGCGCAGGCTGCGAGGAAGCGAAGGGTTTCAACACGACCTCAAACCAGCGAGCGATACAGCTCCTCCATGCGCTCCACGACGACCTGTTTCGCGAAGCGCTCGCAGGCCGTATGCCGCGCCGCTGCACCAAGGGCGCGCCGTTGCTCGGGCTGCTGCAACAGCACCGCCAGCCGCCGTGCAAACCCCTCGGCCGTCGGCTCGAGCGCGCCGTTCACGCCATCGGTGATCATGTCGGGCGTGCCGCCGGTCGGCATCGCCAGGATCGCCGCGCTACACGCCATGGCCTCCAGCAGTACGCGGCTCAACGGCTCGCCCCACGCCGAGGGAAAGAGCAGCAACGTGCAATGTGCCATCAGCCGCACGACCTCGTCGTGGTCGAGCCAGGTCAGGAAATGCGCCCGCACACCGAGCACGGCCAGTTCGCGCTCCAGCTCCGACCGTAACGGGCCGTCGCCAGCGACCACGAGTTCGAGGGATTGGTGCATGGAGATTAGAGCTTGAGAGACATCCGATCTCCAATCCCCCCTCTCTAAACTCCAATCTCGGAGTCGGTTCAAATCTCTAAAAACGTCGACGAGCAGGTGCGCGCCTTTGTTCCGCTCCAGCTTGCCGACGAACAGGAGGTACGGCTCGCCCGGCACGACGCTCGTCGGCGGCGTGGCGATGGTAGCGTCGATCGCGGCGAGGTCGAGCAGATTCGGGATCACGTGGACCCGCTCGGGCGCGACGATGCCAGCCAGCCGCTGCGCGATATACTCGCTCACCGCGACCACCGCGTCGGCCTGGCGCAAGGCGCGCTGACGCCGCTGGAGATGGGCCAGCATGTAGGGAAGCGCCGGCAGCGCCACTGCACCACGCGCGGGACCGCGCCGCGCCACCAGGTCGGTCGCGAGCGAGGCCCAGGTCTGCTTCCCGTAGGGCAGTCGGTCGCCGTGCAGGCCGGTGGCGAAATAGTCCCACGGCCAATGGTCGCGCACGGTGATGACCACCGGTGCGCCGAGGCGCCGGCCGGCCATGATAGCGGCCGGGCCGGTCTGGGCGTGCTGGGCGTGGATGAGCAGCGGAACACGCGCACGCTGCGAGGTGTTAGCTTGCGCCAGATCACAGAGCAGGTCGGCCAAGCGCGGCCACAGCCGTTCGTGGCGGAAATAGTTCTGGATGAAGGGAAGGTCCGGCGCCCAGTAGCCCGAATGGATGGTGGGGACGCCGAGCACCTCGTCGCGCCTGATGCCAGGAGCGCCGCGGTGCGGCACCAGCGCGGTCACATCGTGGCCGCGTTCGCGCAAGGCCAGCGCCAGAGCATGGGCGCTCCAGCCGGCGCCACCGCAGCGCGGCGGGAAGACATCGGTGGGCAACAGAATCTTCAGCCTGGAGGCGCTCACGATCCCCCACCTCCCGCGCGAACCAGGTACGGGCTCCCACAAGTGCGATCCGCGCTGCGGCCACTCCTTGACTGCCCCTTCGCCCGGGTCCTTCGGGCTCTGCTGTAGCCGTCCTCGCTGCTGTGGAAAGCCGACCGGCTTTCCACCGTCCGGCGGGATGCGGCCGCCGCCTGATGGTCATGGACCAGTACCACCGGACCACCCCGCCCGGCGGCGGCACGCCGCGGGCGCGCTGCCAAGGCCGCCGGCGCGGCCTATGGCCGGATTCCAAAGGCCATGGGCCCAGGCGGCATGACCACGCCCGCAGGAGTGCGATATTCCAAACGAGCGTTTCGGGTCGGTGGGCGGAACGAACCACTAAGGCACAAAGCGTTGGAGATGCAACTGTACTTTGTGTGCTTTGTGCCTTGGTGGTGAGCCATGCCGCGTAAGGTCTCACCGTACTAGTAAGTAGTCTATCGCATCCTGGGTCAAGAGATACATTCCAGCATGATCCGCTCCAGCTCGGCGCAATGCCGCGCCCATGAATACTGTTCGACCACCCGCGCCCGCGCGCACCGGCCCATCGCCCGCGCGGTCGGCGGGTCGTCGAGCAGGCGCGCGATCGCCGCCGCCAGACCAGCAACATCGCCCTCGGCGAAGAGCGTGCCCTCCTGGCCCTCGCGGATCACCTGGTTGAGCGGATGCACGTCGGCGGTGACCACCGGCAGGCCAGCGGCCATGTACTCGTAGATCTTCAGCGGCGACCAGAAGAAGCCCGCCGCGCGCAACGCCGGGTGCGGCGTAGTGGTGAACGGCGCGACGCCGATGGTGGCCTGGGCCAGCAACCCCGGCACGTCGTCGTAGGCCACGGCGCCGGTAAACTGGAAGCGCCCGGGCCAAGCGGCTGCGAGCTGTTCGGCCGCCGGTCGCTCCGGCCCGTCGCCGATCAGCAGGAAGCGGCAATCGCGCCCGCTTGCGAGCACCAGCGCCGCAGCGCGCACAAGATCGAGCACACCGTGCCAGGGACGGAACGAGCCCAGGAAGACCACCACCGGGGCCGAAGGCCAGCGCTCGGAGGTCGGGGCATCGTCGTGCGCTTTGGGGGTGAAGCGCTCGACGTTGGCGCCCCATGGCAGCTCGACGATCCTGGCGCGCGGGATCTCCGGTGGGACGGTCGTATGCAGGGGGGTGACGATCCGACAAGCCCAGCGACACTGGGTCAGCGCCCAGCGCCGCATCGGCCCGCCGAGCCGATCGTCCAGCCGGCGTTTGAACACCTCCGGTGGGTCGACGATCAGCGCGTTGACTTCGAGGATCGCAGGGATGCCGAGCCGGCGGGCGGCCCAGACGCCGCCGCCCGCGAAGTTGTAGTAGCGCTCCATGATCACATCGGGTTGGATCGCGCGCGCCAGCCGCAGCAGCAGCGGCGCACCGAGGAGCGCCAGGCGCTTGGGAAGATCGATGTAGTGGAGATGAAAGCGATCATAGCGGATGGAGACCGGCCGAGCCAGGGCGGCCAGGCCGCCCCATCCCGCTCGGGTGCAGGCCACGACATGAAGGGTGTGGCCGCGCGCCGCCAGCCCGCGCGCGACCTCCAGCGTATGGGTCGAGCCACCAAGCGTCCCAGGGATCGGGATGCCGCTCGCGATATAGAGAACCTTCACACTCGCTCGTAGCGCTCCAGATCGAGGGTGATCGCCAGCGAGCCGGGCGCGGCACGGCGCACGATACCGATCGCGCGCTCGACGGCGGTGTCCTCGACGCCGACCAGTAGCGTGGTGTTGCCTTTGCGCAGGAACCCGCCGGTAGTCGCCAGGCGGGTGACTCGAAACCCCTGTTCGACCAGCGCGTCTACGGTCGCATCGGCGACGTTATCCTCGGTGACGAACACGAGCAGCTTCATGGATGCTCCTCTTTCAACCATACGCTTTCCCGCATTATAATGGGGCACAGCGCGCACGTCAACCAGTCAACGGGTGTGACGAATCGTGCTGCATGGCCCTCCGCCGGGCGGCTGAAGCCACCGGCTCACCCAGCCACACCCGCTCAAGCGGGTGTGGGACGCTCACGCCGCAGGTGTGCGCCTGCAGCGGGACGACCCCATGGCGCCGCTGCAAAACGATACGTCACCCCCCAGTCAACAAGCAGGTTGACATCGGCTGCTGGTCCTGCTATACTCTGCACAATCACCGAACGCCAACGACGATGAACAGGAAGAGTACGCGCCCCGGCGCCGCCCAGAGAGCCGGCGGCAGGTGCGAGGCCGGTGCGAGCGCAGGCGCGGAATGGGCCTGGGAGTCGCGGAGCGAAAGAACATGCAGAAGGCTGAGCGGTGAATAATGAAGCGGGCTGCAAGCCTGACGTCATCATTCCGTGTTCAACCTTCAGCATTTGCCGAGTAGTAGCCGCCGGAGACGCCACCGTTATCAGGGCGCGGGGTATCTGATGTGCTGTTGCGGCGCATCATGTACCTGATGAGTGCGCCGCTCCGTGAGGACCGGCGAACAAGGGTGGCACCGCGAGGGCCTCTGCCCCTCGTCCCTTTCCGGGATGAGGGGTTTTTTGTTTGGCCGGTAAGCTCAACCAGGAGGGATCAGCCATGGAGACGGTCAAGTTCGTTCTGCCGGAAGACCGCATGCCGACGACGTGGTACAACATCATGCCGGACCTGCCCGCACCGCCGCCGCCAGTGCTGCACCCCGGCACCGGCCAGCCGATCGGCCCCGCCGACCTGGCGCCGTTGTTCCCGATGGCGCTGATCATGCAGGAGGTCAGCCAGGAGCGGGCGATCGAGATCCCCGAGGAGGTCCAGGCGATCTATCGGCAGTGGCGGCCCACGCCGTTGTTCCGGGCGCGCCGCCTGGAGCGCGCGCTCGATACTCCGGCCCGGATCTACTACAAATACGAAGGCGTCAGTCCGGTTGGCTCGCACAAGCCCAACACCGCAGTGGCACAGGCCTACTACAACAAGCAAGAGGGCGTCAAGCGGCTGGTGACCGAGACCGGCGCGGGCCAATGGGGCTCGGCGCTGGCGATGGCAGGGGCCTTCTTCGGGCTCGAGGTGCTGGTGTACATGGTGCGAGTCAGCTATGATCAGAAGCCCTACCGCCGCGGGCTGATGGAAACCTTCGGCGCCCGCGTCGTCCCCAGCCCCAGCCAGGAGACCAACGCCGGGCGCGCAATCCTGGCCGAGCACCCCGACTCGACCGGTAGCCTGGGGATCGCGATCAGCGAGGCAGTGGAGGTGGCCGCGCAGGATCCTGATACCAAGTATGCGCTCGGCAGTGTGCTCAACCATGTGTTGCTGCACCAGACGGTGATCGGCCAGGAGGCGCTGGCGCAGATGGAAATGGCGGGTGATTACCCAGACGTGATCGTAGGGTGCACCGGCGGCGGCTCGAACTTCAGCGGGATCGTCTTCCCGTTCATCGGCGCGAAGCTGCGCGGCGAGCGCGATGTGCGAGTGATCGCCGTCGAGCCGGCCGCCTGCCCGAGCCTGACGCGCGGCAAATATGCCTACGATTTCGGCGACACCGCGCACCTGACGCCGCTGGTGAAGATGCATACCCTGGGCAGCACGTTTGTACCGCCGGGCATCCACGCCGGCGGGCTGCGCTACCACGGCATGGCGCCGCTGGTCAGCCATCTGCTCGAGCTGGAGCAGATCGAGGCGATCGCAGTTCAGCAGCTCGACGCCTTCGCTGCCGGGGTGCAGTTCGCGCGCGCCGAGGGTATCCTGCCCGCGCCCGAGGCCAACCACGCTGTGGCCGGCGCGATTGCCGAGGCGCTGCGCTGCAAGGAGGCTGGCGAGTCGAAGGTGATTTTGTTCAATCTGTGCGGCCATGGCCACTTCGATATGAGCGCCTATATCGACTACATGGCCGGGAAGCTGGTGAACTACGACTATCCGGCCGAGGAGATCGCGATGGCGCTGGCCGGCCTGCCGAGCATGGGCTAACTGAGAACAGAGAACAGAGAACAAGGCGAGACGATGACACATGTTTTTGGTTTGTTCTCTGTTCTCCCTGGAGGCGAAGGCGTGCAGATCGGGATGATGAACGACCCGCAGCGGAATGCGCTGGAGGAGGCGCGCTGGGCGGCCGGGCACGGCTTCGACTTTCTCGACCTGACGATCGAAGGACCGGCGGCTGCCCTCGAGCAGATCGACGCCCGTGCGATCCGACAGGTGCTTGCCGATGCCAGCATGGGTGTGGTGGGCCACACCGCCTGGTTCCTGCCACTGGCCTCGCCGATCGAGCGCATACGCCGCGCGGCGATCGAGGAAGTCGCCGCGGCGCTCCCGGTGTTCGCCGAGCTCGGCGCAACGCTGGTGAATGTGCATATCGCCCGAACCGTCAAGACGTTTGGGCCGGAGGCTACAGCGCGCTTCAATGGCGCCAGCTTCGCCGAGCTGGCCGAGCGCGCCGAGCCGTATGGTATTCGCATCATGGCCGAGCACCCGCCCGACCTAGGTGTGAGCATCGGCGATATCCGCGCGATCCTGCAGGCCGACGAGCGGCTTGGGTTTCACCTGGATGTGGGGCACGCCAACGTCGGCGGCGACCGGCTGGAAGGGTTGCTCAACGCTTTCGCCGATCGACTCTGCCACGTTCACCTGTCGGATAATCGCGGCCGCGACGACGATCATATGCCGCTCGGCGCGGGAAATATCGATTGGCGGCGCGCCATCCGCCTGATCAAGCACAGCGGCTATGAGGGGACGATCACGCTTGAAGTGTTTGCCCAGGAGCGCGATTACCTCCTCCAGAGCGCCGAGAAAGTGCGGCGGTGGTGGGCGGAGGCGTGAGCAGGTGCCAGAGTGCCCCGATGACAAGATGATAGATGCCAACCGCAGAGACGCAGCGGCCGCGGAGAAAAAAGTACCGCCCGCTGTGCTCTCTGCGCCTCGGCGGTTCAACAAAAAGCCAACCGCAGAGACGCAGAGGATGCGGAGAAAGAAATATCGCACCCCGCTCTGCGCGCCTGGCGCCTCGGCGGTTCAATCAGGGACTTTGGTTGCCGCCTGCGCGGGCCGGATGACCAGTGGGATGCCACCTGGCGCATGCGTGGGGGAAGGGGCACCATGATGATCCAAACCCGAACGCTCACCCGCACCCCCTAACCAGCGGACAATCTACAAGCTACAATCTGCAATCTCCAATCCAGGAGGAGCAATATCTATGGTACCGAAAAAACGCCTACTCACCGGCGATCGACCGACTGGCAAGATGCATCTTGGCCACTACGTCGGCACACTCGCCAACCGGGTCAAGCTCCAGGATGAGTACGAATGCTTCTTCCTGGTGGCCGACCTGCATATGCTCACGACACGGACCGAACTGGAGCGGCTGCGCGACACCGCCCAGAACATCCGCGATGTCGTGCTCGACAACCTCAGCGTGGGGATCGATCCGGAGAAATCGACCTACTTCCTGCAATCGCTGGTGCCGGCGATCGCCGAGATCCAGTTGATCTTCTCGATGCTCGTCACCGTCCCGCGCCTGCAACGCGTGCCGACGCTCAAGGAAGTGATGCAGGACCTTGATATCGAGCAGCCCTCGGCGGGCCTGCTGATCTACCCGGTGCTCCAGGCGGCCGACATCCTCTGCGTGCGCGCCAACCTGGTGCCGGTGGGCAAAGACCAGGCATCGCACCTGGAGGTGACGCGCGAGATCGCCAGGCGCTTCAATAGCCTGTACGGTGAGACGTTGCCCGAGCCGGAGACGCTGATCGGCGATGTGCCGACGCTGGTGGGCACCGACGGCCAGGCCAAGATGAGCAAGAGCCTCGGCAATGCGATCTATCTGTCGGATGATGCCAAGACCGTCGAGCAGAAGGTGCGCGGCATGTACACTGACCCGAACCGCATCCGCGCCGATATCCCGGGCCGCGTCGAGGGTAATCCGGTGTTTATCTATCACGACGTCTTCAATCCCAACAAAGAAGAGGTGGAGGATCTGAAGGAGCGCTACCGCAAGGGCAAAGTCGGCGATGTCGAGGTCAAGCAGAAGCTGGCGGCGGCGATCAACAACTTCCTCGAGCCGATCCGCGAGCGCCGCGCCGCGCTGGAGCGCAACCCGCGCATCGTCGAAGAGGTGCTGCTCGCCGGCAGCGAGCGCGCCCGGCGCGAGGCTGAGCAGACGCTGGCGATGATCAAAGAGGCCATGGGGCTGAGCTATTTTCGCTAGGACAAGAACAAACCTGGCGCCGCATCGCATGAGCGGTGGGGCGGGGCTCACTAATCGCGCTACAAGGAAACGACCATGCACTTCAAGCCCGCGCTCGACGAAATCTGTGCCCTACGCGACCAAGGCAACCTGTGCCCGATCTACTGCGAGCTGCTGGCTGACCTGGAGACGCCGGTCTCGGCCTTCCTCAAGGTCGCCCACGGGCCGTGGAGCTTCCTGCTCGAATCGGTCGAGGGGGGGCAGCATCTGGCGCGCTATTCGTTCATCGGCGCCGCGCCGTATATGACGCTGCGATTCGCCGACGGCGTCGCGCACGCCGCCCACGGTGGCTATAAGCAGACGCTGCGGTACACCGACCCGCTGACGGTGCTTGGTTCGTACCTTAGCGCCTATCGCCCGGTGCGCCTGCCCGACCTGCCGCGCTTCGTCGGTGGCGCGGTCGGCTACCTGAGCTACGAGGCCGCAGCCTGCTTCGAACGATTGCCGGTCCCAACGGCCCGTGGGTATACCATGCCGCTCGGCATGTGGCAGTTTGTCGATACGCTGCTGGTCTTCGATCACCTGAAGCACAAGATCAAGGTGCTCAGCCATGTCCACCTCGATACCGACGACCTGGAGGCCGAGTACGCGCGGGCGGTCGGGCGGATCGAGAGCCTGGTAGCCAGACTCGCCTCGCCACTGACCAGACGCCGGATGAGCGACGACCAACGACCGCCGACGGATGCCAACGATCGTTCATCGTCTGCTACCTATCGTCCAGCGTCCAATGTCACGCAAGCAGAGTACGAGCGTCGCGTCCGCAAGGCTCAGGAATACATCGCTGCCGGTGATATCTTCCAGGTCGTGCCCTCGCAACGCTTCAGCCGCCCGGTCAACGTGCACCCGTTCGCGATCTACCGGGCATTGCGCACGATCAACCCCTCGCCGTACATGTTCTATCTGCACACGCCCGAGGGCGATCTGGTCGGCGCTTCGCCAGAGTTGCTGGTGCGAGTCGAGGAGGGGATCGTGACGACCCATCCGATCGCCGGCACCCGACCCCGCGGCCGCGATGAGGAGCAGGACCAGGCGCTGGCTGCGGAGTTGCTAGCCGACGAGAAGGAGCGCGCCGAGCATCTGATGCTGGTCGACCTGGGGCGCAATGACATCGGGCGGGTCGCGGTGCCGGGGAGCGTGCGCGTGCCGACCTTCATGACGATCGAGAAGTTCAGCCATGTGATGCACCTGGTCAGCCATGTGACCGGGCGGTTGCGCGCCGACATGACCGCGCTCGACGCGCTGCGGGCCTGCTTCCCGGCTGGCACGGTCAGCGGCGCGCCGAAGATCCGCGCGATGGAGATTATCGCCGAACTCGAGGGCGAGCAGCGTGGGGTCTATGCCGGCGCTGTGGGGCACGTCGGCTTCAACGGCGACCTCGATACCTGCATCGCTTTGCGCACGATGGTGGTCAAGGACGGCGTGGCCTATGTCCAGGCCGGCGGCGGTGTCGTGGCCGATAGCGATCCGACGGCGGAGTATTACGAGAGTTGCAACAAGGCTGCGGCCCTGCTGCGCGCGATCGAGGAGGCCGAGGGCCTCTGATACGAGAAGAGAACCGCGCACCGCTGGCGCTCTCTGTTCGTCCACCAGGGTACGGCGCAGACCATGACCGGTGGAGCGGTGGTGCCGGCTGCTGATGCCAGTGGGCGCCAGTCGATCGACGATCGGCGACAGTGAGAGGAAGACCTGAGATGAGCACAACAATGCCGACCGATGCAGAACGACGGGCCTTGATCGATAAGCTTCGCACGCTGCCAGCACAACTCCGGGAGCTGGTGAGCAGGCTGACCGACGAGCAACTGACTACCCATTTTCTGAAGGACGAATGGACGGTGGCGCAGAATGTCCATCATCTGGCCGACTCGCACATGAATAGCTTCATCCGCACACGGTTGATCCTGACCGAGGACCGCCCAACGCTCAAACCCTACGACCAGGACCGCTGGGCCGAACTGGCGGACTCGGGCACGACAGCGCTTGAGGAGTCGTTGAGCATCCTGGAGGGCCTGCATCGCCGCTGGGTCCGCCTCTTCGAAAGCTTGCGCGACTCCGATTGGCGGCGCTCCGGGATCCATCCCGAGATCGGTGAGATCACCATCGACGACATCCTGCGCCTCTACGCGGCCCACGGCGAAGGCCACCTCGAGCAGATCAGGCGGACGCTGGCGGCGCAGCATCAGTCGCGCTGACGATGCCCGTGGCCCATATGGAGGAGGCCCGTGATGATCCTGCTGCTCGACAACTATGACTCGTTCACCTACAATCTGTACCAATATCTCTGCGAGCTGGGCGCTGAGGTGCTGGTGAAGCGCAACGACGAAGTGACGGTCGGCGAGGTGGCGGCGCTCGCACCGGATCGGATCGTGATCTCGCCGGGGCCGTGTACGCCCAACGAGGCCGGTATCAGCATCGCCCTGATCCGTGAGCTGGGCGAGCAGGTGCCGATCTTGGGCGTTTGCCTGGGGCATCAGGCGATCGGCGCCGCCTACGGCGGCACCGTCGTCCGCGCGCCGAAGGTGATGCACGGCAAGCTCTCGGCCATTCACCACATCGGCGTGGGGGTCTTCGCCGGCCTGCCCGATCCGTTCCAGGCGACGCGCTATCACTCGCTGATCGTCCAGCGCGCCGACCTGCCGGCCTGCCTGGAGGTGACGGCCTGGACGGATGATGGGCTGATCATGGGGTTGCGCCATCGCCACTACCCGGTCGAGGGCGTCCAGTTCCACCCCGAGTCGATTATGACCGAGGCGGGCAAGGCGCTGCTGCGGAATTTTCTGACCCACTAAATGAAAATGGTGGCATCCGGCACGTTCGCTGACAATCATCGAAGAGGCCGGTGTGTCGGCAGCCTGGATCGCCCGCCAATTGACGCTCCTGATGCGCTGTTGGCAGCCCGGAACGATCCTCGATCGAATAACCATTCATAGCAACTTCGGTCAACACTTGCACGTTGTCATTCTGAGCCATACCCGCCGCGCCTGTGCCTTGGCCCGATTCAGCCGAGGTGCAGGAGCGGTGAAGCATCTCGGCCTTGCGTGCACGCGATCATCCGAAGTTGGTACCAGCCGAGCAGCTATGCGTCTTGAACAACTTCGAGAACGGCGGAGCGATGGAGCAATCCTGTGTGCGTGGTCATGCCGCCGGCGGCCCATGGCCTTTGGAATCTGGCCCCGGCCGCGCCGGCGGCCTTGGCAGCGCGCCCGCGGCGTGCCGCCGCCCGGCGGGGGGT
>FLYN01008662.1_pt2 | contig 10928 bp, 8 predicted proteins | sample 1122621 | NCBI WGS metagenome assembly FLYN01 (sample SAMEA4346792, study PRJEB14843) | hot springs metagenome | biome: Terrestrial Biome; feature: Habitat; material: Sediment | place: India | collected 2012-06-12 | depth 1760 m
CCGGGCCGGCAGCAACAATCCGGTGCTCATGCTCGACGAAGTCGATAAGCTCAGCGTCGGCTTCCAGGGCGACCCGGCCGCGGCGCTGCTCGAGGTCCTCGATCCCGAGCAGAACCGGGCCTTTGTGGACCACTACCTGGATGTGCCCTTCGACCTGAGCCGGGTGCTGTTTATCTGCACCGCCAACCGCATCGATACCATCCCGCCCGCGCTGCTCGACCGCATGGAGGTGCTGGAGCTGGCCGGCTATACCGAGCGCGAGAAGATCGAGATCGCGCAGCGGTATCTGATCCCGCGCCAGCGCGACGAACAGGGGTTGGGCGCGCGCGGGCCGCAGATCACCGTGGATGCGCTGCGGCGGCTCGTCCGCGAGTATACGCACGAGGCCGGCGTGCGCGACCTGGAGCGCCGGATCGGCGCGTTGTATCGCCGCATGGCCACGCGCCTGGCCCAGGGCCAGCCCATCCCCGAGCAGATCGATGCTGCCAACCTGGAGGACCTGCTTGGCCCGCCCCGCTTCCGCAGCGACCTGCTGCTGGGCGAGGACGAGGTCGGTGTCGCGACCGGGCTGGCCTGGACGCCCACCGGCGGCGAGGTGCTGTTCGTCGAAGCGAGCGTCGTGCCCGGCAAGGGCCAAGTGATCCTGACCGGCCAGCTCGGCGATGTGATGCGTGAGTCGGCCCAGGCGGCGCTGACCTATGCCCGCTCGCGGGCGCGGGCGCTCGGCATCCCTGCGGACTTCGCCCAGAACAACGATATCCACATTCACGTGCCAGCAGGGGCCGTGCCCAAAGACGGTCCCTCGGCGGGTATCACCATGGCCAGCGCGCTGATCTCGGCGCTGACCCGCCGCCCGGCCTACAAGCACGTGGCGATGACCGGTGAGATCACCTTGCGCGGCAAGATTTTGCCGATCGGCGGGGTCAAGGAGAAGCTGCTCGCCGCGCAGCGCGCCGGCGTGCGGACGGTGCTGCTGCCACGCGACAACGCCCCCGATCTGCGTGAGGTGCCTGCCGAGACCCGCGAGCAGCTCGCGATCGTGCTGGTGGAGCATATGGACGAGGTGCTGCCGCAGGTGCTACATGCTGAGCCGGCGCCGGCCGACGACGGGCGGTTGCCGTCCCAGGCGCCCTCGCCCGTGGTACGAGCCGGCGAAAGTTAGCCTGCACGGCGACGATCGCTCCTTCGACACGCTCAGGTGTCGTCCGTTTCGCCTGACGAATGTGCTAGAATTGAGCCGATAGCACGGAAGCCTTCGACACGCTCAGGTGTCGTCCGTTTCGCCTGAGGCGTCGCGAGCGCTCGCCGCCGCAGAGGCCCGAAGGAGCAGGCTCTGACCGGGGGAGCGCTCGCGGTTCCCTTCTGCTGCAGATTCCTTTGCGGAAAGCCTATAGCACAAAAAGTAGATCCAGGCTATGTTACCGCTTCAGGACACCGTACCGGCGCGATCGTTCTCGATCGTCAACTGGGCGTTGATCGTGGCTAATGTGGCGCTGTTTCTGATCGAGCTCTCGCTGGGGCGAGATGCCGAAGTGCTGATCGCGGCGCTGGGGGTGGTGCCGGCGCGCCTGCTGGCCAACCCCGGCCCCGATCAGTTCGCTACGCTGCTCTCCTCCATGTTCCTCCACGGCGGCTGGGCGCACCTGTTCAGCAACATGCTGGCGCTCTATATTTTCGGCGATAACGTCGAGGACCGCATGGGCCACGGCGGGTATCTGGTCTTCTACCTGCTCTGCGGGGTGATCGCTGGGCTGACGCATGTGCTGTTCAACCCTACCTCGCCGGTGCCGACGATCGGCGCAAGCGGCGCGATCAGCGGCGTGCTGGGCGCCTACCTGTTGCTCTTCCCAACCGCGCGCGTGATCACGCTGGTGCCGCTGTTCTTCCTGCCCTGGTTCGTCGAGATCCCAGCCGTCATCTACTTGGGCTTCTGGTTCGTGTCGCAGTTGTTCAACGGCGTGCTGGCGATCGTCACCGGCGTGCAGGCCTACGGCGGCGTAGCCTGGTGGGCGCACGCCGGCGGCTTTCTGGCCGGGATGCTGCTGGTGGGGCTGTTCGCGCGCCGGCGCCCGGCGCGGCGTGTGTATGTCGACGAGTATTGGCCGTGGTGAGAGGGAGTGCTATGGATCTCATATCGCTGTTCTGGATCTTCCTGATCATCTCCTCGCTGCAGCCGGTCATTCGACAGAAACTGCTGGAGGCCGAACGACTGCGCATGCTGGAGCGCCTGGAGCGGCAGCGCAAGAGCCGGGTCATCGCACTGATCCATCGCCAGGAAACGCTCAGCCTGCTCGGGTTCCCGTTGGTCCGCTATATCGATATCGACGATTCGGAAGCTGTGTTGCGCGCGATCAAGATGACCGATGCCGACATCCCGATCGACCTGATCTTGCATACCCCGGGCGGGTTGGTGCTGGCCGCCGAACAGATCGCCCACGCGCTGCGCAAACACCCCGCCCGGGTGACGGTCTTCGTCCCGCACTATGCGATGTCCGGCGGTACCCTGATCGCGCTGGCAGCCGACGAGATCGTCATGGACGACAACGCCGTGTTGGGGCCGGTGGACCCGCAGCTCGGCCAGCAGCCGGCAGCCTCGATCCTCAAGGTGCTCGAGCGCAAACCGATCGCCGAGATCGACGACAATACGATCATCATGGCCGATATCGCCGAGAAGGCGATCCGGCAGGTCAAAGCCACCGTGAAGGAGTTGCTGGGCGAGCGGCTGGGAGCGGAGCGCGCCGAACAACTGGCGACAACCCTCGCGACCGGCGTCTGGACCCACGATTACCCGATCACCGTCCAGGAGGCGCGCGAGCTTGGGCTGCCCATCAGCACAGATATGCCGAAAGAGATCTACCAGCTGATGAGCCTGTATCCGCAGACGGCGCAGCGCCGCCCCTCGGTCGAGTACATTCCGGCGCCCTATCGCTCGCCCGACGCCGAGCGCCGCCCGACGCCGGCGCGCCAGCGGTAGATTGGCGCCATACCTGTGTGCCGCCCGTGACGCACGCTACCATGGCTCGTGGCGGTCGGACCGATATCCGGCGGTCGTCACCACCGTGAACGACAGCGGTGGCAAGTGCAGGCTGACGCGCCCGTCGCGCACCGGCATGCCTTCGAGGTGCTGCGGCACCACCGTCTCGGGCTGCTCGAACGTGTTGGCGGCCTTTGGATCGCTGCCCGACAGCCGGTAGATCGCGGATACCCGCGCTGGCGCCGCGCCCTGCCAGATCAGGTCGGCCAGCACCGCCTCGTGCTGGCTGCGATTCACGATAAACACCGCCCCGCAGTCACCAGCCTCATCGTAGCTGGCCGATACATCGAGCAGCGGCATCGGGCCGAACAACCGCGTCTCGTAGTGCGGCGCGATCGTCAGCGCGTCCAACGCCTGGCCGGCGGCGTGGTTGCTGACGAGCACGAACGGGTAGAAAGTCGTCTGCCGCAGCAGTCGTTCTGAGGTAGTGGTGAGCGGCGCGATCGTATTGACGATCTGGGCCAGGCAGGCGATCTTCAACACATCGCAGCGGCGCAGAAAGACGTTCATCCACTGCGCGACGACCAGTGCATCTTCGAGGTTGTAGATCTCCTCGCTCAGATGCGGCGCTTCCTGCCAGCCGCCGCGCCCGGAGCGGTCCTTGTACCAGACGTTCCATTCATCCCACGCGAGGAACACGTCGTGCCGCGAGCGCAGCCTGGCCTTGACGTAGCGCAACAGCCCGGCCAGGGTATCGAGATGCGCTTCGAACTGGGCCGCCATGGCCAGATAGCTGGCGGTGTCGTGCTCGTGGTTGCCGGCGTAGTAGTGGAGCGCCAGGTAATCGACGTGCTCCCAACAGGTCTCCAGGACGACACGATCCCACTCCGGGTAGGTCGGCATAGCAGTGTTGGACGAGCCGCACGCGATCAGCTTGAGGTTCGGGTCGTGCCAGCGCATTAGCTTGGCCGCCTCGCGCGCCTTGCGCGCATACTCGTCCATCTCCAGATGGCCGATCTGCCATGGCCCATCCATCTCGTTACCCAGGCACCAGTATTGCACGGCATGTGGCTGCGGATAGCCATGCGCGGCGCGCAGATCGGCATAGAAGGTGCCGGTCGGAGCGTTGCAATACTCGACCAGCGCCGCTGCGTCGGCGATCGTGCCGGTGCCCAGGTTGACCCCCAGCAGAGGCTGGATATCGAGGGCGCGGCAGAACTCGATGAACTCGTTGGTGCCGAACTGGTTGGTCTCGATCGATTGCCAGGCCAGGTCGCGCCGCCGCGGGCGTTGCGCGCGCGGCCCGACACCATCGCGCCAATCGTAGCCGCTCAGAAAATTGCCACCGGGATAGCGCAGGATGCGCAGGCGCATCTCGTGCAGCGCGGCCAGCACGTCGCGGCGGAAGCCGCGCTCGTCCGCGTAGGGCGAGGCCGGGTCGTAGATGCCGCCGTAGATACAGCGGCCCATATGCTCGGCGAAACCGCCGAACAAGAGGGGCGAGATCGCGCCGATCGTTCGCTCGTTGTCGAGCATGATGCGCGCGGCAAGTGGGGGGTGGTTCATCGTGTTCCCTCTATTACCCCTTGACGCCGGTCAAGGTGATCGAGCGAATGATCATCCGCTGGGCCAACAGGAAGATCACGATCGCCGGCAGCGCCGAGACGGTCGTGCCAGCCATGAGTTGCCCATAGTTGCTCCAGTAATCCGCCCGGAACTGGATGAGCGCTACTGGCATGGTCATCTTGGAGGCTTCGTTGATTACGATGTAGGGCCAGGTGAACTCATTCCAGAAGAACAGGAAAGTGAAGATCGCCAGCGTCGCGATCGCGCCGCGCGCCAGCGGGATCACGATCGACCATAAGATGTGAAAGCGGCTACATCCGTCGATCTGGGCGGCATCTTCAAGCTCGCGCGGAATGGCGAGCATGAACTGGCGCATGAGAAAACCCCCGAAGCCGCCCGCCAGCGGCGGGAAGATCAAGGCGTTGTAGGAGTTGAGCCAGCCAAGCCGCCACACAGTGATATAGTTGGGGATCAGCAGGATTTCGCCTGGCACAATCAGCGACGCAACGACCAGCGCAAAGAGGATGTCGCGCCCTGGAAAGCTCAGCCGGGCGAACGCATACCCCGCCAGTACATCGACGACCACCACGAGCAGCGTGCCGATCGCCGCGACAAACAGGCTGTTCAAGAAGGCCTGGATCAGATCGACGCCGCGCGGGAAAAAGAGCACATCGATGTAATGCTGCACCGTAAAGTCGCTGAGACGGTCGGGCAGCCAACGCGGTGGGACACGGATGATCTGTGCCTCGGGCTTGACCGAGGTGAGCATCATCCACACCACGGGCACGGCCCAGATCACCGCCAGCACACTCAGGAGCAGATAGCGTACGAGCGGAATACGTCGCCTGGGGCGGCGTGAGGCGATCGAACGGCGGTCGGCGAGTGCTTGAGCAGTCATTGCGCGCCTCGCTTCCTACGCCTGCTCCCTGAGCAAGCGGAATTGAATGAGCGTGAAGACCACCACAATACAGAACAGCACCCAGGCCACCGCCGCGGCGCTGCCCATCTTGAAGTACCGAAAGCCGGTCTCGTAGATATGCTGGACGATCGTGCGCGTCGAGTCGAACGGCCCGCCGTTGGTCATCACGAAGACCTGCCCGAAAACACGAAATGATCCGATGATCGTCGTCACACAGACGAACAAGAGCGTCGCGCGCAACCCGGGCAGCGTCACATATCGGAACAGCGCCCAACTGCCTGCGCCATCGATCTTCGCGGCATCGTAGAGATGCTCGGGGATGTCTTGCAGGCCGGCCAGGAATAGGATCATGTTCCAGCCTGATGTCCACCAGACCGTCGTGACGACCACGGCGATCATTGCCCAGCCGATCTGCGACAGCCAGTTCTGCCCCGGCAACCCGACCATCTCGAGATAATGGTTGATCAGGCCGAAGGCCGGGTTGTAGAACCATTGCCAGAGCACGCCAACCGAAGCGACCGAGATCATGAGTGGCGTGCTGAAGGCGCTACGAAAGATCGCCCGGCCGCGGATGGGTTCATTGACGAGCAGCGCCAGACCGAGCGGAATCACCACCGACAGCGGCGCGTTGAGCGCGACGAACAGGCTGGTGTTGCGCAGCGCCGTCCAGAACAGGGTGTCTCTGGTCAGATTGAGGTAGTTCGCGAGGCCGATGAAGCGCGGCGACGTGGCGAGATCCCATCGCGTCAGGCTCACGTACAGGCCATTGAAGATCGGGTAGATCTGGAAGACCAGGAAAAAGACCAGGAAGGGGGCCAGGTACAGCAGAGGCGAAAGGCTCCCCAGCCTGAGCCGGGCCCTGGCCCTTCCGGCCTGCGCCCGCTCCAGCGGACGCGTGACGCGGTCAAGTGTGCCCATCGGTCGCTCCTTCCCGAAGATCAGGCCTCGGCCAGAATGGCGTTGACTTCGTCTTCGGCCTTCTTCAGCGCTTCCTCAACGCTCAAACCGGCGAGCATCGTCCCTTCAACATTGGCTGCGATCCGCGGCATCACCTCCAACAGCTTGGGATGCGGAGCCATATAGGCGACATAGGGCAATTGCGATGCCCAGGTGCGCAGCTTCTGCAGGAAGATATTATCGCTGTTGAGCGCCTCCTCGCGGGCGGCGTTGTGAGCGGGCACCTGCCCGGCCTTGGCCCAGTCGACGCTGTGCTGGCCGATCCACTGGATGAACTTGAGTGCGGCAGCGCGCTGATCCGGGTTGGGGTTGGCCTGCCTGGGGAGCGCGAACTGGTGGCTCTGCCCCCAGGTTGCTTTCTTGTTCGGGTCGTGCTGTGGCAGCGGCGCGACGTCGATGTCGTCGGCGGCGGGCGCTTTGGTCTTATCGAAGTACAGGGTCGAGATCCATGGCCCATCGGCCCACGTCGCCACCTTGCCGGTGCGCTGGAGGTCGGTGGTCGGCGCGTTCTTCGGATTGCCGCTGGCCTGCATCTCCTTCATCCACTTGATCGCTGCGATGCCCTCGGGCGTGTTGAACGCGGCTTTTGTGCCGTCTGCGCTGATCATCTCCACGCCGTATTGCTTCCAGATGCCGAAGATGTACCAGGTCATAAACTCCTGCGCGCCGGCGCCAAGGGCGAAGGTGTTGAAACCGATGATGTCGTCTTTGGTGACTTGCTTCACAACCTCGAGCCACGCGTCGAGGGTCGTCGGCACCTCCAGCCCGTTGTCAGCCAGGATGCGCTTGTTGTACAGCATCGCGTGACAGTGGATGTCGAGCGGAATGGTGTATTGCTTGCCCTGGTACTGGGTGAACTGCCATACCGTTGGGTCGTAGTCCTCGGCTTTGATGCCCGCGGTCGCGAGTTCATCCGGCTCGATCGGCGTGAGGATGTTCTTTTCAGCGAATGGGCCGATATAGGTATGGCGCACCAGCGCGACATCCGGTGCGGTGCCGCTGATGCCTGCCGCCTCCATCTTCTGCACGAAGTCGGTCAGGCCCTGCAGCGATTCGACGGCGATATCCGGGTTCTCCTCGCTGAACTTTCTGACCAGGTCGTTCATCACGATCCCATCGACGCTCCCCAGGATCGTCCAGTAGCGAATCTTGACTTTAGCCGACTCGGAACCGAACACCTGCAAGGGCTGCGGTGTGGGCGTCGGCGCGGTCGCCACGTTGAGCTCCGCAGTCGGCGCTCCTGCGGCGCCTGGCGCGCTGGTCGCAGGTGGGCTGGTGTTCGAGGCCGATGGCTGACCACACGCGGCCAGGATCGAACTCATGGCTGCAATGCCCGTGGTGCTGGCGGCAAGCCGCAGCATCGCGCGCCGCGACAGGAGCTTCTGTTGCCGTGACTCCATCTTAGGCCTCCTTGTACTCCAGTATCTCTGGCAAGCGCCACCGTGGCGCTTGCGCCACGATCCATCGGGGCAGCCCGCAGCAACGGCTGGCCGCGCTGTGGAACTGGGTGGGAACGACCGATCTACAGGCTGTCAAGGGGCTGGCAGAGGTGCGGTTGGTCCACTATTACTAAACAAGCACTTGACGTCTAGTAAACGATAGAGTATGATACCGTCAGCGGTTGTGCCTGCGCGTGGCCGTTCGGGATGGGTTCTGCTCGGGAGCATGCTTACTATACTAGACAACTACCCGGTTGTCAATAGCATGTTCTTCTATTCTGTTCTGTTTTTCTACTAGAATTTCTTTTCTCATTTACTCAACAAGCGAGCGCTCCTATGAACAAGCGTCGGCCAAGTATGCGTGATGTCGCGGCGGCGGCGAAGGTGTCGGTCTCGGCGGTGTCGCTCGTCGTGCGTGGCAAGCCCGGTGTTGCCGCCGAGACGCGTGAGCGCGTCTGGGACGCGATCACTAGGCTCGGCTACGCCGTACCGGCCACCACCAATGGGCCGGCCACCGCGGTTGGGTTGTTGATCGAGCGCAGCTCCATGCCGGTCATCCTCGATATCTTCTACGGCGATGTGATTCGCGGATTTCAAACCGAAGCCCAGCGCCTGGGCTACCAGGTTCTCCTGCATATGTTCGACCAGGCGGCCGAGAGCCTCGATAGTCTGCGCACCAGCCTGTCCGGCGAGGTTGCCGGCCTTGTCGTGGCCAACGACGGCGATATCACACCCGAGATGGTGATCCAGCTCGAGGCGATGCGTGTGCCGCTGGTGTTGATCGAGAGCTATGTCCCCGATCAACAGCTACCGTGCGTCCTGGGCGATAATTTCACCGCCGGCTATGCCGTGATGCGGCATCTGATCGACCTGGGCCATCGCTCGATCGCGATCCTGCGCGGCCCGCGCAAATACAGCAGCCTGATGGACCGGCTCAAGGGGTGTCTGGCCGCCGCCGCTGAGGCCGGCATCCTTATCCCGCCCGTGTATATGCCGCACCCGGTATCCGGGCATCCCAAGAAAGGGTATGTGCAAATGCACGAGGTGTTGCAGCTGCCGCAGCGCCCCAGCGCGGTGGTCGCGATCAGCGACAAGACGGCCTTCGGCGCTATGGAGGCGATCAAGGAGGCCGGGCTGCGTATCCCGAACGATATCGCGATCGTCAGTATCGACGATGTGGCCGAGAGCGCGTATGCCCGCCCGCCGCTCACCAGTTTTCACATCCCGCGCGCCGAGATGGGCCGGCTGGCGATGCAGAAGCTGCACCGCCTGATCAAGGGCGAGTCGGAGGTCGCGGTGAAGAGCGTGGTATACGGCAAGTTGGTGGTGCGCGAATCGTGCGGAGCCCACCTGGCCCACGGTGCCTCCCACCCCTGAGAGGCTGGCCGAAACGTCGCCCCGCAGGGATGCAGAGAGCGGTCCGCTCTTGAATTCCGCCCGTGGAGAGGAGAATCTGTTCGCCCTTCAAGCGGGGGCGGGGGGGATGCAGGCCCCACACATGGTTCGCCTGAGTCATCCCGAATTGTTCCCCTGCCCCCTCTCCTCAACCCTCGAATCATCCATCTGATCACCCGATTCAGGTGAGGCCAACTCACCCCCGTGTGCGCTACACTCCGCGCATGTGAGTACGCTCGCGCAATCGAGCGCTTCCTGCCCGCTCATGTGTTGGTCGGCGGGCGTTCCACGATGCAGAACGTCCGCTCGATAAGGAGTGTTCGCAATGGAAACATCGTTCAGCAGCAGGCCGGCGCAATCGCGCCCGACCAAAGGCGCGTTGGGCTTTATCTTCACCGTAGTTCTGCTCGATATCATCGGCCTGACGATCCTTCAACCGGTGCAGGCCTTTATCGTGCGACAGTACGATAGCAACGCGCTCGCGGTCAGCATGCTCACGGTGATCTATGCTGCCGCACAGTTTGTATTCGCGCCCATCCTGGGGCGGCTCTCCGACCGCCATGGCCGGCGCCCGGTGCTATTGATCAGCCTGCTCGGCTCGGCGTTCGGCTACTACCTGTTCGGCATCGGCGGAGCACTGTGGGTGTTGTTCCTCTCACGCCTGATCGACGGCATCACCGGCGGCAATATCTCGACCGCCTCAGCCTACGTCGCCGATGTTACACCACCACAAGATCGCGCCAGGAATTTCGCATTGATCGGGATCGCGTTCGGGCTTGGGTTTGTCTTCGGCCCGACGCTGGGCGGCGCGCTCAGTCAGATCAGCCTCCAGGCGCCGGCTTATGCCGCCGGCACGCTTTCGCTGCTCAGCGCGATCGTCGGGTTCTTTGTGCTACCCGAGTCGCTGCCGCAAGAGCAGCGCACTGCCGGGGTGTTCCAGTGGCGGGAGGTCAACCCACTGGCCACGCTGCTCGACATGATCCGGCGCCCGGCGCTGCGCATGCTGCTGCTGGTCTGGTGCCTGTTTCAGTTCGCCTTCACGGGCCATACCAGCATCCTCGCCGTGTTCGTGATCGATCGGTTCGGCATGTCGCCTGTCCAGCTCGCCTTCTTGTTCGTGCTGGGTGGGATCGCCAACGCGATAGTGCAGGGTGGGCTGGTGGGGCGGCTGGCATCTCGGTTCGGCGAAAAGCGGCTGGCGCTGGCCAGTCTGGGGCTCCAGGCGCTGACGGCGATCGCCCTCGTCGCTGCACCGGTGTTCTGGCTGCTGTATCCGATCATGGTGCTAAACAGCGCCGCCACGGCGTTGATCTGGCCGACGATGGGCGCGCTCATGGCCAACCAGGTGCCGCTGCCCGAGCAGGGACAGATCTCCGGCGCCAGCACCGCGCTCGGCAGTCTGATGAGTGTGTTCGGCCCATTGTGGGCCGGTGCGATCTACGACCAGCTCGCGCCCGTTGCGCCCTACTGGAGCAGTATGCTGGTGTTCGCGCTGGCGGCGCTGGCGCTCGCCGGAGTCCAGGTCGGGAACCGTGGCACGGCGCCGGCGGTTCAGTCCAGCGATCACTAAGCAGAGCGCCCCCCAGCCGTGATGCTTCACTTCGCTTACGACAGCGAACGCGCCGCCGCCCAGCGGCCAGAAAGTCGAAGCGCGCGGCACAGCCCCATTTCCCGGCGC
>FLYN01001730.1_pt1 | contig 10913 bp, 7 predicted proteins | sample 1122621 | NCBI WGS metagenome assembly FLYN01 (sample SAMEA4346792, study PRJEB14843) | hot springs metagenome | biome: Terrestrial Biome; feature: Habitat; material: Sediment | place: India | collected 2012-06-12 | depth 1760 m
CGCGCAGACCACTGCCCGCCGAGCCGATCCAACGATATTCGGCTTTGCCGCCGCACGACCGCAGGCCCTCCTGCAGCCAGCGGGCCAGTGCCCGGCCGCGCCGCCGGTTGTAGGCTGCCGCGCCGACGTACCAGATGCCTAGCGCGGCGCAGACGACCAGAATTGCGAGTTGACCGATGTCCACAGACGCCCCCCCAACCAGCCACGACCGCGATCACAAGCTGCTCCAGGCGCTGCGCGAGCGCCTGGCAGCGGCAGGCGACTGGCTGCGCGGCTTCCTTTTTGGGATGACTCTGTACGAGCAAGTGCTGACGCTCCGTAAACAGCGCGCCGACCTGGAGCATCTGTTCGTGCTGATTAGCTTTGGCGATCTCCTGGGCGTGCCCGTACTGCCGCCCTACTATACGCTGCGCCTGCTGCCCTATATCGTCCCCCTGATCCGCAGCTGGCGCTACCGGATGCTCCGCGAGCGCGACCTGACCGACCTGATCGGCGGGGGCTAGCCATCCGCGTTCAGCATCTGATCCATCTAACGATGGACGGCGGACGATGGGCGCGAGGACCCATACCCTATCGCTCATTGTCTACCGCCCATTGCCTGGCTGATGCCACTCTTAACTTCCGGCCGCGCGCATGCTGAGGAAGTTCAGCAGATTCTGAATTTCAGTCACCTGCTCCTGCGGCTGTTGTTGTTGCTGCGCGAGCGTCAGCATGGTCTGGGCCTCGGTCGTCGCCTGCTGGTATTGCCCGGTGTCGCTCAGGACCAGCGCATAGTTGCGGTGTGCCTCCAGGCTCTGCGGCTGGAGCTGCACGGCGCGCGCGTAGGCCTCGACAGCGCGCGGCAGGTCGCCGGTGCGAACCGAAAGCAGACCGATGAAGGAGTGCAGAGCTGCATCGTTGGGCGCCTTCGCCGCCGCAGCGGCATAGGCGTCGCGCAGGCGCCGCAATTGATCGGCCTGATCGCGCATTCCATCGATGATCAGGCTGAGCTGCGAGTCGAGCGCATGCGGATTGGCCTCGATCAGCGCAATGTAGCGGTCGGTCGCCTCGCTATACCGCCCTTGCAGCCGCAGCAGGTCAGCCGTGCGCATGTCGGTGTCGGCATAGCGCGGATCGAGCTGCTTGGACTCGGCCAGTAACCGGCTCGCCTGCTCGTAATACGATTGAGCCGTCGCTGAGTCGCCTTGTGTCTGGGTATAGCTGCCGAGCAGCGCGACCGCGCCGGCGTACTCGTTGAGGATGACGACATCCTGCGGTGCGACCTCGTGGCCCTGTCGATACCATTCGATCGCCTGGCGCAGATGCTCGGGGTCGCGAGAGAAGCGCGAGTACCAGAAGCTGTGCAGCCGCGCCAGGTTGGCGTAGTGGTCCTTGTTGAGCGGGTTGAGTTCGCGCGCGCGCTTCAACACCGCTTCGGCATAGCTCAGCATCGCGGACGGCGATTGCTGCACGACGAACGATTGAACCGCCGAAACATCCCTCAGCCGCAGCAAGTCTTCGACTCGTGCATCGGGCTTCGTTTCGCCAGGCTGCCCATTCGCCAGTTGCCTGCGAATGTCGGCAATGTTCATCAGATTGCGACCCAGGTTCAGGTAGTAGAAATCCTGGCTCGGCTCCATGCGGATCGCGTCGAGCAAGTAGCTCATCCCAACGATCTGATGATCGAGGGTCGCGTTGGGATTCTCGATATAGGTCTGGCCCTGTTGGAAGCGCATATCGGCGTAGACGTTGTCGATGTTCAAGAACCAGACGCCGGCCAGCGCAAGCAGCACAATAATCACGTAAATTGCGACTCCGGCTGGATTTCCGCTCCGGCGCGGGCGCCGACCGCCAACCGCGCGGCCCGGTGGCGCACCACGGGCCACCGCTCCCTGACGGCGTCGGTTGCCCCTGGCCGCTTGGGTTTTAGCGGTCGGCGCGGGATCGGGCGCGCGCCCGGGCTCCTGCGCGGCGGGCGCGCCCAGCGCGTACTGACCCGCCAGCGCACCGGCCACGACCAGGATCCCCATCGTCACCCACAACATCATCAGCGTCGAGACGATCGGGATGCCGGTCAGTCCCTCGACGATGTGGCTGACCACCACGGCTATACAGGTGATAAACAGCACCTGCCAGCGCCATTCCTCGGTGTGCCGAAGTAGCTTCCACGCCAGCGTGAAAAAGCTGATCAACACAAACAGGTAGCTGATCAGCCCCACCAACCCCTTAGTCACCAACTCATCAAGATAGGCCTCGTGCGAACGGTCGGGCGACGCGCCGCGCGCTTCGACGTTCGCCAGCGATGGCGGGTAAAACCGGTTGTAGGCCACGAACATGCTCTCTGGCCCCCAGCCGATCAGCGTTCGCAGCGGTTCAGCCGTGATCAGCGCGATGGTACCACCAGCCTTGTCATCGCCGAACCAGATCTTTTTCCGCACATCGCCCGTCGTGCCCGGGCTGGTGTCGAGCAACTTGCCCATGCGGCCAATATAAGGGACACTGCGCAACGACTCGAAGACAGGCGCTTGCGAGAAATTGAACACCACGATGAAAGCCGCCAGTGCCAGCGTCAGCGCGATCTCGCCGATCAACAGATTGCGCCAGGTGGCTGCACGCTGCGGTGCTGCGACCCGCGCCCGCTGCCACGCCTGGAACAGCAGGAGCGTAAAGAACACAAACAACCCTGCGCCGGCGCCCAGCCAGGGGCCACGGCTCTGTGTAAAGAAGATCGTGACCAGCAGCAGAGCAACGATCGCCAGCATGCCGGCGGCCTGCAATCGCAGGAACAGCCGCGATGGCAACCCAGAACGTCGCGGCAGCACGAAAATCAGCCCGTAGGCCAGGACCACGGCCAGCGTGCCGCCGATCATCCAGATCGGCCAATCGAGGCCACCGCGCCCTGGCTGCTCCTGAACCACCTGCGTCCCACCGGCCTGGCCAAGGCCGTAAACGACCAACACCAGCAGAAGGTAGAGGATCGTCACCACGCCCGGCCAGAGCGCCGCCGCACCGAACCGCTCCGCGCTGTGCGGGCGCAAGGTCGGCAACAGGTAGAGGAAGAACGCGACGATCAGCGCGCCAGGATACACCCACCAGTAGCGCAGGTCGGCCGTACGGACCACCGCGCCGAACTTGATCGCGCCGAACACGATCGCCAGGCTCGCCACAACCAGCAGCATATACGTCGCCGCCCACCCCCAATCGGCGCCCGATCCGCTGTGCTCCGAACGCGCCTGGCCCGCCTGATGCAGCGCGGCGATCGCCCGGTACAGCGCGAACGGCAGCACCATGATCAGGTAGGCGGCGACAAAGATCGAGTTCCCCATCGTCGAGGCCACGCGCGACACCACATCGCCCTTCCAGGGCAGCGGATCGATCTGAAAGTGTTGCACCAGGCCGTAGCCCACAGCGATCAGGCTCGCGAGCACCATCACGGTCACAAGCCGATCGAGCTGCTCAGCCCGCCGGAGCGTCAGCACGATCATGGCCGCGAGGCCGATATACGAGAGGTTGGTGTAGGTGCCCTGGAGGCGCTGATACGAGCCCCAGAAGCTCGTCAGCGGCACCACCGAGGTGAAGGTGGTGAAGATGAACACCAGCGCATAGACCAGCGCTGGTATAGCCAATGGGACAGCAGCAAGGCGCCGCCACCCGCGCCCAAGCACACCTTCAGTATGCTCTGCTGGCTCCTGGCGCTGGGATGGGCCAGCGCTGAACTGCTCCAGCAGGCGGATGATCCCGGCCGCAGCCATCACCAGGACGATCGCGCGGAGGGTCGTGGCTTTATCCGGCTCGAAATGGCGAGAGGAGAGCAGATTGAAGTAGCTGGGGATCAAGACCAGGGCCAGCAGCCAGCCGCCCTCGATAATACGCTCGCACCATGCGGCAATGGTGGTCTGTCGTTGCAACAGCATCCCTCCCAAGAACGAGTTAGGTGCAGCCGCTGCCCAGGCAGTCGACGCGGCTCAGCGCGCCAGCGCCGGTTGGCGCGCCTCACGGCTCGCGCTGATCTTAAACACTTGCGCGCGCTCCAGCATCTCCTGGGCGCTGCGGCGGCTGTGCTCACTGATCGGCATGCCGTCGAGCATGGCGGCGAGCTCGGTGATGCGCTCGTCGTCGGCGAGGCGCTGGACCACCGTGCGCGTGCGGTCGGCATTAACGTGCTTGGAGATTGCGTAATGCGCATCGCCAAAAGCAGCGACCTGCGGCAGATGAGTAATGCAGATCACCTGATGCCGTTCGCTGATACTCCAAAGTTTCTCCCCGACCACCTGGCCCGCACGCCCGCCCACACCGACGTCGACCTCGTCGAACACCAGCGTCGGCACCTCGTCGACCCGCGAGAGGATCGATTTCAACGCCAGCAGCAGCCGCGCGCTCTCGCCGCCCGACGCGATCCGCGCCAGCGGCTTGAGCGGCTCGCCAGGGTTCGGTGAGAGCAGGAACTCGATCCGATCGATGCCGGTTTTGTCAAAGGCAAACCGCTTTGGAGGAGTGGGGTGGGATGGTGGGTCTTGGGATAGGACCTGGCTCTCCCTGCCCTCCAGGATCGGAAAGCCAACCTCCACGACCGGAGCGCCCTGTGGATCTTCCTCGTGCTCAATCGCGACATAAAAGCGCACATGGGGCATGGCCAGGTCACACATCGCGCGCTCGACGGCTTCCGCCAACTGATCGCCGACCTTCCGGCGCTGGCGCGACAATGCACCGGCAAGCGCGCCCAGCTCGGCCAGCAGGCGCGCCTCCTGCGCCTCCAGCTCGGCCATGTGCTCGTCGCTATGCGTCAGGCGCTCGATCTCGGCCTCGGCCGAGGCGGCGCGCTCAAGGATCTGATCGACGCTGCCACGATACTTGCGCTGCAGGTCGCGGATCAGCGTCAGGCGGTCCTCGATCGCGTCCAGCCGCGCCGGATCGAACTCCATCGCATCACGATAACTTCGCACATTCGCCGCCAGGTCCTCCACGCCATACAACAACTCGCTGGCCTGCGTGGCAAGTTGGGCAAGACTGGGGTCGAGCTTCGCCAGCTCGAGCAGCGTATCGTTCACCTGCCCAAGCGTCTCGATGATCGGGCGCAAGGGATGCCGACCGCTCTCTTCACCGGCATAGAGCAGCGTATAAGCTGTGGTGATGAGTTCGGTGATCCGTGCCCCGTTCTGAACCAGTGTGCGCTCCTGGAGCAGTTGTTCTTCTTCACCGACGCGCAGCCTGGCGGCGCCGACATCTTCCAGGAGCAGGCGCAACTCCTGGATCCGCTCAGCGCGGTTGGCAGCGGCTCGGCGCAGCGCCAGCAACTCTTCGCGCACGCGCCGCAACTCAGCGACCTTGGCCGCCACCTGCTCGCGCAGCGGCACCAGCCCACCATAGCGGTCCAGCATCTCGCCGTGCGTGCGGGTGTTGAAGAGCGAGAGCCCTTCGTGCTGGCCGTGAATATCGACCAGCCGCCCGCCGACCTCACGCAACACCGCGCTGCTGACGGCGCGGCCGTTGATCCGTGCGACGCTGCGCCCGCTCCCGGCGTTGATCTCGCGTGCGATGATGATCGGCTCGTCCTCACCGTCCCACAAGCCGTACTCCTCCAGCACCGGGATCAGATCGGGGCGATCGACGGCGCTGAAGATGCCCTCGACGCGGGCACGTTCGGCGCCAGCCCGCACAAATGCCGGGTCGGCGCGGTCGCCGCGCAGAGTACCCAGCGCATCGATAATGATCGATTTGCCGGCGCCGGTCTCGCCGGTGAGGACGTTGAAACCTGCGTCCAGCCGCAGCTGCAGGCGGTCGATGATCGCAAAATCGCTGATAGTGAGTTCAAGCAGCATGCGAATAATCTGTCGCCGTTTGCAAGGTTATCGATCAGCTTGACACGCCTGTTTCAGGCGGCATTGTACCATATCGGAGCAGGGGTCGCAATGGGGATGGAGCGTTGTATTGGCGTTCTGGTGCATCAGGATGCGGGAGCGAAACAGGTGTTCGCCGGACTCAGATGGCCCCACGCCGCCCGCGCCCGGCGCCGATGATCACCCGGCGCGTGTAGAGCAGCCGCTGCAGCGCGGTGATATGCGAGACGGTGCCAACGGCGATCACGGCCCACTGGATGGGCTCCAGGCCAGGGAATAACGGCTGGAGCAGCAGGCCCAGCAACAATAGCGCAAGTTTCTCCTGCCGGCCAGCAAATCCAACGTTGCACGACGCGACCAGGCCCGTCGATTCGGCGCGCGCGCGCACATAGCTGGCCATGACCATGCCGAAGAGCGCGAACATCACCCAGCCGGCATGTACCGCGCCACTGAGCATCACGCCAAAAAGAATCAGAAATTCGGCGTAGCGATCCACAACATGGTCAAGGACGGTGCCATAGGGGTTGGCAGTACCACCGGCACGTGCGGTCGCCCCATCGAGCATATCGGCCAGCCCCATCAGCAAGATCACCACGATGCCGAGCCGGAAGGCGCCGCGCGCGATGACGTAGGCCGCCAGAGCGCCCAGAACAAGACTGACGAGCGTCAACGCGTCAGGGGTCAGTCCCACCCGTAAACAGATATGGCCCAACGGAATAGTTGTTTGCTCGTAGAATGTTCGAAAGCGGGCAAGGATCGGCACCATATGACTACCTCCGTGGCAGCATGAGCAGCGTTGCCGCACGTCGTTCGACTTCCTCAATCGTGATTGGTGCATCGGGGCCGGTTTGCTCGATCCAGATCGAAGCTGTCGCCGCGCCCAGGCAACCCGCGGCATACAGGTCCTCTGGATCATACAGATACCCATGGATGAACCCGGCCATATAGGTATCGCCGGCGCCGGTTGGATCGCGCACGTCGGTCGTATAGGCCGGGATCACATACTGCCGCTGGCCATCATCGATCAGCGAGCCAGCTTCGGCAAGCGTAATGATCGCGATGCGACATCCAAGGGCCTTGAGGCGCCGCAGTGCCTCGGCGCCGTTGATGCGCGGGTCTATACCGGTGATGATTCGTGCCTCGATCTCGTTGGCTTTGATCACCCGGCACAGCGGAGCGATCCGCGCCAGCTCCTGGGGATAGAAGTGCTCGATCCGGCCCGCCTGGTTGATTCGGCGCATCAATCCTTGGGGGTCGAGGAACAATGGCGCATCGCTGAGGGCGCAAATCCGCTCGATCAGCGCAGCTGGCGTCTCCTGTAGGATCGGGCCGATGATGATCGCCTCAGCAGCGCGGCATGCATCCGGCACATCTTCGATCGGGGCGGCTACCCCCAAGACATCGAGCGTGCGATCGCCACGTTCATCGTACACCAGACTGAATCCGCCGGTCTGTTCGCATGGTTGGACCGAGGAGTGGATCCCATATCGACCGATATCGGTCACGAACCGATCGTAATAATCGAGACCGACGCGCCCGACGAGCATCGATGTATGGCCGAGCCGCACGAGCGCGAGGCAGCCGTTGGTCGAACATCCCGAGAGCACCCGCCCGTTTGTGGCGACGACCGGTGTCTTGATAAAGTCGTAGACCGGATTACCGAACGCAACGATCATCTGGGTTGCTTTCTGTACTTAGCGCGCCTGGGCTGCATTCAGCAGGTCGAAGAACTCCTGGAGTTTTTCGTCGGTATGGAAAGCGATCGTGATCCGGAGCTCTTTATCGGTGCGCACAACGCTCACCGGCGTGCCAAGCAGACGCTCCATCGCGCGCTGCACCTCCTGATCTTCAGGGGCAGGCGCCAGCTTTGGATGCGCCGTCCGTTTTCGCTGCGGCTCCGGCGATCGCTGATCGGTGCCGCTGCGGAGCGCTCGCTCGTTGCGGATCGTCATGATCGCGCGTTCGACGTCGCCATCGAATTCCCTGAGCAGATCGCCCAGGCGCTCGGTTTCGCGAACACTCAATTCGTGCTTGGCGATCGCCGCCAGCAAGGGAGCGATCAGCGACTCGAGCATCGCCTGCTGCTGGTCCTGGCTGCCGAACCGTTGGCGGACGAAGGTTTCGACCTTGAGCAACGCGCGGCCATGGCCGGCGCTGATGGTGTTGGCGAGAATCGCCTCCTGCGCCTGGGGAGGTAAGTTCAGCAGCCGCCGTGTGTTGACGATCGCCTCACGGCTGCTCTTGCCGATCCGCCTGGCGATGTCGTTGTCGCTGAGGCCGAATTCCCGCTTGAGCGCCTCGTAGGCCTGGGCTTCCTCGATCGGATTCAAGTCGGCGCGCTGCACGTTTTCGATCAGCGCCAACTCCAACAGCTCTTGGGGCGTCGTCTCACGTATAATCACCGGGACTCGATCGATCCCGGCGCGCTGGGCTGCGCGCCAGCGTCGTTCGCCTGCCACCAGCTCATACTGCCCTACCTCGCGCTCGCTGACGATCAGCGGTTGGATGATGCCGTGCTCGCGTATCGATGCCGCCAGCTCATCGAGCGCAGCCTCATCCAGCGCGGTGCGCGGCTGGCGCGGGTTTCGCCGGATGCTGGCGATCGGAACCTCGCGAACGCCGCTCCGCGGAGCCTCCACAGGAAGGAGTGCCCCCAGCCCACTGCCAAGACCTCTTGGTTGCTTGCTCATACCACAGCGCTCCTGTTCACCCGGCGTAACACTTCGTCGGCAAGCGCAGCATAGGATTGTGCGGCCCGGCTGTGTGGGTCATATTCGAATATAAGTTGCCCATAACTTGGCGCCTCGCTGAGGCGGACGCTGCGCGGGATCAATGTATTGCAGATCCGCTGCGGAAAGTATCGCCGCACTTCGTCCACCACTTGCTGGGCAAGGTTGGTCCGCCCATCGTACATGGTCATCACGATGCCAGTGATCGTCAGGCGCGGGTTGAGATATTCACGCACGCGGTCGAGGGTGCCTTTGAGCTGCGCGAGGCCTTCGAGCGCTAGGTACTCACACTGCAACGGGATCAGCGCACCTGCAGCCGCGCAAAGCGCATTCAGGGTCAGCAACCCCAGCGAAGGCGGGCAATCGAGCAGCACCATGTCGTAGAGGCTATCGAGTTGGGCGAGCGCTTCCGCGAGCCGCCACTCGCGCCGCTCGGCAGCCGCCAGCTCGACCATGGCGCCCGCCAGGTGTTCGTTCGCCGGCATAAGCTCGTAGCCGGCTCTTCCAGTCGCCTGAATCGCCCGCCGCGCCGGCGCCAACCCCATAAGTACCTCATAGGTGGTCACTTCGAGGTCGCGCTTGGCGATGCCGAGGCTGGTCGTCGCATTGCCCTGGGGATCACAATCAACGAGCAGCACGCGCAGCCCACGGCGCGCGAAGGCCCCTGCCAGGTTGGTGGCGGTGGTGGTCTTACCGACGCCACCTTTTTGATTCGCCAGCGCGATAACCTGGGTTGGCAGATCTTGTCCGATCTGTTTCACGTGTTACACCCTGGTGCCTTTCCAGGTACGATGGTAGGGCATGCCACCGCCCCCAGCGCCGCGCGCACATCGAACAGCTCAGCTTCCGCGACCAGCGGCCGACTTATTGGTAGCCAGCGCATCGAATCGACGATCGGGTGCCGCCGGGCAGCACGCCCATTGTAACATGATTTGCGCCAACAACAAAAGCGCCTCGCGATCGCGAAGCGCTCCGGTATCGAATGGGCGACAATGGGCTAGGGCAGAAACTTCAATGGATCGACGGCCTTGCCATTCACCTTCACCGTAAAATGCAAATGCACGCCCGTCGAATAGCCACCGCCCGAACGATCATAGGTGCTGCCCATATAGCCGATCAGATCGCCCGCTTCAACGAAATCCCCGACCGCAACCGGCGGCCGTTTGATCAGATGCCCATAGATCGTAGAGATTCCTTCTCCATGGTCGATTTTCACACAATAGCCGAACCCGCTACACCATCCCGCCTCGATCACTCGCCCCCGCCGGGCTGCGACGATCCGCGTCCATGCACCGTTCGCGATGTCGATGCCATCGTGAAAGCTGCGGTACGGCCGCGTTCGCCAGCCAAACGGCGATGTGATCTCGCCTGCGGTAGGCCAGACCCAGCGCGCAGGCAACGGTGGAAAATCAGTCGTCTCCTCCAACCCGGCGAGCGTGGCCTCAGACAGACCGAGCAGATCAGAACGCACCCAGCCCACCCCGCTCGCCCCTGCATCAACCTTAACCCACTCGCCGTAGCGGGCGATCAGCTTCAGCCGCCGCCCGGCATCGAGATACCCCAGGCGTGGGTAGCCGCGCCCTGGCCCAGTGCGCAGGTTTGTATCCGCCTCCTGAACGACGCCGGCAGCAACGGCGCGCAGCGCTGCAATTCCGCGCTCGCCACCGTAGCGTGCCAGGATCTCCGCCGGATAGGGCAACACCCCATCGGGAATGAAAATCTCGCGCCCAACCGGCAATGGCCGGTCAGGACTGACACCATTCGCTTTGAAGAGCACGATCGCCATCGGCGTCACCCCATACATCCCGGCGATCGAATCGAGCGTCTCACCCTGCTGAATAATATGCGGAATCCCGGAACGGCGCGGAATCCGCAGCTCCTGGCCAGCAGCGAGCACATCGCCGCTCTGCAGATTGTTGGCCCAGAACAACGACGCCACGCTCACTTTGTAGCGCTCGGCGACTGCGCCCAGTGTCTCGCCCTCGGCCAACACGTGGCTCTCGACAAACGCTGGCAGGAGCTCGGGTTGCGGTGCGCGCACAGGCGGCAGAGCAAGGTCGTTATCGTTGCCGCCCATGGCTGACGGCGCAACCCGCCGCACCCGCGGGTCGGCGAGCGCCTCGCGCACCATAGCCGCCTGTGATGCAGCATCGACCTGTAATACCCCAGCCCACGAGGAGTCGCCGGTGGCCAACGTGATCGTGGCAACAATCAGCACGACCACCAAATGCGCGGCGTAGCGGAGGGGGAGCGAGGCAGACCAGGTGCGAGCTACGGCGCCAGGTGGAGGGGAGGAGCTGCCCGGCGAGCGTAACTCAACCCCTGCAACAGCGCTGCCTTCCAGCATAGCACGGGCGGCGCGCGCGGC
>FLYN01007363.1_pt1 | contig 10896 bp, 5 predicted proteins | sample 1122621 | NCBI WGS metagenome assembly FLYN01 (sample SAMEA4346792, study PRJEB14843) | hot springs metagenome | biome: Terrestrial Biome; feature: Habitat; material: Sediment | place: India | collected 2012-06-12 | depth 1760 m
CTCGACGCTGCCGCCCGCGCGGCGGCGGGCGACGAGGCGGTGGGCGCAGCCCTCGACGCGCACGCCCGGCTCGTGGGGTAGAGTCGCGCCCGATGCCTGCGCTTGCGTTCGTGCTCGCCAAGACGGCCGCCGAGGAGGGTCGCGACGTCGTGCTCTCCATGCTCGTCGTCGGGCTCGCCATCCTGGGCGTGGTCGCCCTCGGCGAGCTCAACGACTGGCGCGGCCGCCGGCGCCGCTGAACCGCTCTAGAAGCGTTCCGTACCGGGTCGTAGACTCGGCCGGTGCCAGCTTGTCCTAGTTGCGGCAAGGACAACCCGGACGGGTTCTCGTTCTGCGGCTACTGCACGGCCCCGCTCGCCCCCGTGGCCGCCGCCCAGGAAGAGCGGAAGGTCGTCACGGTTCTCTTCTGCGACGTCGTGGGGTTCACGAGGTCGTCGGAGGACGCCGACCCCGAAGACGTCCGCGCGCGGATGCAGCCCTACTACGCCCGCGTCCGCGAGGAGATCGAAGGTTACGGCGGCACGGTCGAGAAGTTCATCGGCGACGCGGTCATGGCCGTGTTCGGCGCGCCGGTCGCGCACGAAGACGACGCTGAGCGTGCCGTCCGCGCCGGCCTTCGCATCCTCGAGGCGATCGAGGCCCTGAACGCAGACGACCCGACCCTCGGGCTCAGCGTCCGCGTCGGCGTCAACACGGGCGAGGTCGTCGTGAACCTGGGCGCCTCTCTCCAGGCGGGAGAAGCCGCGGTCCACGGGGACGCGGTCAACACCGCGGCACGCATCCAGTCGGCGGCCCCCGTGGACGCGGTCGTGGTGGGCGAGGCCACCCATGCCGCGACCGAGCGCATCTTCGACTACGAGCCGCTCGAGCCCGTCGTCGCCAAGGGCAAACGGGCGACGGTGCCGGTTTGGCGGGCGGTCGCCGCCCGCGCTCGCTTCGGCAGCGACATGCGCACGCACGACACGCCGCTCGTCGGCCGCGAGGTGGAGCGCACCCTTCTCCGGAGCCTGTTCGAGCGCTCCCTTCGCGATCGCTCGGCGCAGCTCGTGACGGTCGTCGGCGAGCCGGGCGTCGGAAAGAGCCGCCTCGTGTGGGAGCTCCAGACGTTCGTGGACGATCACCCCGACTTGGTCGCCTGGCGCCAGGGACGCTGCCTGCCGTACGGAGACGGCATCGCGTTCTGGGCGCTCGGCGAGATCGTGAAGGCGGACGCGGGCATCCTCGAGAGCGACCCACCCGACGTCGCAGCGGCGAAGCTCGAGCGAGCGGTCAGCCTCGACGAGCCCGACCGAGACTGGCTGCTACGGCGCGTGGGGACGCTCGTCGGAATCGAGTCGAGCATGACGGCCGAGCAGGAGGAGTCGTTCACCGCGTGGAGGCGCTTCCTGGAGGGGATCGCGGCCGCCCGCCCGGCCGTCTTCGTCTTCGAGGACCTCCACTGGGCCGACGCCGCGTTGCTCGAGTTCCTCCGTCATCTGGCCGAGTGGTCGGAGGGGGTTGCGATGACGGTTGTCTGTACGGCGCGTCCGGAGCTCCTCGATAGGTACCCGGACTGGGCCGGCGGCGTCCGCAACGCCACGACGATCAACCTCTCGCCGCTCGCGCCTGGTGAGACGGCCGAGCTCATCTCCGCGCTGCTCGACCGCAGTCTCCTCGCCGCCGAGGTCCAGCAGCCGATCGTCGAGCGCGCGGGCGGCAACCCGCTGTACGCGGAGGAGTACGTCCGCATGCTCCGGGACCGGGGCCTTCTGGTCCAACGCGGTGCGACGTGGACGCTCGCCCAGGGTGCCGAGCTCCCCCTTCCGGACAGCGTGCAGGCGCTCGTCGCTGCCCGCCTCGACACGCTCTCAGCCGAGCGGAAGGCGATCCTGCAGGACGCAGCGGTGCTGGGAAAGGTCTTCTGGGCGGGCGGCGTCGAGCAGATGGGCGACCGATCCGCGAGCGAGGTGCGAGGGGCACTGCACGAGTTCTCACGTCGCGACCTCGTGCGGAGCTCGCGCTCGACGAGCATGGAGGGCGAGAGCGAGCACGTCTTCACGCACGTTCTCATTCGCGACATCGCGTACGCCCAGATCCCGCGAGCCTCGCGCGCGGTGAAGCACCGCGCCGCAGCCGACTGGATCGAGACGAAGGCCGGCGAGCGGGTGGAGGACCTCGCCGACGTTCTCGCCTACCACACGACCGAGGCTCTCGAGCTCGCGACCTCCGCGGGGCTCGGCATCGACGATCTTCGCGAGCGGGCGAGGCGTTACCTCGTCCTTGCCGGGGAGCGAGCCCTGCGACTCGACGTGGAGCGCGCCAAGAGGCTCTTCCGCGCAGCGCTCGAGCTCAGTCCTACACCCGACGAGAACCGAGCTGCGGTGCTCGAGCGCTTTGCGCAGGCGGCGCACTGGACCTCCGAGCTCAAGGCCGCCGAGCGCGCGCTCGAGGAGGCGATCGCGATCTACCGAGATGCCGGAGATCGGCCTCGTGAGGCGGGCGCACGGCTCGTTCTCGCGCAAGCGCTCAGCTCGGAAGGAGTGGTCAACGCTCAGGGGCATCTTCGCTCCGCGCTGCAAATGCTGGAGGAGCTCGGCCCGAGCGAGGCGCTTCGCGATGCCTACGCAACCCTCGCGACGGAGCGGTACATCCTCGGCGACGAGCGCGGTGCAGTCGAGTGGGCAGACCGCGCGATCGAACTCGAGCGAACCGCCCGGCTCGGGGAGAGCATTCGGGCCCGGTCTGCGCGCGGAGGGTCGCTCGCGACGCTCGGCGATCCGAGCGGGCTCGACGATGCACGGCGGGCGATCGAGCTTGCACGACAGCAGGGCGACTCGTGGGAGCTGACGCGGACGCTCAACAACTACGCACTCGATGTCTATCCGTACAAAGGCCCACGCGCCTCGTTGGCAGCGGCGCAGGAGGCATTCGACGTCGCCGAGCGGCGCGGGATCGTGCGCGCCCAGCGGATGGCGGCGGGGTGCCTCTTCGATGCCTGGACTGCGCTCGGACGGTGGGACGACCTCGAGGAGTTGGCCTCGTCGCTGCTCGCAAGCAACGAGCTCACCGACTGGGAGCGGACGTTCGTAGAAGCGTCCTTCCTCGAGATCCGTGCGCTGCGAGGAGACGCCGCTGCGAGCCAGGACGCCGCACGGCGTGTCAGCGAGCGCGCCCGCGGGTTCGGCGAAGGCCAGGCGCTCGTGGGGGCGCTCGCGGTCTTGGCGCTCGTGACCTCGCTCGCCGGGGATCGCGCAGGCGCGCGCGAGGCGCTGTCCGAGGCGGCCGCGTCCGACGAGGTCCGCGGCGCATGGAACTACATGGTCTACCTGCCGCATCTCGTGCGCTCGGCACTCGCGATCGGCGATGCCCATCTCGCCCAGGTCCTCGTCCAAGGAGCGACCTCGCGCGCACCGCTGCACGAGTGCGTGGTCGCCGGCGTGGAGGCCGCCGTGGCCGAGGTGCGAGGATCTCTGACCGACGCGGCGAGCAGCTACGCAACCGCGGCGTCGCTTTGGCGCACCTTCGGGCACGTCTCGGAGACGGCGTTCGCGAACCTCGGCCTTGGACGGTGCTTGCTCGCGCTCGGACGGGCGGCCGAGGCCGTCGAGCCGCTGGCCGCGTCACGACGTGCCTTTGCGGACGTGCGCGCGACACCGTTTCTCGAGCAGGTCGACGACCTGCTCGGCTCGACGAGTCGGGTCGCGCTCGACGCGGGCTAGTGTGTGCCCTCTCGGCCCCAACTCGGCAACGCTGCTCGAACGACGTTCGAGCGGCGGTGAGCCCGATAGCGTCACGGGGCTGCCTTCGATGCGTCGGCGTAGGCCCCGCAAGCCGCTCTCCGCCAGCCGCGCAGCGCAGTTGACTCGGCTCGAAGGACAGAACTTCCCTCCATCGTGACCAACCCGCTCACGGCGACCGATGGCACCGGAGAGCGTCCGGCTGGAGCGACGCCGCCCGGTGCGTAGCGATCTTCCTTCGGGCACCGTGACGTTTCTGTTCACGGATGTGGAGGGCTCGACGCGCCTGTTGCACGAGCTGGGGGCGGAGGGGTATGCGGGGGCGCTGGCCGAGCACCGGGGGGTGATCCGTGAGGCGTGTGCGGCTGAGGGCGGGGTGGAGGCGGATACGCAGGGGGATGCGTTCTTCTTCGCGTTTCCGACGGCGCCGTGTGCGCTGGCGGCGGCGTCGGCCTTCACCGAGGCGCTGGCCGCGGGCCCGGTCCAGGTGCGAGTGGGGCTGCACACGGGGACGCCGCTCCTCACGGGTGAGGGGTACGTGGGCGACGACGTGCACCGGGCCGCTCGGATCGCCGCCTGTGGTCACGGAGGCCAGGTCCTCGTCTCTGCTTCGACCGCCCAGCTCGTCGACACGGAGCTCCATGACCTCGGCGAGCACCGGCTGAAGGACCTCTCGGCTCCGGAGCGCATCTTCCAGCTCGGGAAGCGGGAGTTTCCGGCGCTCAAGAGCTTGTACCGCACCAACTTGCCGGTGCCGGCGACGCCGTTCCTGGGCAGGGAGCGCGAGCTCGCCGAGGTGGTCGATCTTCTCGAGGGCGCGCGCCTGCTCACCCTGACCGGACCGGGAGGGACGGGGAAGACGCGGCTCGCGCTGCAGGCAGCGGCCATGGCCTCGGAGGCCTTCCCCGACGGGGTGTGGTGGATCCCGCTCGCTCCTCTGCGCGACCCGGGGCTCGTGCTCGCCACCGCCGGCCAGATCCTCGGCTCCACGGACGGCCTCGCCGAGCACATCGCCGACAAGCGGATGCTGTGCCTGTTCGACAACTTCGAGCAGGTGGTGGAGGCAGCCCCAGAGCTCGCCGAGCTCGTCTCCCAGTGCCCGAACGTGCGCCTGCTCGTGACGAGCAGGGAGCGGCTGCGGGTGCAGGGCGAGCAGACCTACCCGGTGCCGCCGCTGGCCGAGTCCGACGGGGAGGCGCTCTTCCTCACGCGTGCGCGCGCTGTGGATCCTGCGTTCGCTCCCAGCGAGGCCGTGCGTGAGCTGTGCCTGCGCCTGGACGAGCTGCCGCTCGCGCTCGAGCTCGCGGCCGCCCGCACCGCCCTCTTCAGCCCCGAGCAGCTGCTCGCCAAGCTCTCCCAGCGCCTGGATCTGTTGAAGGGCGAGCGGGATGCCGACCCGCGCCAGCAGACATTGCGGGCGACGATCGAGTGGAGCCACGAGCTGCTGTCGGCAGACGAGCAGCGGCTCTTCCGCCGCTTGGCCGTCTTCTCGGGCGGCTGCACCTACGAGGCCGCCGAGGAGATCGCGCTCGCCGACCCCGACACCCTGCAGTCGCTCCTGGACAAGAGCCTCCTGCGCAAGCGCGACTCCAGAGCCGGCCTCCGCTACTGGATGCTGGAGACGATCCGCGAGTACGCCGCCGAGCGGCTCGAGGCTTCAGGCGAAGCGGAGGAGGTCACGCAGCGGCACGCGGAGCACTTTCTCGCCCTCGCAGAGGAGGCCTTCCCCGAGCTCAAGGGCAACCCCGGGCCATGGCTCGACCGCTTGGAGGCGGACCACGACAACCTGCGGGCGGTCCTCGACCGGCTCGAGTCCGCCGGCCGAACCGGAGAGGCTCTCCAGCTCGCCGGGGCCCTCTACCGCTTCTGGAACAAGCGCAGCTATCTCGTGGAGGGTGGTGACCGGCTGGAGCGGCTGCTCGCTCTCGAGCCGGCCTGTACTCCCGCCCGTGTGCGGGCGCTGCACGGGGCCGCGGGCATGGCCTCGGGGACGGGCGCTCTGGAGATCGCCGAAAGCCGAGCCGAGGAGGCGCGCGACCTCGCGCGCACGCTCGGAGATGCGTGGGGCGAGGCCTATGCGGGTTACATGCTCGGCTTCATCGCTACCGAGCGCAAGGACTGGTCTGCCGCGCTTGCCCGCTTCCAGACCAGCCTCGACGCGTTCCGTCGACTGGGCGACGAGGCCTATGCGCTCTTGGCGATGGACGGAATCGCGTGGGCCTCGCGGATGTCGGGCGATCCCGAGCGCAGCAGGAGGCTCCACGAGGAGGCGCTGGCGTCCGCGCGGGCGAGCGGGTACCTGTCGGTCGTCGCTCTGCAGCTCTTCCAGCTCGCCGAGTTCGCAACGGAGGACGGACGGACCGACGAGGCGCTGGCGATGCTCCGCGAGGCGCTCGTCCTCGATCGCGATGAGGGGTTCCCGGAAGGCATCGCGGAGGTGCTGGTCGTCATGGCCTCCACGCTGCAGTCCGTCGGCGCAGCCGAAGCGGCTGCCGCGCTGCTCGCCGCCGCCGCACGACTGCGGGAGGAGATCGGGGGTGGATCCGGCTGGGTCGGCGAGGACATCGAGCGCCTGCGGAGCAGCCTTCGCGACTTGCTCGGCGAGGCTGCGTTCGAAGCCGCGTGGGAACGCGGCCGCGCGCTGTCCACAGACGAGGCGATCGCACTCGCCCTCGATGAGACCGAGCTTGATGCGTAGCGACCTCCCGTCGGGCACGGTCACGTTTCTGTTCACGGATGTGGAGGGCTCGACCCGGCTGCTGGAGGAGTTGGGGGAAGAGGGCTACGAGGAGGCGCTCACGCAGCATCGCCGCGTCGTTCGGGCGGCCTGTTCGGCTCACGGAGGCGTCGAGGTCGACACCCAGGGAGATGCCTTCTTCTTCGCGTTTTCGAGCCCCTCTGGAGCAGTTGCGGCTGCCTCGGAGCTGACGCGCGCACTCGAGGCAGGCCGGATCCGGGTACGGGTCGGGCTGCACACCGGGAGGCCGCGCCTCGGGGCGGAGGGTTACGTCGGCCGGGAGGTTCATGTCGCAGCCCGGGTCGCCGCGACCGGGCACGGCGGGCAGGTCGTGCTCAGCCGGGCGACGCGTGATCTCGTGGATGGCGTAGAGCTCACCGAGCTCGGGGAGCACCGGCTGAAGGACGTTGCCGAGCCGGTGGCGCTCTTCCAGCTCGGGGACGCGGGGTTCCCCCCGCTGAAGACGATCTCGAACACGAACCTGCCACGGCCGGCGAGCTCGTTCGTGGGCAGGGAGCGGGAGCTCGAGGAGGTGACCTCGCTGCTCCGCGACGGCGCCCGCCTCCTGACGCTGACCGGCCCCGGGGGCTCGGGCAAGACCCGGCTGGCGCTCGAGGCGGCCACCGAGCTGCTGCCGGAGTTCAAGGCGGGGGTGTTCTGGGTGGGACTGGCTTCCTTGCGCGACCACTCCCTGGTCGGCGAGGCGATCGCCCAGACGCTGGGGGCGAAGGAGGCTCTTGCGGAGCATGTCGGAGAGCGCGAGCTGTTGTTGCTGCTGGACAACCTCGAGCAGGTGGTCGAGTGCGCGTCCGAGCTTGCCGCGCTCGTGGAGGCATGCCCAAATCTCACGCTGCTCGTGACCAGCCGCGAGCTGCTGCGGGTACGGGGGGAGGCGGAGTACGTGGTGCCGCCGCTCGCCTCCCCGGAGGCGGTCGCGCTCTTCTGCGAGCGGTCGCGGCTCGGGCCCTCCGAGGAGGTCGCCGAGCTGTGCGCGCGCCTGGACAACCTCCCGCTCGCCGTGGAGCTGGCGGCCGCCAGGACGAGGGCGCTCACCGTCTCGCAGATCCTGGAGCGGCTCTCGCAGCGGCTCGACCTGCTGAAGGGCGGCCGCGACGCCGATCCGCGCCAGCTGACGCTGCGGGCGACGATCGAGTGGTCGTACGAGCTGCTCAGCCCCGCCGAGCAACAGCTCTTCGCCCGTCTCTCCGTCTTCGCCGGCGGGTGGACTCTGGAGGCGGCCGAGCAGGTCGCGGGCGCCGACCTCGACACCCTGCAGTCGCTCGTCGAGAAGAGCCTGCTCCGCTTCACCCCCTCCCAGAGCGGCGGCCGCTACTGGATGCTGGAGACGATCCGCGAGTACGGAGCGGAGAAGCTCGGCGGCGGAGCGGACGCCGTGGAGCTCCGTGAGCGCCACGCGGGCTACTTCGTTCGCCTTGCGCAGGACGCCCGCGCGCATGTTCGCCACGACTCGGCGGACTGGTTCGACCGTCTCGAAGCCGAGCACGACAACGTTCGCGCCGCGCTCGACCATCTGGAGACGGGCGGCGAGACTCAACGCGCTCTGGAGCTGGCGGGTGCGATCTGGCGGTTCTGGTTTCGACGGGGCCACCTGCACGAAGGTAGGCGCCGCATCGAGCGCATGCTCGCCGCGGACAGGCGCCCGACACCGGCGCGCGCGCACGCCCTGGACGGCGCCAACGTGCTCGCGTTCAACGTCGGGGACGCCTCGGCCGCACGGAAGTGGGCCGAGGAGGCGTTCGAGCTCAGTTGCGAGGTCGGAGACGAGTGGGCAATCGCGCTCTCGACGCTTCACCTCGGAGGCCTCTACGTCTCGGAACGAGACTTCGCCAGCGCCATCTCGCTGCTCGAGGAGAGCCTCGCCCGCTTCGAGACCATCGGCGACGACTTCTACGGTCTCATGGCGGCGAGCAACCTGGCCTGGGCCTATGAGGAGCTCGGGGATCGGGAGCGTGCGCGGAGACAGCACGAGGACGTGCTCGCGCGGGCGCGAGCCGGCAACGTGGAGGGACAGATCGTGCACTCCCTGCTCGAGCTCGCGATGCTCGCGCTCCGCGACGGCGATGCTGACGCCGCGCACGCGCCGCTCGAGGAGAGCCTCCACCTCTCGCACAGGCGCCGTGACCTCCTCTACGTCGCGATGAACCTCCTTCATGTCGCGTCTGCGCTGTCCCTCGAGCGACGGGGGCGCGAAGCGGCGATCGTCCTGGCCGCCGGCGAGGCGATCCGCGACCGTCTCGAGGACAAGTCCCGCTGGCTCACGGAGGTCGCGATCGAGACGGGCGAACGGATTCGCGGGCAGCTCGGCGACGTCGCGCTCGCCCAGGCATGGGCCGAGGGGGCGTCGATGAGCACGGACGCCGCGGTGTCGTTCGCGCTGGCGCACCTAGACTGACCCGCGTCTTGGCTTCGCCGCCGAAAGACCTCCGCGAGTGGATCGCGCTCCTCGAGCGCGAAGGCGAGCTGCACCGCGTCACCGCCGAGGCCGATCCCGACCTCGAGATCACCGAGATCGTGGATCGCGTCGTCCGCGCCGGCGGGCCGGCGCTCCTCTTCGAGAACCCGAAGGGCTCGCGGCACCCGCTGCTCATCAACCAGTTCGGGACCGAGCGGCGCATGTGCCTCGCGCTCGGCGTCGAGCGCCTCGACGACGCGGCCGCCAAGCTCGGCGACGTCCTGAACATGCAGCCCCCGCACAGCCTCAAGGACAAGGTCAAGGGGCTGCTCAAGCTCAAGTCGGTCGCCGACTCGCTGCCGAAGACCGTCTCCAAGGGCCCGTGCCAGGAGGTCGTCCTCGAGGGCGACGACGTGGATCTCGGCCTGCTTCCGATCCAGCGCTGCTGGCCCGGCGACCCGGCGCCCTTCATCACGCTCCCGGCGGTCATCACCAGGGATCCGCAGACCGGCGTCCGCAACGTCGGCATGTACCGCATGCAGGTCGTCGACCGCGCCGCCACCTTCATGCACTGGCAGATGCACAAGGACGGGCGCGCCGACCTCCTCGCCTCCGAGGACGGCCGCATCCCCGTCGCGGTCGCGCTCGGCCTCGACCCGGTGACCGCGTACTCGGCGAGCGCGCCGCTGCCGCACCACCTGGACGAGCTCATGCTCGCGGGGTTCCTGCGCGGCGAGCCGGTCGAGCTGGTGGCGTGCAAGACGGTCCCGCTCGAAGTGCCGGCGCACGCCGAGATCGTGCTCGAGGGGTGGGTCTCCAAGGACGACCTCGGCATCGAAGGGCCGTTCGGAGACCACACGGGCTACTACTCGCACGCCGAGCCGTTCCCGATCTTCCGCATCTCGGCGCTGACCATGCGCAGGGACGCGATCTACCCGTCGATCGTGGTCGGGAAGCCACCGGCGGAGGACGCGTGGCTCGGCAAGGCGACGGAGCGCATCTTCCTGCCGGCCGTGCGCATGACGCTTCCCGAGCTCGTGGACTACGACCTGCCGGTGGCCGGGGCGTTCCACAACTGCGTCATCGTCTCCATCCGGAAGGCGTTTCCCGGACACGCCCAGAAGGTCATGCACGCGCTGTGGGGGCTCGGGATGCTCTCCCTCTCCAAGTCGATCGTCGTCGTGGACGAGCACGTGGACGTGCACGACTACGAGGAGGTCTTCTTCCGCGTGACCGCGAACGTGGACCCGAAGCGCGACATCCTGATCAGCGAAGGCCCGCTCGACCACCTCGACCACGCGCCCGGCCGGCAGTTCTACGGGGGCAAGCTCGGGATCGACGCGACCCACAAGCTGCCGGAGGAGGACGCCCGCCCGTGGCCGGCCGAGATCGTCATGTCGGACGAGGTCAAGGAGCTCGTGACGAGGCGCTGGGCGGAGTACGGGTTGGCCGCGACGCAGGGCCGACCGAGATGATTGAATCCGCCGGAGTCCGGCCTTGAGCGAACCCGGTCACGACACCCCGCACGTCCCTGGTCCGAGCCTCTGGCCGATCGGCTTCGCGGCCGGCGTCGCCTGCGTGCTCCTCGGACTCGTGCTGAGCTGGGTGATCGCCGCGGTCGGCGCCGTCCTCGCCGTCGTCTTCGGCCTCCTCTGGGCGCGCGACGTCACGCGCGACGTGCGGGGCGAGGTGCCCGCGGTCACGCCCGAGATGCGCGCCGCCGCCGCAGAGCCGGCGGCTGCACCCGCGGAGCTGGCGACCTTCACGCGTTCCCGCTTCCTGGAGGCGTCCACGATCGGCCTCGGCGGCGCGATCGGCGCGATCGTCACGGTCCCCGTGCTCGGGTTCATGGTGCTGCCCTCCTTCACCGACGTGGAGGAGAAGGAGGTCGACCTCGGGCCGATCGAGAACTTCCCCGAAGGGACGTACGTCATCGCGACGTACCTCGCCAACCCCGAGCAGGGAGAGGTCACACGGCGCACGGCGTACGTCCGCAACAACGGGCCGACCGAGGAGGGCCTCCCCAGCTT
>FLYN01006217.1_pt1 | contig 10891 bp, 8 predicted proteins | sample 1122621 | NCBI WGS metagenome assembly FLYN01 (sample SAMEA4346792, study PRJEB14843) | hot springs metagenome | biome: Terrestrial Biome; feature: Habitat; material: Sediment | place: India | collected 2012-06-12 | depth 1760 m
CGCTGCGTGCGCGCTGCTGGTCAGCCGGCGGTGGTGGGCTGGCGGAGGCGTTCCGGCGCGGGGGCGCAGGGTGGGGAGGTGGCGCGGCGTCGGGCGCTTCGAAGCCTTCCTCGAGCAATGCCAGCGCGTCGAGCACCTCGGGATCGTCGATCTCGTCGCGAAGCAGCCGCCGCTCGCCAGCGTGCTTCGCCGCCGAGGGCGGCTGGTCGGTTGGGCTGCGCCGGTCGCGCCTGGAGGCTGCTTCCCCGAAGGGCGTGATCCCCTCCGCGTTGCGGCTGCGCGCCAGGTCGCCCACCCGCTGGGTCGCCTCGCTGATCTGGGCCGGCGAGAACTCCTCCTGGATGCCGCTACCGGCCAGCTCAACCGTCACCGTCTCCTTGACCACGTTGACCGCCACGACCTCGCCGGGGCCGTCGGGTGTCTGGACCCAGGTGCCCTTGCGCGGGAGCTCGGCCTTGATCGCCAGGTACTGCTCGTGCTCGTAGGCCAGGCAGCAGAGCAGCCGCCCACACACACCGCTGATCTTACTCGGATTCAGCGGCAGGTCCTGGTCCTTCGCCATCTTGATCGAAACCCGCGCGTAGTCGGGCAAGAACGTGGCGCAGCACAACAGCCGCCCGCACGGGCCGATGCCGCCCAGCAGCTTGGCCTCATCGCGCGGGCCGATCTGGCGCAGCTCGATGCGTGTCTTAAAGGTGCGTGCCAGATCGCGCACCAGCATGCGAAAATCGACCCGCTTCTCAGCGGTGAAATAGAAGGTCAGGCGCGAGCCGTCGAAGCTATACTCGGCCTTGACCAGCCGCATCGGCAGGCCATGCTCCTTGATCTTCTCGGCGCAGCGCGCCATCACCTCATCGTGCCGCTCGCCGAGCAGCCGCATGCGCTCGAAGTCGGCGTGTTCAGCGCGCCGGACCACCGGCTTCAACTCGCCGACGATCTCATCCTCGGCGACCTCGTGCGGCGGATAAGCCACCTTGGCCAGCTCCAGGCCGCGGACCGTCTCGACGATCACCTGATCGCCTTGGGCAAGTGGCTCCAGCCCGTTGGGGTCGAAAAAGTAAGTTTTACCCGAATCTTTGAAGCGTATTCCTACCACCACCGGCATGTTCGTGCTCCGTTGAGCGCACCAGCGTTATCAGCACTTGCGATCCCGCGCTCCTGCCTCCCGTCTCGCGTCTCAGGTGTCACGTGTCCCGTCTCAGGTGTCACGTCTTGCGTCTCGCGTCTTCCGTCTCAGGTGTCACGTGTCCCGTCTCAGGTGTCACGTGTCTCGTCTCAGGTGTCACGTGTCCCGTCTCAGGTGTCACGTGTCCCGTCTCAGGTGTCACGTCTCCCGTCTCGCGTCTCCCGTCTCCGGGCTCCCCGCCTACCCCCGCCGCCCGAGGACTTTATAGGTACGCACAAGCTGTGCTTTGCCCTTGAGCTGGAAATCGCCCATCTCCTGAACGATGAAAGCATCGCCGATCGCCGCCCGCGTCGCCTCGCTGATCAGCGCGCTATTCGGCTCGGCTTTGCCCTCGATCCGGGCTGCCGTATTGACCGTGTCGCCGATCACCGTATACTCCAGGCGCTGCCTGGTGCCGAAGAACCCGGCGTAGACCGGGCCGGTGTTGATGCCGATGCGGAACGCGAACGCCTTGGACGGGTCGAGCTTTTCGAGCAGGCGGCGGTGGGCCGCGATCATGCCAAGCGCTGCGTCCACCGCCTGGATGGCGGACTGCTCAGGTGGGATCGGCGTGCTGATCTGCGGCGCGCCGAAGACCGCCATGATCCCATCGCCGATGTACTTATCGAGCGTGCCGTTGTAGCGGAAAATGACCTCGGTCATCTCGTGAAAATACTCGTTGAGCAGATCCTGGACCTCGCGCGGCGAGAGGGTTTCCGAGAGCGAGGTAAATCCTTTGACATCGGCGAAGAGCACGGTCACCGTCAGCTCCTGCGGCTCCCAGAGCTGGCCGTGCTGCGCAACATAGCTGGCCATGAGCCGCGCCACGTTGGGCGACATAAAGCGCTCGAAGTTCTGCCGCAGCTGGGCCTGCTGGCGCAGCTCGTCGCTCAAGCGCGCGCGCTCGATGTTGATCGCCGCCTGGTTGGCGACCGCCGCCAGCAGGTCGCGCTCGCGCTCGCCGAAGCGGTCGCGCCCGGGCGAATCGACATAAATAAGCCCGATCGATTTATTCTCGCTGATCAACGGCACGCACACTGCTGAGCGGATGTTGGCGCTAATGATACTGTCGGCGCCGGCGAAATCGAGCCGCGCGTCGCGTGTCAGGACCGCCTCGTTGGCCTCCAGCGCCTTGCGGGCTATCGTCGAACTGATCGTCACCTCCTCGTGCGAAGGCGGGTAGACCACCATGGGCACCAATTCGCCGCCTTTGCGCAGCAGCAGCAGCCCACGCTGCGCTGGCACCACCTGAAGCACCTCCTCCATCACGGCGTCGAGCAGTTCGCGCAGATTGAGGATCCCATTGAGTCGCCGGCTGATGCGGTAGAACTCCCGCAGGTCGAGCGCCAGCTCGGGCAGCTCGCCCGACGATACCTCGCGCCCCTCGGCGGCGAGCGGGAAATACCGATTGTCGTCGAGCACCACACTCTGGGCGGCGCGGTCCTCGAAGTGGATTTCGAACGGACCGATCTGCAGGATATCGCCGTCGGCGAGCGGCTCCTCTTTGATGCGCAGCCGATTGACGAACACGCCGTTGCGGCTGCCCAGGTCGACCACCCAGGCTTCGCGGCCGCGCAGCTCGACCCGGGCGTGGTGGCGCGAGACGATCGCGTGGTTGAGGATGATATCGTTATCGAGCGCGCGCCCGATCGCCAGCCCAGTCTCCGACAGGGCGAAGGTATGCGGTTCGTTGTTGATCGTCACCGAGAGCCGTGCCATGCGTCGCTCCTTGCGTAGCTGACGTGCCGCGGGTCGACGACACACGCCAGGAGGGATTCGGTTGGGCGCGGGCAAACTCAGTATAGCAGAGGCAGCAAGCGACGGCAAACTGTGTCGGGCGCGCGGGGCTCTACAGATAAGCGCCAATACTACACAAGTTGCTATCTCTGATCTTGGGGAAGCTGCGAAGGGGCGCACCCTTCAGCAAGCTGAGTCAATACCCCTCGCCTCGCTCCCTGCCCCACGTGTGGGGGCGGGGGCAGGGGGTGGGGCCACGGGCACAGCAAGCGATCGAGGCGCAGGGGAACAGGAGGGATGGGCCCTGCCGATGGAGTCTGCATCACCACTGCCCCACTACTATCCCAACGCGCCGTGGGCGTCGCCGCACCGCCGTAGCGCCAGGGAGACCACAGCGGGTGCGCGTATGCTTCGCGTCCCTGGCGGTTGGAATGTGCGTTGGAATACTACCTGCCTGGCAGGTTTTCGAGCAGGTGCTCGATCGCAGCGATATCGAACGGTTTGCGCAGGTACCCGTCGGCGGGTGGGTTCGACTGCGGCTTGCCATCGCGCGGGAAGGCGGCGCTCACCAGAACGACCGCAGTGTGCGCCAGCTCCGGTTCGGAGCGCAACGCGCGCAGCAGCGCATAGCCATCGAGCAGTGGCATCATCACATCCGAGATGATCAGGTCGGGCCGTCGTTGGCGTGCGAGCGCCAGACCCTCGACGCCGTTGCTCGCCTGGAGCGCGATATGTCCTTTTTCTTCGATAATATCGACCAACAACTCGGCGATCGGAGCCTCATCGTCGATTACCAAAACCGTCGCCATGGAGCATGCCCTTAACAGAGCGAGAGGCACTCAGTGGCCCACACCGCGATTGCTGCGACCGACCGGAGGCCAGCGCGTTGGATCGCGTCGGAGCTTCCTCGACTGCCGCCTCCAGGTACCTGCAGCACCGGCAACCGCACCGGCTCGCCCAGGCAACGCGCATTATAAAACCAAATTGGTCGAAACGGAGCACCGGCAGGTAGAGCCTGGAGCACAGGCTAAAGCAGATCGCTCGTCCAGCTTTCCGCGCGACCGGTTGAGAGCGGCTGGTGCTTCCGTTTACTCCTGTTTGGAGTCCCACCACGAGCCCCAAACGGTCCTTGCGACCTATCCGGTCGGGCGCTGTGCCCGGCCATGGATCTTCCGAGTGTTCTCGAATCTCACTCGAACCGATCGATCATGCAAGGAACGTTCCATGAGCTACGCGCTCATCCACCGGGCCCCTCACGTGGTGGCACGGGGAAGGCAAGCGGGGAGGACGACCGACCACCGGAGGCATCCGCCTGGTGGTCGGCCGTCAACCGCTGGTCACACCCCCGGATCGGCGGGCTGGGGCGGGCAATGCTGGAGGATGGTGCTGCTTAAGGGAGCGCCTGTTCGAAGATCAGCGAATCGATCAACTGCTCCACCGGCGCGCGATCGTCGGTGAAGGGAGCGTAGCGCGCGTCCTGCGGGCGAAATTCGCGCACCGGTGCGGGGCCATAGTTCAGCGCCCAGTTCATCACCGTCTTGAGCGTCGGATCGGGCATGCGGGCGAAGTTGCGCTCGAAGTGCGCCACACCGTCGCCGACGGGCCGGTTGACGCCCACCAGGATCTGGTTGCCGAATCCGGCAGTGTCGATGATGAAGACCTGCGGGAACACGGCGATCATCGTGCTGGCCATCGCCTGGCCGAGGCGATCATCGCCGTTGGGCGCCTTGCCGGCGTTCACCACCGCCACCCCGTCGGGGGTCAGGTGTGCCTTGACGAGCTGGAAGAACTCGACGGTTGTGAGGTGAAAAGGGATGTAGGGCTGGTGGTAAGCATCCATCCCGATCACATCGTAGGTTTGGTCGGTCGTCGCCAGCCAGTAGCGCGCGTCCTGGGCATAGACGTGGTAGTTCGGATGGGCGGGGCTGACCTGCGAATCGTCCATGTCGAAGTAGATGCGCCCGACCTCGATGATATCCGGATCGATCTCCACCGCGTCGATCCGCGTCTCGGGCCCGTAGATCGCCAGGAACTGCTTAGGCACCGTGCCGGTCGCCGAGCCGAGCATTGCCATGCTCGTGACCGAGGATGGGTCGCGGTCGGGGTAGAAATAGGGCGCTACCGCGAAGTAGTCCCACGGCCCACCGCCGGTCAGCAAATCGAGTGGGTCGCCGGTTGTGGCGAAGCGCCGGTTGTAGATCGAGTGGATGGCCTGGCCCTCGTTCAAGATCAGGTTGACCTGCTCGCCGCGTGGCGTTGGCCGGGTGGCGACCTGAATGTAGTTATAGGCCGACTCGCGCTCGTGGATCAGCTCGCAGCCGGAGCAATCGGCCGATTTGATGACACTGCGTGTGGTGAGGGTGTAGAAAGCCAGGCCCAGGACGACGAGCAGCATAAGCAGGTAGCGCCAATCGCGCAGGCCGATCAAGCCGACCGCGATCAGGAACAGCGCCACGACATAGATGGTTTGCGCGGTGCCGATCGCTGGAATAAGCCAGAGCGCTGTCAGGAACGTACCGAGGATCGAGCCGAGCGTCGAGAGCGCCGAGATCGAGCCGGCGGTCGTGCCGGCGGCCGCGACTCCGGCGGCAACGCGCCGGAGCTGCAGGCGCACGGCGAAGGGGCTGACCATGGCCATGAGGATCACCGGCACCGCGAACAAGATCAGCACGCCGAACAGCGCGCCGAGGAAACTTCCCACGGCCAGCCGCGCGATCGTCCCCTGCGAAAACAGCAGGATCGGGTGGGCCAGCACGGGGATGCAGCCGGTCAGCAAACCGGCCCAGGCGATCACCTGGTAGAGCACCTTCTCATCGGGGCGACGGTCGGCCAGGCGCCCACCCAGGTGATAGCCGATCGTCAGATAGATCAGCGTCAGGCCGATCACCACTGCCCAGATCGGCTGCGAGGTACCGAAGTACGGCGCCAGCAACCGCGAAGCGGCCATCTCGATGCCGAGCGTTCCGATGCCGGCGAGGAAGACGACCAGCAGCAAATACCATCCCGAGCGGAGCACTGTATCGCTCGGGCGCGCCTTTGCCACAGCGGGGACATCTCGTTCCATTACACTCGCCTTTAGCTCAACGTCTGCACACTCAGTCGTGCAAGGCAGCACTCTTCAGCCGGCGCGGGCGCATGCTGCCGCACCCCAGCGAGGAGGACGACCGGGCCGAATACACCGCTTGGCCTGCACCAGGCGCGGTCAACACGTACAACCAGGCGACATGCGGCTCTACGCGTCATCGGATGGCGCTGAGGATCAGCCGCCCAAGCGCCTGCAACAGCAGCATGGCGATGATCGGTGAGAAGTCGAACATCGCCATGTTTGGCAACAGGTTGCGGATCGGCGCCAGGATCGGCTCGGTCAGATCGCGCAACACCTGGGTGATGCGCATGTTGCCAAGGGGATCGATCCACGAGAGCAACACCCGGCCGAGGATCGCCAGCGAAAGCACCTGAAAGAGCATCGCGATAAACAGGCGCAGAAAATCGGACATAGGTTTGAACTGCCTCCTCGTGCAGCCTAACAACGGGATTGCTTCATTATACCAGAAGCGGTTTGCAGCGTGGTTGCGCCGTTGCACGCTGCCGCCGCTATCGCCGACCTGCAGGCTCCAGGCGCGCGCGCACGGCTGCGGCATGCGCGGTCAGCCCTTCGGCTTCGGCGAGGCGGATCGCGGCCGGCCCAAGCCGCGCCAGCGCTGCTTCGTTCAACCCGACCAGCGAGATCACCTTGCGGAAATCGTCCACGCTCAGCGGCGAGGCATACCGCGCCGTGCCACCCGTCGGCATGATATGCGAGGGGCCGGCTACATAATCACCCAGCACCTCGAACGAGCGCTCGCCCAGGAAGATCCCCCCTGCGTTGCGGACCAGCCCGACGTACTGCCAGGCATCCTCCACCAGCAGGCACAGATGCTCCGGCGCGTACGCGTTGGCCAGCTCGAACGCCGTCGGCAGATCGGGCACGATCACGATCCCGCCGCGCCGGGCGACCGTCTCGGCGGCGGCGTCGGCACGCGTCAGGGCCTCGATCTGGCGGGCCACCTCGGCCTGTACGGCCTCGGCCAGCGGGCGGCTGGGTGTCAGCAGGATCGCCGAGGCCAGCACGTGCTCGGCCTGGGCCAGCAGGTCGGCAGCGACCATGCGCGGGTCGGCCCGCGCATCGGCGATCAGCAAGGTCTCGGTCGGTCCAGGCAGGCTCTCGATCCCCACGACGCCATAGACTGCACGTTTGGCCAGCACGACGAACAGATTGCCCGGGCCGGCGATCTTATCCACCTGTGGCACGCTCTCAGTCCCATAGGCTAGCGCGGCGATCGCCTGCGCCCCGCCTAGCGCGAACACGCGGTCCACCCCGGCGATCTGCGCGGCGGCCAGCACCACCTCCGAGACCTGGCCGGTGGCACGTTGGGGCGGCGAACAGACCACGATCTGCTCGACGCCGGCCACGCGCGCCGGGATGGCCGCCATCAGCAACGACGACGGCAGCGGCGCGCTGCCGCCCGGCACATACAGCCCGACCCGGCGCAGTGGCACAACGAGCTGCCCCAGTGCTCCTTCGACGCCGAAATCGACCCAGGAGTTGCGGGTCTGCCGGCGATGGAAGCGCTCGATCTCGCCGGCCGCGAGCCGCAGCGCCGCGATCAGCTGCGGGTCGAGCGCGGCAACGGCCTGCTCGATCTGCTGCGGCGGCACCTCGAACGAGGGGAGGTCGACGCCGTCCAGGCGCGCGCTCCACTCGCGCAACGCCGCGTCGCCGCGCTCCCGCACATCGCGGATGATCCGCTCCACTGCCTGGGTAGGGGTGAGCCGCGCGCCAAAGATCTGGGCGATCGAATCGAGCACCGCCTGTGGGACCGCGACCTCGTCGAGCGGGACGCGCCGCAGGATCGTCTGGCGCGCGCGATCGAGATCATCGAAAATCGGGATCGGCATTGGGTTTGTCCTCGTGTAGCAGATTCGGCGATCGCAGGCGATCGGCCTACGACCTGCGATCCAACTCAGCCAGCAACTGTTCGTAGGCCGTGCTGCGCGCGTCGAAGACATACTGCGCCGGGACGACGGCCATCCCGCCTCCACCAAGCCCGCGCAGATGCTCGACCACCGCCAGCATCTGCGCTTGCGGCACGACGATCGTGACCGTATACCAGCCCATCGCCGCGCCGACAACCGGCGCGACCGTCGGCCCCTGCATACCGGCCAGCTCCGGCCGTGATGCGACGCGCTGGCCTACATCCTCGACCGACTCGCCGCGGATGTTGGCGATCACCTGAACATAGGTGCGACCGCGGCGATGCGCCTCGACCAGCTCCAGGATCACCTTGACCGCGGCGAGCCGGGCCGGGTTGCCGCGCAGCGTGCGGCGGCTGCCGATCAGGCAGGCCTGCGAGCGCAGGATCGGCCCACCGACGATCTTGAGCTGGTTGTCGCGCAAGGTGGTGCCGGTCTCGGTGATGTCGGCGACCAGATCGGCGTAGCCGAGGCCGGGCGCCGCCTCAGTGGCGCCTTGCGAATCGACCAGCCGAAAATAGTTGATCCCATTGGCGTAGCAAAAACGGCGCACCAGCGCCGGATACTTGGTCGCGATCCGTAACGGCCGGCCCTGCCCATGCAACTCGACCGCCAGATCGGCCAGGTCATGCCAGGTGCTGACATCGATCCAGGCCTCGGGCACGGCGATCACCAGTTCGCAGCGGCCATAGCCCAGATCGTCGTAGAGCACGAGCGGGTCGTCGCGGTCGCCGCGCAGCTCTTCCACCAGGTCGAGGCCGCTGATACCCACGTCGATCTCGCCCGCAGCGACCTTCTCGACGATATCAGCCGGGCGATGTAACAGCACCTCGACGCCTGGCAGCGCGCGAATCCCGGCGGTGTAGCGGCGTGGGTTGGGCCGCGTGACCTTGAGCCCGCAGCTTGCCAGGAACGCCAGCGTCCCGTCGTAGAGGTTGCCCTTGGAAGGGATAGCAAAGCGCAGCGCCATCGCTCACCTCATAGCCCGGCCTGCTCGCGCCACCACGCCTGGATGGCTTCCTCCCACGAACCGCGAAAATACTGGTCGACATAACGTTGGTAGCTGGCGCGGCGGCGGGCATAGAGCTCGCGCAAGACATCGGGGCCGCCGTGGGCCAGCAGCGCACCGACCGAGATGACGATGCGCTCGGTCGCCAGGCGCAGCGCCGCCTCCCCCTGCGTCGGCGTGGCGCGGCGCGGGTCCTCACCGAGCACCGCGCTGGTCGCGGGGGCGAGTGGCGCCGGCCCGAGCCGGTCCAGGTCGACCAGCTGCGGGCGCACGGCCAGGAGCAGCGCCGTCTCCCAGTGGGCGGCGTGATCGAGCATCTGCTCGTCGACCAGCGCGAGCGGTGGGACAGCCAGGACCAGCAGATCGTGGGCAGCGATCGCGTGCTCGGCGGCATCCATCAGCACCAGTTCGTGGCCCTGGGCGTAGTGGCCGCTGAGCAGCACGACGACGCGGAAGCCGGCGCGTGCGAGTTCGGCGAAGATGCCATCCCACAGCGCCTGGATCGTTGCGCTCGGGATCGAGAGCGAGAAACGGTGTGGCAACGCGGTGATCGGCCACCAGGTCGTGGGCAGCAACACGCCGCCGGTGCGCCGCACGGCGCGCTCGGCAACGGCCTCGGCGGTGAAGCCATCGAGCCCCAATGGCAGATGCGGCCCGTGCCATTCCAGCGCGCCCCACGGCACATAGGCGACCGGCGTCTGCGCGACGATCGCATCCAGTTGATCGGGCCGCAACTCGGCGTAGCGCCCCCAGGCTGGGCTGGTATTGGCCATGTCATACCCCATCCGATGGAGTCGTTTGCGCCAGCCGCAGCGCCGCATAGATCGCCTGGTTGGCCGGTGTTGCGACGCTCAGCGCGCGGCCCATACGCACCACAGCGCCGTTGAGCGCCTCGATCTCCAACCGGCGGCCGCGCTCCAGATCGCGCTGCATGGACGACCTGGTCTCCGGCGGAAACCGCGCGGCGGTGGCCAACCCGGCCTCAACCGGGTCGGCATCGAAGCGGATGCCCCTGGCCAGCCCGACGGCGCGCACCTCTTCCATCACCGTACGCAGCAACGTCCGCGCCTCATCGTCGGCCAAGATCGGGCCGAGCGGCTGGCGCGTCAGCGTAGTGACCCCGCTCATCGCGCAGATGAAGCAAAACTTGGTCCATAATGCGCCCAGCACGTTCTGGCTCAACGTGGTATCGACGCCGGTCGCGGCAAAGGCGTCGGCGATGGCGCGCGCGCGCCCGCTGATCGTGCCATTGGGCTCGCCCAGGACGATCCGTTGCACCGACGAGCCCTGGAAGATCACGCCTGGCTCTTTCACCGCGACCTCGCAGTACACCAGCCCCGGCAAAACCACCTGTGAGCCGAACGCCTGCGCGACAAGCTCGGGTGCTTCAACGCCGTTCTGCAACGTCAGCACCGTCGTTGCGGGGCCGACCAGCGGGCGCATCTGTTCGATCGCCGTGGCCAGGTCATAGGTTTTGACGCCCAGCACCACCAGGTCGACCGGGCCGACCTCCTCCGGGTCATCGGTTGCGGTCGCTGGGGCGATCGTGAACGGGTCGACCAGGCTTTCGACGCGCAGGCCGCGTGCCCGGATCGCCCGCAGATGGGCGCCGCGCGCGATGAACACGACCTCGTGGCCGGCGCGCGCCAGCAGCCCGCCGAAGTACCCGCCAACCCCGCCGGTGCCCATCACCGCGATTCTCATGACAGTTCCCTCAGCGCCAGTCGGTGTTCCTCGTGCCGGGCCAGGTCCCGCCAGAGCACCTCGCTGCGCTCTTGCTCGGCGGGCCCGACCACGGCGACATAGCCGATGCCGCGCCGGGCCGCATCGCGCAGATTGCTCGCCACGCTGCGCCCGCGCACATCCACGGTGGCGATATAGCCGCGCTCGCGCAGCAGCTGCGCAACCTGGAGCGCGTAGGGGTAGGCCTGGTCGCCGGCAGCGACGACCAGCACCGAGCGCGGCTG
>FLYN01001773.1_pt1 | contig 10875 bp, 10 predicted proteins | sample 1122621 | NCBI WGS metagenome assembly FLYN01 (sample SAMEA4346792, study PRJEB14843) | hot springs metagenome | biome: Terrestrial Biome; feature: Habitat; material: Sediment | place: India | collected 2012-06-12 | depth 1760 m
GGGCCGCCTCCGCGCGCTCGATGTCGATCTCGTCCGCGCGCTCGGCGGCGTCGGCGAGCACGATCACGTGGTCGTCGCGCACTTCGAAGTAGCCGCCGGTGACCGCGAAGGGCGTGTCCTCGCCCTTCTTGCGGAGGATGAGTTCCCCGGGGACGAGCATGGTCATGAACGCGGCGTGCCTGGGGAGGACCGCGAACTGGCCCTCGACGCCAGGCGCGATGACCTCGTCCACGTCTTCCTCGTAGAGGACCCGGCGATCCGGCGTCGTGATTTCAACCGTCAGGGGCACGCCCTTACTCCTGCCCTTCGCGGGCCATGCGCTCCGCCTTCTCCAGCGCCATGTCGATGGAGCCGACCATGTAGAACGCCTGCTCCGGCAGCGCGTCGTGCTTGCCCTCGAGGATCTCCTTGAAGCCCCGGATGGTCTCGCGGATGGGCACGTACTGGCCCGGGATGCCCGTGAAGACCTCGCCCATGAACATCGCCTGGCTCAGGAAGCGCTGGATGCGGCGGGCCCGCGCGACCGTGAGCTTGTCCTCTTCCGACAGCTCCTCGATGCCCAGGATGGCGATGATGTCCTGGAGGTCGCGGTAGCGCTGGAGCACCGCCTGCACGCCCCGCGCGACCTGATAGTGCTCCTCGCCCACCACCAGCGGGTCGAGCGCCCGCGAGAACGACGCCAGCGGGTCCATAGCCGGGTAGATGCCCTGCGAGAAGAGGCCGCGGTCCAGCGCCACGACCGCGTCCAGGTGCCCGAACGTCGTCGCTACGCCGGGGTCGGTGTAGTCGTCCGCCGGCACGTAGATGGCCTGGAACGACGTGATCGACCCGGTCTTGGTGGACGTGATGCGCTCCTCGAGCTCGCCCATCTCCGTCGAGAGCGTGGGCTGGTATCCCACAGCGGACGGCATGCGGCCCAGGAGCGCCGAGACCTCCATCCCGGCGAGCGTGTAGCGGTAGATGTTGTCGATGAAGAGCAGGACGTCCTGGCCCTCGCGGTCGCGGAAGTATTCTGCCATCGTCAGGCCCGTGAGGCCGACGCGCAGACGGACGCCGGGCGGCTCGTTCATCTGGCCGAAGACGAGCACGGTCTTGTCCATGACGCCCGATTCCTGCATCTCGACCCAGAGGTCATTGCCTTCGCGGGAGCGCTCGCCGACGCCCGCGAAGACGGAGCGGCCGCCGTGCTCGGTCGCGATGTTGCGGATGAGTTCCTTGATGAGCACGGTTTTGCCCACGCCGGCGCCGCCGAACAGCCCGACCTTGCCGCCCCGCACCAGCGGCGCGATGAGGTCGACGACTTTGATGCCCGTTTCCAGGACCTGGACCTGCGTCGACTGTTCCTCGAACCCGGGCGGCTTGCGGTGAATCGGCCACGTCTCCTCGGCGCCGACCTCGCCCTTGCCGTCAAGCGGCTCGCCCAGGACATTGAACAGCCGCCCCAGCGTCTTCGGACCGACGGGAACGGCGATCGGACGGCCCGTGTCGACCGCGCGGGCGCCGCGGCGGAGGCCATCGGTGCTGCCCATGGCCAGGCAGCGCACCCAGTTGTTCCCCAGGTGCTGCTCGACCTCGGTCACGACCTTGCGCCCGTCGTCGAAGTACACCTCGACCGCGTTGAAGAGGTCCGGGAGATGCCCGGCCTCGAATTCGACGTCCACCACCGTGCCGATGATCTGCCTGACGCGTCCTTCGGCTGCGATCGCTGTCGTCATATGCTCCGTCCTTCTATTTCTTTTCGAGCGCCGCGACGCCGCCGACGATGTCCAGCAGCTCCTTCGTGATCTGCTCCTGGCGCGCCTTGTTGTAGACGAGCGTCAGCGTCTCGATCATCTCGTTGGCGGCGTCGGTCGCGTTGCGCATCGCCACCATGCGGGCCGACTGCTCGCTGGCCGCGGTCTCCAGCACCGCCTCGAATACCAGCATCTCCACGTAGCGCGGGAGGATGCTGGCGAGCACGGCCGACGGCCCCGGCTCGTAGATGTACTCGACTTTGCGCGCGGCGGCTTCAGCCGTTTGCGCCGGCGGCTCGACCGGCAGGAGCTCCAGCACCGTCGGCCGCTGGGTGACCGTGTTCACGAACATCGGGTAAATCAGGTAGACCCGGTCGGCGCGCCCCTGGAGGTACTCCTCCATCGCGATCTGGGCGATGGGCAGCGTGTCGACCGACTCGGGGTAATCGCCGAGCTGAGTGAATTCGGCGACGATATGCTGGCCGGTGCGTACGAAGAAGTCGCGCCCCTTCTTGCCCACCGTGAGAAACGACACCGGGACCGTCTGTTCGAGGGCGAAGGCGGCGGCGCGGCGGTTCATGTTGGCGTTCAGGCCGCCGCAGAGGCCGCGGTCCGGCGTCATGTGCACGGCGAGGATGCGCTCGACCGGGCGCGGCCGCAGGAACGGATGATCGAGGGCGCCCTCGCCGCCGGCGGCGGCCGCCAGGTGCGCCAGCACCTCGCGCAGCTTCTCGGCGTACGGCCGTGTCTGCAAGGCCCGCGCCTGGGCCCGGCGCATCTTCGACGCGGCGACCAGCTCCATCGCCCGCGTAATCTTCGCGGTCGACCGTACGCTGCGGATGCGCCGCCGGATGACCCTGATATTCGCCATGCTTCTCCCCTGCCGGGCGGAAACCGGGCTAGAAGGGTACCGTCTCCTTGAACTGCACGATCGCCTTCCGTAGGCGCTCCGCCGTCTCGTCGGAGATCGCCATCTCACGTTCGATGGCCTCCCCGATCTCAGGGTGGTTACTCGCCATAAACTTGTGGAACGCGTTCTCGAACGCCCGCACCTTGTCGACGGGCACGTCGTCCAGATAGCCGTTGATGAGCGCGAACAGAATCTCAACCTGTTGGTGCATGGGCAGCGGCGAGTACTGCGGCTGCTTGAGCACCTCCTGCGCCCGGAGGCCGCGCTCGAGCTGGCGCCGCGTCGCCGCGTCGAGGTCGGACGTGCCGAACTGAGCGAAGGCCTGCAGCTCGGCGAACTGGGCCATGTCCAGCCGAAGCTGGCCCGCCACCTGGCGCATCGCCTTCCGCTGTGCGGCGCTTCCCACGCGGCTCACCGAGATGCCGGCGTTGATGGCGGGCCGGATGCCGGCGTTGAAGAGGTCCGTCTCCAGGAAGATCTGCCCGTCCGTGATCGAAATGACGTTCGTCGGAATGTACGCCGACACGTCGTTGGCCTGCGTTTCGATGATGGGGAGCGCCGTGAGCGAGCCGCCGCCGTAATCGGGGTGCAGCTTCGCGGAGCGCTCCAACAGCCGGCTGTGCAGGTAGAACACGTCGCCCGGGTACGCCTCGCGGCCGGGCGGCCGGCGCAGCAGCAACGAGACCTGGCGGTACGCCCAGGCGTGCTTCGACAGGTCATCGTAGACGATGAGGACGTCCTTGCCCTGCTCCATCCACTCCTCGCCGATGGCGCAGCCAGCGTACGGCGCCAGGTACTGCAGCGCGGCCGACTCCGACGCCGTCGCCGACACGACGACAGTGTGCTCCATGGCGCCGCGCTCCTCCAGAAGGCCGACGATCTGGGCCACCTTCTGCGCCTTCTGTCCGATGGCGACGTAGATGCACAGGAGGTCGCCGCCCTTCTGGTTGATGATGGTGTCGATGGCGATGGTCGTCTTGCCCGTCGAGCGGTCGCCGATGATCAGCTCCCGCTGGCCGCGCCCGATGGGGATCATGCCGTCGATGGCCTTGATACCCGTCTGCACCGGCGTGTCGACGGACTTGCGCTTCGTCACGTCCGGGGCGATGCGCTCCACCGGGCGTGTCTTCGTGTAGGGAATCGGGCCCTTGCCGTCCAGCGGGTTGCCGAGCGGGTCGATGACGCGCCCGATGAGGCCGTCGCCGACGGGCACCTCGGCGATACGTCCGGTGGAGCGAACCTCATCGCCCTCTTTGATCTCGGTGTAGTCGCCCATGATCATGACGCCGACGCTCTCCTCTTCGAGGTTGAGCGCGAGCCCCATGACGCCGTTCTGGAACTGCACGAGCTCGGACGCCATGACGTTGCGGAGGCCGTGGACGCGGGCGATGCCGTCGCCGGCCTCGATCACGGTGCCGACGTTGACGTCCTCCACCTCGGCGCCGAACGTCTCGATCTGCTGTTTCAGGATGGACGCGATTTCTTCGGGCCTGACCGCCATACGTTCCTCCAGTGGGGAGCGGGTCTCATCCCGCCGCCACGAGTGCTGTCCTTCTACCGGCGTCGCCGGCTACCGCTCCTTCCCCTCCAGCGCCGCGCGCAGCGCCAGCAGCTTCGTCCGCGTCGAGCCGTCGATGAGCCGGTCGCCGATGCGCGCCACCAGGCCTCCCATGATGGACTCGTCGACGCGCGTCTCGACCATCACCTGCTTGCCCGTGATCTGGCTCAGGCGCTCTGCCACACGCCGCCGGTCCGCTTCGTCCAGCGGCACCGCGGTCGTGACGAGAGCTTTGGCAACGCCGCGGCGCTCGTCGATCAGCTCGCGAAGCGCCTCCGCGATCTGCGGCAGGAGATGCAGCCGGTTCTTGCGGATGAGCAGGCGCACCAGGTTCCACGACAGCGGACGCAGGTCGGGCGCCGCCTGACGGATCAGGGCCTCCTTCCGGTCCGGCGGGATGCGCTGGCCGGCCAGCGCGCGCGCCACCACCGGTTCCGAGAACGCGGCCGCGAGCGCGTCCAGGTCTTCCAGCCACTCGTCGAAGGCGCCGCGCTCTTCGGCCAGCTCGAAGACCGCCTGTGCGTAGCGCCGGGCCGCCGGGTCCTGGATCATCGTCTCTCGGTCCTCGCGGCGCCGTCGCCCGACAGGGCCGATTCCGCGAGCGTCTCCTCGATGAGCTTGCGGTGCGCCTCGCGGTCCAGGGACTGGCGGATGACCTTCTCGGCGGCCCGGATGGTGACATCGGCGAACTCCTTGCGGAGCTGGGCGATGGCGTTGTCGCGCTCGAGCTGGATCTCGCTGCGGGCGCGGGCAAGGAGGGCCTCGGCGTCGGCCCGAGCCTGTTCGCGTGCCTCGGCCTGGATCCGGGCGGCGATCTCCTGCGCCTGGGCGACGAGCGCCTGGCCCTCGCGCCGGGCCTGCTCGATCTGCTCCTGCACCTGGCGGTCCGCCTCCGCGGCCTGGCGCTTCATCCGTTCGGCCGCCGAGAGGCTCTCCTCGATCTTCGCCCGGCGCTCGTCGAGCATCCGCAGCACCGGCCTGTAGAGCACGGCGCGCAGCACCACCAGCAGGATGGTGAAGTTGATGAGCTGCGCGATCAGGACCGGGATGTTGATCCCGAGGTCCGTGATGCCCAACACCACTGGTGACATAACGACTCCTCGCGCCCCGGGGCCTCGCGACCATCCGGGGCGGTGTTGCGCGCTCGGGTTTCGCTAGAAGACGAAGCCGATCATCACCGCGACCACCAGCGCGTAAATGGCGATGGCCTCGGCGAACGCGACGCCCAGGATCATGTTGGTCTGGATCGCGGGTTGCGCCTCCGGGTTGCGCCCCAGCGCCTCCATCGCGCGGCCGACCAGCATCCCGATCGCCAGCGCGGGAGCGAAGCCGCCGACGCCGATGGCGAGGCCGGCGCCCAGGAACCGGAACGTGTCGTCGGTGAACTCCACCAGTAGCGGAAGTGCGCTCAGGATCTCCATGTTTCCTCCTGTAGGGTCTCAGCGGCCCCGGGCCGCCGGTTCACAACATCAATGCGCTGGCGCGTGCGCCTCCTCGTGCCCGCCGTGCGCCTCGCCGTGCGGCGGCGACACGGCCATCACGCCGAACACCAGCGTCAGCATGCCGAAGATGAACGCCTGGATCAGCCCGACGAACACCTCGAGCCCGTAGAACGCCAGCGGCACGACCGTCGGCACCAGGAACGTCATCACAAGCAGCAGGATCTCGCCCGCCAGCATGTTCCCGAAGAGACGGAAGCTGAAGCTCACGAGACGCGCCAGCTCGGCCGCGAGCTCCAGAAGGCCTACGAACGCCTCGATGAACCCGTTGAAGAGCTCACCGAGATTGAACGAGGTCAGTCCTCTCACCAACCGGCCGAAGTTGAAGAACTTGCTGCCGTAGGTCAGGAAGCCCAGCGTGCTGATCCCCCAGAATTCGACGAAGATCGCCGACATGATGGCGAACGACGCTGGCGTCATGAGGTCCGTGTTGATGCTGCGGAAGAAGGGGACCAGAACGCCAGCCTCTTCGCCCTCAGCCAGCCTGGGCTTGCCCTGGTCGTCCACCAGGTTCGCCTCGATGAGCTTCTCGCGCTCGTGGACGATGCACTCCTCGTGCTCCGGGCCCTGGAGCCCTTCGCAGGCCGCCTCGTTGACCTCCCCCTCGATGTCGATGGTCTTTGCTCCGGGCATGACCAGATAAAGCCCGCCGACTTTGTCGAAGGCCGCCGTCCGCTCGAGCACCTTGTGCTCCGGCTCCAGGGGCTCGAAGTAACCGATCGCGTTGAAGATGGGCAGCAGGGCCATCCAGTTGGCGAACGTGATGTAAATGAGGAACGTGGCCACGACCGGGAAAAACCGCCGGCCGTTCTTCTCGCCGGCCACGTTCACGATGAGGTTGTAGATGACTTCGATGATCGCCTCGATGACGTTCTGGCGGCCGCGCGGGACCGGCTCCATGCGCCGGGTGAACCAGAAGACGACGGCGAAAAGGGTGAGCATCACCACCCACGACGTGAACAGCGTGTTGGTGATAGTGACGGGGCCGAGGTCGACCAGCGGCTCGGCCTTGATTTCGATGACCGGGGTCGGGGAACGGAGGAAGAAAAACGTGCCGGCGAAGATCGCGAAGACGACCAGCAGCGTGGCCCACAGGGTCAACCTACGCGTCGTCACGCCGGTTCCTCCGGTACGTCGGTTGCTGACGCAACACGTCCATCAGAAACGTATATCCGCCGAAAAGCCCGAGTCCCAGCCCGGCCACCAGTCCGAGCAGGATGAAGAGCGGCCTCGTATCCAGCGCCTTGTCCAAAAAGAAGCCGCCGACCAGACCGCCGACGACCACGAGGACAAAGTACCAGCCGATGCCGACGAGCCTCAAGGCGGGAGGCGGCTCCCACACAGCGCGCTCCCCGGGTGGCGTCCGGCCTCCCAAACTTTGAGAAAATTAGCACATACTCCGCGGCGGATCAACCGCGCCCCGCCGCCGTCTGCGCCCGCGCGAGCCTCGCAGGCGATGCGATTGACCTACGACCCGCGTTCCGCCTGAGCCTCGGCGATCACCTTCTGCGCCAGGTGCGGCGGCACCTCTTCGTAGTGGCTGAACTCCATCTGGAACGTGCCGCGGCCCTGCGTCATCGAGCGGAGGTCCGTCGCATATCGCTGGACCTCCGCCAGGGGCGCCAGCGCCTCGATGGTCGTCATGCCGTTCGAGGGCGTCATGCCCAGCACCTTCGCCCGCTTCGAGTTCAGGTCGGACATGATGTCGCCCGTGTTGGCGTCGGGCACCGTCACCTTGAGCTTGACGATCGGCTCGAGGAGCACGGGCTTCGCCTCGGCGGCGCCCTTCTTGAGCGCCTGGGCGGCCGCGAGCTTGAACGCCATTTCCGACGAGTCGACCGGGTGATCCTTCCCGTCGAAGAGCGTGACCCGCACGTCCGTCATCGGGTAGTGCGCCAGCACGCCCTCCTGCATCGCCTCCTGCACGCCTTTCTCCACCGCCGGAATGTACTGCCGGGGCACGACACCGCCGACGATCTGGTCGACGAACTCGAACCCCTTGCCCCGCTCGAGCGGCTCCAGCCTGATGGCGACGCGAGCGTACTGGCCGTGGCCGCCGGTCTGCTTCTTGTGGATGTACTCCGCCGTCGCGGTCGCGGTGATGGTCTCCCGGTAGGGTACCTTCGGCGGGTGCGACTCCACATCGACGCCGAACTTGCGCTTCATCTTCTCGATGGTGACGTCGATGTGCGAGTCGCCGATGCCCGAGAGGATCGTCTCGCCGGTGCTCGGCTCGCGCTGGACGACGACGGTCGGGTCCTCCTCAGCGATGCGCTGGAGCGCCGGCCCGAGCTTGTCGACATCGGACTTCGTCTTCGGCGCGATGGCGACGCTGTAGCTCGGCGCGGGGAACCGAATCGGGCGCAGCTTGAGGGGCCGGTCCTTAGAGCACAGCGTGTCGCCGGTGACCGTGACCGCGAGCTTGGCCACCGCGCCGATGTCGCCGGCGAAGAGCTGGGAGACGTTCTCTTGCGCCTTCCCGCGCGGAACGAACACCTGCCCCACGCGCTCGTCGGCGCCCCGGTTGGCGTTCCAGACGTGGGAGTCGCCCTTGAACGTCCCGGAGACGACGCGGAAGTACGTGAGCTTGCCGACATACGGGTCGGCCGCCGTCTTGAAGACCTGCGCGGCGAGCGGCCCCGCGGGGTCGGCCTTCAGTCGCTTGCCGTCCTCCGTCTCCCACGCCTCGCCCCGGTCCAGCGGCGAAGGCAGGTACGCGACGATGGAGTCCAGAAGGCGCGCCGTGCCGATGGTCCTGGTCGCGGCGGCGACGAATACGGGCACCACCTTCCCCGCGGTCACGCCGGCCCGGAGACCGCGCTGGATCTCCTCCGAGGTCAGCTCTTCGCCCTCGAGGTACTTCGAGATGAGCTCGTCGTCGGTCTCGGCCACGATCTCGACGAGCTGCTCACGGTAGGAAGCGGCCTCGGGCGCGAGCGACTCGGGCACGGGCCCTCCCTGCTTCCCGTCGCCGCTGTACGCCATCATCTCGACGAGATCGACGACGCCCTGAAGGTTGTCCTGCGCGCCGACGGGAAGCTGGACGGCGACGCACTGCTTGCCGAAGGCCGAGCGCAGCGCCTGCAAGGTGCCAGCGAAATCGGCGTTTTCGCGGTCCATCCGGTTCACGATGAATGCGCGCGGGAGGCCATCGTCGCCGGCGTGGTTCCACGCCTGCTCGGTGCCCACCTGCACACCCGCCGAGGCGTCCACGACGATCAGCGCGATGTCGGCCGCGCGAACGCCGCCCTTCACCTCGCCGACAAAGTCGGCGTATCCGGGCGTGTCGATGAGGTTGACCTTGTGGTCCTTCCATTCACAGGGCACGACCGAAAGGTTGATGCTGATACCCCGCTTGATTTCGTCAGGGTCGTAGTCCGACACGGTGTTGCCCTCTTCGACCCTGCCGAGCCGGCTGATAGCGCCCGTGGCGAAGAGCGCCGCTTCGGCCAGCGAGGTCTTGCCCGTCGAGCCGTGGCCCAGTAGCACGACGTTCCGGATACGCTCGGTGGTGTATTCCTTCATGTTCGCTCCTCGAGCGGCGGCCGTTCCCGGCGCGCGTCCTCACGGTCCGCGAGGGCCGGGCGCGCTCGCGAATGCTCCATCAGCGTCACCCGATCGGGGGCGGCGGTGCCGCGATTGTACCTGTTGCGGTGAATGGCGAACAACCGCTGTCAGGCGGACGCGCCGCGCCACGCCTCGATCCGCGCTTCGACGTCGTCCAGGCCGGTCACGCCCTCGCGAACGAGATGGCTCAGGAACGCGGTCCGTTCCGCCAGCGCGCGGTCCAGCGCGTTCTGCGGCATGCCCAGCCTGCCGGCGAGCGCCGCGCGGTCGCCCTCGCCGTCCAGCAGGGCGAAGGCGTCGCGGGCGCTGTCCCAGCGGGCGATGCGCCGCAGCGTATAGCCATCGGCGCCGTCGGACCCGACCAGACCGACCTCGTTCACGCGTCGCAGCGTTCCCCGCGGGCCGGCGTGGCGTACCGCCAGCGGCACGATGAACGTCAGGTGCGCGATGTGGCTGCGCGGCACCCGGTTGTCCTCTTCCAACTGCGCCAGCGCTTCCTCGCAGTCGTCCGCGTGCATCGTCGTCAACAGCGAATATCCCTGCGCCAGAAGCTCGAACGCGCGCACGACGTACGGGCCCCAGGAGTACACCGGCAGGTGGTCGCTCATCTCGTTGACCATGAGGAACACGGGCGTCGAACCCTCCGGGCGGGGCGGTAGGTCGAAAGTCTCGCCCCAGCCGCGGGTGAAGTAAGCCCAGGCGTCGGGGTCCGCGAAGGGCAGGAGCGATGTGAGAAGCGTCGTCTTGCCGGCGCCCGGCGGGTCCGCCGCGAAGATGAACGACGCCCCGCGCTCGATGCCGAGCCAGAACACCGCCGCCAGCTCCTCGGGCAGCGTGCCATCGCGGATGATCTCCACGATGGACATGGGCTGTGGGTGGTTCCAGCCGTGCCAGCCCCACCAGGACGTCGGTAGGTTCAGCGCGCGCATCGCACCTCGATCTTACCCCCTGACGCCCTCCCGCTTACAATGGCCCGCGCACGAGAGGAGGAAGCCGATGCCCACCATGCGCGCCGCCGTCGTCGATGGCCCCCGTTCGTTCTCGATTCGCGAAGTCGAGCGCCCGGCCCCCGGACCGGGCGAGGCGCTGGTGCGCGTGCGGAACTGCGGCATCTGCGGCAGCGATCTGCACTTCTACCGCGGCGACTTCCCGGCCATGCCCGGCCTGGTGATGGGCCACGAGATCGCGGGCGAGGTCGTGGCCGCCGGCGAGGGCGTCGCGAACGTCCGGGAGGGCGACCGCGTGGCGGTCGAACCGCTCATCGTCTGCGGAGGATGCGCCTTCTGCCGGAGCGGAAGCTACCAGCTCTGTCCGGAGCGCAAGCTTTTGGGCACGTTCGCGCCGGGCGGCTTCGCCGAGTACGTCCGCATCCCGGCGGCGATGCTCTACCGGCTTCCCGACGACGTGCCCTTTGAGCTGGGAGCGCTTGTCGAACCCGTGGCCGTGGCCGTCCACGGCCTGCGTCTGGTGAAGTTCGAAGGAGGCGAGCGCGTGCTGGTCCTCGGGGGCGGCACCATCGGGCTTGTGAGCGCGGCCGCGGCCCTCGCGCTGGGCGCGGCGGATGTGACCGTGACCGCGCGCTATCCGCACCAGCGCGCGGCGGCGGAG
>FLYN01007609.1_pt4 | contig 10802 bp, 5 predicted proteins | sample 1122621 | NCBI WGS metagenome assembly FLYN01 (sample SAMEA4346792, study PRJEB14843) | hot springs metagenome | biome: Terrestrial Biome; feature: Habitat; material: Sediment | place: India | collected 2012-06-12 | depth 1760 m
AGCTGGCGACATCGCCGCTGGCCGGGATGCTGGCCAGGTTCGCGCCAGCGCGACCGCTGCCCGTACTGCTCCGCGGGCGGGGTGGTGTCACGAGCGCCGGGAAATCCTTCGAGATCGGGACCCGCCGCACCACATGCGCGGTGACGTTCAGCAGATCTTGAAAGACCCACGCCTTGGTGCCATCGGAGAGCCGAACCTGGAACCAATCGTTGTACTTCCCGATCAGATCGACCTGCAGGCCGGCGTTGGCGCTGCCGATCTTGGGATATTTCGAATCGGGGCCTTTGCGCAGGTTGACCGCATCCTCGGCGATCACGCCAACCATCGCCGGGTTCGGGTCGGGGATCGTCTCGGCCTCGAGCAGGCGCTCGACGATGCCCGGCTCGATGCTCAGGAACTCGCCTTTGACCCAGCCATCGCCGCCGCCGGGGATACCGACGTGGAACCAATCCTGATAGCGCTCCAGCAAGTCGAGCGTCGTGCCGGCCTGGAGCTTGGCCATCGGCACATAATTCGTGCCCGGCCCGTCGCGCAGCGCCAGCCCGCTCTCGCGGACTGTGGCGATCTTGGGCGGCGGGGGTGGCGGAATCTGGGCCGGCTGCACATCGAACAACATATAAACTGCATTGGGGTCGATGTTCAGCAGTTCGCCGGAGACCCAGTAGACTGGTTTGCCGGCCCGCTCGCGGATCTGGAACCAATCGCCATACTTGCCGATCACCTGCACCGGCGTGCTGGCCGACATGCGCCCGACAGCATCGTACTCGGTACCAGGGCCGTTGCGCAGATACACGCGCTCGCCGGCGATCGTCGCCGGCACGATGACCGGGGCCAGTGCCTCGCTACGCGAGATAAGCGAAAGCGGGACCGGGATGTCGCCGTTATCCTCGAGCGGGGCATCGCCTTCGAGCGCCGGCTGGTCCAGGCTCAACGGCGCGATCGGGGCGATAAAGTCACCGTCATCGTGAGAGGTGGTTGGCTGAGTTGCCGGTGCTTGAAGGCCTGGCTGCAACTGGCTCAGCGCCACGGCCAGGGGCAACACCAGTGCAACAAGCGTATGAAGCAGGAAACGAGCAGGGAGCCGGGTGATGAAGCGGGCAGAAGAACCGAGCGCTGCGTGGATCCTTTGCCAGTGATGTTCCAATGAACGTGGCGGCTGTCTGTGCCGATAGCGCTGGCGAAGCGCTCGTCGCTGCAAGGCGTCCAGGTCACCTGGAGTGGATGGCAGCGCGGGCCGATGACTGTGCTCGATCATGGAGCATCTCCTCACTCAGGAGCCTGCGGCGTAGCCTGGCCGAAAGCCTGCGACCATATCGAAATGCTGGCGACGCTGCGGGGCTTACGTGTGCAGGACCGTGAATTGCGCGCGAGTGTACCACAGGTCGTTAAAATATGCAAACTATCATCCTGCTCTCAGTCGCCGCTCATTGACGGGCCTTCTGCGGCGGTACTCCCACCTCGTCCCCCATCCCGCACCGCGGGCACGACGCCGACCGCGGAACGCCTATCGTTGACCAGAAGCGCCGGCCGCGTCCCGAAAGGTTAAAACGAGTTTACCATGGATGCCTTACCGGGCAGGCACAGCCCCAGGCGAGTGCCGTTGCCAATGACGGTTTGTTCATCTGCCAGGCGCGTAAGGATGCCGCGATGCCGCCAGGGCCGCGGCGGCGTCCGTCACCCGGCTGCATCCACGCGATCGAGTCTGGCAGCACAACCGAGCACGTGGCTCTTGGCGGGCAGCTCCCTGCAAGGTGCATCCTTACCGAATTATCGCCCCAATCGGGCCGCAGGCCTGCTGATCGAGGTCGGGCGCGCCGGGTTGTGCCAGCCGTGGCGCTGCGCGCGTGAAACCCGGATCGGTGTTAACCCTGACAGCGTAGATAACACCAACGTCGGTTAAAGGCATCTTAATTGATTATAATCTATTTGTCAATACCCTTTGTCATAGCCGCCTCTGTAGAGTAGAAAGCATACTTTAATGTAAGAGGTTGGGAAAACAAAGCCGCCGATCGTGTAAACACAATCGGCGGAATTTTGTCACCAAATCGTAAACTGTTCGCTATGGTATAGCATGCCCCAGCAGCCTCGCCACCAGGGTCTCGATCGCGCCGGGCCGGGCTATTTCGGCATAGGCATCGGCGCCGACGCCGAACGAGACCATCTGCTCATCGAGGACGTAGCGCTCGATCTGGTCGGGCGTGACATCGCGCAGCGCCCATGCCAGGCCGATCAGCCGCTCTTCGGGGATATCAGTTCTGACGTAATCGCGCAGCGCGGTGGTGACCTCCTCGATACGTTTGATGCTCGTCAGCGCGTTTTGCTCGTGCAGGCGGCCAAGGATGCCCGCCAGCACTGCCTGCTGGCGGCGCATGCGCGCGAAGTCGCTGTCGGGATGGCGGACTCGGCTGTACATCAGCGCCGTCGCACCGTCCATGTGCTGGGGGCCGGGGAGAAAGTGCGCGACGGTGTAGCGATAATCCATAGTTGGGAACCGCGGGTCATAGAGTTCTTTCTCGACATCCACGGTGATCCCACCGAGGGCATCGATCGCGCCGATGAACCCTTCGAAGTCGATATAGACCGTGTAGTCGATCGGGATGCCGAGCAGGTGGCTGACCGTCGCGCGCACCAGCGCGATGCCTCCGCCTGGTTCGCCATAGATCTGGCCCCACACGTTCGCGGCATTGATGCGGGCCTGGCCGTAGCCAGGGATCTCGACCCAGAGATCGCGCGGGAGCGAGAGCAACGCGACGCGATGGCGCTGGGGATCGATGTGCACGACGATGATCGCGTCGGTGCGCGCCGGCTCGGATTCACCGGGGCGCCGGTCGCTGCCGAGCAGCAGCAGCGTGACCGCGTCGCCAGCCGGTGGCGGCGCTGGGGTTGGCGTGGCGCTTGGCAATGGGGTTGCCGTCGGGCGGGGCGTGGCGCTCGGCAGTGGTGGCGTTGGCGTGGGTGGTACGACGATCGGTACGGCTGTGGGGGTTGGCGCCGCGGTTGGCAGGGTCGTCGGCCCGCCGGCGACGGCCTGCGGCGGCGGCACGATTATCGCCTGGACGTTGCGATGGATGTGGAAAATCGAGAGGATCAGCGACCCGACGCTCACCGCGGCCACCAGTGCGATCGCGGCCAGCACCCCAAGGCCGAGGTACCAGAGCAGCTGGCTCAGCAAAGCGCGCCTATACCAGGCCGGTGGGGCGGGCGTTTTCGCCCAGCGTGGGGGCACATTGGTGCCTGGCGCCTGAGACAACAGATCGATCAGCAACCGATCCTGGAGCGTAGCGCGGTAGGCACGGCAACGCGGGCAACCAGCCAGGTGAAAGCCGAGCGCGGCGCGTTCAGGCGAGGAGGGGCCGGGGATAACCCCCTGGTCGAGCAGGCGGCAGGCCTCGCGACAATTCATAGCGGGCGCCTTACAAAATCATGGGTGCGGCAATGTGGCGCACGGATCGGGTGCCTGACAATATAAACTGTAGCCAGGGCCCATTTTAGCATAAAGCCGTCATGGTGAGCTTCAACCGCCAGAGCTCCCAACACCGGACGAGCCAGCATCCCCCCTGCCCTGGCTCTGCAATTCCGGGCATAGCGGCAGCGCCCGTCCCCAGGCGATGTATAATGTTGGCACCCATCCCTCCGCCCGCTCCTCGGCACCGCCCAGCACTATAGCCGGACGGAGAGTTACGACATCGATCAGCGAAGGAGCCTGACCATGCAAACGTATTCCGATCGCTACCCTGCGGGGATCGAGGTCCGGGGCGAGGTCAGCCCGGCGTTCGCCGAGATCCTGACGCCCGAGGCCCTGAACTTCGTCGCGACGCTGGCACGGGCCTTCTCCGAGCGGCGCGAAGCCCTCCTGCGTCGGCGTGCCGAGCGCCAGGCCGAGCTCGATGCCGGCGCCATGCCCGATTTCTTGCCCGAGACCGAGGCCATCCGTGCTGGCACGTGGACGATCGCGCCCGTGCCGGACGATTTGCAGGATCGACGCGTCGAGATCACCGGCCCCGCCGACCGCAAGATGATCATCAATGCGCTCAATTCCGGCGCCAATGTGTTCATGGCCGACTTCGAAGATGCGCTTTCGCCCACCTGGACGAATATCGTCCAGGGGCAGATCAATCTGCGCGACGCGGTGAACCGCACGATCGAGTTCGTCAGCCCGGAAGGCAAGACCTACCGGTTGAACGATCAGACCGCGACGCTGCTCGTCCGCCCACGGGGCTGGCACCTCCCCGAGAAGCACGTGCTGATCGATGGCAAACCGGTCTCGGGCAGCCTGTTCGATTTCGGACTCTACTTCTTTCACAACGCCAATGCGCTCCTGGAGCGAGGCACCGGCCCCTATTTCTACCTGCCGAAGCTCGAAAGCCACCTGGAGGCGCGGCTGTGGAACGATGTCTTCGTGCTGGCGCAGGACACGTTGGGCATCCCGCGCGGTACGATCAAGGCGACCGTGTTGATCGAGACGATCCTGGCCGCGTTCGAGATGGACGAGATCCTGTACGAGTTGCGCGAGCATTCGGCCGGGCTGAACTGCGGGCGCTGGGATTATATTTTTAGCTGCATCAAGAAGTTCCGCAACAAGCCCGACTTCGTGTTCCCCGACCGCGCGCTGGTGACGATGACGACGCATTTTATGCATTCCTATTCGCTGTTGGCGATCAAGACCTGCCATCGGCGGAATGCGCATGCCATCGGTGGCATGGCAGCCCAGATTCCGATCAAAAACGATCCCAAAGCCAACGAGGAGGCGCTGGCGAAAGTGCGCGCGGACAAAGTGCGCGAGGCCAACGACGGCCACGACGGAACGTGGGTCGCGCACCCCGGCCTGGTGGCGATCGCGAAGGAGGCCTTCGATGCGGTGATGAAGGAGCCCAACCAGATCCATCGCAAGCGCGAGGATGTGCACGTGACGGCCGCGGACCTGCTGGATTTCGCCAGGGGACCGATCACCGAAGCAGGGCTGCGGACAAACGTGAGCGTGGGCATCCAGTATCTGGAAGCATGGCTTGGTGGGTTGGGGTGCGTGCCGATCAACAATCTGATGGAGGACGCCGCCACCGCCGAGATCTCGCGCGCGCAGGTCTGGCAGTGGATCCGCAGCCCCAAGGGCATCCTCGACGATGGGCGCAAGGTCACCGTCGACCTGTTCCGCACGATCATGCGCGAGGAGCTCGACAAGATCAAGGCGGCGGTCGGCGCGGAGCAGTACGCCGCGCGTAAGTACCAGCAGGCGAGCGAGTTGTTCGACCGGATCACCACGAGCGATGAGTTTGTCGAGTTCCTGACGTTGCCTGGGTATGAGTATCTGGAGTAGCCCCAAGACCCAATCCTTATTCAACTGCGCTGATCGATGGCTGAGCTGCAGCGCCGCAGAGAACACACCTGATCCGCTGTGCTGCGTTGTTGTGGTGAGATGACCAGGCTTTGAAATGGAGGGCCCCAAGACCTTTCGACGCGGGCGCCCTGGCACCCATCTGTTCCCTCCTTCACAAAGTCAACGGATGGGTGTATCATGGTTTCGTCCCTCGCACGCTCGTCGAGCGACGAGCTGGCGCCGGCGAGGGAGACAGGAGGGCAAACCATGAACGTTGCAATGTGGGGCAAGGCGCTGCGGGTGATCCCGCGGATCGACAAAGAGGAGTGGAACCGGCTGGATGTGATCGCGCGCTGGCTGATCGCCAGCCGGTCGGCCGTGTTGATCATCACCTTTATCTCGGCGGCGATCGCCGGGCTGCTGGCGCTGCGCGACGGCCGGTTCAACCTCGGGCTATGGCTGCTGCTGACGCTCGGCCTGCTGCTGGCCCACGCCACCAACAACCTGCTGAACGATCTGACCGACTATCTCAAAGGGGTGGACAAGGACAACTACTTCCGCGCGCAATACGGGCCGCAGCCGCTCGAACACGGCCTGCTGAGTGTGCGCCAGTTGCTGAGCTACGCAGCGCTGACGGGCCTGCTGGCGCTGGCGTGCGGCGCCTATCTGGTCTACCTGCGCGGTGCGCCGGGGCTGGCGTTGCTTGGCCTGGGCGCATTCTTCGTACTGTTCTACACCTGGCCGCTCAAATACATCGGCCTGGGCGAGCTGGCGGTGCTGATCGTTTGGGGCCCGCTGATGATCGGCGGCGGCTATTTCGTAGTGACCGGCGTGTGGGATTGGAACGTGGTGCTGGCCGGCCTGCCCTACGCGCTCGGGGCGACCACGGTGATCTTCGGCAAGCATATCGACAAATACGCGGACGATCGGGCTAAAGGCATCGCCACCCTGCCGGTGCTGCTGGGCGAGCGCAACGCGCGCTACACAGCGCTGGTGATGATGGCGCTCCAGTACGCGCTGGTGCTCTACCTGGTTGGCAGCGGCTACTTCACGCCCGCGCCGCTGCTGGCGTTGCTGGCGCTGCGTACCGTTCCGCTGGTTGCCGGCGTTTATGTGCGGCCGAAGCCAGAGCACCGGCCGGCCGACTACCCTGCCGAGACCTGGCCGCTGTGGTACGTGGCGTTTGCCTTCCTCCACAACCGTCGCTTCGGGTTGCTGTACGTGCTGGGGTTGATCGGGGAGGTGGCGCTGCGTAGCCTAATGTCCTGATGCGCCGCGATCCCTATCTGGGGCCAAATGGGAGGTTTGATGAGGCCAGGGGCCCTTCGAACCTCTCTTTTTCGATCTTGACAATCATTTCATCTATGATATACTTCGAATGTTAGAAATATTTGATGGCAAAACTATGGCCACTTCTTCGCCAGTGAGTCTCCCTACCGAGCGCCTTGGCCGCCTGGTCAAAGAGCTGATGGGGCTGATCATTCAGCGCTCGGCGGGCGAGATGCTGGCGGTGATGGCCGAAGCCAGGCTTTCCATGCCGCAAATGGTGGCGCTCCACATGCTTCAACACAGTGGCTACGGCTCGATCTCGGCCATCGCCGCGCATCTGAACCTCTCGCTGCCTGCTACAAGCCACCTGGTGGAGCGGATGGTTCGGCAGGGGCTGGTGGTGCGCAGCGAGGATGCCAGCGACCGGCGCCACAAGCGTGTGATGCTGACTCCCGCTGGCGAGGCGCTCCTGGAGCGGCTGGTGCAGGCGCGCACCCGTGAGATCGCCCAGATCCTGGCGGAGCTTTCACCGCAGCTGCGCGAACAGTTCGAGGCGGTGCTTGCGCAAGTGGTCGCGCAGCTCAAGGAGCAGGCATCCTGAGGCGATCCCCATACCATGTGGTGCCATCCCGGGGGATAGGGGCTTTTGGGGGGCAGTTTTTTTGCCTGGCGGCCACGCCTGCGCTGGCTGAGGAGTTGTCACAAACGCGTGCCATCGGAGGTCTTCTTTAGCAAAACGGTCTACGCTGGTCGCCCCTCCCTGTTGCCCAAATTGAGCATAAGCACACCTTTCGTTCAAGGACGAACCGCGGGCGATGCAGTAAGTGTGGCCGTGGCTAAGGTAGCCCTGGCCATCATGAAGCGCCCATCCGGCCGTGGTCGTCCTTATCTTTTGGAGGAAGCTATCGCGAGGTCGAAGGTATGACAACCGAGACAATAAGCAAACCTGCACCCAGGCGCATCGATTACGCAGCCACGCTGAGTGGCCGCAGCAAGGCGCTCATTCTGGCGGGCGTGCTGCTGGGGCTGCTGCTGGCGGCGCTCGACCAGACCATCGTCGCCACAGCCCTGCCGCGGATCGTCGCCGACTTGCAAGGGATCGATCTGCTTGCCTGGGTTTCCACCTCGTATCTCTTGTCCAGCACGACCATGGTGCCGATCTATGGCAAGCTTTCCGACCTGTACGGGCGCAAGATCATCCTGCTGAGCGGGATTGTGATCTTTCTGGCCGGCTCGGCGCTCTGCGGCATCGCGCCCACGATGCTGGCGCTGGTTGCCTTTCGTGGCATTCAGGGGATCGGCGCAGCCGCGCTGACCTCGACGGCCTTCGCTGTGCCAGCCGACCTGTTCGTGCCCGCTGAGCGCGCACGCTACCAGGGCATCTTCGGGGCTGTCTTTGGGCTGGCCAGCGTGATCGGCCCCTATATCGGCGGCCTGCTCACCGACCACGCCGGCTGGCGTTGGATCTTCTACGTCAACCTGCCGCTGGGGCTGGTGGCGCTGGCGTTTATCATCGCCAAGATGCCGCGGCTGCACAGCGGCCTCCGGAGCCCGATCGATTACCTGGGGGCCGGGCTGTTGATGCTGACGGTTGTGCCGCTGCTGCTGGGGCTGACGTTGGACAAATCGGTGTATTCCTGGACCTCGCCGCTGATCCTGGGGCTGTTCGGTCTTGCAGCGCTCGGCCTGGGGCTGTTTGTGCTGGCGGAGCGACGTGCCGCAGCGCCGATCATCCCGTTCGAGCTGTTTCGCATCCGCACCTTCACCCTGATCATCCTGGCATCGTTGCTGGTCGGCGCGGCCTTCTTCGCTGCCATCCTGTTCCTCTCGATCTACCTGGTGAATGTCCTGGGCGTGAGCGCCACCTCAGCCGGCACCGCGCTCATCCCGCTGACGTTGAGCATGGTGTTCAGCTCGCTCGTGTCGTCGCTGATCGTGCAGCGTACGGGCCGCTACAAGGCACTGGTGTTGGCCGGCACCTTGATTGTGGCCGCGGGCTTCTGGTGGCTCACAACCATGGGTGTGGACACGACGCTGAACGGCGTGCGGCTGCGGATGGTGGTGCTGGGGATCGGGCTGGGCCCGACCCTGCCGATTCTGACCCTGGCGCTCCAAAACGCCGTCCCTTTCGAGAGTGTAGGCGCTGCCACGGCCAGCCGCCAGTTCTTCCAGCAGCTTGGGCAGGCGCTGGGATCGGCGATCTTCGGCGTGATCCTGACCGGCACGCTCACTGCCGCGCTCACCGCCAACCTGGCCCCGGTCAGAGCCCAGCTGCCTCCTGAACTGGCCGCCCAGTTCGACCCAAGCCGACTGCGCAACGGGAGCGTCGAAACCGGCGGTGATCCGCAGGGGGTGATCGAGCAGCAGATCGTGCAGCGCATCCGTCAAGGCTTCGAGGAGCAGCGCGCGCTGCTCACCCGTGCGCTCCGCGACAACGATCCCACCGCTGTGCAGACGCTGCTGGCCGACCCACGTACGCCGCAGCAGGTGCGCGAGGTGTTGCAGGCCGGAGGCATCGGCGTGCTGGTCGATCAGCAGATCGCAGCGCAGCAGCGCGCGATCGAAGATGCGCTGCGCAGCGGCAAGCCCGACGCGCTGGCGCAGATCATGGCCGACCCGCGCACGCCACAGCCGCTCAAGGACGGCCTGGCCCAGATCCCGCCGCGGGTGCTGAACGATCCTCGGGCGGTGGATGGTGTCATCACCAGGCTTGCTACAGCGCTCGAGCAACAGAAGCCGGCGCTGGTCGCGCGCGCCACCGACCAGACCATGGCGCAGGTCAACGCCGGCCTGGATCGCGCCGAGGCTGAAGCGCTGGCGCGGAGCGCCGAGCTTGGCCGCCAGATCAGCACCGGCCTCAAGCGCGCTTTCGCCGATAGTGTGACGGGCATCTACTGGTATGCCATTCCCATGATGGTGCTGGCGTTCCTGGTGCTCTTGTTTATGCCCGAGCTGCCATTGCGCCGGAGCAACGGTGCCAGTGCCCCGGTGGTGACGTTCGAGTAACGCTGCCGGTCTGGGTAGCGGCGGGTAGCGACGATGGGCGGTGGCGCAGGCTATCGCCCATCACCGTTTCGGCCTGCGAAGCCCCGGCCTCATCGGTGTGCGGTGCTCGTACAAAAGCGTATAATGGGATGCTGTGGCTGGGCATTGAGTGGATAAGTGCGTGCCCGGAGGATCGCGATGAACGCCGATCGGTTCTGGACCACCTCGCTGCGTGCTGCACCGTGGGGCGCGGCGGTCACGCGCATCCTGGCCGCCGCGCTGGCGGCGGTAGAGCCAGCGGCTGCCGTGCGCCGCTTCCTGCGCCTCGACGGAGCAACGCTGTATGCCGGGGAACAGGCCTATGATCTCGAACGCTACCAGCGCGTGTTCCTCGTCGGCGCCGGCAAAGCCGGCGCACCCATGGCTCGCGCCGCCGCTGCCATCCTTGGCCCGCGGCTCACGGGCGGTGTGGTCGTGATCAAGGGATACGAGTCCGCCCCGGAAAGAGCGCACGCAAGAGGCCCGGCGAGCCAGGAGCCTGCAGAGAGCCTGCCGGCTACCGTCGAGCTGGTCGCGGCCGGCCACCCGATCCCCGACGCGCGCGGCGTCGCCGGCGCGCAGCGCATGGCGGCGTTGCTCCAGCAGGCCACCGCGCGCGACCTGGTGATCGCCCTGATCTCCGGCGGCGGGTCGGCGCTACTGACGCTGCCGGTCCCCGGTGTGCGCCTCGCCGACCTGCAGGCGCTGACGACGACGCTGCTCGGGTGCGGGGCCAGCATCAACGAGATCAACACGCTCCGCAAGCATCTCGATCAGGTCAAGGGCGGCGGGCTGGCGCAGCTGGCCCACCCGGCGGCGTTGGTGACGTTGATCCTCTCGGATGTCGTGGGCAGCCCGCTGGATGTGATCGCCTCCGGGCCGACGGTGCCCGATACAAGCACCTTTGCGGATGCCTGGGCGGTGCTGGAGCGTTATGGGCTCGTGGAGGTGGTGCCGGCATCGATCAGCGAACACCTGCGGCGCGGCATGGCGGGCGCTATCCCCGAGACGCCCAAACCGGGCGATCCGTGTTTCGAGCACGTCCAGAATTTGCTCGTCGGCAGCAACCCCCAGGCGGCCGCCGCTGCGATCGAGGCCGCGCGGGGCGAAGGGCTCCATCCCTTGCTGCTGACGACCTACCTGCAGGGCGAGGCGCGCGAGGTCGGGCGCGTGCTGGCGGCGGTGGGGCGCGAGC
>FLYN01002968.1_pt1 | contig 10800 bp, 24 predicted proteins | sample 1122621 | NCBI WGS metagenome assembly FLYN01 (sample SAMEA4346792, study PRJEB14843) | hot springs metagenome | biome: Terrestrial Biome; feature: Habitat; material: Sediment | place: India | collected 2012-06-12 | depth 1760 m
AAGTGAGTCAGAGAGACGGCCGCCTATGCCGAGAGGGGCGATTTTTTCAGCAACCACGGGGGGCCTCGCCCTGGTCACCAGGTCCGCGAAGTGACGAACACTCGCGGACCCTCGGCGTCAGGCAGCGAGTCCCACTTATCGCGGTTGCACTTGTGATGCGCGGCCTGCTTGTTGCTCAACACGTCAAGCTCGGCGATGCGTTCAGGCGACGGGTTCGGTCCGAGCGGGATGATGTGGTCGACCACGTAGCACCAGAGGTCGGGCCACCGAAGGCTGTAGTCGATCGGCTGCTCGCAGATTCCGCACGGCGGTTTGCTGCGACGAATGGCGGCGCGGTCACGATCGCGGACTGTCGTGCTGCGGTTCGCGCTCATCGCAGTCCATCCGCTCCTCGTGATCCGCAACCATCCGCGCCACGGGATGCGTGTAGCCGCAGCCCCACGAGCAGGACCAGAGGTTGTCGCTCAGCGCTCGTCCATCGCGTTCCACCGATCCAACTCAGCCTGGATCAGCACGAACAACTCAGCCCGTCGACCTCGGTGCGGCCAAGCGTTAGGCAACGCGGCTCGCTCCTGCATGAGGTGCCGGCACTTGGCCTCGGTCCACTCGGCCTGCGTGGGGAGCTCGTCGCTGGGCGTCGTGGTGCTGCCCTCATGGATGCGAACGACCGTCATCGCTGCCTCCCGGCACGACGAAGGCCCCGAACCAGGTGGTTGCGGGGCCTGAGGGGACGCTAACGCCGCGGGGTGCGGGAAGGCGCTGGGACCAGCGTACCAGCCCAGCGCCTTCCGTGGCGGTCAGCAACCGCGGCACTCCTCCGCCCAATGAAAGTCCCCGCGACAACCGCAGGGGCAGCCATGCACCGTGCCGCGTCGGTCGATGAGTGTCCGCGCCTTCGCCAGCACAACTCTCGGCGGGTAGCCCAGTCGCTCGGTCACTGTGTCCCAGTGCGTCCAAGCGCCGTCGGGGTCCAGCGCAGCACGGAACTCGTCATCCGTGATGTCGCTGGCCTTCATGCGCCCATCCTCCCGCCTCGCCGCTCCTCGATCCACCGCTCGTAGTCCGCGTGGAACCACCAGTGGTAGCGGTCCCGTGGGCAGACCCACTTGTCGTCAGACTCGTCGCCGTAGTGCAACCGCTCGCACGTCTCCGAGTCGCACCAGTGGCCGTACTGCCGCACCAGTCGCGGACCCACGCCGGTCTCCTCGCTCGTGCACTCGGGACACGGCGCGCCACGCTCGACCTCTCGTCCGTTCTGCAGCACCGACTCGAGGTGGTTGCGGCAGCGCCGGACCTCCTTCGACAGCAGCGCCCAGTCCTGCTCGGGGTCGTTGGCTACCCGGTGGAGCTGGCGGTCGAGGTAGGCCGCTGCGTTGGCGATGGTGACCGGCTCGTCGCTGGGATTGTCGTAGTCCTCGCGCAGCATGAGATCCCAGCGGCCCAGCACGAGGTACGGGTGCTCGTCGTCGTCGTCCTCGACCAGCGAGACGTGCCAGGCGCGCCCCTGCTTGGCTGCGATCTTGCGCCACGACCACGCCTCGGGGTCAGCAGCGGGGCCGGCGAGGTTGGCTGCCTCGGAGTTGACTCCACCAGCGAGCGCGGCGGTCGGCATGAGCGCGGCCAGGTTGACGATCCACGACAGGTCGGCGCGGGTGCGGCCGATGCAGCGCGGGCACGTCAGCTCGTCGGTGCCGATGTGGACCGAGCAGGTACGCCGTGCGGTGCAGTGGCGCGTTGGGTTGCCGTCGTCGTCGTTGCGGCATGGCTCGCCGTCGGCGCGGATGTAGTCCTCGGCGGTCTTGTCGTAGCGGCACTTCATCGCTCGTCCTCATCTCGCACTCGGTCCGGCACGAACGCCAGATCCCACGCTGCCCGCAGGCACTCGGAGTCGTCGCACAGCAGCGCGCCGACCATGCCGTCAGAGATGTACGACGGCTTGCCGCAGATGTCGCACGGCTCTCGCTCCGCGCTCATAACACGCCCTCCCGCCCACTCGCAGCCCCACGCTGGCCCTCGGGTCCGTCGTCGTCCTGCGAGGCGTCACGCCCCCCGCTTTCCCACGAGCTCGCGCTCACGACTCGGCTGACCAAGGTGCCCCGCCATTCACGGGCGCGGGTGCGGGCAAGGCGGTAGTCGCCGCGGAACGTGACAACCGAACCCACGTCGCCGCGCGATCGGCGCACGCCCCACTCGACCCACTGATCGTCCTGCTCTTCCACCTGCTTCAACGCCCGGTCGAGCGCCTTGCCGAGCACCTCGGGGTAGTCGCTAGCGATCAGCGCCAGCATCCCGCTCAGGTACGCGCCGCCGATCAGCTCGACAGGGTCTTCGTGCTCGCTCATGCCTGCTCCTCGGTCCGGTCGCGGTGGTCCTTGCAGTTGCCCCCCGCCACCCCGCACGGGCACAGCGCCTCCTTGGCTGCGGCGTACAGCGCCCGGAGGGTGCGCAGGTGCTCGGCGGCGATGGGGCTGGGGTTCTCGCTCACTTCGCACCTCGCTCGTCGGGCAGGGTCTCGGCGACGATTCCGTCGAGCACGTCGAGCACGTCCGCAGTCAGCCGCTTGAACGTCGCCCAGTCGCACGCCCGGAACTGCTCCACGTCGGCTCGCACGTCCTCGACACGGGCGGCCAGGTCAACGAGTCGGTGAGGGCCGCACACGAATCCCGGTCGGCAGTAGCGGCAGCTCTTCTCCTGCCTGTACGAGTCCAGCGGGATGACCTCGGCACTCATGCGCTCTTCCTCCCAGCCTTCATCTGGCACTGGTCGCAAGCAGCAACGAATACCCACGGGTCTGCTTCACGGCCGGGGTGGTAGCCGTGCTCGCAGGTGGTAGTTGGGTCGCTCTCTAACTGCTTGTCTGTCTGTCTGTCTGCGTGATAGGTCACGTGACCGGTCACTTCTGTAGTTCCGGCCTTGTCAGTTCCGCTGTCCTCGGAGTGCTTGGCTCGGTAGTTGGCGGAGGACTTCTTCGAGCGCTCTCGTTGCTTCACCTGGGCTGCGAGCGACTGCCGAATCACGTCGGCGTGGTGGCGTACTTCCCAGCACCCTCCGGCGTCGACCCACCAGCCGTGGTTGACGAGCTCAGCGATGGCCGTGCCGAAGTCGTCCGAGCCGGCGAATCGTCGGACGAGCTGCTTCGGGATCAGGCAGTCGGTGCGCTCGGTGGTGTAGATCCACGCGATGCCTTCGACGTGCGTGCGCACTCCTGCGTCGGACAGGCCGACCGAGGCGCAGTCTTCGATGAACTCAGAGCCGAGTTTGGTCCACGTCATGCGACCAGCCCCTTCACCTCGTGCGCGCGTCGTCGGCACGCCTCGGCGGTGTCAGCGAGCCGCTTGTCGAGCGCGCGGTAGGCCAGATCGCCCCCGGCGCCGATGTAGTCGCCTGGTCGTGGTCGTGCGGCCTCGAACTGCTCGGCGCGCCGCAGCCAGTAGGCGGACGTGGCCTCGTTGAAGGCGTCGCGGATGAGTCGGTAGCCGAAGTGGTCGAGGTGGTCGTCGAGGTTCATGCGGCGTCGCCTCCGTCGAGCAGGTCGAACAACCCGCCGTCCTCGCCTGCGCTCTTGACCGCCTGCACGGGGTCGCGGCGTCGGTTGATGCGCTGCCGGATCAGCGGAAGGTAGTCGGCCTCTCGCTCGATCGCGATGCACTGGAAGCCCTCGAGCAGGCACGCCTCGACGGTGGTCCCACTGCCGGCGAACGGCTCGAGGACGGTGCCGCCGGGTGGGGTGACGAGCCGGACGAGCCATCGCATGAGCGCGAGGGGCTTGACGGTGGGGTGCGCGATGCCGTCGACCCGGACGCGCTCGGAGCTGTCTGCCTTGGCGACGTAGAAGAAGCGGGACGCGCCGCCCTGGTCGTCGTACTCCGCACCCGTGGCCGTCATGCCCCAGCCGTCGCCGCTGTCCGCGCCGCGCGGCTTGCCGACGCGCGACAGCGACTCTCCACTCTGCTCGTCCAGCACCTCGGCCTGCGACTCGTCGAGCACGACATTCGCGGGCCAGCGGCCGAGGTCGTGAGCCTTGGCCCCCGTGAGCGGGATCGGGTTCGTCGAGAGGTTCAGAGAGTCGCCGGGCTTGCGGTCGTAGGCGTCGAGGTCCATCCCGGCGTGCTTGGCATTGATCGCCGCCTTGTCGGCCTCGCTGGTTGCCGTTCGACACCCGTCGATGTTCAGCGCCCCCGTCCCGTGCTGCAGGACGTTGGCCGCAACGGTGCCGATCAGCGGCTTGCGAGCGACCACGACGGGCTCGAAGGCGGGCTTGAGCGCCGTGCCCCAGCCCTGCCAGCGCTCGGCGTCGGGGGTGGCGTGCGTCGTGACGTCGAGGTCGACGGCGCTGCGGTCCTCGCCCTGGCCCGGCGCAACTGCTAGACGGTTGCCTGCTCGGGTGCCGATCTTCTGTCGCTCAGCCTCAGCGATGATCGGCCCCCAGGTCTCCTCGTCTAGGCCAAGAAGATCGCGCAGGAGTGGCCACCACTTCGCCTCAGGAAACTGGTGATGTTCCCAGTTCCAGCAGGCCCCAGAGCGAGAGCCGACGACATGGGCAGAGACGTCAGCGGGACCCATTCCGGCGGCAAGTCGCTTTGCCTTGAGGTGCGCGGCAAACTCCGCGTGACGCAGAACGCCCGGCCGCTTGTCGATCGCCTTGCTCACGTCGAGCGACTTGGGAAAGCCGGAGCCGTACAGCCAGGCGAGGGAGTCGCGCACCTCGAACCCCGCGTCCTCGACGGCGCACGCCAGCCGGTGCCAGGTGCGAGTGCCACCGAACGCGAGCATGTGGCCGCCAGGCTTGAGGGCGCGCAAGCACTCGATGGCCCACTGCTCGCACCACTCGCCGAACGCGGCGTTCTCCTTCAGGCGCGTTCGCTGCTGGTCGCGGCTGTCCTTCGGGTTGTGATTGCCGCCGACGTGATCGAACGTGTTGCGCTTGGCGGCCTTGCGTTCCACGAAGCTTTTGCCGCTGTCCCACTCCTTGCCCATGAAGCCAAGGCCGTAGGGCGGGTCGGTGACGACCGCGTCGACGCTCGCGTCGGGCAGCTCCCGCAGCACGTCGAGGCAGTCGCCGTGGTGCAGGGTGATGCTGCTGTCTGAGTAGTACGGGTCCAGGCTTTGACCGTCCCCAGGTGGTGGCACAATAGTGCTCACTAGTCGACTCCAATCCAGTCGGCGAGGCCCCCGGGAACGACAGCGTTGGCGCGCTGCCTGGGGGCCGTTTTGGTGTTCAGTTCTAAGCGCGATTCTATCAGCCCGCGCCCCCGGCATGTGGCCTCTGACCTGCGACGATGCTGGCTCACGACGCCTCCCTCGTGTGCTGGTTGTCGTGGCGCCGCTCGACCTTCGCGAGCGCCTCATACTCCGCCCGCAGCCCGTTGCGCTGGCAGTAGCGCTCGAGGTTCTTGCGGTTGACGTGCAGACGCCCGCACGCCTCAGAGATGCCGAGGCCCATCTCGACGACGTCGCGGATCTGCTCGGCGCGACCGCTCGGGATGTAGATGACGCTGCCCGGCTGCTCGTCGGGGTCGTCGATGTCGGTCCACCCGAGCGGCGGGATGTGCCCTGCCTTCCGCGCGCGCTTGCGGCCGAGCGTCGAGGAGCCAGGCGTCATGCAAAGCTCGTCGTACACCTCGGCGACCGCCCGCCACTTCATGGCCTTGATGCGAGGGCTCAGGTCGGCGGCAAGGTGGGAGATGTTGACTCCGGGAGCGCGCCTAGTGACAGCGGCCTGGACGTCGGCGCGGGTCCACCCGAGGGCCAGCAGCGCCCGCAGGCGACGGACGGCGCCCTGAGAGGGCACGAAGGCGTCGTCGGGCATCGCTGCGGGCACGGCGTAGGTGTCCGGCAGGGTGGCGATCGCGGCTGCGGTGCGGCGCTCGATCGACGCGACCGCTCCGGCCATCACGTCGTGCATCGTGTGGTCGCTGACGTCGACGAGGTTCTCGAGCCCGTGGATGGTCCAGCCGAGCTCGACCGCTCGCCTGAGCTTGGCGGCGTAGGGCGCGGCGTCGACGAGGCTGGTGGGGATGCCGACCGCCACCTTGTAGCGGTACTGCTTCTTGACGCGCTTGTAGCGCTCGGAGGTGGTGTAGGTGCTCACGCTGCTGCACCTCGGGCTCGCTGGCCGGACTTGCCGTAGAGCCGGCCTGCCCAGGTGCCGGTGGGCATCCGCGACTCGCTGGCCTGCTCGGCCTTGCGCAGCCCGTCGCAGACTCGCGCCTCGACGCACGTCAGGCAGATGCGCCGCGCGATGGCGTGGTCCTCCTGCAGCGTGGAGTCGAAGATGGCGTGGAGCCCGACGCATGGTGGGGTGGTCTCGAAGATCATGGGGTTGCCTTTCGTGCAGCTCGCTTGCGCCGGTGCTTCTCGGCGTCGACGAGGCGGTCGTGGTAGGCGCATCGCGCCTGGGTGTGGTCGATGCGGGTGGCGCATCGGGGCTCGGGGCAGGTGGTGTCGGCGTAGTACGCGCGCTTGGCTCGCTCGGTCGCGGACCAGACCTCGGCGATCAACGCGTCGTCCCTCATCGCCACCACCGAAACGCGAGCAACCGTGTGGCGTGGATGGCGTCGCGGGTGAGGTGGGCGAGGCTGGTCATGTAGACGCGCATTAGTAACCCGCCTCCTTGAGCAGCCGCATCGCTGTCCGGCCGTCCATCACGACGTAGCCGTCCTCCGCTGCCGCCCTGCCCTTGCGCTTGATCCAGGCGAGCCCGATCACGGCGCCCGCGTTGGTGGCCTCGGCGTTGGCCTCGTCGAGTGCGCCCGCCAGGTCCAGGCGCGCGGTGTTCTTGGCCTCGATGCAGACGCCGGGCAGTCCAGCCACGTCGCCCTTGTCATAGGCCCCACCGAGACGACGGCGCTCTGCGTGGGGCCAGCCGGCGGCGACGAGTGCGCGGCAGATGGTGGTCTCCCAGGAGGTGCCGGCGGCCTTGGCGGAGGCGCGGGTGCGGCTCATGCGGCCACCTCCGACCCAAGGTGAGCCTGCAGTCGCTCCCCGACCCATTCGGTGTACGCCGGCGGGATGGCCTCGGTCAGGTCGTGCCACTGCATCCAGTCGATCCCCATCGCCCGCTGCCCCTCCTCGAGCGTGCGGGCGGCGCGCTGGATGCTGCCGTCCTTGCGCGTGAAGAGGCGTCGACCGTCGTGGCTCTTGCCGTAGACGCCGATGGGGTTTGCGATGCGAACGTTCAGCGGGGGAGCGGGGAGCTCGACGTTGGCTTCGAAGAGGCGCGGCCGGTCCACGCCGAGGCCGAACATGCCGCCGCGAAGCCTGATGGGGTGCCGCATGTCGCGACGGGCGCCGTCGACGTTCTCGATGACGTAGATGCCGCCCCACGCCTCGAGGTAGTGGCGGACCTCGGCGATGAGGTTGTCGTGCTCGTCAGCCTTCCCGCCCGCGCCACGCCACCTGTTGCTCATGGTGGTGTAGCCCTGACAGGGGGGCGAGGCGTGGATGACGTCGAAGCCAGCCAGCAGCTCGCGGTCGGCCAGGACGGCGAGGGCGTCCGCCTCGACCATGCGGTAGGGGTAGTCGGGGTGCGGGTCGCGGTCGACACCCACGACGTCGAAGCCGGCGCGGTAGTAGCCGACTGAGCAGCCGCCAGCGCCGCAGAACAGGTCGAGCAGGCGTGGTCGGCTAGTCATCGGCCGCCTCGCTCTCGTCGTGCCGGTCAGCAGCCCACGATGCGGCGGCTGCCGCAGCGTCCGTCCAGGTGCGCCCTCGCCAGATATTGCGCACGGTGTCCTTGTGGACGCCGAGCTCCTCGCCGAGCGACTTGGCGGTCCGCTGGCCGCGCATCTTGGCGATGTAGACCGCCTGGTCGAACGTGAGAATGGGCTTGTCGCCGCGGCGGACGTTGAGGCGCTGCGGTACCGGCTCGAGGTGACTAGGGTTGATGCACGCGCGATTCCGGCAGAGATGGTCGATGACCTTGTCGTCAGGGATAGGTCCGACGGCGGTCTCGTAGGAGACGCGGTGGGCATAGAGCTTCCGGCCTGCGTCTTGGATCTGCCCGTAGCCGGTCAAAGCAATGGCTCCCTGCCACACCCAGCAGCCGCGGTCGTCGATGACAAAACGGCTAGGGTCAGCAACCCGCCTGGCGAGATCAGGTCGAGAGGTGTGGCCGCGGCGGAATCGCAGAGGCTGGCCCGCGGTGACCCCGCGCTTAGGGCGAGAGATGGTCGCGATGTCGGTCGCTTGTCCGCATCCGCACTGACACTCAGTCATCGCTCGCTTCGCTTCCGTCGTGGCGGTCGCGGACGTCGCCGCAGTCAAAGACGCAGCCGTCGTGCTCGTCGTGCGCGCTGACCCGGATGCAGGGCAGGTGGCGCGGGCCGTCGGTGGTGGCGCGGCACATCAGGCACCGCCCTTGAGCTGCGCCACCTCGGCCTCGATCTCGGCCTTGCGCTCAGCGTCCGCGGTACGCCACTCGGCCTTGAGCGCGTCGATGCGCTGCTGAGCCGGGTCGGGGGCGGGCGTGTCGGGGAGCGGCTGCACGACGAACGTGGCCGACTTGCCGCGCTTCACGAGCAGCGGGATCTTCTTCGCCTTGTCGATGTGCGACAGGTGGCTGATGCGCGTGCCACCCGTGACGTCGTTGCCGAACGTCACGGTCTCGTCGCAGTAGAGAGTCACGCGCCGGCCAACCCACAGCGAGGCGTCCGTGCCCCAGCAGGCGGCCAGGACGCGACGCATCGACTTCCCTGGTCGCCATACGCGGGGGAACTCGGCCAGGTGGACGTTGACGGGCTGCTCTGCGTTGCCCTTGCTGACGTCGCTGATGGTGAAGGTCTGCGGGCCGCCGAGAAGGTCGACGGCGTCGAGCTGGTCGCTCTTGGGTGCGAGGGTGTCGCTGATGTCCACGGTCATGCCACCTTGATCTCGATGTCGAAGGACTGCCGCTCAGCAACAGGCAGCCCCTCGGTTGCTTGGTTGTAGGCCGCGACCATGTCGGCGGCGGTCGTCTCGAACTTGGCGACGGCGGCGACGATCGCCTCGTGCCATGCGAGGTCGGGCAGGACGCGCTTGACCCACAGCGGCAGGCCACCGACGTAGGACACGAAGTCGATCCAGTCGCGGCCGGACACGAGCAGCCCGGTCTGCAGCTGCGCCATGTAGTGCGCTGGCACCTGGCCGGCGAGGATGGTCGTCAGGTGCGTCTTGGCTCGCGGCGCCTTGATCTCGATAAGCCCGTCGTCGCCCACGAGGCCGTCGGGGGAGTAGCCGATCTGGTAGCCCCAGTCGTCGCGCACCATGAAGCCGACCTCGGAGACCGGCGCGTAGTGCTTGGCGTAGAGGTCACGCGCGAACGGCTCGCACTCGACGCCTCTCCACATGTCGCTGGTCATCGGCGTGTCCTCAGTGAACCCGGCGATCCGCTCGGCAGCGAGCAGGGCCGTGACGCCGCGGGACACGTCGTTGTCGGCGACCTTGAGTGTCGGCGTGATGAGCCGGCCGACGATGCTGGCGGTGACGATGCCGCGCCGCTGGTCGTGCCACTCGGTCGTGCCCTGCTCAATCTCGGGGAACGTGTGGAGGGTCATGCCGCACCTCGCTTCATCTCGTTGTCGGCCGCCTCGATCGCCTCGTCGCGGCAGTCATCGCAAGGCGCACAGCACGCCCCCACCGGCTCCGCGTGCCCCTCGCACGGACTCGGCTCCCAGGTGGGGTCGGTCCGCTGCCGACAGATGGCGCAGTCGTAGATGCCGTAGGACTCGTCGAGGTCACGCTCGGCCTCACATGCGGGGCAGGTCGCGCTATCGCACTCGCCGCGGGCGTGGTCGAGGTCGTTGCGCCAGGTCATGCCGCAGCGCCTCGTCGATCCCAGGGCGTGCCTGCCCAGCAGCGCAGGCAGCGGTCCTCGGGTGCGGTCTGGGCGACCGGGATGACCTCCGTCATGTCTCTTGCCCAGCGACCGCAGGCCGTGTCGCCTGCGTACTCGGCAGGAACGTTCGGCTGCTTGGTCGAGCGGTGCGCCCGGCCCCGCTTGTCACGGGGGTTCCTGATCGCCATCTCGGCGCTCACGACGCCCTCCTCTCATCCCGCTCCAGCCACCGCTCGTACCTGTCCTCAGCCATCCGCGCCCGGTGCGGCTCGGGGCCGTAGGTGCGCTCCCAGCGGTCCTCGAGGAGCTGCTCGTAGTCGGGCTCGCGGTCGGGGTCGTGGGTCATCGCTCGCCCCCCTCCGGTGCGGGCTCGGGGTGTAGCCGCTCGGCGCGGAGGTCGAGCATCCGCGCGACGTGCGCGACGTGGTCGGCGGTGTCAATGCCGCAGTCGCACACCACTCGGTGAGGCTCAAGCGGGTCGGTGCCGCACGGTGCGTGCGCGCGGACCACGTCGGCGGCCCGCCCCCACGCCTCGGCCTGCTTGGCGGCGGTGTGCTCGCGCACGACCTGGGCGACCTGCTCGGCGCGGTGCTGCTCGTGCTGGTCCAGGAGCGACCCGACGTTAGGCGTTGCTCGCCACGCGCAGCCGGTGCAGATGTTAAGGGCGGCGTGAAGTCGGTGGATGCCTAGCGCCCTAGTGATGGCGGCGGTGAGGGCGTCGTCAGCCACGGCGCTCGCCTCCCTTGCCCTCGGCCAGCGCAGCACGGAGGTCGTCTGTGGAGACGATTGCGCCGTAGGAGTCGCCCGCCAGATGAGCCTGGGAGTCGGCATCGTCGGCCAGTCGCTCGACCGGTGCGAGGGCAGCGGCCACCGCGTCGGCCTTGATGCGGGCGATGGTGGGCAGGGCAGCGGTCTCCCAGCCCCGCGGCAGTACCGCATCCAGCGCCTCGCGCTCGGCGTCGGTGAGTGCCGGGGTCGGGTCGCTC
>FLYN01012602.1_pt1 | contig 10800 bp, 11 predicted proteins | sample 1122621 | NCBI WGS metagenome assembly FLYN01 (sample SAMEA4346792, study PRJEB14843) | hot springs metagenome | biome: Terrestrial Biome; feature: Habitat; material: Sediment | place: India | collected 2012-06-12 | depth 1760 m
CACAAGTACGGAATGGTCATCGACCTAGACAAATGCTACGGCTGCCGCGCCTGCATGGTCGCGTGCAAGATTGAGAATAACACCCCGTATGCGCACTTCTGGATGTACGTCTTCCGGCTGGAAGAAGGCGAATATCCCAATGCCACCGTGACCTTCCTCCCCCGGCCGTGCATGCATTGCGACAACGCCCCCTGCGTCAAGGTCTGTCCCGTCGGCGCTCGTTATAAGGAGGAGAACGGCATCGTCGGCATGGACTGGGACCGCTGCATCGGGTGCCGGTACTGCGAGGTCGCTTGTCCCTACGGCGTGAACTACTTCAACTGGCAAGACCCCAAGAAGAACCAGTATCTCGACTGGGACGATCCCGACCTTACGTCGATCACCGGTGGCGCCAGCCCACCCTACGCGAACCCCGACCTGGAAGGCCGCTTCGGTCAGGACGATCGACACATCGCCGGGGCGAACCACCACAAGGGCGTGGAGGAGAAGTGCACGTTCTGTGTTCACCGAGTTGAGAAGGGCCTGGACCCGGCCTGCGTGGCGAACTGCCCCGCGTTCGCCCTGCACTTCGGCGACCTGGACGACCCAGAGAGTGACGTGTCGGTCCTGCTCCGAGAGAAGCCGTCGTTCCGGCTGGAGGAGGGGTTCGATACCAATCCGCGGGTGCACTATGTGGGCGGCGCGCCCCCAAGCACCAAAGTCCGCCAAATCGAGGCGATCAAAGCGAGGGAATGACCATGGCTACCGTTACGCGCACCATGTCCAGCGTCCCCTATCGGGAGCTCCCGTTTGGCGTCGCCAAGATCGGTCCGGGTTTCCTCGGCTTAGCGGCCGCGCTGCTTGCGCTCGTCGTGCTCGGCGCCGTCGCGTACAGCCGGCAGTTCGTCGAAGGCGAAGTGGTCACCGGGCTACGCAACGTAGGCGTCATGGGGGGCGCCACGTGGGGACTGTACATCGCGTTCGTCGTTTACTTCGTCGGCGTGAGCTTCGCCGGGATCACCGTGGCGGCTATCATCCGGCTGTTCAACCTGGAGGAGCTGCGTCCGGTCGCGCGGATGGCGGAGGTCCTCACCGTCGTGGCGCTCGTGCTGGGCGCTCTGAGCGTGCTGGCGGACCTGGGCCGGCCGCTTGTCGGCGTGAAGAACCTCTTCCAGTACGCGCGGCCGTACTCGCCGTTCTTCGGCACGTTCAGCCTGGTGCTCAGCGGCTACCTGTTTGCCAGTCTGGTGTATCTCTACCTGGACGGGCGCCGCGATGCCGCGCTGCTTTCGAGGCAGCCGGGAGCGCTGCAGGGCTTCTTCCGGGCCTGGGCCGCCGGCTATGAGGACACTCCGGCGGAGCGCGAGCGACACGAGCGCATGACGTTCTGGCTATCGCTGGCCATCATCCCGTTGCTGGTCGCCGCGCACTCCACGCTCGGATTCGTCTTTGGCCTGCAGGGCGGGGCCGCTGGCTGGTACAGCGCCCTCCAGGCGCCCTCGTTCGTTATCCTTGCCGGCGTGTCCGGCATCGGGCACCTCATCGTCATGGCGGCCATTGCGCGGTACTTGCTTAACCTCCAGGAGGAGCTGCCGCTCAGGATTTTTCGCTGGCTAGGCAACCTGCTCTGGGTCCTGGTAGTCGCGTACCTGTACTTCATGGTGGTGGAGCTCCTCACGGCGATTTATGGCGGGCACCACCACGAAGTGCGCGTCACGTTGTCGATGCTCAGCGGCCACTACGCCTGGCTCTTCTGGCTGAGCGTCGGCTTTTTGCTCATCGCAGCTCTCGTGCTGTTCTTGCAGTTCATCGAGCGGTCCTACAGTCTGCCGCTCATCGTCGCGGCGGGGGTGATGGTCAACCTCGCGGCCATCGGCAAGCGGTTCCTCATCGTGGTGCCCTCGCAAACCCACGGCCGGCTCCTACCGTACGAACTCGGGACGTATGCCCCAACATGGGTCGAGTACAGCGTTATCATCGGCCTGATGGGGCTGGGCGCCCTGGTCATCGTCACGTTCTTCAAGATCTTTCCCATCATGCATCTGCACGACGATGGGTTGTCGGAGGAGATGAGCCATGTCTAGGACCACGCTATTCGTGCTCACCCTGGTCACCGGTGCGGCGTTGGCGATCACAGGCTTCGCGCTGAGCGCGCCCATTGGCCGGCCGGACAGCCCGGTGATCAGCAATCCCCGCGTGGACTTCGCGCCGCTGATCTTTGTGACCGGCGTGATCCTGCTCTTCGGCTCGGCCGTTGTTTATGAGCTCGTGAAGGACCGGTGATGGGCCGCGTGGTTGCCGCACGCGCCTTGAACGGTGCCCGGCCCGCGCCTACGCGGGCTGGGCTGGCCTGCTTACGTGAGCGGATCTATCGACTGCTGAGCCAGACGCTCCTCTATCCGGAGGACGCGCGCATCCGCGGTCTCGCTGACGCCGCTGAGACCCTCTTCTGGGATGAGGAGTTGCTCGCCCGGTTCGCCTTCCATCCAGTGTGTCGTCGCTTGCGTACGGCGCTGCTGACCCAAAGGGGGCGGCCGGCGGGTGACCTGCAGACGATGTTCGTGCGGCTCTTCTCGGCGGGGCCGCGCGGCGTGCCTTGTCCACCCTACGAGTCGGCGTACCGAAACGCCGCGGGCCGCGCCGACGGCTGGCTGCTGGCGGAGGTGGAGGCAGCTTATGCTGTAGCTGGCGTCGGCGCCTCGCCAGTGTTGGGCGAGCTCCCCGATCACGTGGCGGTCGAGCTGGAGTTCCTGGCGGTCTTGTGCGGCCGCGAGGCCGACGCCTGGGAGCGGGCAGCGGTCGAGGTGGCCGCCAAGGCGCTCAGCCGGCAGCAGCGTTTTCTCCGGGATCACCTCTCGCGCTGGCTGTCCGCGTTCGCCCGGCGTGTTGCCCGGGCCGCCCCGGGCAGCTTCTACGCGACCGTCTCTGCCTGCGCCGATGACTTCGTGGCCTACGACGCGGACCTGGTGGAGCTGTTGCGAACGAGCCTGCTCGCCACGGGAGTTCGGCCCGAGGAGGGCCCGTCATGAGCGCTGGCCCGACGACCGCCACAAGCCCCCCAGTGACGGTCTTGCTCTGCGCCGGTCTGGAGACGACCGGCGCTGGTCTCGACCTGTCGGACGTGGTGGCTCGGCTCGCAGGGAGCGGAGCGCTGCGCATCCATACCCAGATAGTGGATGATCTCTGTCATCGCCCCGATGCGCTCGCGGACATCGGCGCCACGGGAAGCGGGCGTGTCGTGCTCGGTCTTTGCTCCGCACAAGCGGCCGAGTCCGAGCTGCACCACCGCGCGCGTCGGGCCGGCCTAGACCCCTTCGGCATGGACGTTCTGAACTTGGGCGCGCTGCGCGCCGCGCTGCCGGAAGCTGCTCGGGCTGCTGTGGCTGCCGCGCTGCTCGCGGCGGCCGCCGCCAAGGTGGGCGCGTTCGAAGGCGCAGGACCGCGGTCCGTGAGGCCTCGGTTGCTTCGCGAAGGGCAGGTGATCAGCCGGCGTGCGCTCTTCACGCTGCCGCCCCTCCGCTATGACCCTGTTGCGGCGATCGCGCCAGAACGCTGCGCGAGCGCTGCCGGCTGCGATCTCTGTGTCCAGGCCTGCCCCCGCGATGCTCTCTCGGTCGAGAACGCTCATGTCGTGGTGGACAAGACCGCGTGCGACGCCTGCGGCATCTGCGTCTCCGAATGTCCGCGCGGCGCGGTGGACCTGCCCGGCGCATCGCTGCCGCAGATCGAGGCGCAAGTGACCGAGCTGCTGCGCGCCGCGCCGCGCTCCACGCCGAGGGCGGTCGTGTTCGCCTGCCGCGCCGGCCTTTCGGCGATCGAGGCATCGGGCGAAGCCGAGCAGCTTTACTCGGCCGGCTGGCTGCCCGTGTCTGTGCCCTGCGCGGGCATGGTCCGGCCCGGCTGGCTGCTCCAAGGCTTGTCGAACGGCGCGGCAGCCGTGGGCGTGCTCGCCTGTGCGGACGACTGCGCGTTCGGCCAGGGCCCCTCGGTCTCCGCGCGCATCGACTACTGCCGGTCGTTGCTCGAACGGCTCGGCGTGGCCCCCGATCGCGTTCGGCTGATCAAGAAGGTGGACCTGACTGGCGCGCTCGATGCTGTCCCCGACTTCGAGGCGACGGCGAGATCTTTCGACGTGGCCTCGCTCCGCGAGCCGCAGGCGACCGCCGCCGCGGTCACCCAGCTCGCCGCGCAGTGTGTCACAACGATGGCCACCACGGTCGATCATCCCGCCAGCCCCCTGGGTGTCATCGCGCTCGAGCTGGCCGGCTGCACGATGTGCGAGGCCTGCGCGCACGCCTGCCCAACCGACGCGCTATCGTCGCGCAGCGAGGAAGGTCTCCTAACGCTGGAGTTCGATCCGGCCGCCTGCAACGGCTGCGGGCTGTGCGAGCGGTCGTGTCCGGAACAGGTGCTCCGGGTACGTCGCGTCACGGATGTCGAGCGCCTGTCCCATGGAAGGAGCGTCATGCACACGGACGCCTTCGCCGGCTGCGAGACGTGCGGCGCGCGCTTCGCCCCCGGCGCCATGGTCCGCCGCGTCCAGGAGCTGCTGGGCGAGGAGACCAGCCCCGCCACGCTCGCGGCGTTGCGCCGCTGCCCCTCGTGCCGTGGCCTGGCCACTCCGGTAGGGCAATCTGGTCTTCCGGGAACGGCGTGACGCATCCGCCGGCTGGCGCTTGGGGGAGGAGCGTTGGTGGGCGATGCAGGACTCGAACCTGCGACCTTCTGTGTGTAAAACAGACGCTCTAGCCGGCTGAGCTAATCGCCCACGCGAAGGGCCCTCGCCTTGGCCCTATAGTGAGCGTATCGGGAGAGGGACGGGCGGAGCAAATGCTCAGCCCCTTATGCCGGAGACCTCAGCGGCGCGCTCGGCGGATGCCCCACAGGGCCCCGCCCGCCACAACCACGCTCCCGACGACCACAAGAAGCGTGAGGAGGACAACGTTCCACCCTCCGCGGTCGCTCGCTTGCGTGGAAGTGCCTCCGCGCGCGAGCTCTGCGAGCTCCGCAATACCACCGACTGGACATCCCCCTGGACAGACGCATTCGATCTGTGCGTTGCTCAGCGTCGGTGTGTATTCAATGTCTGGCTTGTTCCCAAGGAAGGTGTGGCCGGGGACCAGCGTGAGATTCGTGATGCCGCCCCGGATGCAGGTGAACTCAAACTGCGCCACAGGACCGGTGAAGGCGGACGGATCTACTTGCTCATTGTCGTACGGCGCATTGATTACCTCGATATAGTTAGGACCCGAGGCCTGCACTTCAAAGCTGAAGTTGGTGAAGGGCGCCACGATGTTGATTGGTCCGGTTCGTGGATTGAGCTCCAGCAGGGAAGATGCCCACGTCAGTCGGGCCTGGTAGCCCACGGCACCCGGGTTCGACGTCACGTGGACCGCCACGTGAAATGTCTCTCCAACATCGACCTGTCGTGTGGTCTCGATCGTGTCGCTCGGAACGGGACTTTCACCGTTTGAGTCCGCGGCGAGCGCGCCATCAGTCATCGCAGTCTTGGGCAATGGGTCCGTCTGACAACTCATCGCCTGATCAAAGGCGCTGATGATGGCCCCCTGGTCTCCCACGGACAGCGTTCCGTCCTTATTGAAGTCCACCTGTGGCGGGGCAGGAGGGATGGTTCCAAGGTGCCAGTTCGCTTTGATGACATAGTCGGCCAGGTGCACGATCCCGTCGCCGTCGAGGTCATAGCAACCGCTTGCGGCGTCTACCTGACGGATCGCGCCGGAGTCAGGGTGCACCCCCGCTACGAGTGAGACTATGATCATGCCGATCAAGAGACTGGCGACGCGCCACTGCATGCGAAGTCTCCCGGAACGCAGGACCAAACGCGCCCTATCATAGCTTGAGGTTCACATCGCGTCAAGACATCTCCACACTCCTCGCTGCTCACATCCAGCCTCCCCTCCAACCACCCCTTGCCTCCCACCACCCCTGTCTGCCACCATAGCCTCATACTGAACGCCGTTCATCGCTCGAGGTGATCCCATGCGGCGCAAGAAGACCGACCCGGAACTCCCCTCCCTCCTCCCCTTCGTCCCGGGCCCCGCCAGCAACGGCGAGTACATCCCCCGCGAACGCTCGCCCGCGCACGAGCTGATGGCCCACCTCGCCTTCGAGCGCGCAGAGGAGATCGCCCGCAAGCGCCGCATCGACCGGCGGCGCTTCCTGGCCGGCCTGGGCGGCATCGCCGTCACGCTCGCCGCGGTGAACGCCGTCGCCTGCGGCGACAACGGCAAGGGCAAGCCCACGACCCGGCCCGGCGGTACCTACCAAGTGCCCACCGACGCCGAGCCCGAAGCGGTCTGTGAGTTCCTGGAGGGCGATGAGTTCATCTTCGACGTGCAGACGCACCACGTGAATCCAGACCGACCGGCCGGCGCCCAGCTCGCCCAGACCTTCTCGGTCGTCCATCCAGGCTGCGACCTGGAGAGCGACATCCAGTGCTTCGGCCGCTACCAGTACCTGAAGGACATCTTCCTGGACAGCGACACCACGATGGCCGTCCTCTCCGACACGCCCTCGCCCAACGACAATACCGATCCCCTGAGCTTCGAAGAGATGCGCCAGACGCTCGAGATCATCGACATGCTCTCCGCGGGCGGGGCGAGCCGGCTCCAACTCCATAGCATCGTGGTGCCCAACGTCGGCACGCTCCAGGAGCAGCTCGACCTGATGCAGGCCCGCGCCGAATCGCTCCACGTCGCGGCGTGGAAGGTGTACACGCCCTACGCGGGCGAGACCGGCGGCTGGTTCCTGGACGACGACACCGGTCTCGCCCTGATCGAGCAAGCGCGGGCGCTGGGCGTGAAGCGCATCGCCGCGCACAAAGGGCTGCCCCTCTTCGGCTTCGACCCGTCGTATGCCTCGCCGCGGGATATCGGCGTCGTCGCGCGGCTCTACCCGGACGTGCAGTTCATCGTCTACCACTCCGGCTGGGACCCGAACGCTGGCGCGGAAGGCCCGTGGGACCCGGACGACGCCGACCACGGCGTCAACGTGTTGGTCAAGAGCCTGAAAGACAACGGCGTCCCGCCCAACAGCAACGTCTGGGCGGAGCTCGGCTCCACGTGGCGCGGCGTCATGAGCGACCCGACGCAGGCCGCGCATGTGTTGGGCAAGTTGCTCACGCACGTCGGCGAGGACCGCGTCATCTGGGGTACCGACTGCGTCTGGTACGGCGCGCCCCAGCCGCAAATCGCCGCCTTCCGCACCTTCCAGATCGATCCGGAGTTCCGCGACCAGTACGGCTACCCGGAGCTCACGTCTGCGCTCAAGGCGAAGGTCTTTGGCCTGAACGCCGCGCAGCTCTACGGCGTCGACCCGGACGCCCAGCGCTGTGTCTTGGACCGCGACGAGTTGGAGCGCATCCGGGATGTCTACCATGAGGCGGACCTGGACTCGCACGAGCTGAAGTGGCAGCCCCACGGCCCCATCACCCGCCGCGAGATGCTGCGCCACGCCTGGGCCCAGGGCGGCCGCTGGAGCCCCTGGCGGTAGGGCTCCCTTTGTCACCCTGAGCGAAGCGAAGGGTCTGGCCGGTGAGCGCCGAGGTCGCGTGTTCGAAAACTGTAGAGGCGCCCGTCCTGACCGGAGCGTGGCGGGGAGCGGGCGGGGGGCCTTGTCGGCGGACGTTGTCATGCTGGGGCCGCCGTCGTATAATCAGGTCAGACCAGACCAGAATCGAGGATCATCATGAAGCAGGTCGGCGTGTATGAGGCCAAGACGCACCTCGCGCGGCTGCTGGACGAGGTCGAGCGGGGCGAACGCGTTACTATCACCCGCCATGGCCGGCCCGTGGCGGAGCTGGTGCCGTTCAGCGAGCGGCCGAAGAGGAGCGTCGACGAAGTCATTGACGCCATCCGCGAACACCGGCGGGGCAACCGGCTAGATGGATTGAGCATCAAAGAGATGATCGAAGAGGGTCGGCTCTAATGCCGTTTGTCCTCGACGCTTCGACTGCGCTCTCCTGGCAGTTCGAGGATGAGGTCTCGGAATACGCGGACCGCGTGCTCGAACGGCTGCGTCACGATCAAGCGCACGTGCCGTCCCTCTGGCCATTGGAGGTTGCCAATACGCTCCTGGTTGCGGAGCGGCGTGGCCGACTTTCGCCCGACAAATTCCCGCTGGCTGTCCAAGACTTTCAGAACCTCGCTGTCTCGATCCACGAAGTCACGGCGGACCAGGCCCTCGGTCCCGTTCTGGCGCTCGCCCGCGCGCACGCCCTGAGCGTCTACGACGCCGCCTACCTCGAGCTCGCCCGGCGCGAAGGTCTCCCGCTCGCCACCGAAGACGACGCCCTGATCGCCGCCGCCTCGGAGGTGGGGGTGCGGTTGGTGGAGTGAGGGGGAGGGGGTCAGAGGGCCGATAAGGAGATGTCTGGTGTGACCGAGGTCGCGGGCAGGCATGTGGCAACTCTCCACCCACCCTCCTCTGCGACGAAGACCAGCGGCCAGTCAATGAGCAGTGGACTGTCGGCGTCTGGATACGGCTCACCAGCGACGGTCACCATGACCGCACCCGGCGGCTGATCTACCGGGACGCGCAGATTTCCGCCGCCTCCCATTCCCACGACAGCCAGCTTGCGTGGATCGACTGCCACGCGCACGAGGGGCGGCTGCGCGGGCCATAGCCTCCTAAGAAACCTGGCTACTCCATCAGACATGTCTTGGAGCTGCGCGACATCTGCCTCGCTACAAGAGCTCGCCAGGGTCTCTGCAAGGCTTTCTCGATCACCGTTTCCGAAGGCTTCAATGCAGGTCCGAAGCGCCTGCGCCAGCTCCTCCCGCGCGAATTCTTCGCCCGCCTGTTGTGCTGTGTCCTGAAGCTCCTCTCGCGCCCACCAGAAGGCAGCGAGCACGATCAAGATGACCGCAGCGCTCGCCGCGCCAACTCCAAACAGCCACCGCATTGTCGCACCACTTCTCAATTGATGTAGCAGCGCACTGAACTGTCGGTGCTCCAAAGTCGCTCGTGAAGATACGTGGGCGGCAAGCCGAAGCGGAAGTGGCGGTCATAGTAATAGTGGCCGGCCAGAGTCTTATAGCACCGGTCATATCGCCAGGTTATCGAATGACCCACGGCCGCGCGCCGATTCTGATTGATGAACGTGTCGAAGTTAAGATCAACCTCAATTCGCTCTATCCGCGTCCTGTCACCCTGTGGAGCCCTGAACGATACGAAGGCCATGCCGACGCCTACTATGCCAACGTCCTCGGTGCACTCGGTCTTGGCCCCACCTCTCACCTTCGAGGGTGGCTGGTTCCGCACATACGAGCTTCCCGGGCAGTCCCCGTGTGCCTCTGCTACGCGAGCGCTGCGCTGCACGACGAGAAGGTCTATCCCCTGCATAAGGCCCCAAGCGTGCGAACTGCCTACCGCCCGTACTGCATCTGATCGAGAACCTCCATCACGAGGCGCTTGTATTCTTCGCCTCCAAGCGCATCAGCTCCGCGCCGCTCAAGCTCTGCCGAAAATTCTTGATTCAGACGCGCTGATAGCTGCGGCGTTATACGTCCAGAACCGGCGCAGGCAAAGCACAGGTCCCCAGTGGCGCGATAAGGGTAGGTTCCGTCGCCACTGCAAATATCACATCGAACAGTGTCGACCTCCTTGACAGAGACTATCCACACATTACCGCCATCCGGTGTGCGAGCTTTGAGAATACGCCAGCGGCTTTGAGTGAACTTGTCGACAGAACGGCTATCGATCTCAGTCAACCTGTACCCGGCCAAAAACACCCTAACGGCCTCGGCGGCATCGGGTGCTTCGATTTCAGTCTCCGAGCGGTACTTCTTGAGGAACCCGAGATCGCGAACGAACTTCAGATGGTAATGTGGCACGGCAGCTTCCTCCACTCTCGCGGCGGGTCAGCGCACCCATTCTACCGCAGGGCTTCCCCCAACCCTGTCCTTCCCACACTCACGCTATACTGCCCTCGACATGCCCGCGAAGAAGGCGCAGCAGAACGCGCCGGCCAAGGCGTCGAAAGGCGCGCGCGGCGGCAAGCGCGCCTACCGGCGCATCGTTGCCAAGTTCGGCACCTCGCTCCTCACCGCCGGCGCGGACCGGCTTGACCTGGAGGTGATGGCCGCGCTCGTGGGCCAGGTCGCCCGCCTGCGCCACGCCGGCGTCGACGTGATCGTCGTCAGCTCCGGCGCCATCGCCGCTGGCCGCCATCGCCTGGGCGTGACGGACGAGCGCGCCGATGGCAAGCGGCTTTCCCGCAAGGACATCCCGTTCCGCCAGGTGCTCGCCTCGGTCGGCCAGAGTCACCTGATGCAGTCGTACGATCAGCTCTTCGCCTGGCACGACCTCGTCGTCGCCCAGACGCTCCTCACGCGGCGCGACTTGAGCGACCGCGTCGGCTACCTGAACGCGCGCAACACCCTGCTCGCGCTGCTCGAGCTGGGCGCGGTGCCCATCGTGAACGAGAACGACGCCGTCGCGGTGGACGAGATCGAGACGGCGCACATTGGTGACAACGACAACCTCTCCGCGCTCGTCGCGAACCTGATCGACGCCGACCTGCTGGTGATGCTCACGGACACCGGCGGCCTCCACACCGCCGATCCCCGCCTTGACCCGGAAGCGGAGCTCATCCCCCGCGTCGAGCGCATCACCCCCGAGGTGGAGTCGCTCGCCGACGACAGCCGCACGCCCCAGGGCGTGGGCGGAATGATTACCAAGCTCCAGGCGGCGAAGCTGGCCACCGCCGGCGGTGCCGACGTCGTCATCGCCGGCGGGCGTGAGCCGAACGCGCTCGAGCGCCTCGCGCGCGGCGAGCCGGTCGGCACGCTCTTCCCGGCG
>FLYN01002956.1_pt2 | contig 10771 bp, 7 predicted proteins | sample 1122621 | NCBI WGS metagenome assembly FLYN01 (sample SAMEA4346792, study PRJEB14843) | hot springs metagenome | biome: Terrestrial Biome; feature: Habitat; material: Sediment | place: India | collected 2012-06-12 | depth 1760 m
ATACCCTGCCACATCCACACGAAATCGTAGGCATTGTCGGGGTCGGCCATCCAGCGCCAGGTGGCAACCCAATCGTTGGCGGTGAGCGGCGTTCCATCGCTCCACACCTGGTCGGGACGCAGGTGGAAAAACCACGTCAATCCGTCCTCAGACGGCTCCCAGCTTTCAGCGGCGGCGGGGATCAGATTCAGGTTCTCGTCAAGGTTGACCAGGGAGTCGCTGAACTGGTCGGACGTGCCTGGCTGGCAAATGCGCTGGTAGACGGTGACAGCAGCCATGAAATTCGTCTGCGTGCTGTCGGAGCGGCACATCTCCTGCCAGATTTGCAGTTCATAGGGAGCCGCATCTTCCGGCAGCGTGCGCCCATAAATGTCTACGTTATCATCCTGCGCGCTCAGGGACGGCACGACGAGGGTCAGGATAAAGAGGACAAAAGAAAAAACGACGAGTGTGTATCTACGAGACATAATTCTACCTTTCAGACCTGCGCTGTAAGTAGACGAATGTTTTATTCAATTTTTCTCTTGTTCACCTCCGGCTATCTTTGGCAAGTTTTATGTGGGCGTGTGGATGATATTACATCTCTTTAATGTTGCACGCAAATACGTGTTGAGGAGATTTGTCCCCTGGACTTAGGCTGACTTTGGCAGATCAATGTCGCCACAGAGATGAACCTGGACGCCCATTTCGGCGAGCATGGCAGCTTTAGCGGCTAAAGCTTGATCGGCCTGACCGGCAGAGGGGGCATAGGCAACCTGGATATGGTTAGCTTTGTGGCGCGCCATCATCTGGTCGCGGGAGATACCATGCAGGACGGCGTGCATAATTGGCCATTGGGGAGTGGTGGCCTGCCAGCGGCGTTCGGTTTCTTCATGGGGGAGGGAAACGACGGTGGCGCGGCCTATATCGCAGTGCAGGCGGTTCTCCATCACGTAGACCCGACTCCAGACAATCTCACCCGGCTTACTGATGCCCTTCAGCGTGCCGCCGCCCAGACGAAAGTACATCGGCGGCTGGCGCTCGCTGGAAGCTCCTGCATAGCCGTTGATGAAATGGGATGCCGGGGCTGCACCAGAGATCAGAAAGACCCACACGAAATCATTCACGCCGTCGCCTGTGTAGCGCTCGCCATAGCGCAGGTCATGAAGGGTGGTGGCCGGGTCGAATCCCATCGCCGTCCAGACGCGATTTGTCACCAGGGCATCTATCGCAGCGCCTTCGTCTACCTCGTTGAAGTGGGGAAGGGGCTGTCCTGCGTAGAGTTCCTGGCCGGTGTCAGGATGGTAGACAGGCGGGCGCTCGGCGTTGTTGAGCAACCCCTCGGCCAGATCGGAGGCGGGGGTCATATCTTTCAAACCCTGCTGATACTGAATGCCAATGGCGGCACAGCCAAACTCGTGAGCGATGCGAATGGCGGCGATGTACATCTTCAGTTGTTCGAGAATTTGCCTGTCGGTCAGGTCGGTTTCGTCGTTAGGGCCAGTGACAAATTTCATGCCGCGCGCGTCCAGCCAGTCGCGGGCTTTCTGGGCTTCGGCGTTGGAAATCATGCGCATGGCCGCGACGAGAGCAGACTGGCTGAGGCGTTCCTTGTAGATGCCCATCGGGTTCATCAACTCGTCGTCAATAATGGCGTTGTACATGCCCATGCAGCCCTCGTCAAAGACGCCGAGAATCGCTTTTTCGCGTTTCAATTGCTGCGCCAGCGCGCGACCCAGCGCAGCCTCTGCTTCAGGCAGCTTGAATTCGGCGAGTTCGTGGACATGGCTGATGTCATGCGTGATCTTGCCTTCCCGTATCCACTGGCGGATGCCATTGAGGAAATAATCGTCGGTAAAGTCTTCGCTCCATATCGTGGAGTAGGAGACGCCCATTTTGGTCAGCGAGCCGTTGAGGTTGAGCAGTCCAACCAGGCCCGGCCACTGGCCGCTCCAATTGGCGACGGTGAGGATGGGGCCGCGATGGCTGCGCAAGCCGGCGAGGACGTGGTGGCTGTACTGCCAGACGGCTTCGGCCACAATCAGCTTGGCATCGGGATGGATGTTCTTGAACACGTCCATGCCCATGCGCTGATTCCAGATGAAGCCATGTTTGAGTTGGGGATCGTAGGGGTGACCCCGCTTGACGGTAATTCCCTCTCTGGCGAAGGCGGCCATGACACGCTTTTCCATGTCTTCCTGAGCAGGCCAGCAGACCTGATTGGCGGAGAGGCGCAGATCGCCGCTGGCGACGAGGATGGCTTCATTAGGGGCGACGGGCGCGGGTTCGGCAAGGTGGGGGAGGGGGTAGGTTGACATCAAAGATTCTCCTGAAGAATAATGTGATTATCACTGTATCTCACATATTCTGGCGAGGCGGAAACAAAGTGTCCGCCTGCGCACGTGAACAAATAACAAGCGAATGGTTTATGAGATAGGGTGGAATGCGAACTGCTATATGAAGCTAATTATACTGCTGGGCATGGGGAAGCAAAATTCGCGGGCCAGGGGGAATTATGGAGAAATCAAAACCGAAATATGTGCTGCAAGAGGCTATTGGCTCTACATTGGAGGACTTAGACCTCAACCGTGACGGCCAAATGAGTGGGACCCAAATTGGTAGGCTCAAGTACAAGCGGAATAGATGTCTCTTGCTGAATGCGCTGCTGACAGTCGTGATTGTTCTTGCAGTTCGAGATTTGAGTTCGACTGAACGTGATGACGTGGGCAGGTCTATTTTTTTGATGTTGCTCGCCGGGTTGCCTTTTGCATGGTCGCTCCTGCGGTGGGTGCAATATACCCTGGATTTGTGGCGAGGGGCAGTAGAAGTTGTGGAAGGGGGAATACAACTTGACGTAGTGAATCAGGGAAAAGGTGGCATTGGGTACAAGGTTTGTTGTCAGGAAAGATGCTTTGATGTAGCAAAGCCCGTGTTTCTCGCCTTTAAGAACTACGAGCCGTATCTCATTTTCTATGCTCCTTACTCGAAAACGATATTGTCAGCGGAGTGGTTGCGGGAATAAAACAGCCGGATACTGGAAGGTATCCGGCTGAGAGAAAGGCCAATGAAATAGGCTGAAAGCCATTTCTTGAACCTAAACTGCCCCCAACTTTTGTATTTCCTGCGTATCGAAAAACTTAGGGGCGTTCTCGATATAGCTCAGCGATTGGTGGCGGAAGTAGGTGTTGTAGAGTTCGGCGTAATGGCCGCCCTGAGCAAGCAGGGAGTCGTGGTTGCCCTCTTCGATGATCTTTCCTTCGCGCAGGACGATAATCCGGTCGGCGTTTTTGATCGTAGAAAGGCGATGGGCGATGACGATAGAAGTACGGCCTTTCAGCACCACGTCCAGCCCTTCCTGAATGAGCGCTTCGGTGAGCGGGTCTACACTGGCAGTCGCTTCGTCCAGGATGAAGATAGACGGATTTTGCAGCAGGACGCGCGCGAGGACGACAAGCTGGCGCTGTCCCATCGAGAGGCTGGAGCCACGCTCGCCTACTTTGGTGTCTAGGCCGTTGGGCAGGTTGTCAAGCCAGTCGCCGCCGGCAATCTGGCGGGCGGCATTCTCGACCTCTGCCCAGGATGCGCCGGGCTTGCCATAGCGAATGTTGGTGCGCACGGTGCCGTCGAACAGGAAAGGTGTTTGAGTCACCACGCCCAGATGCGCGCGGTAGCTGTTCAGGTCAAGCGTGCGAATGTCGCGCCCGTCAATGAGAATGCGCCCACCCTGGAATTCGTAGAAGCGGGCGATGAGCCTGCCGATGCTGGATTTGCCCGCACCCGTGTGGCCGACGAGCGCCAGTGTCTCACCGGGGTGGATGGTCAGTGAGAAGTTTTCCAAGACGGGTTCGTTCTCGTTATAGCGGAAATCCACGTTCTCAAAGCGAATTTCGCCGCGAACCTGCGGCAGCTTGACGCTATCGGTCTGGACGACTTTGGGATCGGCATCTATCAGCGCAAACACGCGCTCACCGGCGGCAAGACCAAGCTGGAACTGACTCCAGAACGAGGCGATGCTGGTGAGGGGGAACCAGAAGAGGCCAATACCCTGGATAAATAGATACCAGTCGCCTGCCGTTAGATCGCCCTGCTGCACAGCAGTACCACCGAAGTAGACCAGCACCGCTGTGCCAATGCCGGCCAGGATGTTCAGAATCGGAAAGATGCCGCTGAAAACGTAGCCGGCGCGGCGACCAATGTTGTATGACTGCTTATTCACATCCAGGAACTCATTGAAGATGGTATGTTCCTGGCGGAAGGTCTTAGCAACTCGGATTCCGCTCACAGTCTCTTGAATGTGCGCGCTGACGGTGGCCTTGATACGCCGCGTTTGCGTGATGGTATGGCGGGCGATCTTACGAAAGGCGAGCGCCGTAGCGATGATGAATGGGGCGAGGGCAAGCGTCATGAGGGTGAGACGCACATCTATGGTCAATAGATAGCCGATGAGCAGGATAACCAGGAGGAACTGGCTCATCAAGTCCATTGTGAGCATGACGACCTGTGAGAACTGCTGGGTGTCCGACGTGACACGGCTGACGATTTTGCCTGAGGGGATTGAGTCGTAGAAGGACATATCACGTGCTAACACGGCATCGAAGGCGTCTTCGCGCACTTTGAGCACCACATCGCCAACTGCTTTCGACGACTGCCAGCGGCGGATGAAGTTGAACAGCCAAGACGAGCAGGCCAGCAGGGTGATGACGGCTGCATAGGCGAACAGGTCGGGCGTCGAGGCGTCCAGCTGTAACTCGTCAATGCCGCGCGAGATGACAATCGGCAGGCCGGTTTCTACGATGGCGGTCAGGACGATGACCAGCGACACCAGAGCCATCCGGTGGAGTTGCGGACGGAAGTAGCCAGCGATTCGTCTTACGAGATAGCGGTCACTGTACGTGCGATCATAAGCTTCGGCGTCGAGGCCATCCATGATGAAACCCATGCGTGTTTATCTCCTGGCTATCAGCGATCAGCTTTCAGCAGTTAGCTAAAAAGACTTTAACAACATCTACTATGCCGTCTGCGGCTCAGCTTCGAGCGCGGGCAGCTCGACGTCGTAACGGGCGAAGATGCGGCGATAGTGTTTGGACGTGCGCAGCAGTTCGTCGTGCGTTCCACAGGCGACCAGCTTGCCATGATCCAGCACCAGGATGTAATCTGCCCAGCGAATTTGCGACAGGCGATGCGTAATCAGCAGAGTAGTGCGCCCCTGCTGCGCCCGGTGAATGGCCTTCTGAATCTCGTCTTCGGTGGCGCTATCAATGGCGCTGGTGGAGTCGTCCAGAATCAGAATGCGTGGGTCGCTCAGGAAGGCGCGCGCGAGGGCAATGCGCTGGCGCTGGCCGCCGGAGAGGGTCACGCCGCGTTCGCCAACCATCGTCTGATAGCCGTCCTTGAACGACATGATGAAGTTGTGCGCCTGCGCTTCGCGGGCAGCCTGTTCGATCTGCTCCTGGGTCGCATTCGGCGCACCGAAGGCGATATTCTCGGCAAGCGTGCGGGAGAAAAGGAAGACATCTTGCTCGATGTTCGAGATTTGCGAGCGCAGCGAGTTGAGATTCCAGTCACGCACGTCCACGCCATCAATTAAGATGCGACCCTGAGTCACGTCATAGGTGCGATTGATAAGCTGCGTCAGGGTGCTCTTGCCTGAGCCGGTCTGTCCAACGATGGCAACTGTCTGTCCTGGCCGGATGTGAAATGAAATATTCTCGAACAGCGGATTGTCTTCGTAGCCGAAGCTGACGTTCTCGAAGGCGATTTCGCCCTTGATCGGCGCGCTGTAGCCGTCAGGGTTCTCGTCAAGCTCGGTTTCCGCGCGGATAATGTTGAGAATGCGCTCGGCGCCAGCGATGCCAAGCTGCACGAGGGAGAAGGAGAAGATCGAGATAAAAGTTGGGAAACGTAACAGATTGAAAAGGCCAATGAAGGCGACGATTTGGGCGATAGTAATCAGCCCCTGCTGGTACAGGAGAATGGCGTGTAGGAAGGCCAGGCCGGTAGCAATGCCATAGAGCAGCAGGGGCAAGTAACGCGCTTCGATGAAACCCTGACGGACGAAGAAGCCCCGGAAGAGCAGGGCATTGCGGCGGAATTTGCGGCGTTCGTAGGGTTCCTGCACGCTGGCCTTGACAATCTCTATCCCGGAGATGGTTTCTTCGAGGCCGGCGTTCATCTTGCCGAACTGTTCGCGCTGGCGACGGGCGACGGGATTGAGGCGGCGCGAATAGGCTCGAACCGCGACAACGTAGGCGGCGATGAAGACCAGGGGCACAAGCAGCAGTTCAATGCGGATGGTAGCGATAATGGCGATGGGAACGACAATGCCGACCACCGTGTTGAAGATGAAGAACACGCCGGGGTTCATCATGACGTTGAGCTGCTGCATATCGTCGGTTGCCAGCGCCATGATGTCGCCGACGCGCTGCCGGTCATGGAAGGTCTGGCTCTTGCCAAGCAGACTGGCATATAGCTCCTCACGAGCGCTGGCTTCCAGACGTTGGGCGAGGGTTTCGATAGTCAGGGCGTGGGCGAGGTCGGAAAATCCGCTGATCGCAAGCATCCCCAGAATGGCGAGTGAAATCCTCAGGAGGCCGTCGCCGGCAGTCGGGTTCAGGATTTCCTCGGCGGCGCGTCCGATGAGCACTGGCCCTTGAGCATAGGTGATATTCATCAGGATGCCGAGGAGTACGGTGGCGATGAGTAACCATTTATGCCGCCAGACGTGAGAGGCAATCCACCGAATGGCGCTGGAGTGATTATAGCGATAGGCGTTTTCGACGGTGAACTCGCTTCGGGACATGTGACCTCCATGCCGTTGGGTTGGTGAGGTACGAACAGGTGTTCGCAAAGGCGATATCGTATCATGGTCGAAAGCGTGGGTCAACGGTGAGGTCGCGTTTCTTTACAATTTCCTGACAAAAGATAGAACCTTTATAACCCTGTATGAACCATATCGTTTTGTTATGGTCTGATGGGACGTAGTTAATAGGCTATGCCCAGCATTCAGACGATTTGTTGCTGCTGTCAGGGTGAGGTGGATATACTATCCCCTTGCGTGACAGTTTTCACAGAGGGAAAACACAACATGAGCATTGCAGCGCGTATGAACCGCCTGTTTGCCCCGGATGGCAAATGTTTCGACGTAGCGGTAGATCACGGGTTTTTTGGCGAGCGTGGATTCCTGGATGGAATTGAGGACATGCACGAGGTCATTCGGACGCTGGTGGATGCCGCGCCTGACGCCATTCAGTTGAGCATCGGTCAAGCGCCGATACTGCAAAACCTGCCTGGAAAAGACAAACCCGCGTTAGTGCTGCGAACGGACGTTGCCAACGTATACGGCAAGAAGTTGCCCCACTCGCTTTACAGCCATATGATAAGCGACCCGGTGGAGCAAGCGCTTCGACTGGATGCCGCATGTGTCGTTGTCAACCTGTTTAATCTGCCCAACCAGCCTGACGTATACCGCCAGTGTGTCGCCAATATCTGCACGCTGAAGCCGCAGTGCGAGCGCTTTGGGATGCCGTTGATGATCGAGCCGCTGGTGATGAAGGATAATGCGACGGCGGGTGGGTATATGGTAGACGGCGACATTGATAAGATTTTGCCGCTGGTGAGACAGGCGATTGAGCTAGGGGCTGACGTGATTAAGGCTGACCCGACGGATGATGTCAGCCAGTATCACGAAGTCATTCAGATTGCTGGAGGGAAACCTGTGTTGGTGCGAGGAGGCGGCAAAGTTTCTGACGATGAAATATTGCAGCGCACTTACGAACTGATGCGACAGGGGGCGAAAGGAATTGTCTATGGGCGAAACGTCATCCAGCACAATAACCCCTCTGGAATGACGCGCGCGCTGATGGCCGTCGTGCACGATGGCTCTACCCCACAGGACGCGCTGCGGTATCTGGAGTCCTAAATGGCTCGTAAAGAGATACGTTTTGGAATAATCGGCCTGGGGCTGATGGGGCGGGAGTTCGCCAGCGCTGTGGCGCGATGACGCCACCTGTTAAATCTGGATTTTGTGCCGCTTGAGTGGTTTGCGTCTAATTTTGAAACGAATGGGATATAGGCGCAGAGCAGGCCTGGCAGACATGCGATAAGGTGTCGCTATGAATGAAGTTGTTGACGTGATCGTGACCGGCCATTTGTGTGTAGACCTCGTCCCTCGTACCGAACATATTCCGTTGGAGCGCCTTGTCGTACCCGGACGGGTGATCGAGATCGGAATGCTAGACATCTCCACCGGTGGTGCGGTAAGCAACACGGGACTGGCGCTGCACCATCTGGGAGTCAACGTGCGGCTGATGGCAACCATTGGAGATGATTTACTTGGACGGGTGGTGCTGGCGTTTCTCGAAGGGCATGACTCCAGGCTGACTCAGTACATTTCAATCCGTCCTGGACAGCGAGGCTCGTATACGGTGGTGCTGTCGCCGCAAAATGCAGATCGAGTGCTCATGCACTATCCTGGCCCAAACACCCAGTTTGGGGTGGGGAACGTAGATTTCTCGCTGCTGGCGGGAGCGAAAATATTCCATCTCGGCTATCCGCCGATTTTGTTACGTTTGATGGCGAACGACGGCGAGGAACTGGAGGAAATTTACCGGCGAGCCAAAGCAACAGGGATTGTCACTTCGATGGATACGTCGTTGCCTGACCCACAGGGGCCAGCAGGTCAGGTGGACTGGCACAAGATTCTGAGCCGCAGTTTGCCGTATGTGGACATATTCGTGCCAAGCATTGAGGAGATTATCTTTATGCTGCGGCGAAAGGATTACGAAGCGTGGTACGGCGAAGTGCTGTCCCATTTGACAGCAGATTACCTAGCGGCGCTGGCGCGGGAACTGCTGGATATGGGGTCGGCAGTCGTCGGGTTTAAATTGGGCGAGATGGGATTTTATCTCGAATCTGGCGATGCCTCTCAATTGGCGCGTTTGAGTTGTCTGCCGCTAGACGCGACGGCGTGGACAAAGGCGAAAGTGTGGTCGCCGGCATATCAAGCGGATGTGGTGGGCGCGGCAGGCGCCGGGGATTCGGCCTATGCTGGTTTGCTAGCGGCGCTGCTGCGTGGGATGAACCCCTCAGAGGCGGTGCAGTGGGCGTGCGCGGTTGGGGCCTGTAACGTGGAAGCGGCGGATACCACGAGTGGGGTGCGGTCGTGGCAGGAGACCGAGGCGCGTCTGAAGGCTGGATGGCCGACGCGGGCGGAGCGGCTGCCTGGAATGGCATAAGGATGATCTTACCCTTGCGCCAAATAAGTTGTATGCCGATCATCTTCGTCGAACTGCGCTGAATTTTATACAATCGCTCCGTTGCGGACGGCGACGATTTCCGCCATGATGCAGAGCGCGACTTCTTCTGGCGTCTTTGCGCCAATGTCCAGGCCGATTGGCGTTCGGATTCGCGTAAGAAGCTGCGGGTCAATGCCGGCGGCGGTGAGGCGTTCGATACGCTTTTCGTGGGTGCGCCTGCTACTTAAGATGCCGATGTAGGGGGCAGGGCTGGGCAGCGCGACGCGAAGAGCAGGGTCGTCTATTTTGGGGTCGTGGGTGAGGATGGCGATGTAGCTTTCCGAGTTGAGCGCGAGTTCAGGCAGGATTTTGTCCGGGTACTGATGTGAAATCATCTCAACATCCGGGAAACGTTCAGGGGTAGCGAACGCTTTGCGTGGGTCAATCAGCACCACGCGGAAGCCTAATTGCTTGGCGAACATATTAAGCGCCATCGCCACATGCGCGCCACCGATGATGATGAGGCAAGGACGTGGATTAGAGACATCAATCAGCACGTCCAAGTCGGCGATTCGGGTTCGTGCTGAATTACCTGTGGAGAGCGCCTCCTGAGCAGCTTGCAAGAAGGCAGCGTACAGGTCCGGCTCAAGGTTTTCGCTCGTGTAGACGATGCCTGTTTCTGTGTCCACCAGCATTTTTTGTCCGGTGGCGTCTCCGTCCAGAACTATGAGGGTGGCCATGGGGCGATCCATGCGCAAAGCGTCCCCAGCCGCTTGCCACCAGGCCAGGTCTAACGGCTCAACAAAGACCGAAATTTTGCCGCCACAAGCAAGACCCACATCCCAGGCGGTATCGTCGCTGACGCCGAAATGGAGCAGGCGTGGACGCTTGTCCGAGAGACTGTCCAGCGCTTCGCTGACAACAGCGGTTTCAACGCAGCCGCCGCTGACCGAACCGATCATGGCCAAATCGGATGTCACGGCCATCTTTGCGCCCGCCTGCCGAGGGGATGATCCCCACGTTTCGACGACGGTCGCCAGCGCAATGGAGCGTCCCTCATTCAGCCAAGTTTCTACTGTATCGAGTATGTCAAGCATGACTATCGTTCCAAACTGAGATGAGCATTAGAGGTTCTTTCTGGGCGACGCCAGTTGACGCGCCACAGTTCGCGGACGAGCATTTCTAAATTGGATAAATTGCGCACCGGAAAGAAATCATCTACGTATGGGAGCATGGCCTGTGCGCCGCGTGTCAGCGGTTCATACTGGGGCGCGCCCAACAGTGGATTGAGCCAGATCAAGCGGTAACAATTCCGTTGCAGTCGCGCCATCTCACGGCGTAAAGTGTCGGGGTCGCCCCGGTCCCAACCGTCGGTAATCAGGAGAACGACAGCGCCTCGCCCCAGGACGCGGCGACTCCAATGGTAGTTGAAAGTGTGCAAGGCGTCGCCGGTGCGCGTGCCGCCGCCCCAATCTTTGACGGAAACGCCGACTTCCGCCAGCGCTGCATCAACTGACTTCCGCTGGATGTGGCGGGTAATGCGGGGGAGGCGGGGGGTG
>FLYN01022054.1_pt2 | contig 10751 bp, 8 predicted proteins | sample 1122621 | NCBI WGS metagenome assembly FLYN01 (sample SAMEA4346792, study PRJEB14843) | hot springs metagenome | biome: Terrestrial Biome; feature: Habitat; material: Sediment | place: India | collected 2012-06-12 | depth 1760 m
TTCGCGCGCAATCGTTTCAATTTTGCGTTTAATCGGCCAATCCAGGGGATACAAAAATTCAAAATAATTCACTCGATTGCAGGCTTCGACGACCATCTCGGCCAGTTCTGCTGCGCCTGCGCCGCCTTCGGCAAAATGCCGCGCCTCCGCAACCCCGACTGCACCCGCTGCGCTGGCAATCGCTTTGATGGCATCAATTTCTTTCTGCGTGTCCGTCGTAAAGACATTGACCGCTACTACCGGGTTGACGCCGAATTTGCGCATGTTCTCCAGGTGGCGCACCATGTTCGCCGCGCCTTGCTCCACGTCGGCGATGTTCTCTGAAGTCAGCAGCGGGTCGAGCGCCTTGCCGGGGGTGATCTTGTACTTGCCGGTGTGCGCCTTCAGGGCACGGATGGTTACGACCAGCACTGCTGCGTTGGGTCGCAGCCCGGATGCCCGGCATTTGATGTCAAAGAATTTCTCTGCTCCAATATCAGCCCCAAAACCTGATTCGGTAATCACGTAGTCGGCGCACTTGATGGCGATCATGTCCGCCAGCACCGACGAGTTGCCGTGCGCAATATTGGCAAAGGGTCCGCAGTGCACGAGCGCAGGCGTGTTTTCAAGGGTTTGCATAAGGTTCGGCTTGATTGCGTCCCGGAGCAGCACGGTAGCAGCCCCGGCGGCGTGCAGGTCTTCAGCGGTAACCGGCTTCTTCTCTTTGTCATAGGCCACGATCATTTTGCCGATACGCTGGCGTAAGTCTCGCAGTGAGGTAGTGAGCGCCAGAATCGCCATGATTTCAGATGCCACTGTAATATCGAATCCCGTCTGGCGAGGAACGCCATCTGCAGCTTTGCCAAGCCCGACGATCACGTTGCGCAGCGCCCGGTCATTGAGATCAACGACGCGCCGCCAGGTGACATCGTGGGGATCAATTCTGGGTTCGCTTTCGTGGTACAGATGGGCGTCAATCATGGCCGCAATCAAATTGTGAGCCGCGCCGATGGCGTGGATGTCGCCTGTCAGGTGCAGATTGAAGTTTTCCATCGGCACGATTTGACTGTAGCCGCCGCCTGCTGCGCCGCCTTTGATGCCAAAGGTTGGCCCCTGCGACGGCTGGCGCAGGGTGACAATCCCGCGTTTGCCGATGTGCTTCATCGCCTGTCCAAGCCCAACTGTCGTGGTGGATTTGCCTTCGCCCAGGGGGGTAGGGGTAATGGCCGTCACATCCACGTATTTGGCGTCAGGGCGATCTTTTAATTTATCCAGGACTTCAAGGTTGATCTTGGCAATATATTTGCCGTAGTGTTCAAGGTCAGTATCCGGGTCGAGTCCCATTTGCTCGGCGATTTTATTGATGTGGAGCAGGCTTGCACGCTGGGCGATTTCGAGGTCGGAGGGGATAATTTGTTCGCTGCTCATTTTTGACTCGCTCTGTTGGTCGAACGATGTGCTCCACAATGGTATATCACTGCGTCAGCACTCACAACTGACGCAGTGCAGGAGGGTTACTGACTTTATTCACGTTGCGGTAAACTCACGAACTGTGTCGGGGATAACAGCGTGAGTGATGGGTGGACGGAAGTGACGAAGAGTGCATATACCATAGCCATTATGGCGGGAGGGAAGAGCAGCCGCATGGGGACGGATAAATCGTTCGTCACGTTGCTGGGCAAGCCGATGATCGAGCACGTGATCAAGCGGTTGGCTGATCTGGGACAGGAAGAAACTGTGCTGATTACGAACCGGCCAGACGATTACGCACACCTGAGGCTGCCGGCGTACCCCGATGTCATCCCGGACAAGGGGTCTTTAGGCGGGATATATACCGCGCTTCATCACAGTACGACGGAATATACGCTTGTCGTCGCCTGCGATATGCCCTTTGTCAACCCTAAGCTGTTGCGATACATGATCGGATTGCTTGAGACAGAGGACAACCCGTTTGATGTCATTGTTCCTCGTGTGGAGGGGTATCCAGAGGGGTTGCACGCCATTTACAGCAAAGGCTGTCTACCTCCAATTCGGCGACGCTTGGAGGCCGGCCAACTCAAAGTTATTAGCTTTTACAATGAGGTGCGCGCGCGTTACCTGGACGAGCCAGAATATGCGCCATTTGACCCAAAGGGGCTTTCCTTTCTGAACGTGAATACACCGGAAGAACTACTACAGGCGCAGATGTTATTAAAGGCGGGTTTAGGCTTGACGAGTTAACTTTTTGTAATTAATTTCATGAAATTTTCGCATTGTTTTGGCGAATATACGCTTATAATTTATAACTGACACTCTTACCTTGTCCACTAAGAATATACTTGGAAAATAAGGCGATGGACATAATGAAGGTCTGTCCTTACTGCTTGCATGAGAACCTGGAAGGGGTCTTCTATTGCGAAGAGTGTGGCCGTCTGCTGCACCGGCAAACGGCCACAACCCTGCGCACGCGCCAGTTCGATCCACTTCCGCCTCCTCCTGTTTTGGAAACGGAAGAAGAAACCCTTCCTGTCAGCCCAGATGTATTGCTCGTCATGCTGGTGCGCGATGAAGTTGAACCCATCATCGTTCATCCAGGTGAGCGGATAACCATCGGGCGGCTCGATTTGCGCCGGCGCGAACGTCCGGACGTTGATCTGACGACTTATGGTGGGCTGGAGAAGGGCGTTTCACGCATCCATGCGGCTATTGAACGCAGAGGCAATCTGCTCACGCTGATTGACCTGGAGAGCAGCAACGGCACGTTTCTCAACGGTCATCGCCTGCCACCCAATGAGCCGTATCCCCTGCGCGAGGGTGATGAAGTTCGTCTTGGCAAGATGATGATTCACATTTACTTTAAGTCTAATGCACATGCCGCGTCGGGTCTTTAATCGCCCCATGTCCGATCAAGGGTTGGTCTGCTCCTTCGCGTTGAGGCGCATTCACTTTTCGCAGCTTGACGGCTGCCATTTTGAAGTCCGGGATTTTGGCGCGTGGGTCAACCTTGTCCAGCGTGAGCAGATTCGCCGCCGCCTCGACAAAATGGAAGGGTAGGAAGACCGTTCCGACGGGCGAACGTCCTGTGACCATCACGCGACAGACGACGCTGCCGCGCCGCGAGGTGACTTCCACCCAATCGCCGGAGACCAGTTGTAGTCTGTGGGCATCTTCCGGGTGCATCTCAAGAATGGGTTCCGGGAAAGCCTTTCCCAGACTGGCATTGCGCGAGAGTGTACCGCCGTGCCAGTGAAACAGCACGCGCCCGGTTGAGAGGTTGTAGGGGTATTCCTCATCCGGCAGTTCACTTTCCGTGCCATAGTCCAGCGCCCAGAATTTACCCTTGCCGCGCGGGAAATCGTCTTCGAACAAATAGGGCGTGCCAGGGTGGTCAAGCGAGGGGCACGGCCAATGGACGCCGCCCTCATGCTCCAGCCGCTCGTAAGTGATGCCATAAAAGTCCGGCGTGACAGCCCGCATTTCTTCCCAGATGGCTTCGGGGTCAGCATAGTCAAAGCCTGCGCTTTTCTCGACGCCAAGTATTTTCTCCATGCGCGTTGCCAGCTCGCACACAATCTGCCAGTCTGGGCGCGAGTCGCCAACCGGAGGCAGCGCCTGTCTTACCCGCTGCACGCGCCGGTCGCTGTTGGTGAAAGTCCCATCTTTTTCGGCAAAACTGGCTGACGGCAGCACAACATCGGCCAGTTCGGTTGTCTCATTGTGGAAAATGTCCAGGCACACCAGGAAGTCCAGCGCTTCCAGGGCGTGCTGCGCGTGGGATAGATTAGGCTCGCTCATCATCGGATTTTCGCCCATGACGACCATCGCGCGCACCCTGCCAAGCAGGGCGGCATCTACCATTTCAGTGACCGTCAATCCAGGATCAGGGGGCAGGGGCGTGTGCCATGCCTGCTCAAAGCGCGCGCGGGTGGCGGGGTCGGTGACGCGCTGGTAGGCCGTATAGAAAAAGGGCAGCCCGCCGCTGTCCGAGCAACCCTGCACGTTGTTCTGTCCGCGCAGCGGATTGAGACCTGTCCCTGGCTTGCCGATATGCCCGGTCATCAGAGCGAGGTTTGCCAGCGCAAGCGCATTATCCGTGCCGTGCGTGCTCTGGCTGATGCCCATGCCCCAGTAGATCGCCGCTCGCTCGGCGTTGGCATACATGCGAGCCGCCTTGCGGATGTCCTCGGCGGGGACGCCCGTGATTTGTTCCGCCCATTCGGGGGTGCAGGCTTCCAGCGATTCGATATAGTCGTCAAAGCCTTCGGTGCGGCTGGCGATGAAATCCTGGTTATACAGCTTTTCGGTGACAATCACGTGCGCCATCGCCTGGAAGACGGCCACGTCTGTGCCCGGATTCTGTCGCAGCCACAGCGTCGCAAAATCGGTCATCTCGATCTGACGGGGGTCAATGACGATCAGCTTCGCACCGTTCTGCCGGACGGCCTTTTTCAGAAACAGGCTGATGACCGGATGGGTCTCGGTCGTATTGCTTCCGGTCACGATGAAGGTATCCAGGCTCTCCATCTCGGCGATGCTGTTGCTCATGGCGCTGGAGCCAATCGCCAGTTGCAGCCCGGTTACGCTCCCGGCGTGGCACAGCCGCGAGCAGTGATCCACGTTGTTGGTTTTCATCACCGCCCGTACCCACTTCTGGAATACGTAATTGTCCTCGTTCGTGGCTTTGGCGCAGGCGTAGGTTGCAACCGCGTCTCCGCCATGTTCCCGGATAATCTGCACCAGCCTGTTGCTGACAACATCCAACGCCTCATCCCAGGTCGTCTCGCGGAACGCCTCATACCGGTTGTCTCGAATCAGCGGCTTTTTCAGCCGCCTGGGGTGCATGACAAAATCCGTTCCAAAGCGGCCTTTCACGCAAAGGTTGCCGTAGTTAGGCGCGGAGTCAAACGGGGCAGTCACGCGGTAAATCATGCGGTCTTTAATATGCAAGTTCATCTGGCAGCCGACGCCGCAGTAGGGACAGGTGGTACGCACCACCTGATCGGGGGAGAGGAGGGGGGCAGTCGCAACCATTGAGCGATCTCCCGTTCAGCAAACCGTTGTTTTTATTGATTATATCATGCTCATTTGTGGCTTACTGTTTCTCATATGTATTTCTATCACTGATGTCGTAGCAAGAAACACTTTCCTGCATAGAGTTCGTTATAATGGATTTAGAGAGCAATGTCAGGCCGGACGGGTACATGGAACATACTGCTTTGGGAAATATCTTGAGCCGTTATGCCGGACATAAACGAGATGCGCTTCTGCCCGTGCTATGGGATTTTCAAACCGCGTTCGGATTCATTAGCGCCGAGCACGTTCACGCCATCTCGCACGCGCTCCGCGTCCCTGAAGCGGACATTTACGGCGTGATTCAGTTCTATTCGCTCTTTCACGACGAGCCGACGGGTGAGACGATCATCCGGATTTGCACCGACCCCTCTTGTGGCCTGGCGGGCGCAGATCACCTACTGGAAGATCTGTGCGCGCGGTTAGGTATCCACCATAACGAAACAACAGAAGATGGACTCTATACCGTGATGCACACCACCTGCCTGGGCTTATGCGAACATGCGCCTGCCGCGCTTATCAGCCGTCGCGGGATGGGTGAAGTCTCCCACGCGCCCGTGACAGCAATTGATACATTGTTATCAACTCCTGCAAAACCCCATCGTACAATGATCGGCGGCGAACCTCGAATCTTGCTGGCGGGCATCGAGGATGAACGCGCCCAAATGCTCGCTGAATACGGCGATTATGCTGCGCTTCGACGCGCTCTGTTCGACATGACCCCTGAGGCGGTGATTGCTGAAGTCGAATCCTCAAATTTAATCGGGCGTGGCGGGGCGGCTTTCCCCACCGGCATGAAATGGAAATTCACGCGGCAATCTCCAGGACAGCCGCATTACGTGGTCTGCAACGCCGACGAGAGCGAGCCGGGCACGTTTAAAGACCGCGTGCTGATGGAAGGACGCCCGCACTTGTTGTTGGAAGGCATGGCCCTGTGCGGCTATGCGATTGGGGCGCAGAAAGGCTATCTGTTCATTCGCGGCGAGTATCCTGAAGCCGCTCACGTGATGGCAGAAGCAATCAGGGAGACAGAAGCGGCGGGATTACTGGGTGAGCATATCCTGGACAGCGACTTCAGCTTCCGCATCGAGATACGGCGGGGCGGCGGCGCGTACATCTGCGGTGAGGAGACGGCTTTGTTTGAAGCCATCGAGGGCAAGCGCGGTTTTCCGCGCATCAAGCCGCCATTCCCCACGACTCATGGGCTGTTCGGCAAGCCGACGGCGATCAACAACGTTGAGACGCTGTGCGCCGTCCCTGGCATTATCCAGCATGGCGCGGCGTGGTTCAGGCAGTGGGGGACGGAGAAAAGCGCCGGAACGAAGCTCGTGTCGGTCAGCGGCCACGTGAGACGCCCCGGCGTGTATGAGATCACGCCCGGTCTCAAGCTGCGCACGCTGCTCGACGATTACTGCGAGGGGATTACTGGCACGCTGCAAGCCGTGTTGATGGGCGGCGCAGCAGGCACGTTCCTGACACCCGACGAGCTGGACGTGCCGTTGACCTTTGAGGATTTGCGCGCGATTGGCAGCACGTTTGGCTCAGGCGCTATCATGGTGTTCAACAATACGGTTGATTTAAGGGATGTTTTGCTGAAGCTGGGGCGGTTCTTCCAGCATGAAAGCTGCGGCAAGTGTTTCCCCTGCCAGTTGGGTACGCAGCGACAGCTTGAAATACTGGAACGGGTCTATGAACCACTGCCGGGCGACGGCGAGCGATTGCAGGACATCGGCCTGACGATGACCGAGGCCTCGCTGTGCGGGCTGGGGCAAACGGCGGCGTCGGCAGTATTGAGCGCCATGAAAAAGTGGCCCGCCCTGTTCACCGCAAATGGAAAGACCTAATATGGATGATGAGCCGAAAATGGTAACGCTGGTAATGGACGGCGAAACAATCACCGTTCCCGAAGGCACGACCCTGCTGGAAGCCGCGCGAATGCTTGGCAAAGAAGTGCCGGTCATCTGTTACCACGACGCGACCACGCCCAACGGGCTGTGCCGTGTCTGCGTGGTGGATGTCAACGGCGGGCGACTGCTGCAACCTGCCTGCGTGGCGACCTGCCAGCATGGAAGCACGGTGGAAACGCACAACGAGCGTGTCAAGCGCAGCCGCCGGACGATTCTGGAAATGTTGTATTCGGCGGTAGACTTGAGCCAGTCGCCGGAGATTCTGGCGCTGATGGAGGAGTACGCAGCCGGTACCAACCGCTTTCCTCAGGCGAAGCGGCGAGAGCATCCGCTGTATGACGACAACCCATTTTACGTGCGCGATTACAGCCAGTGCGTGTTATGCTGGCGCTGCGTGCAGGTGTGCGCCGAGGATGCGCAGTACACGTTTGCGCTGACTTGGGGCGGGCGCGGCTTTGACACGCACATCTCGACAGCTTATGATGCGCCGATGACCGAGTCTCCCTGTGTGTTCTGCGGCCAATGCGTCGGCGTCTGTCCGACGGGCGCGCTCAAACCGAAAATCGAGTGGGGGCTGGAACAGGGCTGGAGCCTGGATGAAATCCGCCAGAGCACCCGCCGCTCCCGCCGTCGCAGCCAGTCTGATGGTGAGTAGATGGCCTGGAGTGCAAAAAGCAGCATGGGCGAACCCGGCGCGATTCCTTACACCTACTGGACGGTCAGCGATGACGATGTCGAATTAACCGAAGGCGGCGTTATCGAAGAATCCCTTGTCAGCATTTACGTTAACGGGCTGGAGCTGGCGACGGTGATGTGCAGCCCTACGGAACAGGAGGCGCTGGCGCTCGGTTTTCTGTACAACGAAGGGATCATCTCGTCGGTTGAGGAGGTGGCGTTGGTAAAGGCCAATGTCGCGCGCACGGTAGTGGACGTGTTTCTCAGGCGTGACGATTTTGACCCGCCGCGCCGCATGGTGCTTACGTCAGGCTGTGGCGGCGGAATCACGCTGCAACACCTGACCGATGCCTATCCTGCGCTCGAAACCGATTTTGCCTGCACGCCGCAACACATTTTCCAGCGGATGCGCGACTTGCAGGGGGCGGCGCGGTTGTATAACCAGGTGCGGGGAGTCCATACGGCAGTGCTGGCCAATCAAGAACGCCTGCTGGTCAGCGCCGAAGATGTGGGCCGGCACAACGCGGTTGACAAAATCGCCGGGAAAGCGCTGCTGGAAGGTATAAAAACGCGCGACTGCATCCTGTTGACCAGCGGGCGCATCAGTTCAGAGATGTTAGGCAAAGCGCGGCGTATGGGTGTGCCGCTGGTCGCCAGCCGCACGTCGCCCACCAGCATCTCTGTCCGTCTGGCGCAAGCGTGGAATATCTGCGTTGTCGGCTACGTGCGGCAGGGGAATATGCGCGTCTACACTCATCCACAGCGCCTCGGGTTGGTCGTGCCCTTGCCATGACCGAGTTCTTCAATGTCCAGCCGGTTCATCATGCGCTGGAAACCCTGTTTTCTCGCTGGACGCCTCAACTCCGCACCGAAACGCTTGATCCCCGCCTGGCCTTAGGCCGTGTTCTTGCCGCTGCTCCCCTCTCGCCGCTTGACTTGCCGACCTTTACTCGCAGCACGATGGACGGGTACGCGGTGCGCGCCGCCGACACCTTTGGCGCGTCACAATCGCTTCCGGCGTATCTGACCGTCGTCGGTCAGGTGGCTATGGGTAGCGAGCCAACATTTACAGTCAATCAGGGACAGGCAGCCGAAATTCACACAGGGGCAATGCTTCCGCCGGGAACGGATGCTGTCGTGATGATTGAGCGCACGCAGGCGATGAATGAACGCGAAATAGAGGTCTTCGCGCCGGTTGCGCCGGGAGAAAACGTGGTTCAGATTGGCGAGGATGTAGCTCAGGGGGAAGCCGTTTTGCCCACAGGACATCGTATACGCCCGCAGGACATCGGCGGTTTACTGGCCGTCGGAATACTCGCCGTCGAAGTGGCAACCCCGCTGCGCGTCGGCATACTGAGTTGCGGCGATGAACTGGTCGCGCCAGAAGCTACACCTGCGCTCGGACAAATCCGGGATATTAACGCCTATACGCTGGCCGCGCTGGTTCGGCAGGTCGGCGGCGAGCCGGTTGTATTGGGTATCGCCCGCGACAATATGGACGATTTCTTGAGTCGAGCCGAGGCCGGTTTCCGCGAAGCTGATATGCTGGTCATCACCGCCGGCAGTTCGGTCAGCGCCCGTGACTTAACGGCGACGGTGATTAACCGGCTGGGCAAACCCGGCGTCATACAGCATGGATTGGCGGTCAAGCCGGGCAAGCCGACGATTCTGGCGATCTGCGATAACAAGCCGGTGATTGGGCTTCCGGGCAATCCGGTATCGGCGCTGCTGGTCGCCCGCCAGATTGTCGTCCCGATCATGAAGCGGGCGCTGGGTGAAACGAGCAGCTACACGGCGACGATTCACGCCACGCTTTCCAACAATATCCCTTCCACCACTGGCCGCGAAGATAGTGTTCCGGTGCGCCTCGTTGAGCGGGATGGAGCTTTGTTTGCCGAACCGATCTTCGGCAAGTCCAATCTCATCCTCACGCTGGTAAAGGCCGATGGTCTCGTTCAAATCCCGCTGAATAGCAATGGCTTGCGGGCGGGCGCTCCTGTCGAGGTTATTCCCTTTGCCTGAACGCAACATTTACCTCGAAGACATTCCGCTGGATGAGGCTCGCGCGCGGCTGGAAATGACCTTGCGCGAAGTCGGACGATGGCAACCCCTTGAAGGCGAATCGGTTCCCCTACAGGCAGCTTTAGGACGTGTAACCGCCGAACCGGTCTGGGCAAAACTTTCTTCACCGCATTACCACGCCGCCGCTATGGATGGCTTTGCAGTATTGGCGAAGGAAACCATCAACGCGACGGAAACACGCCCAATCGCGCTCAAGCTGCGCGCGCAGGCTTATCCGGTTAACACGGGCGACCCACTGCCGCCGGATACCAACGCCGTTATTATGATTGAGGAAGTGCAGCAGACCGATGAAGAACACATCCAAATTCGCGCGCCGGTTGCCCCCTGGCAGCACGTCCGCCCAATGGGGGAGGACATGGTGGCAACCGAGTTGGTGCTGCCGACGAACCACAAAATTCGTCCGGTAGACCTGGGGGCGCTGGCTGGGAGTGGTCACGATTCGGTGGTGGTTCGCCGCCAGCCGCGCGTGACCATTATCCCGACTGGAAATGAACTGGTTCCAGTTGGGCAGTGGCCGGCGCATGGACAACTTATCGAGTACAACAGTCTCGTATTGAGTGCACAGATTGAGGAAGTTGGAGGGAAGGCCGAGGTCACGGCGATAGTGCCGGACGATGCGGAGGGACTTCGCATAGCCATAAGCCAGGCGGTAGAGAGCCAGCCTGACTTGATATTGGTACTCTCCGGCTCGTCGGCGGGAAGCAAGGACTTCACAGCTTCCATCGTTCAGGAGATCGGCAAGCTGCTGGTGCACGGCATGGCAGTCCGTCCAGGGCATCCCGTTATCCTGGGGATGATAGGCAGTACGCCCATTATCGGCATACCGGGTTATCCGGTCAGCGCCGCTCTCACAGGCGAACTGCTGGTGCAGCCCTTAATCGCACGCTGGCTTGGCCTTCCATTAGAGGAACGTCCTCGCGTACAGGCGATTTTGACACGAAAACTCACGTCTCCCATTGGCGATGACGACTTCGTGCGAGTAACCGTTGCGCAAGTGGGCGAGCGCCTGCTGGCGACCCCCCTCAGTCGTGGAGCGGGCGTGATTACGTCGCTGGTACG
>FLYN01008850.1_pt1 | contig 10745 bp, 8 predicted proteins | sample 1122621 | NCBI WGS metagenome assembly FLYN01 (sample SAMEA4346792, study PRJEB14843) | hot springs metagenome | biome: Terrestrial Biome; feature: Habitat; material: Sediment | place: India | collected 2012-06-12 | depth 1760 m
GGTGCACCGGCAGGGGTGGCTGTGACGCCAGGCGCAGCCGTCGAGCCACACCCGGCGAGCCATGAGACGAGCAGCCCGGCACCGGTGAGGGTGCCGGCTTTGAGCGCCTGGCGGCGGCTAAGGCCGCGGCGTGGGAACAAGGGATCGAGCCTTGGCATAGGGGCCTCCTACGAGCTTATCCGAAACACGAGGCAGGGTCTCCCGTCTCCCCATCCCACACCTGCTCCGCTGGTTCGGATAGACACTACGCCGGACGAGAGCTTGCAACAGCGCCGATCACTCAACCACCCTTCAGGCCACTCAGGGCGATCCCCCGCACGTAGTATTTCTGGCCAAGCACGAAGATGATTAACACGGGCAACATTGAGAAGGTAGCAGCGGCCATCACCAGGTGCCAGGGGGTCTTCATAGGGATCTGGGACTGGAACATGACCAGCCCCAGCGGCACAGTCTTCTTATCGATCGAGCTGATCAAAATCAGCGGCCAGAGGAAATCGTTCCACGCGCCCAAAAACGTGAAGATGCCGAGAGTCGCGATCACCGGCGTGCTGAGAGGCAGGATGATGCGCCAATAGATCTGGAGGAAGCTGGCGCCATCGACGCGCGCGGCCTCTTCCACCTCCCGCGGGAGCGTGAGCATATACTGGCGCATGAGGAAGGTGCCCCAGGCGCTGAACCAGCCAGGGATGATCAGGCCCCAGAGCGTGTCGATCAGGCTCAGCCGGCGCATCAGGATATACGCCGGGATCATCAACACCGGGAACGGGATCATCATCGTCCCCAGGTACATCAGCAAGATCGTATCGCGGCCGGGATAGCGCAGCCGGGCGAACGAGTAGCCGCCCAGCGAGGAGGTCAGGATCACCCCCAGGGTGGTCGCCACCGTCACGAGGGCACTGTTTAGGAAGAACCTGCCAAACGGGACCCGATTCCAGGCCTCCAGATAATTCGACCAGCGCAGCGTATTGGGGATGAAATCCGGCGGAAATGCGTAGATCTCCTCCGGCCCTTTGAGCGATGACGAAACCATCCACAGGAAGGGCCCCAGATACAGCGTGCCGAGGAGCGATAAAAGCACCCAGGCCAGGATGGTGCCAAGCCGGTGCGATCGCCTCCTGCCGAACCTCGATTCGATGCTGATCACAGCTCTCCTCCTTGACACCAGATTCCGCCAGACAGGTATGATTTGGAGGAGGCGGAGAGGAGGCCGCACCCCACCACCCCACCAAGCGACACTACTGCTGCTCGGCAGTGAAGCCGAACACCCAGGATCGGGCCACCCCCCACTGCACAGCGGTGATCGCGAAGATAGCCACAAACAACACCGCAGCCAGCGCCGCCGCGTAGCCCATCCTGAACCACTCGAAGCCGTTCTGGAAGATATACATGACCAGCGGAGTGGTGGCGTAGGCCGGCCCACCGCGCGTCATGACGTAGAATGAGTCGAACCCCTGCATCGCGCCAATGAACGAGGTGATCAGGATGAAGAACGTCGTGGGGGAGATCAACGGCACCGTGATGTAGCGCAGTTGCTGCAGCCATGTGGCGCCGTCGATCGTGGCCGCCTCATAGTATTCCTCGGGGATCGCCTGCAGCCCGGCGAGGTAGATCAGCATCGCGCCACCGATGCCCACCCAATTGTTCATGATAATGATCGCGGGCATTGCCCAGGCAGTACTCTGCAACCAGGATGGGCCATCGATCCCGATCAGCTCCAGCCCATAGTTGAGCAGCCCCAGCTCTGGGTGGTAGATCCAGACCCACACGATGGCGATCGCGACTCCCAACGTCACGCTCGGCAGGAAGAAGATCGTACGAAAGAAAACCACCCCTTTCATCTTGCGATTCAGCAGGAGCGCCAGCCAGAACGCGATAAAAACGCCGATCGGCACGGCGAAGATCGTGTAATATACGGTGTTCCCAACGGTCTTCCAGAACAGCGGGTCGCCGAGGAGCTGGCGGAAGTTCTGCAGCCCGACGAATCGTGGGCTGTCCATGAGATTCCACTCCGTCAGCGTCAGGAAAAAGGCGGCCAGGATGGGCAGGAGGTTGAAGACAAGGAAGCCGACCAGGTTGGGCAGCAGGAACACGTAGCCAGCGATCGCCTCGCGCCACGCCAGCCGACTCATCCGCCGCCGCTGCACTGGCACCCCAGGGGTCGCCATCGTCCCTGATTGTTGCCCGATTCTGTGGGCCATCGGCGAATCTCCTTCCCACATGACCCGCCCAAGTTATCAAAAGGGCTGCTGCCGCGTGATCTTGAACACATAGGCGTGATCGCAGGGCCTTTCGGTGGGGGGCGAGATCGTCAGGCCATCGGCGGTCAGCGTCCAGTCCAGCGCCTGGTCGACGCCCAACATCTCGATGGAGCGGATCTCCGATTCGTACAACGCCGCCGCCGATTTGATGGTCACCCGCTCCCCTGGCCATCCCAGGCATATGGCGAAGAGCGCGTCGTCCTTCACGGTGAACCGGATGTCCTGGGCAGTGTATTGAACCTCCTCCTGCTCGCTGAACGCCCCAGCCCTCTTCATCTGCGTCGGCCCCTCGCCATATGTGACCCAGGGTGTCGTCCCATAGATGGCCTCCCCATTGACTTCCAACCATGCGCCGATCCCCAGCAAACAGTCCTTTGCTGGCTCCGGGATCTCGCCGTTCGCCTTTGGCCCCACGTTCAGCAGCAGGTGCCCGTTCTTGCTCACGTTGTCCACCAGATTGTGGACCAGCGCGGTTGTTGATTTGTACCCCGCGCCCTGCACATAGGACCAGGCGCCCTGGTCGTCGACCGAGGTATCGGTGATCCAATCGTGATAGGTCAGCTCGCTGAACCGCCCCAGTTCGAGGTCCACCACCGCGGAGCCGGGCACGAGATCGTGCCATTTATAGGTGACCACAACCTGCCTGCCCCACTCGCGCGCCTTGGTGTAGTAGTAGGCGAGGATCTCCTGCTTATACCGCTCCTGAATCAGGCGCAGCCCAAAATCAAACCACAGCATGTCCGGTCGATAGGTGTCGATGACCTCACGGATCTTGCCGATCCAGCGATCGAGAAACTCCTTGCTGGGCTTGGCTTGCAACTGCCATTCATCGGATCGCGACAAAGCATTCGGCATGGAACGGGCCCACTCCTGGTTGTGGAGCGGGCCATACAAGCCAACATAGCGCGGATCCGACGTATCGTACTCCGCACGCCAATGCGGGAAGAACCACCAATTCTCGGCGTGGTGCAGTGCCACCATGAAGCGCATCCCCTGCTTCCGGATGGCCTGCTCCAGCTCGCCCACGACGTCGCGCTTCGGCCCCATCCGGGCCGCGTTCCACTCGGTAAGCCGGCTGTCCCACATGGCAAAACCGTCATGATGCTCGCCGACCGGCCCGGCAAAGCGAGCGCCCGCCTTCCTGAACAGCTCAGCCCACTCATCCGGATCGAACTTCTCGGCTGTGAACAGAGGGATGAAGTCTTTGTATCCGAACCTGGACGGCGGGCCATAAGTCTTGACGTGGTACTCGTACTGCGGCGTGCCTTCCCGATACATGTTGTAGGGATACCATGTGCCGTTCTTGCCACACGCCGGCACCGAGTAGATGCCCCAATGGGTGTAGATCCCGAACTTGGCGTCTCTGAACCATTGGGGAGTTACATGCTCTCTGAGGCTCCGCCAGCTGGAGTCGTAGGTTTTCGGCATCGATACCTCCTGGTGCAGGCTATCGCACACCTGTACCGAGAGTGCGGGGTGATAAGGAGCTGGCTATGCCCCCGCCCCACCTCCACTGCCCGGATCGGATCGGTGCTCCGTTGTACTACTGTGATAGTCCCGCCATCGATCGGGGAAAGCGGGCGTCAGGCCGAACCGATCCATGTCGAAGTTTCGGAATCCCAGCTTCAAGGCCGGCGACTCCGGCCTGACCCGATAATCTCCGTGCTCCGGATCGACGAACAACGGGTCGGCGAAGACTGAATGCTGGTCGTAGCCGAGCGCACGCCATTCTTCCAGGGTGTACTTCCTGCCCTCCGCAGGCAGGAATCCCTCGACTTCCCCTTCGCTGCGGAGCTGCACGCGCGCGGTAAATAGGCCCAGGTCGCTGTAGAAGCAGTTGTAGTCGACCTCCTCGAGCCACGGCCCACGGGCCGGCGGGGCGATCAGCGTATAGATCTCCCCGTACCCTTTGCCCATCGCAAAGTTCAAGTCGTGCTCGGGTCGTTGGTTGGCCACGCTCATCACCGTGATGTTACGGACGTACCGATCGTGGTTATTCTCGTAGCCGACGTGAAAGCACGGCGAGTTGGCGCCGTTGACCCAGATGTTGTTCGAGATCGTTCGGTAGGCGCCCTCGCGCAGCTTCATGCTCACGCCCACACAGAGGTTGTTGTAGATCTCGTAGTTCGAGGCGCCATCGTCCAGATCCAGCCCCCAACCCGCGGTCTCCTTGAAGAAGTTGTGGCGCAGAACGACCGGCTCCATTGCGTCGATCTCGACATGCCCGGCATCGTGGCTCCGGCGCGCCGTGTAGGGCATGTGCGACTGAACCAGACACCAGTACTTGTCCCGGCCCCAGGCATTGAACGGCCCGTGGTCGCTCGTCTCACGGCAGGTCTCATGGATATAGTTGTACTCGATCAGGTGCCCGCCCCAGGTGCCATCCCCGATGCAGATCCCGGCACGCGGCATGTTGAAGATCTCGTTATGGGCGACGGTGACGCGCTTCGCGCGTGAGATGTACACCCCCGCGACCTGTTTGCCGAACACGCCGCAGTCATGGATCAGGTTGTTGGTCGCCTGACACTCGTAGGGGAAGTCCCGCTGGGTACCGACAGTCGTCTCTAGCGAGCCCACGAAGCAGATCGCGCTGTCGCCGGCCTCGGCGAACGTACAGCCGGTAACGAAGTTGCCGCGGTTGTGCCTGTTCATAAAGACCGCGTTGCCGCCGACAGCATCGAAAAAGCAGTCACGGATCGCGCAGTCGTGCGCGCCTTCTAGGAATACCGCCCCCCCACGATGGATCGCCCAGTCGCTCAACGAAGGGACCTCATAGGGCTCCAGGAACGTGGCCGCCGTATGTGCGATCCGGAACCCCTCTAGCGTAATGTTGCGCACCGGTCGGTCCTGAGTTCCAATGAAGCGCACCACCTGCTGGAGCACGGGAGCCTCCACCAGGGCCGTCTTTGGGTCGACGTCGGCAGGCGGCCAATAATAGAGGATCCCGGCTTCGAGGTCCAGGTACCATTCGCCGGGCGCATCCAGCTCTTCGAAGGCGTTCTCGATATAGAAGTACGAGCGGTGATCGACCGCGCAGGGTGCTGGATGCCACTTAGCGCCGATCTGGAAGCCGCCGCGACCGAACCAGATGATATGCTTATCCCAATCGATGGATCTGATCTGCCACTGCAGGTTGCCCCAGTAGTGGGCCTGATAGATATGAATCACGGCCTCATGTGGTCGCGCCCAACGTCTGCGAGTGAAAGTCGCCGGATCGAAGGTGACGCCCCGCGGCGCGCCGCTCGAGAAGATCATGGCATCGTTCGGCCCTGGCTGCGGATCGACGGCTGCATCCTCAACTGCGCCCGCAGCGCGGATGCAGCCGCTGTATCGCTTGGGATCCGATCCGTCGTAGTTGGGGTAGCGCGCACGAATCTGGCGTCTACCGTTCACGAACAACTGCGTGAAGGCGAGCCTGCCTTCCCGGACCGCTGGCAGATCGCACATTAAGATGTCGCCGCGATACGCTCTCCAGGCACAGTCGAGTTTCTGCCCACCGCTCAGCGTCACATGCTCGTGCGGATGCGCCATGTAGGTAATGGGACCCTCAGCGCTGCCCGCATCCTCCGGCCCGAACACCAGGGGCTCCTCGAGATAATAGGTGCCACCCCGGACCAGGACAGTGATCGGGCCTGGGTTGGCCTGCTTGTGCATGCGGACAGCATCTCGGGCCCGTGCCAGCGTCGCGAACGGACGTTCCTCGGTCCCGGGGGCAGCATCGTTGCCATCGGAGGCGACGTAAAAGTCGGCGATATTCAGCGCTTCGCGCCTAACTGTACTACGCTCCTTCTGCATACCAGATCCGCCTGAGCATTAGAACGACAAGAGCGACCTGGAGGAGCGATCCCCCTCCAAAGCACCCGCCCAACCTTACGGCCGCGCACCGAAACCTGAGAATCTGCTCCGAAGCTCGTCTGATCTCAACCGTGCTGCCCAACGCAACACGACTCGCGCAAGACGAGTTCGCACTCCAGAACGATGCGCGCTGGCGGCGGCTGCGCACCCGCAATCAGCGCACACAACGTCTGCGCCGCGACCTGGCCGAGGCGGCGAGCGGGCTGCCGCACAACGGTCAGGGGCGGGTCAGAGACAGCGGCCCAAGGGTGGTCGTCAAAGCCGAGCAGGGCAATATCGATCGGACAACGCAACCCCAGTTCCTTGAGTGCTACCAGCGCGCCCAGGCTGAGGAGGTTGTTGTTGAGGAATAGGGCCGTCGGGCGCTCGGGCAAGGAGAGGATGTGTCGGGTCGCCTCCCGCCCGGCGTCGATACTCAACGGGCATGGGATCACCCACTCGTCCGGCAAAGGGATGGCATGCTCTTGCAGCGCCTGCCTGAATCCTGCCAAGCGCTCGCGCATCGTGGACAGACGCTGGAATCCGGCGACGATCCCGATCTTACGATGGCCGCACTCGATGAGGTGGCGCGTCCCCAAATAGGCACCTCTGAAGTTATTGACGCCGACATAGGGACCCTGCAGGCCTTCAAATGCACGATCGACAAAGACGATCGGTGTGTGCTGGACCTTGGCTTGTCCGAGTTCGATCCATGGCTGGCTCGTCGCCGCGGCGATGATCCCCTCGACCTGGTGGCGCAACAGCAATTCGAGATAATGGGATTCGCGCTCCAGCGTTTCGTCGGTGTTACATACGATCAGACCATAATTTTCGGGCTGCAGGATGTCCTCCACCCCGCGGAGCATCTCGCCAAAGAACAGATTGGAGGCATCGGAGATGATCATGCCGATCGTGCCGGTACGCCGCGTGGTGAGGCTGCGAGCGACGTTGTTAGGGCGGTAGCCGAGCTCCACTATTGCCTGCAACACCCGCTGCCGCGTTGCTTCCTCGACGAAGCGTGTGTTGTTGATGACGTGCGAAACGGTGGCCTTCGAGACCGCTGCCCGCCTGGCAACATCGTTCATGGTGGGGCGCCGATGCATGGGAGTCCTACATGGGCCTAAGAAAACGGTTACGCAACCGGTTTCGCATACTATAGCATGCGGATGCCCAGTTGTCAAGACAGCTTCGACTTGTTTCAGTGTCGGCACCCCTCTGGTAACCAGAGAATAGCGTGGAGGTGGCCTGACAAACCGAACGCATCGGTACCGTAGGAAGTCTGACTAATAGTTTGTCCAAGCGCATCTGATGGGGTGCGTACAGGATACAGTTTCTTGAGCTTGATCCGGGTATCGGCGGTCGTGAAGCGCCACTCAACCGTCGCCCCGCTGGCATTGCGGCGCGCTTCCCAAGCTGCCGTTTCTCGACTCAGGGCTTTCTGATCCGGAATGCGCCACTTGAGGCATTGGCGAGCCAGCACGCTCAGTTCTATCTCGGCCATATTCAGCCAACCGCCATGGTTGGGCGTGTAATGTCCGTCCAACCGCGCTCGACCGCCCAGACCAACTGCCAAAACAGCCGGCGAATTTCGCCACACCTTAGGCGGACCGGAGATGGCGGCGGGCTTTGAAAGCTGCCAAACTGCTCGTCGCTCGACCTTGCGGCGGCCCCTTTGTGGGCACCACCTCGGCACCTGCTTCTGCCCGCACCACGCTCAGAAAGGCTTGGCCCCACATCGCCAGGGTCATGGTCGATACCAAGCTGTCCACGAACGCACTGCGTAGTGGTCCAAGCCGACCTCACCTTTGGTGCACGCAATACGTTCTTCGATCGTCCAGCGCGTTCTTGCTACCCGCACCAGGTACGCAGGTGGTCACGCAGGCTATCGGGATCCCAATCGGCGCGCCCAAGCAAATGTTGAAAGCCATACGGATTGGGCGCTCCAGTGATCTCGGCCAGTTGCCAAGAGTTCTTACGTTCAGCCGTGCTCAGCAAGCCGGCTAGATAGGCCATGGCGCGGGGGTGCGCATCGCTCCACAAGATCGTCGGACCGCATCTCTCCGTCACCCGTGAGACGCCGCCAGCTCCAGGCCGAGCTGGGCGTCGCGCCCGAGGCGGAGAGCCAAGCGCTGGATGAACAAATTCGCAAGAGTGAGCATTGAGAATGCAGTATTGAGCATGTCTGCGAATACGGTTTCTCAATTCTCGATGCTCAATTCTCACTCTCACAATGAAACGACTGATCTAGGCAGCTTCTACGGCCACACCCCCGAACTCGCTACCCGGCAACGCTGGCTTCTCGCCGACCGCTGCCGGGTGGCGGCGCTCGCGAGTATGGGCGGCGCGGCAAGACCGCGCTGGCCGACCGGCTGGTCGAGGCGAGCGCCGATCAGTTTGACTGCGTAATCTGGCGCTCGCTGCTGAACGCGCCGCCGCTGGACGAGATCGTGCGCGGCTGTCCGAGCGTGCGCCTCCGGGACGTGCGCACCGGCGAGCTGGTGCACACCTTGCATAGACACACAAGCTGGGTACGGTCGGTGGCATTTAGCTCCGATGGAGCCAAACTCGTCAGCGTTGGGAATGAGGAAATGATCAGGTACTAGGATGTGTGCAGTGGTGCATGCGTTCGCACACTCCACGCTGATGACCCGTATGTCGGAATGAATATCACTGGGGCGACTGGGTTGACCGAGGCACAGCGAGGTGCGCTCAAGGCGCTGGGGGCGGTGGAGGATACGGCCGAGCGGGTTATGAGAGCGCAAGAGCCATTGGCGCGCGAAACGTGACTATTGTGTTCGACGAGGGGCGTTTTACCGCATTCGAGTGCTGGTGCCGGAGGCGGGACTCGAACCCGCACGGGCTTTCGCCCAACGGTTTTTAAGACCGTAGCGTCTGCCGTTCCGCCACTCCGGCCGGGGCTTTATGATACCACGCCGCCAGGGCCTGAGGCAACTTGCCTCGCTACACCTAGACGAATTCCGCCAGCGCCAGGACAATCACCGCGAGCGTCAGCCACGGGACGGCGCCGACGCCGGTGAGCGCGAGCAGCGCCAGCACAATCGCGACGATCGCCAGGACCTGCCGGTTGGTAGGGCGCCCGCCCCTCCGCCGTGCCATAGTCGACCTCCCCATGTTGAACGCTGAGAGCTGAGAGGTTGGAGATGAGCGTACTACCTAATGCTTTTCCAGGCACCGAAGTCCTGTGATTTTACCCCTAGGTTCGGTCGCCGATTGCGAACAGCAACTCCCCTTCGCACACCAGCTGGCCGTCGACGGTGGCGGTAGCAATGGCGCGACCGATGCCCCGGCGCATCTTGTCGAGCTTGACCTCCAGACGCAATGTATCGCCGGGGCGAACCGGTCGTTTAAAGCGGACTTTATCGATCCCGGCGAAAAACGCCAGTTTGCCACGATAGTCGGGCAGGCTCAGCGCCGCGACGCAGCCGGTCTGTGCCAGGGCCTCGACGATCAGCACGCCGGGCATGATCGGGAAGTCGGGAAAATGGCCCTGGAAGAAAGGCTCGCCGATCGTCACCAGCTTTTCGCCGACCGCGCGCTGGCCGGGCTCAAGTTCCAGGATGCGATCCACCAGCAGAAAAGGATAGCGGTGGGGGATGATCGCCATGATCTCCTGGGTCGTCAGCATACAGGTCTTCTCCTGAGCGTAGGCATCCGAATCTGGCACAGGCTTTGGGCGAACAGGCGCATAGTAACATCGCCCGGCCCGCAGCGCAAGCCGGGCGCGCCCCCAACGCCGGAAACTGCCCCTGGCCGGCGATGCTTCCGCCGCGGCCGCGTCTTCCGCGCTCCCATCGCGGGATGGTATAATGCCCCGCCGGAGGAGCGGTGATGCAGATCGTCATCAGCGGAGCGTTCTGGAGCCAGCCCACGGTCGGCAGCGGGCAATATCTACACGGGCTGATCGGCGCGCTCCGGCGCAGCGCGCCCGAGCATAGCTATACGCTGCTATTGCCGGCCTACACTGGATCGGGGCTACCGCCGCCGCCTGGCGTGGTTTCCTCCATGCTGCGGACGCCGTTCGATAGGCGGAGCACGAACCTGGCCAAGCTCTGGTATGAGCAGGTAAGCGTGCCCTACGCTGCGGCGCAGCTCCACGCCGATGTGCTGCACGTACCCTACTTCGCTCCGCCCCTCTGGTCGCCGGCGCCGCTGGTGGCCACGGTGCTGGATATCATCCCGCTGCTGTTGCCCGAATACCGCGGCGGCCCGGCGGTGCGCGCCTATATGCGGCTGGTCGCACGTGCTGTGCGGGGCGCGGACCACGTGATCGCGATCTCGGACGCTTCGCGCCGCGACATCCTCGCCCACCTGGGCATCCCGCCAGCACGCGTCACGACCATCCCACTGGCGGCGGATGCGCAGTATCACCCGCGGGACCGCAGACAGGCGGCGCTCGTCGCCGAGCGTTATGGCCTGTGCAGCCCGTTCGTCTACTATGTCGGCGGGTTGGATGTGCGCAAAAACGTGCCGACGCTTGTACGCGCCTTTGGGCGGCTGCAGCGCTCCGGAGGTCCCCGCGCAACACTGGCGATTGCCGGGCGCGCGCTGGGCGCCAGCCGGGCGCTGTTTCCTGACCTTGAGGCGCTGATCGCTGCGGAGCGGCTGGAGCCCTGGGTGCGGCGGCTGGAGGTA